>Ga0196958_10000564_pt1 | contig 12126 bp, 11 predicted proteins | sample S1v_10metaG_FD_148654 | JGI IMG/M metagenome (GOLD analysis project Ga0196958, IMG submission 148654) | Soil microbial communities from Anza Borrego desert, Southern California, United States - S1+v_10 | ecosystem: Environmental > Terrestrial > Soil > Desert | place: USA: California | collected...
AGCTCGGTGGTCAGCAGGCGCCGGGTGCTGCCGGTGGTGGGCGGGGCGTCGTCGATCGTGGTCATCACGCGGCTCCTGCCGTCTCGGTGGGGGCGGAGTCGTCGAGCAGCGCGAGCAGCGCGGACTCCAGGTCGGGGATGTCGACCCGCAGGTCGGGCGGGATCGGGTGGCCGGTGCCGACCAGCCAGGCGCCGACGTGGGCGATGGCCTCGCGTGTGCCGCGGACCGCGACCTGCGCGCGGTCCCGGGTGACCTCGGTGACCCCGGACAGCCGGCGCAGCTCGTCGAGGGTCCCGTTCGTCGCGAGGTCTCCGGTGGGAAGGGCGAACCGCACGGTCGCCTCCCGGGCGTGGCGGGCGACCAGGTCGGCCGGCGTGCCCTGGTCGAGCACCCGGCCGTCGCGCATCGCGACCACCCGCTCGCACAGGGCCTCGGCCTCGTCCAGCTCGTGGGTGACAAGGAGGACCGTCGTGCCGGCGTCGCGAAGCTGCGCCACCGCGCCCCAGACCTCGCGACGCGCCGCGGGGTCCAGTCCCTGGGTGAGCTCGTCGAGGATCACCAGCCGCGGCCGGTTGAGCAGGGCAAGGACCAGGAACAGGCGCTGTCGCTCGCCACCGCTCATCCCGGCGAACGGCGACCTCCGCTTGTGGGCGAGGCCGAACTGCTCGAGCAGCCGGTCCGCCCCGGTGGCGCGCGGCCCCGCGAACAGCGCGACGGCCTCGGCGACCCGCAACCGGTCGGGCAGGCCGGAGCTCTGCAGCTGGCTGCCGATCTGCGGCCGGAGCCGATCGGCGTCCCGCAGCGGGTCGAGCCCGAGCACCCGGATCTCGCCCGAGTCGGCCTGCCGGAGGCCTTGGAGGCACTCCACGGTGGTGGTCTTGCCGGCACCGTTCGCGCCGATGAGTCCGACGACCTCACCGGCGCGGACGTCGAGGTCGAGGTGGTCGACGACGGTGCGTCCGCCGTACGACTTGGTCAGGCCGCGGACCCGGACGACCGGGTCTCCGCCAGGATGGATCTCTGGGAGGTTCATGACGTCCACCTCACCCGCCGGGACCCGGTCGCCGCATCGACCTGCGGGGAGATCCTCGCCTCTGCCGCGGGGTAGAGGGGCTCGCCGGCGCCCCGGTCGGTAGCCTCCCGAGCCATGAGCGCGATCGAGGGCGTGTCGGAGACGTTCGACCCCGAGGCCTGGGACGTCGTCCCCGGTTTCGAGGACCTGACCGACCTGACCTACCACCGGGCGAAGGCGCACGGCACCGTGCGGATCGCGTTCGACCGGCCCGACGTGCTCAACGCGTTCCGGCCGCACACGGTCGACGAGCTGCTGCGCACCCTGGAGCACGCCCGCACCAGCGCCGACGTCGGCTGCGTGCTGCTGACCGGCAACGGCCCGAGCGCCAGGAACGGCAAGCGGTCGTTCTGCACGGGCGGCGACCAGCGGATCCGCGGCAGGGCCGGCTACCAGTACGAGGCGGTCGACGCGGGCAGCGGCGACACCGGTGCGGAGGAGCCGAGCCCGATCGACAAGGCGAGGCTCGCGCGCCTGCACATCCTCGAGTGCCAGCGGCTGATCCGGTTCATGCCGAAGGTCGTGATCTGCGTGGTGCCGGGCTGGACGGCCGGCGGCGGCCACAGCCTCCACGTGGTCTGCGACCTCACGCTCGCGAGCTCCGAGCACGGGCGGTTCAAGCAGACCGACGCCGACGTCGGGTCGTTCGACGGGGGTTACGGCTCGGCGTACCTCGCCCGCCAGGTCGGGCAGAAGTACGCGCGCGAGATCTTCTTCCTGGCGCAGGAGTACGACGCCGCGGACGGCGTGCGGATGGGCACGGTGAACCGCGCGGTGCCGCACGCGGAGCTCGAGGCCACGGCGCTCGATTGGGGTCGGATCGTCAACGGCAAGAGCCCGACCGCCGTACGGATGCTGAAGTACGCCTTCAACCTCCCCGACGACGGTCTGGTCGGCCAGCAGCTGTTCGCCGGGGAGACCACGCGGCTGGCCTACATGACCGACGAGGCGCAGGAGGGGCGCGACCAGTTCCTCGAGAAGCGCGATCCCGACTGGTCGCCGTACCCCTGGTACTACTGAGCCTGGTTTCCGTGCGCGGTCGCTCGGCACGTCCTGGTGGTGGGCATCCCCGCTCTGGGTACCACTCCGGCACCGACGACGTCCCCCACCGCCAGGAGGCACCCATGTCCACGGACGCCATCGTCCTGTTGAAGCAGGACCACAAGGAGATCCGCCGTCTCTTCCGCGAGTTCCAGCAGGCCGGCGAGAACGCCACGGCCCGCAAGGGCAAGCTGGTGGACCAGATCATCGAGGCGCTGACCGTGCACACCTACATCGAGAACGAGGTCATGTACCCGCGGGTGCGGGAGCTGCTCCCCGAGCTCGAGGACGACGTCCTCGAGTCCTACGAGGAGCACCACGTCGCGGACGTCCTCGTGATCGAGCTCGCCGGCATGAAGCCCGACGCCGAGCGCTTCGACGCCAAGACCACCGTCCTCATCGAGAGCGTCACGCACCACATCGAGGAGGAGGAGCAGGACTGGTTCCCCAAGGTCCGTGAGGGTCTCGGTCGCAAGGCCCTCCAGGAGATCGGTGCCGAGATGGAGGCCGCCAGGAAGAAGGCGCCGAAGCGTCCCTCTCAACCCAGCGCGCTGAAGAAGACCGTCGACGCAGTTCTCTCCTAGCGGTGTACTTCGACAACAAGCCCTGCGCGGTCTGCGGCTCCGAGGTCCGGCTCCGGGCGCGGTCGTCCGCCGACATCCCGGACCCCGGTTCACCGGTCGGACCACCCGACGGGTCCGTCGGTGACGCCGACTCCACCGTGGACGAGCGGGTCTGCACGAGCTCGGAGTGCCCGACCAACAGGTCGGACGCGGACGACCGTCCTCGGCCCTAGCAAGGCAGCCGTCGTCAGGGGCGCAGCACGTAGCGGCCGCGCGTCCCGCCCTTGGCGACCAGCCGGAGCGCCTCGACCACCTCCGTGAGCGGCAGCTCGGCGGCGACCCGGATCGGCAGCGTGCCGCGCTCGGCCGCCTGCAGCAGTACGGCGAGCCGCTCGGGGTCCGGGACGACAGACACCGCCTGCGCGGTCACCCCCCGCACCGCCTCCGGCACGTCGGCCGGCCGCACGCCGACGAACCGCCCGCCGTCGTTCAGCAGGTCGACAGCGGCGGACTGGAGCAGTGCGGTGTCGGCGACCGCGTCCCAGCCGGCGGCCGGCTCGGCGGTGAAGCCCGCGCCGAGGCCACGCACGAAGTCCTCGTCGGTGGGGCGGGCGAGGCCGGTGACGACCCAGCCGCGCTCGGCCGCCAGCGGCACGACGTAGGAGCCGACCGCGCCGGCCGCGCCCGTCACCAGCAGCCGCCGACCGTCGCCGTCGCCCAGGAGGTCGACGATCTGGTCTGCGGTGAGCGCGTTGAGCGGCAGGGTGGACGCGGCGACCGACGTGAGGCCGTCGGGCACCCCCGCGATCCATTCGCGGGCGGCGACGATCTCCTCGGCGTAGCTGCCGAAGTCGCGGTCGAAACCGGGCACGATGCCGGCGACGTGGGCACCGACCGGGACGTCGACGTCCGGACCCGCCTGCGTCACGACGCCGGCGAAGTCCCAGCCGAGCCCGGTGTGCTCGGGCTGGTCGATCATCCCGATCGAGTGGAAGAACCCGTCGGTGACCCAGACGTCCGCCGGGTTCACGGTCGCGGCCTCGATCCTGACCCGGACCTGGCCGGTCGACGGCTCGCGGACCGGGACGTCGACCAGCTCGACGGACTCGGGTCCGGCGGGGTCGCGGACGACGGCTGCGCGGAAGGTGGTGCGCATCGTTCTCCTCCTGTGGGTTGCTGTTCTGACGGAACGGCTCCACAATGGAGAGGTAACTCCCCAACGGGAAGTAGGCACCTGAAAGTGCGTTGATCGCCGCGGGGTGCCGGAGAGGTCGACGATGCCGACGATGACTGCCGCCCAGAAGCGCGCCCGCGCCAAGGACGTGTACGACGCCTTCCTCGCCGGCTGCCCCAGCCGGCAGCTGCTCGACCGGATCTCCGACAAGTGGGTCGCGCTCGTCCTCGCCGCGCTCCACCAGGGCGGGCCGATGCGGTACTCCGGCCTCGCGCGCCGTCTGGCCGGCGTCAGCCAGAAGATGCTGACCCAGACCCTTCGCTCGCTCGAGCGCGACGGCCTGGTCACCCGCACCGTCACGCCGACGGTCCCGGTCACGGTGGAGTACGAGCTCACCCCTCTCGGTGAGTCGCTCCAGCAGGTGATGCTGGCGCTGAAGACCTGGGCGGAGACCCACATGGACGAGGTCGGCAGCAACCGCGAGAGGTACGACGCCGGCGCGCCCTGACCGCCCGGTGCCCGCAGACCGATCGCGAGCCGACTGCGGTCCGCCCGGCACGTAGCCTGGCGCCGTGCCTCGGATCGTCGTGCTGACCGGCGCCGGCATCTCCGCCGAGAGCGGCGTGCCGACCTTCCGCGACGCCGACGGACTCTGGGAGGGGCACCGGGTCGAGGACGTCGCGACCCCCGAGGCGTTCGAGGCCGATCCCGACACCGTGCAGCGGTTCTACGACCTGCGGCGCGCCGCGCTGGTCGCGGTCGAGCCGAATCCCGCCCACCGGGCGCTCGCCGAGCTCGAGCAGACCCTCGGCGACGACCTGCTCCTCGTCACCCAGAACATCGACGACCTGCACGAGCGCGCCGGTTCGACGCGCGTGCTGCACATGCACGGGCAGCTGCTCAAGGCACTGTGCAGCGGGTGCGGCGCCCGCACCGACTGCGCGGACGACCTGGTCTTCGCGCCGCCGTGCTCCGGCTGCGGCAGCGAGCTGCGGCCGGACGTGGTGTGGTTCGGCGAGATCCCCTACTGCATGGACCAGATCCTCGACGCCCTCGTCGAGTGCGAGCAGTTCGTCTCGGTCGGCACCTCCGGCGCGGTCTACCCGGCTGCCGGGTTCGTCCAGCAGGCCCGGGCCTACGGCGCCCGCACCCTCGAGCTGAACCTGGTGCCGAGCGAGGGCAGCTTCTTCTTCCACGAGGCCCGCCACGGCCGGGCCTCCGAGCTGGTGCCGGCCTGGGTGGCGGAGCTCCTGGGCCGCTGACCCGCCTCGGTGGCCCCCAGTGACCACCCGACGTTGGTTCAGTGGTCGGTGCCCTTTGTCTGCGTGGTGCCTCCGGATGTCCGGGGGAGCAGTGGCGGCGAGAGTAGTGGCACGAACTCCGACGCAACGAAAGGCACCACCATGAACACCCGCAAGCGCCTCACCTTCGCGAACGTCGCCGCCACCACGGCGGTCGTGCTCGCAGTCGCAGGAACCGGCGGCGCGGCGTACGCCCTCGGGAAGAACACGGTCGGCTCGAAGCAGATCAAGAACGAGACGGTCCAGAGCAAGGACGTCCGGGACGGCAGCCTCGCCACCGGGGACCTGGCCGCATCCGTCGTCGACGGGCTGGCGGTCGCCGGCATGAAGGTCGGCTCGACCCCGACCGTCGACCAGTGGTTCAACCGCGCCGGCGGCGAGCCGGAGGTCGTGAAGCTCGACTCCGGTCTCTACCAGTTCGAGATTCCCGGCGTCTCCGCGGAGTCCGCGATCGTCAACGTGACCTCGCAGTCCGGCCCGATCGACTGCAGTGTCGGCACTTTCGAGGGGTCGTTCCTCGTCGAGTGCCGCAACCCCGCCAACGTGCCGACCGACGCCTCGTTCCACATCATCGCCTACTGACCAGCCAGCGACGGGGATCCGCGGCCCCTCTCCTCACGAGGAGGGGGGCCGTTGCCGTGCCATCTCCTCGTCGAGGATCGCGATCAGCCGTTCCGCGTCCCCACCCATGCCGAGCGGCTCGAGCCAGTCGAGCACAGTCGCGCGGAAGAGTGCTCCGCTGGCGATCACCCGGGGGTCGCAGTGCCCGGTCGACTCGAGGGTGACGACGCCGTAGAGCGCCGACCAGGAGCGCATGTAGAGCCACAGCAGGCCGCGCTTCTCCTCCGGGATGTGCTCGGACTTCGCAGGGATCAGCGGTTCGAGCACCGCTTCCCGCACCGTCGGGTGCAGCTCTTCGAGTGCCGGGATCGGAAAGCCGTAGCGCTCCCAGATCTCGTAGAGCAGGTCGGTGAAGAAGTGGCCCGAGGTCGAGACGGTCAGCAGCTCCCGGCGCGCGATGTCGCCCTCTGCGATGGGGTTCGCGAACACCAGCTGGAACTCGCGGGGACGGGTCAGCGCCCAGGTCCGGAACGCCACGCACCCCGCCGTCAGCCGCGCCGCCGGGTCGTCCGCGGGGTACCGCTCCGCGGCGGCGCGGAAGCCCTCCGTCGCGTTCCTGTCCAGCTCGTAGGCGACCAGGTCGACCAGCTCCTGGTAGCTCGCGACGTAGCGGTAGAGCGCCGGCGCGGTCATCCCCATCCGGGACGCCACCGCCCGCAGCGACAGCTCGGCGTCCTCCGCCAGCAGCTCGGCGGACACGCGCACGATCTCGTCGTAAGTCGCCTCCCGCTGCCGCTCGCGGCGGGTCGGCGGCGCGTTGAGGTGGGCCACGTGGCTCCTTCCAGAAGGTCTTGACAGCCGAAGTTTACACCGTTTACCGTAAACAGTGTTCACGCAACTGATGTGCATTCACAAGTCAGTCGGGTGTTCACCCACTCTCGCACCTCCTGAGGGAAGGAACGTCATGCTGGACCGCTGGGGCGCCTTCGTCGCCCGCCGAGCCCGCACCGTCCTTGTCGTCGGCCTGCTCCTCGTCGCCGCGGCCGGAGCCTACGGCGCCGGGGTCTTCGGATCGCTCTCCCAGGGCGGCTTCGACGACCCCGGGTCCGAGGGCAGCCGCCAGGTCGAGGTGGAGCGGGAGATCTTCGGCAACCGCGCCGCGGACGTGGTGGCCGTCTACTCCAGCGACGAGCTGCGGGCCACCGACCCCGAGTTCCGCGCGGCCGTCGAGGACGTCGTGGCGTCGCTGCCCGTCGACGCCGTCGCCCACGTGACGCCGTACTACGACGCTCCGCCCGACTCGGGCCTGGTGACCGCCGACCAGCACAGCGCCCAGGTGGTGATCTCGCTCCAGGGCGTCACCCAGGACGACTACCTCGACAGCTACGACGACGTGCACCCGCTGCTCGAGGCGGAGAGCGACGCGATCTCCACCGACGTCGCCGGCTCGTACGCGGTCTACAACGACGTCAACGAGATCACCTCCGAGGACCTCGAGCGGGCCGAGCTGATCTCGCTCCCGCTGGTGATCGTGCTCGCACTGCTGATCTTCGGCAGCCTGGTCGCGGCGTCGATGCCGGCGCTGGTCGGACTGGTCGCGATGGTCGGTGCGCTCGCCGTCGTACGGCTGCTCACCCTGGTCACCGACGTCTCGGTGTTCTCGGTGAACGTGATCTCGCTGCTCGGCATCGGCCTCGCGATCGACTACGCCCTGTTCGTGATCAGCCGCTACCGCGAGGAGCTCGCGGCGCTCCCCGAGGACGACGCCGGGGCCCCGGCGACCGCGATCCGGCGGACGATGAACACGGCCGGTCGCACGGTGCTGTTCTCCGGCCTGACCGTCGCCGCCGCGCTCGCGAGCCTGCTGATCTTCCCCCAGATGTTCCTCCGGAGCATGGGGTACGGCGGCATGGCGGCCGTCGTGATCGCGATGCTGGCCGCGCTCACCGTGCTGCCCGCGGCGCTCGTGCTGCTCGGCCGCAAGGTCGACGCCGGCCGGCTGCCCTGGCGGCGCCACCGCCCGGTGGCGGTCGAGGACAGCCATGGCCGCTGGGCGGCGCTGGCACGCGGCGTGATGCGGCGGCCGGTCGTCGTGCTGGCCCTCACCGTCGCGGTGCTCCTCGCCGTGGCCGCTCCGTTCCTGGGCGTGCGGTGGGGCAGCGTCGACCACCGGGTGCTGCCCGAGGACGCCCCCGCGCACGTCGCGGCGGACAGGCTCGCGGAGTTCGGGGCGGAGACCTCCACGGCCAACGCGCTGCTCCAGGGAGCGGACGAGTCCGCGGTCCAGGCGTACCTCGCCGACGTCGCCGCGCTCGAGGGCGAACCGACCGCGACCGTCGTCGCCCAGGAGGGCGACGCCACCCTGGTCCGGGTGTCGTGGGAGGGAGGCAGCCAGACCGAGCCGTCGCAGGACCTGGTCCGTGACCTGCGGGAGATCGATCCCGAGGGCGGGACGGCGATCGTCGGCGGGATCACCGCCGACACCGTCGACCTGCTCGACTCGGTCGGCGAGCACCTGCCGTGGATGGGCCTGATCGTCGTCGCCGTGATGCTCGTGCTGCTGTTCCTCGCGTTCGGCTCGGTGGTGCTGCCGATCAAGGCCGTGGTGATGAACGCCTTCTCGATCACCGCCTCCTTCGGCGTGATCACCTGGATCTTCAGCGACGGCCACCTCACCGACCTGCTCGGGTTCGAGTCGCAGGGCTACCTCGACGCGACCAACCCGATCCTGATGCTGGCGATCCTGTTCGGTCTGTCGATGGACTACGAGGTGTTCCTGCTGTCGCGGGTCCGTGAGCAGTGGGACAAGACCCACGACAACGACCACGCCGTCGCCACCGGCGTGCAGAAGACCGGCCGGATCATCACCAGCGCCGCGCTGTTGCTGGCGGTCGTGATCGGGGCCTTCGCCACCAGCGGGATCGTGTTCATGAAGATGCTCGGCATCGGCATGCTGGTCGCCCTCCTCGTCGATGCGACGATCGTCCGGGCACTGATGGTGCCGGCGACGATGAAGCTGCTCGGCAGCTGGAACTGGTGGGCGCCCGGGCCGCTGCGCCGCTGGTGGGAGCGCTACGGCTTCCGCGAGGAGCCGCCCGGACCGGCCGACGCCCACGAGACCGAGCGCGTGCCGGTCGGCGCCTGACCCTCCCCTCCACGGCCGGCGCCCGCCACCCCTCCCTCGGCGGGCGCCGGCCGTTCCCCCCGAACCCGGTTGCCCGGCGATGGGCAGCGACCTAATCTCGTCCCACCGGTCTCCACGACCGGACCCGACCCACGGAGGTAGTCCCGGTGACCTGGCGACATTGATCCGCTGACCGTGGACGCGCGCCGCCGGGATCCCAAGGATCCCGGCCCTGTTCGCACGTCCCCGGAAGGATCACCGTGTCCCCGACCTCCCCCGCAACGTCCCGGCGCGCCGTCGCGCGCGTCACCCTGCCGCTCTACGGCAGCGCCTTCCTGGAGGACCTCGTCCTCCTCTACCCCGTCTATGCCGTGCTGTTCGCCGAGCACGGACTCTCCACCACCGAGATCTCGGCGCTGTTCGTCCTGTGGTCGCTGACGGGCGTCGTCCTGGAGCTCCCGTCCGGCGTCCTCGCCGACCGGCTGTCACGCAAGCTGCTCGTGGTCGCCGCACCGCTCCTCGCCGCAGCCGGCTTCGCCCTCTGGACGTTCCGCCCCGGCTTCGCCGCCTTCGCCGTCGGCTTCGTGCTCTGGGGCGCCGGCGGTGCGATGCGCTCCGGTGCCCGCGAGGCGCTGGTCTACGAGGAGCTCGACCGGGTCGGCGCGGCCGACCGGTACGCCGACGTGATGGGCCGCGCCCTCGCCCTCGCGACGGTCGCGGTCGCCGCCGCCACCGGGATCGCGGCACCGGTCCTCGCGATCTGGGGCTACTCCGGGGTCGGCGTCGCGAGCATCGCCGCCTGCGTCCTGTCGGCCGTGGTGGCGGCGGCGCTGCCCGAGCACCGCACCGGCGTGCACCCCGAGGCCGGAGCCGCGGCGGTGGCCAAGGCGCAGGTCCTGTGGGACGCGTTGGGCCGGGTCCGCCGTACGCCCGCCCTGCGGTACGCGGTGCTCGCCGTGCCCGCGGCCGTCGCCCTCTGGGGTGCGCTCGAGGAGTACCTCGGACTGCTCGCCGTCGAGCAGGGCGTGCCGCTGCCCGCGGTCCCGGTCGTCGTGCTCGTCGTGTCCGGCGGGGCGGCCGTCGGTGGCCTGCTCGGCGGCCGGCTGGGCCGGCTCGGCGGGCGCGCGCTGCCGGGCGCCCTCGCCGCCGGCGGGGTCGCGCTGGTCGCGGGCGGGCTGCTCGCCGGATGGGCCGGCACCGTGCTGATGGCCCTCGCCTTCGGAGCCTTCCAGGCCGGGCAGGTCGTGGTCGACGCCCAGCTGCAGCACCGGATCGACGGCGGCGGGCGGGCGACGATCACCTCGCTCGCAGGCCTGCTGACCGACGTCGCGATCATCGGCATCTACGCCGCGTACGGAATCGCCGCGCTCGCCGCGGGGCACGCGGCGCTCTTCGCGGCTTCCGGCGTGCTCTACCTCGGTGTCGCCGCGGCCCTCCTGGCCGGGCGGCCGCGGGGCGCACCCCTGCCCGACCAGGGGAGAGACCTCGACAGCGACGGCGTCCGGCAGGTTTGCTGAGCGCATGTCTCGGGTCGCCGTCTGCCAGTTCGTCCCCGCCTACCTCCTCGAGCGGCTCGCCGCCACCGACCTCGACGCGGCGCCGTGCGGGCGGCGCACCCGGGAGATCGACGAGCGGCTGCGCGGCGCACGGGCGGGGCTGGCGCGGGCATCGGTCGCGCCGCCGGACGACGCGGCCGCGGCCGCCTGGGAGGTGTACGACGCCGGCAACGGCGCCGAGCTGCCGGGGAAGCTGGCCCGCGGTGCCGGGGACCCGGAGACCGGCGACCCCGCGGTCGACGAGGCCGCTGCCGGCCTGGCCGCGGGGCTCGCCCTGCTGAGCGACCTCGGGCGCTCGTCGTACGACGACCGCGGGGCGACCGTCGTCGCCTGCGTCCACTACGAGCGGGACTACGACAACGCCTTCTGGGACGGCAGCCGGCTGGTGTTCGGCGACGGCGACGGCCGGGTGTTCGGCCGGTTCACCAAGCCGGTCGACGTGCTGGCGCACGAGCTCGGGCACGCGGTGACGCAGTACGCCGCCAACCTCACGTACGCCGACCAGCCCGGCGCCCTGAACGAGTCGGTCTCCGACGTGATCGGCGCGTGCGTGAAGCAGCGGGTGCTCGGGCAGGACGCGGCGGCCGCGGACTGGCTGATCGGCGAGGGACTGTTCCTGCCGGGCGTGAACGCCCGCGCCCTGCGGTCGATGAAGGAGCCCGGCACGGCGTACGACGACCCCGCGATCGGCAGCGACCCGCAGGTGGGTTCGATGAGCGACTACGTCGAGACCGCCGAGGACAACGGCGGCGTGCACATCAACTCCGGCATCCCCAACCGGGCGTTCTACCTCGCCGCCAGCTCGATCGGCGGCGTGACCTGGGAGGGACCGGGGCGGATCTGGTACGCGGCCCTGACGTCGGGCATGGGACCGGAGACGGACTTCCGCGGGTTCGCCGACGCGACCGTGGCCGCCGCGGGTGAGCACGCCGACGCCGTGCGCGAGGCGTGGGAGCAGGTCGGGGTCCTGGCCGCAGCGGCGGTGGACCCCGCCGTACCCGCCACCGCCGCACCCGCCCTCACCTCGGTCGGCGACGCCAAGGAGTCCGCCGGCTGGCCGCTCACGGTGCGCCGGTCCGGCGGCTTCGCCGGCCAGGTCCGCGAGGCCACCGTCGACCTCGACGCCGACGACGACGTCGCGACCCGCGCCCGGCACCTGTTCGAGCAGGTCGACACCGAGGAGCTCGGGCAGGGCCGGCCGGTGCCCGACGCCTTCGTCTACAGCTTCCGCTGCGGCCCGGTCGACGCCCAGCTCGGCGAGCACGACCTCACCCCCGAGCTCCGTGAGCTCGCCGACCTGGTCCTCCGCGAGACCGACCGCTAGCGCGAATAGGGAGTTCTCGCTCCTCGAGTCCGGCGTTTCCGGGCCCCGGCTGAGGGCAGGTTCTCCCCACTCGAGGGGCGGAAAGTCCCTATTCGCGCGGGCCGAGGAGCGCGCCGGTGTGGGGCGGGAGGGCGAGCCGGCCGGCGTCCAGCGACACCGGGGTGGCGGTCTCGAAGAGCAGCGGTCCGTCGCCGACGTCGACCGTCACCGGGGCGGTGCCGAGGTTGACCGCGACCACCACCTCGCCGTCCTGGGAGCCGACGCCCCGGCGCACCAGCACCAACCCGCTGGCCTCGTCGACGTCGCACCGGGTGGCGGCGAAGGCGGGGTCGGTGAGCTGCGGCCAGGTGCGGCGCAGCTCGATCAGCCGTTGGTAGGTGGCGAGCACCCGGGCATGGTGGCCCTCGCCC
>Ga0196958_10000565_pt1 | contig 12109 bp, 10 predicted proteins | sample S1v_10metaG_FD_148654 | JGI IMG/M metagenome (GOLD analysis project Ga0196958, IMG submission 148654) | Soil microbial communities from Anza Borrego desert, Southern California, United States - S1+v_10 | ecosystem: Environmental > Terrestrial > Soil > Desert | place: USA: California | collected...
CGCGATCCCCGAGCTCATCGAACAGTTCGACGCGGGCCGCGTCTACGTGAATCCGCGCAAGTTCCACGGAGAATGCGCGTCGCGCATCCTCGCCGCCTGCAGCCGCGCGAGCGTGCCCATTCATTCGCTGCACGATCGCCAGCGCATCGACCTCGGGGCGTTCAGGCTCACCACGCATCTCGCCGGCTTCACGTTTCGCCGCGCTCCCGAAAACAACGCCTCGGTCGTTCTGCACGCCGCGACCGAAACGCGCAGTTTTCTGCTCACGGGCGACATCGAAAAAGAAGCGGAGCTCGATCTCGCCGACCGCGATCTGCGCGCGGATGTCCTCAAAGTCGCCCACCACGGCAGCCGCAGCTCGACCTCGGACCCGTTTCTCGACGCGGTGCAGCCGCGTGTCGCGGTGATCTCGTGCGGGCGCAGGAACCTGTTCGGTCATCCGCACCCGTCGGTGCTGGAGACGCTGGCGAAGCGGCGCATCGCCATCCGCCGCACCGACCTCGACGGAACCATCGACATGGAGGTGCGGTAGAGTTGCGCGAACACGATGTCCACTACGCTGCTCCGGCTCGGCCTCTGGACGCTCATCCTGGTCCTGGCGTTGTACGTCCTGGCGACGACCTACTCCGAGGAACCGTGGACGGAGCTCATCCCGATGGCGATGCTGCAACAGGCCCTCGTGGTCGCGGGCCTCCTCATCGTGGCCGGCCTCGTCTTCCGCATCCTCGGCATCGGCGCCGCCGCGGTGTCGAAGAACCGCTGCCGCGTCTGCCGCACGCCGATCCCGCAGGGTGCGATCTACTGCCGCGCGCACCTCCGCTCGATCCTCGCCGAGGAGGACGAAAAGACGCACATGACGCGCGTGCGGCGGAAGTGACGCCGCTCATCGTCCTGGCCGGACCGACGGGCTCCGGCAAGTCCGAGCTCGCGTTGCGTCTCGCGCAAACCATCGGCGGCGAGATCGTCAACTACGACTCGGTGCAGATCTATCGCGGCTTCGACATCGGCAGCGCGAAACCGTCGCAGGAACAGCGTGCGCTCGTGCCGCATCATCTCTTCGACGTCGTCGACGCGGACGAGGAGTTCAACGCCGCGGATTACGCCCGCCTCGCGCGCGCAACGTGCGACGCCATTCACGCTCGCGGCAATCGCGCGATTCTCGCGGGGGGAACGTTCTTCTACCTGCGCGCGCTGCTGTCGGGGCTGCCGGAAATGCCTGGGCGAAACGAGGCGGTGCGCGCTCGCATTCGCGCGATTGCGAGTCATCCGCGCGGGCCGGCGCGGCTGCACCGCTGGCTGTCGAAAATCGATCCGCGAAGTGGTAGAAAGATCGCGCCCGCGGACCGGCATCGCGTCGAGCGGGCGTTGGAGGTCTGGATCGCGAGCGGCAGGCCGATCTCGAGCTGGGAGCCGGAAACGGGCGACGCGCTGCCGTCGCTCGAGCTCGCCTTGCGGCTCGAGCGCACGCGGCTGACGTCGATCCTCGACGCGCGCGTCGAAGCGATGTTCCGGACCGGCCTCGTCGAGGAGACGCGTGCGCTGCTCGAGCGCTTTCCCGCGACGGCGCGGCCGTTCGGGACGATCGGGTACAAAGAGGCGGCGGCCGTGGTCCGCGGCGAGCTCGCGCTGCCGGATGCGATCGCGGAAACCAAACGCCGTACGCGCGCGTACGCCAAACGGCAGATGACCTGGCTGCGAGCGGAGCGAAACGTGCACTGGCTCGACGCCGGCGACAGAGAACAAACATTCGCGGCCGCGCTGCGAATCATCGAGGGACACGCTTGATTCGAACGAAGACTCTTCTGCTGCTGGCGACGACCGTGATCGTTGCCGCGAGCTGCACCCCGGCGGCCGTGCCGCCGCCCCAGGTCACGCCGGAGGCGACCGACCGCTACCTCATCGACCCGCGCACGGGCTACGCCGAAACGATTCCGCCGCCGCTCGCGCAGCGGTTCGAGTCTGCGTGGCGCTATGCGCTGGCGGGTAACGAGGCCGAGGCGGAGCGGAGGCTGGGCGAGATCCTGGCGACGAATCCGGGCTTCGTGCCGGCGCGGCTCGCACAGGCGGCGATGGCCATCCGCGCGAGTCGCTTCAGCGACGCACGCACCGCGTTGTCCGGCATCGACACGCTCGCCGCGCGCGTGTACACCGCCGAGATCGCGTATCGCGAAGGCGACACGCGTCAGGCGTTCGATCTCTACCGCGCGATTGCCGCCGATCCGAACGCTCCTGAAAGCGCCGCCGAGCGCGTGTCCGAGCTGCAGGGACGGCTCTTCAACGAGGTGTTCGCCGCCGCGCAGACCGCGACCGACGCCGAGGCCGTGCGCCTGCTGCGCGAGGCGCTGACGCTGAATGCCGGCGCGACTGAGCCGCGTGTGCTGCTCGCGCAGAAGCTCGTCGCGCAGAAGCAGTACGACGAGGCGCGGCGCGAGCTCGATCCGCTGCTGAACACGATCCCCGATCGCGCCGAGGTGCAGGAAGTGCTGGCGGAAGTGGATGCGGGACGCGGGCGGTACCAGGAGGCGATCGTGCGTTACGAGCGCCTCGCACGGCGCTCGAGCGATCCGCGTCATACGCGCCGGCTCGAGGAGATCAAGCAGGAGTGGAGCGCGGCGAACATGCCGTCGCATTTCCGCACGGCGCTCGACAGCACGTCGCTGACGCGCGCGGATCTGGCGACGCTGCTCTACTGGACGGTGCCCTCGATCCGTTTCGCCCAGAACCTCGGCACGCCGCCGATCGCGATCGACGTCGAAGGCGTCGCCGGACGCGAAGAGGTGATCCGCGCCATGGCCATCGGGCTGTTCGAAGTCGACCCGGTGACGCGGCGCGTGAGTCCGTCGCGGCAGGTGACGGCCGCGCGTCTGTCGACGCATCTCGCACGCGTGCTCACGCTGCGCGGCGCCGCCTGCGCCCGCGGCCTCGCAGCCGATCGCGTGCTCGCCGCCTGCGGCGTGACGGACCCGCTCGCGGGCCACGTGCCGGAGGACCCGGTGACGGGCCGCGAGGCCATGACCGCCATCCAGCAGGTAGCCAAGGCGTTGCAGTAGTCGGTCGCTGCCCGCTGGGGCTCGACGAAGGGCCTCCCGGCGGGGCCGGCGCGGCCGGCAGCGCTGGGTTGGCCCAGCCAGGACGCACGCCTGACGCGAGCACTGCGCGATCCCCGCGACCGCACGTGTTGACGTAAGCGCTGCCGGCCGTGCCTGCCCCGCCGGGAGGCCTCTGGTCGTATCCCCCAGCGGCAGCGACTAGAACAACGTCAAGCGCGGCAAGTGGAAGCGTTCGCGGACGAGGCGCCGCAGGTGCGCCGCCTCGGTGCGTGCGCGCGACTTCTCATCCGCGCCGCTCGCCAACGCTCGCGCCTCCGTGCGCAGCTCCTCTGCCTGCGGCAGCAGCGACTCCACCAGCTCCTCCTCCAGCTCGATCAGCCGCTCCTCGATTCGTGGCGCCGACTTTTCGCTCACCAGCCCGCGGACGCGGGCCGCGAAATCCGCACTGACGGATTCCAGCACCTCCGCCAGAGCGGAAAGCCGTCCGGCCACATCCTCCTCCGGCGCGGATTCCTGCGAGCCGACCTGCAACTGCCGCCGCTCGTTCCACAGCTCCTTCACCGCGTGGCGGCAGTAAGTCAACCCGTTGACCTTCTTCCCCTTCACCTCCTGCTTGTCGAAGACAGAGTCGATGGCCTCGATCACGATCGGGAGCGGAATGCCCTCGTCGTTCCACGATTTCATCAGAATCCAGTCCTTCGCACTGAGGACGAACGGGGTGCCGCGGCGGTGAGCAAAGTGCGATTCGATCTCGGTGTAGTAGTCGGTGGACACGCTGTGAGTACCCTATGATCGGCTACAATCACCCGTCAACCACGGAGCCCCCCAACTCATGGAACCGGTCGCACCCCGAGCGGAAGTCACCGTCTATTCGCCGCTGTTCTCGCCCTTCCGCCAGCCGCTGCAGGGGCCTTCCATCTCCATTGGCCGCGCGTCCGACTGCTCCATCCCCATCAAAGACCGTTACCTCTCGCGCAAGCACGCGGAGATCATCGCAACGGGTAACTCCTGGGTGCTCAAAGACCTGGGCAGCGCCAACGGCACGTACCTGAACGGCGCGCGCGTCGAGCGTGACGAGAAGCTCCGTCCCGGCGACCGAATCCGCCTCGGCGACACCGAAATCGTCTTCGAATCGATCGAGCGCAGCACGGACCGCTTCATCGCCGTCGCCGACTCGGGGGCCAGCCCCACCATCGCCATCCCCGTCCACGACATCTCCGACAAACCGGAGGCGCAGGACGTGGCGCGCCTGCAGACGTTGACCATGCTCGCGCGCGAGCTGATCGAAGACCGTCCGATGGACGAGCTCTTCGGCTTCATCATCGAGCGCATCATGGAGCACCTCAGCCCCTCGCGAGCGGCCATCGCGCTCCTGGGACCGGACGGCCGCTCGTTCACGAAAGTCGAAGTGCGCCGCCAGGACGAGAGCGACGCGAGCGAGCTCACGATCAGCCACACGCTGCTCACCGAGATCGTCGAGGAGAAGAAAGCGCTCGCGTACGTCGACGTCGAAGCGGACGAAAAGCTCCGCACCGCCAAGTCGATCATCATGCAGGGGATCCACTCGATCCTCTGCTCGCCGCTCATGATCGGCAATGCCGTCGTCGGCGTGCTGTACGTCGATTACCTCTTCACGCAGCGCTCGATCTCCGAGGACGACGTGCGGCTGGTGGCGCAGATCGGACGCTTCGCCGCGACGAAGCTCGAGACCACGCGCCTGCGCGAAGAAGCGATCCAGAAGCGGATCATGGACGAGGAGCTCAAGACCGCGTCCAGCATCCAGCGCCGCCTCCTGCCCGCGGCACCGACGGGCATCGAAGGCTTCACGTTCGTCGGACGCAACCAGCCCTGCCGCACGGTCAGCGGCGATTACTACGATTTCGCCATTCGGCCCGACGGGCGCGTGTACTTTGTCATCGGCGACGTCAGCGGCAAAGGCGTGACCGCGGGTCTGATGATGGCCGGCCTCCAGGTCGCGTTCCGCATCTTCTCGAAGACCGATCCCGATCCCGCCACGCTCGTGACGCAGCTCAACGTCGCGCTGAAGGAAAACCTCCCGCAGTCGAAGTTCGTCACGCTCTTCCTCGGCCGCCTCGACACGAAGACCGGCCACATCGAATACGTGAACGCGGGCCACACCCCGCCGCTCTGGATCTCGAAGGACGGCGCCACCGAGCTCACCGACAGCGACCTCCTCCTCGGCGTCATCTCCCGCGCCGAGTTCACCAACCGCCAACTGCAGCTCGCGCCGGGCGACTCCCTCGTCCTCTTCACCGACGGCGTGACTGAGGCCCGCAGCGCCGACGGCAACGACCTCGGCTCGATGACCATCGGCAGCGCACTCGTGAAACTGCACGGCTCGAACGCGGAGAAGATGGCCGACTCGGTCAACGACACGGTGCTGCAGCACGTCGGAGATGCCGAGAACCTGGATGACGACGTGACGTTGCTGGTCGTCAGCCGGGTACCTTAGCGGATCCCTTCGCTCTCCAGCCACTCCTCGATCGCCAGCGTCGCCCGATCATTCTTGAAGTTGAAGAACGAGCGCTCGATGCGCCGGTCCTCGCTGAGAATCGCGCGGTAGGCGTTCGCATCGTCGAGTGCGTGCGCGAGTGCATCACGCAGCGCGGGATCCTTGAGCTTGTCGAGAAACAGCCGCCGGTCCTCCGTCTCGGACTCGGGCGTGCGGGTGGGGATGCGCCGGAAGCGTGCAGCCGAGCCCGGCGGCTCCGCCTCGAGCGGGATGTCGAGAATGTCCCCCGTTTCGAGATCGAGATAATGCGCCAGAGCCACGCCGAGGTAAGCGACTTGCAGACCGTCGAGATCGACCATGGTGCGAATGATATCTTTCGGAGGACGATGAGCCAGGACAGGCTCGAGGCGAGCGTCGACATCGACCTTCGCCCGGCGATCGAGATCGTCCGCATCATTCAGGAGCAGGACGCACTCGTCGCCGGGGCAGTGGCTGCACAGGCCGAGCGCATCGCGCACGCGATCGATGAGATCGCCGAGCGCCTCCGCCACGGCGGACGCCTGTTCTACGCCGGCGCGGGCACCAGCGGCCGCATCGCCATGCTCGACGCATCCGAGCTCCCGCCGACGTATGGCGTCCCGCACGACCTCGTGCAGGTGCTCATCGCCGGAGGCGAGCGCGCCTACTTCGAAGCCGTGGAAGGCGCCGAGGACGACGAAGACGCGGCCATCGAAACGGTCGCGCAGAACGTCACCGCCGACGACGCCATCGTCGGCATCGCCGCCTCCGGCACTACCCCCTACACCGTCGCCGCGGTGCGCAAAGCGAACATGCTCGGCGCGCTCACGGTCGGTGTTACGAACGTAGCAGCCTCGCCGCTCGCGCAGCACGTCGACATCCCGATCGTCATCGAGACCGGCCCCGAGGTGATCATGGGATCGACGCGCATGAAGTCGGGCACGGCGCAGAAGCTCGTCCTCAATCAGCTCTCGACCGGCGTCATGGTCCGCCTCGGCCGCGTCTACTCGAACCTCATGATCGACATGCCGGCCACGAACGAGAAGCTGCGCAATCGCGCGGTACGCATGGTCGAGCTGGCGGCGGGTGTCACGCGTCCGATCGCCGTGCAGGCCATTCGCGATGCGGACGGCAACGTGAAGCTGGCCACCGTCATCGCCAAACGAAAGATCAGCGCCGGCGAAGCGCGAAAGCTGCTCGAAGAAAAACCGTTGCGCGAGGTCCTGCAAGGGTGAGCCGGCTCGAACGCCTCATGCACGTCGCGACGAAATACTCGCGGCGGATCATCGGCCTCATGTCCGGCACGTCGCTCGACGCCATCGACGTCGCGATGGTCAAGATCGAGAAGCACGGCGTCACGGCGAAAGTGAAGCTCGAGCACTTTCGCGAATACCCGTATCCACCGAAGATCCGCGCGGTCGTGCGCGAGCTGTTCGACCCGAAACGCGCCCGCATCGACGACATCTGCCGCTACGACTTCATCCTCGGCGAAGTCTTCGCCGAAGCGGTGCTGCGCATCCTCAAAGAAACGCGCATCAAGGCGTCCACGGTCGACCTCATCGCTTCGGCAGGGCAGACCATCTGGCACGATCCGGAGCTGAGCATCGTCAATCCCGACGTCGACTGGATCGACCATCCGATCTCGACGCGCTCGACGTTCGCCATCGGCCAGAGCGCCGTGATCGCGGAGCGCACCGGCATCATCACCGTCGGCGATCTGCGCGTGCGCGACGTCGCCGCGGGCGGCCAGGGCGCGCCGCTCGTGCCGTACTTCGATTGGGTCCTGCTGCGCCACAAATCGCGCGGCCGCTGCATCCAGAACATCGGCGGCATCGGCAACGTCACGTACATTCCGCCCGCGGGCGACTGGAACGACGTCTTCGCATTCGACACCGGCCCCGGCAACATGATCATCGACGAGCTGGCGTGGATCGCGACGAACGGGCGGCAGACGTATGACGTCGACGGCGCGCTCGCCGCCGGGGGCAACGTGCGCGACGACCTGCTCGAATACTGGATGGCCGATCCGTATTTCGCGAAGACGCCGCCGAAATCGACGGGCCGCGAATTGTTCGGTGCGCAGTTCGCGCGGCGCATCATGGCCGAATCGCCGGGCATCGACATCCACGATCTCATCGCCACCGCCACCGCGCTCACGGCCGAGAGCATCGCGCGCTCGTATCGCGATTTCGTGCGGCCGCGCGGGCCGGTGCACGAGGTGATGCTCGCCGGCGGCGGCGCGAAGAATCCCACGCTCGTGCAGATGATCCAGCAACGCATGCCGAAAACGGCGGTGAAGATCTACAAAGCATCCGAGGCGAAGGAAGCGATGGCCATGGCGATGATTGCAAACGACTCCGTCGTCGGACTGATCACCAACGTCGCCGGCGCGACCGGCGGACGGCCGACAGTTCTGGGGAAGATATGCCTCTGATTCACGGACGTGCCTTCGTCGACGGTGCACTGCGCGAGGACATCCTCATCACCGTCGAAGGGCAGGTGATCGTGGACGTCGCGCAGACCACGCAGGTCCCCGCGGAAGCGGAACGCGTGGCCGGCATCGTCGTTCCCGGATTCGTCGACGTGCACGTGCACGGCGGCGACGGCGCCGATTTCATGGACGCTGACGAGGACGCCCTCGAGCGCATCCTCGGATTTCACGCGAAGCACGGCACGACCGCGCTCGCGGCGACGACGCTCTCCGCGTCGCGCGCCGATCTGCACACGGCGGTCGAGACGATCCGCCGCGTTGCGGCGTACACACCGGCCGGCGCGGAGATCGTCGGCATTCATCTCGAGGGACCGTTCATCAACGAAGCGCGTGCGGGGGCGCAGGATCGCGCGTCGATCCGCATCGCGGACATTCACGAGATGGCGGCGTTGATTGCCGAGGCGCCGCGGCTGCGGTGGATCGTCACCGTGGCGCCGGAGGTCGAGGGCGCGCGCGATCTCATCGAGCACTTCCGCGACCGCGTGCTCTTCTCGATCGGCCACACATCCGCGGATCACGCGACGGCGGTCGCCGCACTGGAGTGGGGCGCCTCGCATTTCACGCATCTCTACAACGCCATGACGCCGCTGCATCACCGCGATCCGGGCGTCGTCGGCGCGGCGCTCACGGCCGTCGACGCGACGGCGGAACTGATCGCGGACGGCATTCACGTGCATCCCGCGGCGCTGCGCATCGCGGCGCAGGCGATGCCGCATCGCGTCGCGCTCGTCACCGATGCCATGCGCGCGTGCGGACTGGCCGAGGGGACGTACAAGCTGTACGAATACGAGGTGACGGTGGCGGACGGCGCGGCGCGGCTCGCCGACGGCACGCTGGCCGGAAGTGTGCTCACCATGAGCGGCGCGGTGAAGAACATGATCGAGCTCGCGGGGCTGCCGGTCGAAATGGTGATTCCGCTGGCGACCGAAGTGCCGGCGCGAATCGCGGGCGTCGCCGATCGCAAGGGGAGGATCGAAGGCCGCTACGACGCCGATCTCGTGCAGTTGAGCGAGCGTTTCGAGGTCGAGCGCGTGTGGGCGAGAGGCCATGAACTGGGAAACGTTTGACGATGCGGACGCGCTGTCCGCGCGCGCTGCCGAGATCCTGCTGACCGCGATCCGCGATAACCCGCGCATCGTCCTCGGATTGCCCACCGGCCGCACGCCGATCGGCATGTACGACCGCGTGGTGCGCGTCTGTTCGCGCGAGTACCACTGCTTCCGCGACGTGACGACGTTCAACCTCGACGAGTACGCGGGCGTGCCGGCGGATCACACCGGCAGTTACTTCACGTACATGAAGCGGCACCTGTTCGACGCGGTCGATCTCGACCCGACGCACGCGCATCTCCCGAACGGCGTCGCGCCCGACCTCGATGCGGAGTGCACGCGCTACGAAACCGAGATTCGCGAGGCCGGCGGTCTCGATCTCACGTTCCTCGGCCTGGGCCGCAACGGCCACATCGGCTTCAACGAGCCCGGCACGCCGTTCGGCGCGCGCACGCGCGTGGTCGAGCTGACGCAGTCGACACGCAAAGCGAATGCGGACCTCTTTCCCGAAGGCCACGTACCGACGCACGCGATCACCATGGGCATCGGTACGATCCTCGAGTCGAAACGCATCGTGCTCCTCGTGGCCGGGAGTGGCAAAGAAGAAGCGCTGGCCCGCCTCCGCGGCGGCGAGATCAGCGAAGCGTTTCCGGCCTCGGCGTTGTGGAAACACGACGACGTGACGGTGCTGACCACCTAACGCAAACTGTCGCCGCGGTGCGTCGTGAGGCTCACCCCTTTCACATTCGACTTGAACCAGTCGCGCAGTTGCTCGTCCATTCCTCCCGCGGTCCAGAGCCACATCCCGCTGGTGCGCATCCCCGAATCGACGACCGCCTTGATCTTCATCACCTCGTTCCACGCGCGGAGATCGCGCGGCCCGACCGGCTCGTGCATCAGAAACACCCAGTCGCGATAGATGTGCAACGGCACGACGAGCTGCTCCGTCCGCGCGGAGCCGAAGAGCGGATCGCCGGCGTCGCTGAACCCGACCACCGGAGTGAAGGTGACCTCCACCTTGCGGTTGTACCGGTTGGAGTGATTCGCCCACACCGCCGTCGCGAGCGTGTACGCGGCCGTGTACGAATTTCCATGCGTCACGCGCGGCAGCAGTTCCTCGAGCCCCGATGCTTCCGGCGCACGCGCGACGACGTGTGCGATCTCGCGCAACGAGGCGTCGTCGAGGTAGACGGAATTGCGCACGAGGTTCTCGAGCGCTTCCCAGCCGCGCGTGATTCGAATGTGATCGAGGTCTTCCCACAGACGCGGAGAATTCGAGCGCATCGCGAGAGCGATGAGCTCGTCCTGTGAAAGCGACGCATGCGATCGTGATGACCGCTGCCACAGCGATTCCGCGAGCCGCGCGAATCCTTGTGCCATGCCTTGAATGAGATCCTGGAAAACCTTGACCTCCGTGGCGCTCATGCGCAAATCGGTGATCGGAAGGCGGCTCAGGAGCGCGGCACCCATGAGATTCAGCATCTCCTTGGCGAACAGCTTCGTGCCACTCATTTCTCCCGTGACGAAGTCAGCGAGATCACCCATCTCGTCGATCATCGCGTACATCGTGATGCCCATGGCGACGAGGCCGAGTCCAAGACCGAACGGCGACGCGGCGGCCGCAGCCAGCGCCGCGGCGCGCGCAAAGGCCGCCCCCATGAGGTACATGTTTCCGCCCGCGGCGGTGACACCAAGTATGCCGAGGATCTCATCCGTCACGCCGCCGTATGCGGTGACGATCGTGCCGTTCCCCCACCGTCCCGAGATGATGTACGCCGATTTATTCGTCTTCGGGTCGGTGACGAGATATCCCGTTCCAGTCCAGTCGCCAAGCGTGAGCTCGTGCTCGGGGAGGGAAACGACCATGCCGGCGTTTACGGCATCGGTGACGCCGAGCACGACGCCGAGGCCCACCCGGAACTGGCGGTTGATGGCAGACCAGTTTGCTTGGGTGATGTTGTGCCGGATGGCGATACCACGCCGCAACGAGAGATTCATCACGCGCACCGCGGAAATGGCGCGGAAGCCGAGCGAATCCCACACTTGATGCTCCAGCGCCGATGCAATGCGTCCCTCGACGGCGTGATAGAGGCGCAGGCGCGCATCGCTCCCCGTCGTACGCCACGCATGCAATTGGTCGAGGGGAACGTCGAACCCGAGGGAGACGCCTCGGATGCCGCGGACGGGAACGCCGGGATCGAACTTCATCGGCTGCATGACCATCGCCACCGCGGCCCCGCCGACCCAGCGCACTCCGCTCGCGCGCGCGAAAATCTCCCGGTATGCGCTGACCTGCGTGAAATAGCTGATGCCCGCGAATCGCAGGGCCGCGCCGTTCACCGGCTCGCTCATCGTCCGCGCGGCGTCGTGCATCGCCGGCGCATGCGCGGCTTCGAGTGCGTTGCGCGCTTCATCGAGCTCCGCGATCGACGTACGTCCGTACTGCAGCACCACACCGATCGTGTCACCGGCGTGCATCTGATTTTCGGAGCGCACCGTCTGTAGCCCCGGCTGAGTGAACGTGACGCGGCGGTGCTCGACCGTGGCGAAGACCAGAGGATCACCACGTGCCACTTCGCGCCCATCGACGAGGATGACCGGTGCGACTTTGATCGACAACGGTGCGGTAAGCAGCGTTCCGCCGTGCTGTGCCACGAGCGCTTCGTCTTCCGGAGTCGCGGGAACGTGCATGACGGTGATCCGCTTGCCGGCGAGCTCGGGCAACGAGGCGGTGTACGAGATTGCGCGTGTCCCGAGCGCGATGGGATCGATCTCGATCGTGAAACGAGCGCGCAATGAGTCGGGCACATACGAGAACGCGGTGAGACTCGCGCGCTGTGCGAGCGGCAGCGGCAAAGGCGGAGCGTCGGCGACGATCTCGGTAAGGCCGAAGACCTCGCGCATATGAGTGCCCGCGGTAATTTTCGTCGCCGCCCATGCATACAGCTCGCGCCACCGGCGCTCGAAGAGATCGATGTCAAAATCGGGATCGTTCGGATGAGTCGACGACGCGATCTTCGGCGCGCGC
>Ga0196958_10000566_pt1 | contig 12096 bp, 8 predicted proteins | sample S1v_10metaG_FD_148654 | JGI IMG/M metagenome (GOLD analysis project Ga0196958, IMG submission 148654) | Soil microbial communities from Anza Borrego desert, Southern California, United States - S1+v_10 | ecosystem: Environmental > Terrestrial > Soil > Desert | place: USA: California | collected...
CCTTTCTGCGCGACCCGCTGCGGCTACTGCGACTTCAACACCTACACCGCCGGAGAGCTGGACAGCGGCTCGTCGCCGCAGTCCTGGCTCGAGGGCCTCAAGCGCGAGTTCGACCTGGCCGCGCGCGTACTGAAGAAGCCACCCGCGGTCGACACCGTCTTCGTCGGCGGCGGCACCCCGTCCCTGCTCGGCGCCGACGGGCTCCGAAGCGTCCTCGACGCCGTCCATGACACCTTCGGGCTCGCGCCGGACGCCGAGGTGACGACGGAGTCCAATCCGGAGTCCACCTCGCCCGAGTTCTTCGCGGGCATCCGCGACGCCGGGTACAACCGGATCTCACTCGGGATGCAGTCGGCCGCGCAGCACGTGCTGAAGATCCTTGATCGCGTGCACACCCCGGGCCGTCCGGTCGCGGCCGCCGAAGAGGCGCGTGCCGCCGGCTTCGACCACGTCAACCTCGACGTCATCTACGGCACGCCGGGGGAGCGGGTCGAAGACCTCCAGGCCTCGCTGGACGCGGTGCTGGCGGCCGGCGTCGACCACGTTTCGGCCTACGCCCTGATCGTCGAAGAGGGCACCGCGCTCGCCCGCCGCATCCGCCGCGGTGAACTGCCCGCGCCGGACGACGACGTGCTCGCCGCCGACTACGAGACGATCGACCGCGTCCTCGCTTCGGCCGGGTTGCGCTGGTACGAAGTGTCCAACTGGGCGACCTCGGAAGAAGCCCGCTGCCGGCACAACATCGGTTATTGGCGCGGCGGCGACTGGTGGGGCGCCGGACCCGGCGCGCACAGTCACGTCGGCGGCGTCCGCTGGTGGAACGTCAAGCACCCGGCCCGCTACGCCGCGTCCCTCGCCGCCGGGGACTCGCCGGCCGCGGGCCGTGAACTGCTGACCGACGAAGACCGGCAGCTGGAACGCGTGATGCTGGAACTCCGGCTGTCCGAAGGACTCCCGCTCCAGGCCCTCGACGACGACGGCCGGGCCGAAGCCCGCGCCGCCGCCGCCGAAGGGCTGCTCGATCAGTCCGCTTTGGACGGTCAGGGCCGTGCCGTGCTGACCGACCGCGGGCGGTTGCTCGCGGACGGTCTGGTGCGCCGGTTCACCTGAGCGTGGGCCTGGTGCTGAGCCAGACCGGCAGTGTCCGGAACGGGGTCGTGAGTGGTGAGGACGGTCAGGGCCAAAAGTGTCTTGGATACCTGCTGCATTCCGGCTTGGGCTGATCGCGGACCTTCACGTACTTCGGCAGGGGTGAGGGTCGGGTTTCGCTGTGCCGGTGCGCCTGGGGCGACCACCAGAGAGGGCCACGGCGGCGGCATAGCGGGCACCGGGGTCACTTGTGGACTGTTGAAGCCAAGTCAGGCTCCGTCAGCGATTTCCCGCCTCCGACTGCAGTACGCCAAGTTTGCCTTACCTCTCGATAACCCTCATTGCCACTCACGACCCCGCACGAAACCGTACATACAGCCACCAACCGGGCAGGCCTTGTCCGTTGTTGCCGCTCACGACGTTTCAGCTCACGTGAGCCCCAGTGCCCGGTCCACCCAACGGCCCACCGGCAGCGCCACCACGATCGCCGCCAGCGCCAGGTGCACCAGCATGAACCCGACCGCGACCGGAACGCTCGGCGGTCCGCCGAGGAACACGATCATATGCGACGCCCATTTGAGCTCGGTCGGTTTCGTCCCGGCGGCCCAGACGTCGTTGAGCGCCCAGAACGTCAAATCGTTCGCGCCCGAGATCACCACCAGGATCGACGCGATACCGGTTTTGAGCACGTTCGCCGTCCGGCCGCCGCCCAGCCGGTATGCCATCAGCCCGAACAGGACGATGAACGTCACGATGAACAGTTCGAACTGGTACACCGGCTGGAAGGCGTTCTCGTCGGTGGCGGCGTTCCTGGCGAACGCCTGGATCCGCATGATCAGTTCGGTGTCCAAGTAGGACATGTAGACGAACACCGCGAGCACGATCAGCGCCGGACCCTTTTTGGTGCGGGGGAAGAGCGCCACCGTGAGGACCGCGAAGACGAACGGGCACAGCTTGAACGCCCAGTCCACGACGTTGTCGAGCGTCTGGTCCGGCGGCAGGATCACCATGATCAGCAGCGTGGTCACCACGGCCGGGACGGCGGCCACCAGCCACAGCCATTTCCGCCGCCGGTAAAGCGCGGGAATCCATCCGTCCGTGTCGGGCAGGGTGGCGGTCACAGGTCGTCCTTCTCTGCCCAGAACGGCCCGAGGGCGAGCGCGTCCACGTCGGTTTTCAGGTAGCAGGCCACCGCGTCGGCCGGGCTGGCGACGATCGGTTCGTTGTTGTCGTTGAACGAGGTGTTGACCACCATCGGCACCCCGGTGAGCTTTTCGAACTCCCTGATCATGCGGTAGTACAGCGGATTGTCCGTCTCGCTCACCGTCTGCACGCGGGCGGTGCCGTCGACGTGGGTGATGGCCGGGACCTCGTCGCGTTTGTCCGGCAGGACGTCGAACACCAGCAGCATCACCGGTGACGGGTAGTCGCTGACGAACCAGTCGCCCGCGCGTTCCGCCAGGCACGACGGCGCGAACGGCCGGAACGCCTCCCGGTGCTTGACCTTCTCGTTCATCCGCGTCTTGGAGTCGGGGTCACGCGGGTCGGCCACCAGTGAACGGTTGCCGAGCGCGCGCGGCCCGCATTCCATCCGGCCCTGCACCCAGCCGATGATCTTGCCCTCGGAGATCTTCTTCGCCGTGTGCGCCGCGATGTCGTCGACCTTGGTGTAGCGGACCCCGGCGTCCTGCAGCGCCAGTTCCATCTCCGCTTCGGTGTAGTCCGGGCCGGTGTAGGTGTAGCCGTCGCGAGGACGCGGCTTGCCGTACTCGCCGACCGACACCTCCAGCGCCGAGCCGAGCGCGCAGCCGTCGTCGGCGGCCGCGGGCTGGGCGAAGAAGTCCTCGAACGGGGTTTCCAGCAGGATCCGTCCGTTCATCACGCTGTTCAGCGCGACACCGCCCGCGACACACAGCCGCCGCGACCCGGTTTCGCGGTGCAGCCAGCGCGCGAGGTGCAGCCCGGCTTCCTCCAAGGTGACCTGCAGCGCATAAGCGATGTCGCAGTAGTGCTGCGGCACCGGATTCTCCGCGGTGACCCGCGTCTTGGGCCGCGCCGGGCCGAACAGGTCGGTGAACTTCTTCGACATCACGTGCTTGCCGGTGCGGTGATGGCCGAAGAAGCTCAGGTCGAGCTCGTATCCGCCGTCGTCGTCGAGGTGGATCAGCTGCTTGAACGCGTCGACGTAGGTGTCGTTGCCGAGCGGTGCCAGCCCCATGATCTTGCCCTCGTCACGGGTGGGGTAGAAGCCGAGGTGGCCGGTGACGCCGGCATACATCGCGCCGAGCGAATGCGGGAACTTGATCCGCCGGATGTCGATGATCCGGTTTCCCCTGCCGTGCCCCAGATAGGTCGCGGTCCCGTCGCTGCCGATACCGTCGAAGGTGAGCACCGCCGACTCTTCCCACGGCGAGATGAAGTACCCGCTGGCGGCGTGCGCCTTGTGGTGATCGACCAGATGTGTCCTGAACTTCGTCGGGCCGGTCCAGCCCACGGCCGCCTTCACGTCACGTTCGAGGGTGTAGGACCGCTTGATGTGCGCGAGCACCGCGCCGCCGACGTGGTAGTCGTCGACACCTTTGCCGCCACCGGTCTTGAACGTCTTCACCATGCCCGCGGAGGAGCCGCCCTCGTCGCCGTTCTGGTTGCGGAAGACCTCCAGCGTCGCCGGGAAGTACTTCGCGAACACCTTCGCCGCGTGGATGCCTTCACGCCAGCGCTGCCAGTAGTAGGCGACGTGGTCGACGTCGGCGAGGGTGATCCCACCGCGCTCCAGGCAGAACCTGATCGCCTCCGCGGGGAAGTCCCCGTCGTGCTTCTTGCGGGTGAAGCGTTCTTCCTCGGCGAAAGCGATGATCTCGCCGTCGCGCACGAGCGCGGCCGCCGAGTCGTGGACCCTGCTGATTCCCAGTACGTACATGTTCCTTCTCCAGTGCGACGTTCAGAGTTCGGGGTGGTGGCGGCGCAGCAGCCGCCGGAGCACGGCCGCCCGCGCGCCGATGGCGAAGACGAGGGCGGCGAATCCGCCGACCGGTCCCATCGCCGGGACGAGTGCGGCGGCGGCCAGCGGGGTGGCGACCAGGCCGGCGATCGAGGCGGACGCGGTGAGGGTGAGGACCTTGCTGTTGGTGTTCTCGATCAGGAAGTCCGCGTAGAGCCGCACGGCGAACAGCACCGTTTCGACCAGGACGAAGACACCGAGGACCACGTACGCGCCGACGGTGTCTTCGGCGGCCAGAACCGCACGGGACGCCGGGATCACGAGGGCGATGGCCACCAGGACGAGAAACGTGAGCGCGCCCCGTTCGGCCAGCTTCAGCAGTTCGACCGCGCGGGCCCGGCCCGCCGCCGCCCCGCTGCCGCGCAGCCGGGCGGAAAGCGTCGGCTGGTACACCCGGAGCTGATAGAACAGCAACGAGCAGAACGCGCTGCCGGCCAGCAAAGCGATATAGAACGGTCCACTGTCGACAGTGCGCCCGGCCAGCGCGAGCACGGCGAACACCGACGACGTCGCGAGGACGTCCAAAACCTCGGTCATCCCGAGCAGCACGGTGGTCCGGCCGAAGGCGGGCCAGAGCCGGTGCCCGTCGATCCCTTCCACGCGTAGCCACTTCCTCGGCAGCAGCGCCGTGGAGACGGCGAGGATGAGCAGGATTCCGCCGAGCAGCAGGCCGAGGTGTGTCAACGGCGACCAGCGGACGAACCAGGTGCCCACCGTCACCGCGCCGACCACCAGCGCGCCCGCGGTGAACGCCAGCGCGTCCAAAGTGGACTTGCCGGTGAACCGGTGCAGGCCGGAGACGGTCATCAGCAGGCCGCCGGAGATCGACCAGCCCGCCGCCGTCAGGTACAGTGCGGCGTCCGAGTCCGGCGCGACGAGCAGCGCGACCGTCATCGCCACCAGCACCACCAGTACCGGCACGAAGGCGACCCGGACGGCCAAGGCCGCGACCGCGTCCCGTGTCACCCGCAGGCGGGGCAGGCATTTCAACGCCGACTTCTCCGCCGCGGACGGCACGAAAGTGAGCCACGTCATCAGCCCGAGCGCGGTGGCGAACCGGCCGTAGTCGTGCGCCCCCCACGCGGTGACCAGCACCAGGCCCATCGCCTGGATCGCCAGCCGGAAGACGCCGCGACCGGCGAGCAGCCGCAGCACCATCGACGGCTTCGGCGCCGCGATCGACGCGGGGCCGGCGCCGGTGAGCGAGGTGCCGGTCAAGGGAGCGGCACCGCCATACCCTGTTCGTCGAGCAAGAACTTCAGTGTGCCGCGCAACTCGTCCTCCGCCGCGAGCACCTCCGGCACGGTCGGTGCCGAAAGCACGGCGTAGCCCATCTTGTAGCCCGCCTGCTCGTACGGCTTGACGTAGGAGTCCTGTTCCGCGAACAGTTCCAGGTTGTGCACCGCGGGCATGGCCCGGACTTCGTCGGTGCCTTCGATCCGCACGATCCGGCCACCGCGGTCGGAGGCGAGGATGTGGATCAGTGTCGGCCGCGGGTCGCGCGGGGCGAGCACCACTTCACCACCGGTCGCGGCGGCGATCCCCGCGGCGATCAGGTCGACGCCGGTGCTGAGCTCGATCGCTTCGGCCAGTCCGTTCCCGCCCATCCGGGCGCCCATCTCGATCAGGTAGAACTTCCCGTCGCGGCCGAGAACGGCGTCGAGGGTGAGCGGCCCGGTGCGGTAGCCGAGTTCCGCGCACAGCCCGGCCAGCATCACCGGGAGCGCCCGGTCGACCACCGGAGGCAGTCCGGCGGGCAGGAGGTGGGAGGCCGTCACGAAGAACGGCGGCGGTGTGAGCGTGCGCCGGGTGACCGCGTGGAACAAGATCCGGCCGTCGACCACGAGCGCCTCGATCGTGTAGTGCGAGCCGTCGAGATGTTCCTCGACGACCAGCCGTCCGGACGGCGAGAACGCGAGCGAGTCGGTGAACGCGGTGCCCAGGCCGCCGGGACTCGCGCACGAGACGACACCGCGGCTCCCGGAGGAGTCGACCGGTTTCACCAGCGTGGGGAACCGCAGTTGCTGCGCGGCGAGCGCGAGGTCCGGCCCGGGTTTCCCGCCGACACTGCGGTAGGTCGGCAGGCGCAGCCTGTCGCAGAGTTCGCGGAAGACGGACTTGTCGACGGACGCGGCGACGGCGGCTTCGGGCAGCGGGGCCGGCAGGTTCCAGTGCCGGGTGAGCCAGGCGAGCGTGGGCAGTCCGACGTCGCTGGCCGGGCAGAGCACCCCGGCGATGTCGTCCCGGCCGTCCAGCGCCGCCGCGATCTGTTCCGGCGCGCGGACACTGACCTGGACGAACTCGTCGGCCAGCGCCGCCGCGGGCGCGCTCGCGCGGACGTCCACGCAGATGGTGCGGAAACCGAGTTCCCGCGCCCGGTGGTACGTGCTGACCGAACCGTCGGCGCCGCCCAGGATCACCAGGCTCCGAGGTCCCGTCGTCTCTTCGGTGTTCTTCACTCCCGCTTGCCTTTCCCCAGGATGGATCCCGGCCGTGACCGAGGCGTAGAGCCGGTCGTCCTCGTCGACCGGGAAGTTGGCTTCCCTGATGTAGAACTGCCGTGGCCGTGCCTGCCCCGCGCCGACCACGACCAGGTAGCGGACGGACAGCGCGAGCACGGTCAGCAGCACGGAGAACAGGACGAACGTCAGCGTCGACGCGGCGTTCAGGCCGAGCAGCCCCGTGGCGGCCGCGATCCCGGCGAGCACCGAAATCCCGGCGGCCAGCACCGCCGTGCTCGAAGCCAGGGTCGTCAGCCGTCTGGTGAAGCCGACGAACAGTTCGATGGCGTGCGAGGAAAGGAAACCGAAGCCCACTTTGGACTCGCCGCGTTCGCGGGCCCGGTGTGCCACCGGGACGGTGGTGTAGCGGCTGGTCAGCTTCGGCACGGTGGCGAGGAAGTACGGGGTCCCCAGACGGAGATCGACGATCTTGCGCGCGAGCTCCGTGCGCACCAGCCGGAACGCGGTCGCGCCGGGCGGGATCTCGATACGCAGCACCCGGCGGCCGAGGAAATGGAAGGCCGCGGTACCCCAGCGTCTTAGTAAGGGATCTTGCCTATTGGTACGCACGCCGAAAACGGCGTCGTTGCCCGCCTCGGCGGCAATGATCAATTTCCCCGCCTCGGCGGCAGGAAATTGCTGGTCGGCGTCGATGTGCAAGATCCACGGTTTCCCCGCGTATCGGTAACCCGCCGAAAAGGCCGCTTCGAACCCGAAGTTGCGGGTGAAGGACAGATATCGCACCCGGGGGTCGGCGTGCGCGAGTGCCCGGATGACGTCCAGTGTCCCGTCGGTACTGCCATCGTCCACATAAAGCAGCTCAAGGGGGAGATTCCCCAACTCGGCGACGATCTCAAGGTGCGAGGGTTCGACGTTGTCGACTTCGTTGAAGCACGGAACGACCACGGTGAGTCCGCTCTGTACCGGACCGGGGATCGACCAGCTCATCTGCCGATTCCCGGCATTGTGTGCGCTATTGTGTACGTAGTGTCACTCGTCGTGATTTCACGGTTCATGAGTCCCCTTGGCCCCAGGCGTCCGGCAGGTCGTGCCGGCTCGAAAGTTCCCGAGTTATAGGCAGACTCGCTTTGTTATCGCCAGCACCTGCGGAAAGTTCGTCCTTTCAGCTCAGTCGAAAAGGCGGGAAGTCGGCCGGAAACCGGGTGAACCTGGCGCGGGGTATTCCCAAACCGGCGTCGATGACGCAAGCTTGCGCGCCATGTGGACAGTGGGGGTGAGTGCTGCCTGGCGGGCCGCCTATCGGCGTTCCGTGCGGTCGGCCTTCGCGACGGTGCCGTTCTACCGGGAGCGCTGGGCCCTCGACGGCAGAAGGGATCCCGTGCTGGTGCCCGGTCGCACCGGGACCGATTCCGGTGCGGCGCCGTTGGCCGAGGCGGTGCACAAGATCGTCGACCTCGTGCCGCTCGCCGGTGGCACGCACCGGATCGAGCCGAACCGGGGCCTGGGTCCCGTGCTGCGCAAGGCACGTTCGGTGACCGGAGGCGCACTGGTCGTGGTACTCGGCGACGACGGGACGCGGCCGGCGGTGGACCTGCCGCGCGGAGTCCGTGGCTGCGTGGTGGATCCCGATGTCCCCAGGCCGGGCGTGCTCACGGAACTGTCCGCCGCGCTGCGTCGCGGACAGCGGGTGCTCGCGATCGGTGACGACAAGCAACTGGCCGTCTTCACCGCGGCACTGCCCGAAAACCGTGCGTATCGGGTCGAATCCGTACCGCGACGGGAACTGGACGCACTGGACACCGGCCCGTACGGCGTCCTCCACGATCCGGCGCTGGGCTATCTCGGCGCGATCGAAGAATGCGGCCGTTGGCACCTCGACTGGCCTCGCGTCTACGCGCGACCCACGACGGGCGGACTCGCGTTCACCCTGCTGCGTCAGCATTCCCCGCGGTTCGTGGACGTGCTCCCGGCGGGTGGCGTCCGTGGCGAGATCGCGCCGTGCCCGCGACACGGGACACCGGTCGTGCTCACGTGAAGATCGGCTTCCCCGAGTCCCGCGCGGAACCCGCCGATGCCGGTTTCACCGTCACGGACGGTGCCGAAAAGCACTTCGTTTCGCGACGGAGGCCGGCCGCGGCCGTGCCGAGAGCGGTAGTGGGATGGTGACGATGAAGGTGGCGGCGCGGAGTATCGCGTTCGACGTCGAGGTGCTCGATCCGAGGACCGCGGCCGAACCCGAGGGCTGGAATGCCTTCCTGCGGCGGGCGAGGTTGTGGCCGGTGTGGGAGTACGAGGTGCTGCGCAGGGAAGCCTGGATGGCGAAGAACCCCGCGGTGCTCGCGGTGCTCCGCCGGAACGGCACGGTAGTCGGCGCGTTCACCGTGATGGTGTGCCGGAGCTGGCGGGCGGGGGACTTCGCGCCGCTGTCCGTTTCGGGGGGACGGTTCCGGCCGCGCTGGGCGGAGGCCTACCTCTGGCAGCTCAGCGGGTATCCCGCCGGGGTGCTCGACGAGCGGCTGGACGAGGCCGAGCGGCGGGAAGTGGTCCGCCGGTTCGAACGGGCACTGTGCGCCCACCTCGGCCCGGGACTGCTGGGCGTGATCTACCGCGCGATGAACCCGGAACTCCTGCCCGCGCTGGGAGGCCGTGGCCGGATGTCCCGCGAGATCGACCCGGCCGCCGTACTGGCCAACGAGTACTCCACCGTGGACGATTGGGAACGGGCGCTCGACGACGGGACCCGGAAGACACTGCACGACCTGCGGGAAGACCGGAACCTGCGTACCGAGGCGGCCTCCGCCCGCCGCGACCTGGACTGCCACGAACTCGCCGTGATGCTCAACGCACACCGGACCAGGCAGGACGAGCGGGCCTGGGCCGGAGGACAGCGTTCCCGGTTCGGCGGGCTGCACATGGACACCCGCAGCCCGATCGCACCGTCCTGTCTGGACGCGCTGATCCGCCGCCCGGACGTCGTCACCCGTACCTACCACGACGGATCCGGGCGGCTGCTGGGGTTCGGCACGGTGTTCGACGCCGACGACGGATGCGCGCTGCACCAGTGGGCCGCGCTGCCGAGTGCGGGCGGCGGCCGGAAAGGGCTGTATGTCGACTTCTACGCCAGGGGAGTGGAGCACATGATCACGCATCGGCGCCCCGAACTGACCGCCGGCCGGGCGATGCTCGAGAACAAGACCCCGCTCGGCTTCGGCACCAGGTCCCTGGTGTCGGTCGCCGTGCCGAGACCGGTGCTGGGCCGATGACCTGGGAAGTGCGGGTGCTCGACCCGCGGACCGACCCGGAACCCGAGGGCTGGGCCGGTTTCCTCGTCGCGCAGCAGGCCCCGGTTCCGTGGGACTACGGGTTGCTGCGAGTGGAGTCACGGTTCTCCCGCAGCCCTGCCGTGCTCACCGTGATCAGTGACGGGGGCGAGATCGTCGCGGCGGTACTGGCGATGCTGTGTGCGCCGGTGTCCCCGGAACGTCCCGGCGCGGTGCGCGGCGTGGCACGCCTGGGCCCGCGCTGGGTCGAGGTCCAGCACGCGTGGCTTTCCGGATATCCGCCGTGGCTGTTCGCGGACGGTGTCGAGGCCGCCGCCCGACGCGAGATCATGCGCCGGTACGAGCGGGCCGTCTGCCGCTTCACCGGCCCCGGCTGCCTCGGCGTCGTCTACCGCACCGTGCCGCCGGAGTCACTCGACATGCTGACCGGACGCGGCAGACCCGTTCGCGAAACGATGCCGACATCGGTGTTGGAAAACCGTTTCGTCGACGTCGACGGGTGGTTGGGGTCCTTACGCCGGAGCAGGCGGCTGAGTCTGCGCAGCCAGTCGAAGAAGATCGCCGCCGACCCGGACGTGATCGTCCGCACCGAAGCCGCCCGCACCGACCTCGACGCACTCGAACTGGCGACCCTGCTGCGCGAGCACCGTGAGCGGATGGGACCGGTGAAGTTCGACCGGCGCGGTCCGGTCACCGCCGAATACCTCGGCGAACTCGTGCGCAGACCGGACGTGCTCACTTCGACCTACCATGACGGTGAGGGCAGGCTGCTCGCATTCACCAACGTGCTCGACCATCCCGTGGCGCCGCTGCACCAGCACTGGGCCGCGCTGGCCCCGGAGGAGGGGCGGCCGAAGCACCTCTACTTCGAGGCGGTCGTCCGGAACGTGCGTTACATGATCGAAGGCAACCGGAAGTCGCTGTCGATGGGACGGGGACTGACCGACCTCAAGGCGACGCTCGGTTTCCAGCCGGTCCCGCTGCTGGGGGTCATCGTGCCGCGCCCGGTGACGCGATGGTGATCGAAGTGCTGGATCCCCGCCGAGATCCGGAACCCGCGTACTGGAAACCGTTGCGGGCCAAAGCCGGTCTGCGCGCGGACTGGAGCTGGGAAGTGCTCACCACGCAGGCATGGGCGGCTCGCACCGAACAGCCGGTCACGGTGCTGCTCGAAGCCGGGGAACCGCGTGGCGTGGTGAGTTCCGCGTGGGTCACCGGGCTCACCCGGCGGCACCGGTTCGCCCGCCCGGCGGGGCGAGGACGGTTCGGCGGGCTCGACGTCCGTGCTCCCGGTTCCGGGGCGATGCCGGGCTGGTGGTTCGACGGTGAGGGCGACGACGGCGGCGTCGGCAAGCTCCTGGACTCGTTCGTGCCCGCCATGCGCGCGGAACTCGGCTTCGGCCTGCGTGGACTACTGGTGCGCCAGGTCGGGGAGTCCGGAGTGGACAGTGTGCGCGGCGGGCTGAAAATGGTGCGCCGGACCGAGGACGTCGCGGTCCTCGATGTCTCGCCGTTCTCGAGCCGGGACGACTGGATGTACTCGCTGGCCAAGAAACGCAAACAGAACCTGCGCAAGATCTTCCGCACCTTCGAGGCCGACCCTTCGGTGGAGGTGCGGCTGCGGCCGGGGGCCGGGGCCGATCCGATCGAGATCGCGGCACTGCTGCGGCACAACGAGTCCAAACACCACGACGTACCGATCGTGCCGCTCCCGGCGTTCGTGGGCTACGTGAGCGAGCTGCTGCGGCAGCCGGACGTGCACGTCGTCGAGTACCGCGAGACCGCCACGGGCCGGGCGATCGCCGTCGCGACCCTGCTCGATCACCCGACCTTGCCGATCGCCCGGCACTGGGCCGCGCTGCCACCGGAGCTCGGTGGACGGCCCAATCTGTACTTCCACTTCTACGGTGAGGCGGTGCGGTGGGCGGTGGAAGCCGGGCGGCCGCAGGTGGTGTTCGGGAAGAAGATGTCGGAGATGAAGGCGTCCCTCGGGGCGCGTCTGGTGCCGCAGTACGCGGCCGCGGTGGCGCTGCTCTGAGCTCACCCGGAACTCCGGCGAGTGCCCCGCCGCACGACTTCGACCCGGTGCCCTTCAGGACGCCACGTCAACCCCGGCTTCGAGATGGACGCCGAGCATCATCTCCTCGCGCAGCGAGGTGGCTGGTGGTATCGCGGCGAGTACCTCGTCGAGGGGGATCCGGCCGGTGCCCGGGGTGACCCATCGGGTGTACGACGTCGCCGCCTGGGGCCAGCGGGCGGTTCC
>Ga0196958_10000567_pt1 | contig 12089 bp, 12 predicted proteins | sample S1v_10metaG_FD_148654 | JGI IMG/M metagenome (GOLD analysis project Ga0196958, IMG submission 148654) | Soil microbial communities from Anza Borrego desert, Southern California, United States - S1+v_10 | ecosystem: Environmental > Terrestrial > Soil > Desert | place: USA: California | collected...
GTGCCGATGATTCCAACCGAAAGTCGCATAGTCTCTGCGGAGTCTATGCAGGTCGTCGGCCGATTCGCACCTTCGCCCACGGGTCCGCTCCATCTCGGCAGTCTCGTCGCGGCGGTGGCCTCGTGGTTGTCTGCGCGCCGTGCAAACGGGCGCTGGCTCGTGCGGATGGAGGACATCGACACTCCGCGTGTGATCCCCGGCTCCGCGGACGAGATCCTCGGCGCGTTGCAGCGCTACGGACTGGAGTGGGATGGCGAGATCGTGTGGCAATCGCGGCGTATCGCGTTGTACGAGGACGCGCTGGCGCGGCTGCGCGAGAAGCACCTCGTCTACGACTGTGCCTGCTCGCGCGCGGAGCTTGCCCGCGCGGCGTCCGCGCCGCTGGGCGCCGAAGCGGTGTATCCGGGGTTCTGCAGGGATGGCATTGCGGAAGGGAAGGCCGCGCGTGCGATTCGCTTCCGCGCGCCGAATGAAGCGATCGGCTTCGATGACCTGCTGCGCGGGCACATCGAAGAGAACGTCGCGGAAAAGACCGGAGACTTTGTCGTACGTCGTGCGGACGGCCTGTTCGCGTATCAGCTCGCGGTGGTCGTCGATGACGCGGACCAAGGCGTGACGCAGGTCGTGCGCGGCGCGGATCTCCTCATCTCCACGCCGCGACAGATCGCCTTGCAGCGCGCGCTCGGCTATCCGACACCTGAATACGCACACGTGCCTCTCGTCGTGAACCCGGACGGGTCGAAGCTCGGCAAGCGCGATGGCGCGTTGCCGCTGCCGGCGCTCGACGAAGTACGCGTCCGCGAAACGCTGGCCGTCGCGCTGCGTCACCTCGGGATCGAAGGCATGCTCGAGGGGTCGACGAGGGAGATGCTGGAGTCCGCGCTGCGCTCGTTTGCCGTGTGATCCGGCGGCATCGCCGGCAAAGACGCGGACGCCGAAGCGCGGCCTGAGCGTTGCAAATGCGGGTGCATGACTTACGACATCCGTAACAACGAGCAGACCTCGCAGTTCGAGACGACCGTGGACGGTGTGACCGCGTACGCCGCGTACGAGCTCGAAGACCCGCAGCGCATCGTCTTCACGCACACGATCGTGCCGGAAGAGCTGTCGGGCCGCGGCATTGCGAACTCGCTCGTCCAGCATGGGCTGGAGCACGCGCGCAGCAGCGGGCTCACGGTCGTGCCGCAGTGCAGTTTCGTGGCGGCGTACATCAAGAGGCATCCGGAGTACGAGGACCTGTTAGCGAAGTAGCGGGCTCTCACCCCGGGACGTGAGGCGAGGGAGAGCGCTGGCATAATCGCGGGCATGCAACTGACGGTGCTGGCGGTGGTGTTTCTGGCGGCGATCGCGCTCGCGTACCGGGTGTACGGATCGTGGATCGCGCGGTTGATGGGGCTCGATGCCCGCGCGATCACGCCCGCCCGCGAGAAGGAGGACGGCGTCGACTACGTGCCGACGAAACCGTTCTACCTCTTCGGCCAGCATTTCGCCGCGATTGCCGCGGCGGGCCCGATCGCGGGCCCGATCATCGCCTGCCAGGAGTTCGGCTGGCTTCCCTGCCTTTTGTGGATCGGCATCGGCGTGGTGCTGATCGGCGCGGTGCATGACTTCATGGCCCTGGCGGCGAGTGTCCGTCACGGTGCCCGCTCGATCGCCGACATCACTCGCGAGCACCTCGGCCGCCGAGCCGGCATCGCCATGATGGCCTTCATCTGGCTGGCGCTGGTCTACGTCATCGTCGCGTTCGCGGACATCACCGCGGGGAGCTTCGTGACCGGCACCGAGGAGCTGGCGACGGCGGCGGCGACGTTCCATCCGGGTGGGGCGGTGGCGGCGGCGAGCATCTTCTATCTGCTGCTCGCGGTGGTCATGGGTTTCATCCAGCGCTACCTCGATCCGCCGCTGTGGCTCCTCACCGTGATCTTCGTGCCGGCGACGTTCGTCGCGGTGTGGCTCGGGACGCAGGTCTCGACGTACTTCATCCTCGACGCGAAATGGTGGGCGCTGCTGATCCTCGCGTACTGCTGCGTCGCGTCGATGGTGCCGGTGTGGTCGCTGCTCCAGCCACGCGGTTACCTCGGCGGGTTCATCCTCTACTTCGCGCTCGCCCTCGGCATCATCGGCATCTTCTTCGGCGGCTACGAGATCAAACAGGAAGCGTTCAAGGCGTTCGACACCGGCAAGGCCACGGGGCTGCTGTTTCCCTTCCTGTTCGTCACGATCGCGTGCGGCGCGTGCTCCGGATTTCATGGTCTCGTCTGTTCCGGAACGACGTCGAAGCAGATCGACAAAGAGACGGACATCCGCCCGATCGGCTACGGCGGCATGCTGGCCGAGGCGTTTGTGGCGCTGATTGCCATGGTCACGGTGATGATCGTGGCGCAGGGCGATCTGAAGGGGCTCAAGCCCGGCACGATTTACGGCAACGGCATCGGCAACTTCCTCACGCTGATCATCGGCGAGAAGTACCGCAACTTTGCGATCACGTTCGGGGCGATGGCGTTCTCCACGTTCGTCTTCGACACGGTCGACGTCTCCACGCGTCTCGGCAGGTACATCGTGCAGGAGCTCTTCCGCTGGCCGACGCGTTTCGGCGCGTGGGTGGGCACGCTGCTGACCGTCGCGCTGCCGGTGTACTTTGTGGCCTTCGCGCCTCCGGGATCGTGGGTGAAGTTCTGGACGCTGTTCGGTGCGTCGAACCAGCTCCTGGCCGCGCTGACACTGCTCGCCATCACGGTGTGGCTGCATCAGCGCAGACAGCAGATCGCGTTCACGCTGATCCCGATGCTGTTCGTGCTCGTGACGACGCTCTACGCGCTCGTGCGGCTCACGATCCAGAACTTTTCCGGCGCGATCGTCGATCCGGTGGCGATGGTCAACGGCATTACGTCCGCGGCGTTGATCGCGCTGGCCGTGTACCTCGTGATCATGGCCATCATCCGCCTCCGCGTAACATCCGTTCACCGAAACGTGGACCCCGTCACGTCCGCCTAACCGGTAAGCTTCGCGCAATGCGAAAACTGATGCTGCTTTCGATGCTGTTGTTTGCCGCCGCGACGCCGTTCGTGCAGCTGTCTGCACAAGGTCCGAGCGCGGGTACCGAAGACGCCGCGGTGCGTGCCGCGATCGAGCATTACATGCGCGGCCACGCGACCGGTGACGGAGCACACCACCGCAAGGTCTTTCATCCGGAGTCGAAGCTGTTCTTCGTCCGTGAAGGGAAGTTCTCGCAGCGCACGAGCGAGGAGTACATCGCGGGCCACAAGGGCACGCCGCCGGCGGACGAGGCGCAGCGCCAGCGCAGGATCGACTGGATCGACGTGACCGGCGACGCGGCGGTGGCGAAGCTCACACTGACGTATCCGGAAGTCACGTTCACGGATTACATGTCGCTTTTGAAGATTGACGGCGAGTGGAAGATCGTGAATAAGACGTTCCATGCCGATCGCCGGAAAAAATAGATGGGCCCGGAAATTGAAACAGGGCGCGGACGTGAGCGCCGCTGGACCGAATCAGGATTCCGCATTCGTCTTCGCCCGTAACTTCTTCAAGAACCCGCGCATGCTCGGCTCGGTCATCCCGAGCTCGCGGTTTCTCGTCAACCAGCTCCTGCGCAACGTGGACTGGGAGAAGGCGCGGGTCATCGTCGAAATCGGCCCGGGCGTCGGCACGATCAGCCGCGAGATCCTCAAGCGCATGCGCCCCGACGCGACGCTGCTCGTGTTCGAGATCAACGACGACTTCGTGCAGCACCTCAGGCAGAACTTCGGCGACACGCGGATGCGCATCCTGCATCGCTCCGGCGCCGAGGTGCTCGACGCGTTGCGCGAGCTGCGGCTCGGGAACGCGGACTACATCTTCGCCGGCATTCCGTTCAGCATCATGCCGGACGACGCGCGCATGGCCGTGCTGCGCAATTCGTACGACGCGCTGCCGACCGGCGGCGTGATGATGATCTATCAGTTCTCCGGCAAGGTGCGCGCGGACCTCGAGAAGCTGTTCGGGCGCGTGCACCGGCTGTTCGAGCCGCGCAACGTGCTGCCCGCGCAGGTCTTTCACTGCGTGAAGAGATAGTGCTGCGGCGGCGCGAACGCCGCCGCTCCTGTCAGAAGCGCAGGCCGATGGTGAGGGCGATCTCGTCGTTGTCGCCGTCGTTCTCTTCCAGTCCGCGGAAGTACTTCACCTGCGCGTACGGCGTGAGCGTGGCGAGGTTGAACGTCACGCCTCCGAGGAGGTTGCCGATGGCCTCCGTCTCGGTGCCGGTGAGATCGGTATCGGTGTAGGCGAGGCCGATCCCGGCGCCGACGTAGGGCGTGAAGCGCGAGATGTTGGCGACGTCGAACGTGATGTCGAGATTGACCGTGCCGGCGGTGACGTCGTCGTCGCCGAGGAGGTACTCGATGTTCGGGTTGACGTTGATGGCACCGACGTCGAAGACGACTTCCGCGCCGACGAATTCTTCGTCGGCGTCGTTGTAGCGGCCGGCGCGGACGCCGAAATCGGCCGCCGTCGCGAGCGGGGCCACGACCAGGGCTACTGCGATGAGAGTGAGGATCCGAAGGGACTTCATGACTGCGACAACCTCCTGAATGTTTGCACTGCGCCAGCACGTTCGTGCAGGAGCTGAACCAGTATCGCGCAGCGGCCGCGTTTGACGCGCGTGCGCGAATCGGCACAGAATCGGTTGCAACTAAAACGGCGAGGTTAATGATGGCGACGAAAAGTTCTTCATCCAAGGGCGGCGGCAAAGGACTCTCAGCGGCTGTGCAGCCGAGCTCCGAGCTCGCTGCGATCGTAGGCAATGAACCGATTCCGCGCAGCGAAGTCACCAAGCGCGTGTGGGATTACGTCAAGTCCAACGGACTGCAGGACCAGCAGAACAAGCGCATGATCAACGCGGACGACAAGCTCCGCGCGATCTTCGGCGGCAAGGACCAGGTCTCGATGTTCGAAATGACCGCGCTGGTCAACAAGCACCTCAAGGCGTAGCGGTTTCCGCACGCGAGGTGGCAGAAGGGCGGCTCCGGCCGCCCTTTTTCGTTTTACCCGATTTAGAGTCATTTTCTGACATTCTTCGGCAGATCGGTACGGCCGTCCGTATCATGAGGCATCCGATGCGTGGTGTGTCAAAGCTGGCGGTGGCTCGGTATGTCCGGCAGTGCCTGCGGCGGGAGGATGTGCCGCGGGTCTCCGAACTGGCCGAGCGGCACGGGATGAACGCGGAGTACCTGAGCCGCGCGTTCCGGGACCGCTTCGGCATCTGCATCTCGGATTACATCAAGACGATTCAGGTGCGCGTCGCGAAGCGGCTGCTGCGGACCACGGCGCTCAACACGACGCGCATCGCCTACCGGTGCGGATTCGGGACGCGGCGGTCGTTCTTCCGGACTTACCGCCGCATCGCCGGTACGACGCCCGCCGAAGACGGGCGTCGCAGCGCGGACTGACTAGTAGAGCTGCTTGTTCTGCCAGAGCTGGATGTGGCGCACCTTCGTGATGACGTCGGTGTAGCCCTGCTTGCTCTTGAAGATGATCTCGACCGTCTTGTCTTCCATGTTGGCGTTGAAGTTGACGTTGCGCTGGGTGCACGTCACGTCGGCGTTCCCGCCGTGGTAGAAGTCGGACGCGACGAGCGTGCGGCCGGACGGCGTCACCGCCCAGACCTGCGCTTCGATCCAGTTCCACGCCTGGTCGTTGTGCGGATCGTCGAAGTCGAGCTCGTACGAAAAGTCCCAGTTCGTGCCGCCGTTGCCGGCGCCCGTGTCGACGTCGACGCCGAACGACTGCGAGAGCGTCAGCGAGTAGCCGTCGAAGGTGATGCCCTGCGTCGACGAAAAACCGCAGGTGCCGCTGGTGATGCTCACGCCGTTCGGGCTGTAGGTCCAGCAGTCGAGGCTGGTGCCGTGCCCGTTACGGACGTGGTTGTAGAAGCTCCAGTTCGGCGGAAAGCCGTTGTACTGGCCCGGCGGCGTGCACGTCTGCGCGGCCGCCTGCCCGGCGAGGAAAAACACACCAACAGCGATGAATAACGTCGAGAGAGAGAGTTTCATGGACATCCTTCCTGAGAGGTTGATTGAACGACAGCAGGAAGAATCGGAGAGGTTCCAAAATCAAGCTAGAGTCTTTTTCTGACACTCATCCGTTCACGGCGCGCTCGACCGCCTCGATCGCCGGCTCGATCTCGCGCACGTTCTCGGCGATGTAGTTCGCCTCCGGATCCTTGAGGATGTTGCCGGTCAGGACGCAGACGATGCGCTCGCCGTCTTTCATCAGCCCCGCGGCCCGCAGTTTTTTCACGCCGGCCAGCGTCGCCGCCGACGCGGGCTCGCAGCCGATGCCCAGGCGGTCGATCTCGCGCTTCGCGGCCATGATCTCCGCGTCCGTGACCTGTTCCACGACGCCGTTGGTCTCGCGGATGGCGGCGACGGCGCGGTCGTGGCTCACGGGATCGCCGATGCGGATGGCGGTGGCGATGGTCTCCGCGCTCACGCGGTGCCGCGTGGCGAACGAATCCTGCCAGCTCCGATAGAAAGGATTGGCCCCCTCGGCCTGGATCGACGCGAGGCGCGGCATACGGTCGATCCAGCCGTTCGCGTGCGCCTCGCGCAGCGCTTTGCCGAACGCGCTGGTGTTGCCGAGGTTTCCGGCGGGGACGACGATCCAGTCGGGAGCCTCCCAGCGCAGGTCCTGCAGGAGCTCCCAGATGATGGTTTTCTGTCCTTCGATGCGGAACGGATTGATGGAGTTGACGAGATAGATGCCGAGGCGGTCGCAGGCTTCGCGCACGAGGCGCATGGCCGCGTCGAAATCGCCGCGGATCGAGAGCGCGGTCGCGCCGTAGGCGAGCGTCTGCGCGAGCTTGCCGCTGGCGACTTTTCCCGCGGGGACGAAGACGAGCGCGCGCAATCCCGCCTGTGCGGCGTACGCGGCGAGCGAAGCGCTGGTGTTGCCGGTCGACGCGCACGCGATGGCGGTGGCCTTCACGCGCACGGCCTGCGTCACGGCCACGGTCATGCCGCGGTCCTTGAACGAGCCGGTCGGATTCTCCCCCTCGTGTTTGAACAGCAGTCCGTTTCGTTCGTACAGCCGCGTCGATCCCTCGGGATGCGTGATCGCTTTGTCGACGTTCAGCACCCACTCGCGAAAGCGCCACACGCCGCTGCGATCGATCGCCGCGCGCGAGGTGAGGCGGTCATCGAAGGCGTTGCGGTCGTTGATCGCGTCGCGCTCGACGGAGAGGAGGCCGCCGCAGTCGCACGTGTAGCGGATCTCGAGCTCGTCGTACTTGCGTCCGCAGACGATGCACTGCAACCACTGTTTCACGCGGGCCTCACTCCTTCTTTGGCAATCGCGCCGACGTGCGCGCCGGCCACTTCGCCGAACGTGCGCGCCATCGCGGTGGCGCATTCTTGCGCAGTCGCGGCGTCGGGTGCGACGGCGAACAGCGTCGGACCGGAGCCGCTGATCGAGCAGCCGAAGGCGCCCGCTTCGATGGCCGCCTGTTTGACGTCGTAGAAACGCGGGATGAGCGACGCGCGCAGCGGTTCGGCGTAACGATCGTCGAGCGCGCGGCCGAGGAGCTCGCCGTCGCCGGCCGCGAATGCATGCGCGAGGGCGGTGGTGTTGGCCATCTGCTGGATCCACGTCGCGCGGTCGCTTGCGTCGGGCAGCAGCGCGCGTGCTTCCTTCGTCCGGATGCGCACCTTCGGCGTGACCATGGCGATCCACCAGCCGGCGGCGACCGGCAGTTTGACGACGTCGATCGGATCGACGCAGCGCGCGAGCGCGAGTCCGCCGACGGTGCTCGGCGCGATGTTGTCGAGATGCCATCCCGCGACGAAAGATTCGCCGGCCAGTGCGGCCGCGAGCACGTCGCGGGTGTTCGGCGCCTGGCCGAGTGCGAGTCCGGCGGCGTACGCGCCGGCGACACTCGAGGCCGCGCTCCCGCCCATGCCGCCGGCGAGTGCGAGTCCCTTCTCGATCGACACGATCGCGCGGAAGCCGAACGGCGCGAGATAGGCATTCGCGGCGATCGCGGCGCAGTTGCGTTCCGCGTCATGCGGCACGAGCTCCGCGTCGCGTCCGGTGATCGACTCGATGCGCGATTCCTTCTTCGTCAGCTCGACCGTCACACGATCGCCGATGCCGTCGACGGCGAGGCCGAGGACGTCGAAACCGGGGCCGACGTTACCGATCGAGCCGGGCGCGAAGGCGGTGCCGCGGTTGTTCACCGCGCGACCTTCCGCCGCTCGACGAGCGTGATGGCCACGATGTCGTTCAACACACCCGCCGCGGTCACCGCGGCACCGGCGCCGGGGCCGGTGACGACGAGCGGGTTGGTTGCGTAGCGCTTCGATTGAATGACCACGGTGTTGTCGGTGCCGTGCAGGCGTCCGAGGGGCGAGGCCGCGGGCACGGCTTCGACGCCGACGCGGATGGCGCGTTTGCCGATCTTCGCGACGTAGCGCAGCACGTTGCCGTCGCGCTTCGCTTTCGCGACTTTCTCCGCGAAGACATCGTCCAGCGCGGTGAGGTTGTCGACGAAGCGTGCGGGATCGGCGGAATCGACGGCGGGCGTGTAGAGCGATTCAAGGGCGATGTCGCTCAGCTCGAGCCTGCGTCCGAGCGTGCGCGCGAGGATCAGCGCTTTGCGGGCGACGTCGGTGCCGGAGAGATCGTCGCGCGGATCGGGCTCGGTGTAGCCGCGCTTCCACGCGTCACGCACGGCGTCGCTGAAGCGGCGGCCTTCTTCGAGCGCGGTCATGATGAAGCCGAGCGTTCCCGAGAAGGCGCCGAGGATCGTTTCGACGCGATCGCCGGCTTCCTGCAGTTTGGCGAGCGTGTCGAGCACCGGCAGTCCCGCGCCGGCGGTGGCTTCGTAGCGCAATGCGAGGCCGCGTTCCTTTGCCGTCTGCATGAGGCGATCGAATTCGACCTGCGCCACGGCGAGCGGTTTTTTGTTCGCGAGGACGATGTGGAAGCCGTTCTCGAGCGCTTCCTGAATCAGCGGCGCGGTTTCATCCGAGGTGAGGTCGACGAGGATCGGACGATGCGAGGGGAGGAGCCACAGCTCCTCGCGCATCATCGACTGCAGTTGCCCGAGCGTGAGCGGCGAATCGCGATCGAAGAGGCGCGCGCCGGTCGCTTTCTGTCTGGCCAGTTTCTGCAGTGCGGCCGAGGAGAAGCCGTGCTCGTCGATCCGGATGCCGGAGCGGTCGGCCACGGCCGTGACTTTGATATCGAGACCGAGCTCCTGGCGCAGGTGCTTGTCCTGCGCGGTGAGCTGTGACGCGAGCTCGCGCCCGATCTGTCCGAATCCGAGGAACGTCAGCTTCGATTCGCGTCCCGAGGTGTCGGCGAGCGGATGCCGTTTGTCGAGTTGATATTCGTTGTGCAGCGCCTGCAGCGCGCGGGTGGCATCGCGCTCGGAAACGGCAATGGTGATGTTCAGCTCCGAAGAGCCTTGCGCGATGGCCACGATGTTCACGCGCGCGCCGCTCAGCGCGGAGAACGTGCGCGCCGCGATGCCCGGACGTCCGCGCATGCCGAGGCCGACGACGGCGAGGAGCGCGATCTCGCTGTCGGCGCGGATGCGGTCGATCAGTTTCGACTTGCGCTCGAGCACGAACGCTTCTTCGAGCGCGTGCACCGCGTGCGCGGCTTCGGCGTCGGGAAGCACGAAGCAGATGCTCGCCTCGCTCGAGGCCTGGCTGATCATCGAGACCGAGTGCCCCGCCTGCGAGAGTGCGGTGAACGCGCGTCCCGCGACACCGGGCACGCCGATCATGCCGGAGCCTTCGATCGAGATCAGCGACTGGCGATGAATCGCGGTCAGCGCTTTGACCGGATACGCGCCCGGTTTGACGTCGTCGGCGATGCGTGTGCCGGGCGAGCTCTCGCGGAACGTGTTGCGCACGTGCAGCGGGATCTTGCGATCGACGAGCGGGATCATCGTGCGCGGGTGCAGCACTTTCGCGCCGTAGAACGCGAGCTCCGCGGCTTCGCGGTAGTGCAGTTCGCTCAGCAATCGCGCGGAAGGAACGCTGCGCGGATCGGCGGTCATGAGGCCGTCGACTTCTTTGAACAAGGTCACGGCGCGTGCGTTCACGCTGCGGGCGAGGATGGCCGCGGAGAAATCCGAGCCGCCGCGTCCGAGGGTGACGACTTCACCGTCCGGACCGCTGCCGAGGTAGCCCGGCATGATCACGACGCGGCCATCGTCGATGATCGGAAGGACGAGCTTCTTCGCGGCGCGCTCGCAGCGGAGGAAATTCGGCCACAGACTGCCGAGGCGGCGCTCGGTGACGATGACTTCGGGCGCATCGACGTAGTCGGCTTCGATCCCGTTCTCGCGCAGCACTTCGACGAAGATGCGCGCGAGGGTGCGCTCGCCGCGTGCGACGACGGCATCCTGCGCGCGCGTCGTCAGCTCGCGCAGGACGGCGATGCTGTCGCACATCGAGCGCAGTTCGTGCGCGGATGCGGCGACCATCTCCCGCAAGGCCTCGGCGCGCGCGCGGTTCGTCACGATCGCGGCGATGAGCTCGTCGTGCCGCGCCTGGAACTGCGTCGCGCGCGTGGCGTACGCGTCGCGATCGCCGCGCAACGCGCTTTGTGCGGAGTCGAGGAGAAGATCGGTGATGCCGTTCGCCGCGGAGACGATGACGGCCACGCGCGGCGCGGCGCGGCGCACGTGCTCGACCGCCGCGCGAATGGCCTCAGGGGAACCGACGGCTACGCCGCCGAACTTGAAGACGTCGATCGTGTTCATTGGACCGCGATCGAGTATACGCAACCGCCCGCGGACTCCGGCCGGAGCGCGTTCCCGTCCGCTCCCGCAACGCTAACGGGTGACGCCGCAGTAGAGGTAGGCGATGCCGAACGTCAGCGGGATCGACTCGATCGATGCGAACTCCGCCGATTCGCGCATGAGCTGCACGAACTCGTCGCCGCACGGAAAGCGGCCCGCCGAGCGCTCGAGGTATTCGTACGCGTCCTGCTCGCCGGTGACGATGCCTCCGATTTTCGGCAGCACGCGGCGGCGATAGAAGTCGTACAGCGCGCCGAACGCGCGGCTGCGCGGCTGGCCGAACTCGAGCACGAGCACACGGCCGCCTTTACGAACGCAGCGCGCCATCTCGGCGATGCCTTTGCGCGGTTCGTTCACGTTGCGGATGCCGAAGGAGATGCTGGCCACGTCGAAGCTCGCGTCTTCGTACGGCAGGCGCGTGACGTCGGCGACCTCGAAGTCGATGTCGCGCGCTTTCGTCTTCGCAAGCTCGAGCATCTCGGGGACAAAGTCCGTGCCGAGGACGCGGCCGCCGGGACCGACCGCTTTCTTGAATGCAATGGCGAGATCGCCGGTGCCGGTGGCGCAGTCGAGCACGCGATCGCCGGGCTTTGCGCCGGAGACGCGGACTGCCTTCTTCCGCCAGAGGTGATGCACGCCCGCGGAGAGGACGGTGTTGGCGCGGTCGTAGCGCGTCGAGATGGACGCGAACATCGAGCGGATGCGGTTCGGGTCGGGGCCGGTGTAGTTCGACATAGAATCACGGTCGATGCAGCGCGACTTCGCATTCGTGCAGACGGCTCCCGGCCGCGTCTTCGTGGGCTGGGGCCCATTCGAGCAGCTTCCGTTTCGTCGCGCGGAGCGGCCGGCATTCTACGTCACCGATTTTTTTCTCGACGACGTGCACCCGTGGCGCCATCCGGCGTCATGGGAGGAGTTGTCGGTCGAGGAGCTCGTGTCGCGCTTCGCGGAGCACGACGTGCCGGAGGTGGAGTGGGAGGCGCCGTCGCGCGAGGACTTTGCGCGCCTCTTCGATTCGGCGCAGGAGGCGATGCAGCGCGGCGACTTCGCGAAGGTCGTACCGGTGCTGTTCGAGTCCGGCCGCTTCACGAAGCGCGGGCAGTGGTGGCGGCATTTTCTGGCGCAGCTCGTGACGCTGCCGCCGGGGCTGCGTGCGTACGGCTACTCGTACAACAAACACGGGCTGATCGGCGCCAGTCCGGAAGTGCTGTTCGAGGCGGAGAAGCGCGGCTACCGAACGATGGCCCTGGCGGGAACGCGGCCCGTGGCTCATGCGGAC
>Ga0196958_10000568_pt1 | contig 12082 bp, 10 predicted proteins | sample S1v_10metaG_FD_148654 | JGI IMG/M metagenome (GOLD analysis project Ga0196958, IMG submission 148654) | Soil microbial communities from Anza Borrego desert, Southern California, United States - S1+v_10 | ecosystem: Environmental > Terrestrial > Soil > Desert | place: USA: California | collected...
CGCCATCGACTTTGCCACGCTGCAGCGCACCGACCCCGATCGCCCGAAGCTGCACGACGTGTTCTCGCGTCTCGAGTTCGCGTCGCTGATGCAGGAGTTCCTCCCCGAGGCTCCTCCCGTGGCGAAGGACTTCCGTATCGCCACTTCGGCGGAAGAGATCCGATCCTTCATTCAGGATCGCGACACGCTGGCGATCTGGTTCGAGCCCGCGACCATCGAAGGCTTCGACGCGCCGATCGCCGCCGCGCTCTCCGTGCAGCCGTCCGAGTCGCTCCTCGTCCCTCTCGCGAAAGACCTCGGCAGCACCGAGGAGATGACGAGTGCCGTGCGCGAGCTGCTCGCGTCGGATCGCGAGCTCGTTACGTACGACGCAAAAGCGCAGTCGCGCCGTCTGCGCGCCGCGGGCCTGCCGGTGCCGGCGAAGTGGGCCGACGTCATGTTGATGTCGTACGTCATCAATCCCGGCCTGCCGAGTCACGCCCTCGCGAACATCGCGCGCGATCGACTGAAGCAGGACGTGGTCGCGCGCAAGGACGTGCAGAAGACGGCGCCGCTCTTCGCGCTCGATCACGAGCTCGGCTCCTCGCGTCTCGCCCCCTACCAGCAATACCTCGGCGAAAAGTCCGACGTGACGATCGCGCTGCGCGGCATCCTCGAACCGGAGCTGCGCCGCGACGAGGCACTCGCGGACATCTACTCGCGCATCGAGATGCCGCTCTTTCCCGTGCTCGGGGCGATGGAGGAGCGCGGCATCCGCATCGACGTCGGCCTGCTGCGGCAGATGTCGAACACGATGGGCGCGACGCTCGCGGATCTCGAAACGCGCATCTATAAAGAGGCCGGCGAAGAGTTCAACATCAACTCGCCGGCGCAGCTCGGGCACATCCTCTTCGAGAAGCTGAACTACCCCGTCATCAAGAAGACGAAGACGACGAAGAGCTACTCGACCAGCGTCGAGGTGCTCGAAGAGCTGGCCACGCACGGCTTCGCGGTGCCGCAGCTCATCCTCCAGCATCGCGAGCTGCACAAGCTCAAAGGCACGTACGTCGACGCGCTCCCGCAGATCGTCGGCAGCGACGGCCGCGTGCACACGACGTTCAACCAGGCGGTCGCGGCGACGGGACGTCTGTCGTCGTCCGATCCGAACCTGCAGAACATCCCCATCCGCACGCAGACGGGACGCGAGATCCGCAAGGCCTTCGTCGCGGATGAGGGATGGGTGCTCGTGTCCGCGGACTACTCGCAGGTCGAGCTGCGCATCCTCGCGCACATCTCCGGCGACGAGTCGCTGATCGAGACGTTCCGCCGCGGCGACGACATTCATCGCGCGACGGCGTCGAAGATGTTCAACATCCCGCCCGAGGAGCTGACGGCGGAGCAGCGGCGCGGCGCGAAGGTCATCAACTTCGGCGTGCTGTACGGCATGTCGTCGTTCCGTCTCGCGAATGAGCTGAACATCTCCACGGGGCAGGCGAAGGACTGGATCGACGCGTACTTTGCGCGCTATCCGAAGATCCAGGAGTACCTCGACCGCACGCTCGACGAGGCGCGCGCCACGGGCAAGGTCACGACGCTGTTCGGGCGCGTGCGCTACATCCCCGAGATCCACAATCGCTCGTTCACCGTGCGCGGCAATGCCGAGCGCATGGCCACGAACGCGCCGATCCAGGGCACCGCGGCGGACATCCTCAAGATGGCCATGATCGCCCTGGAGCGGAATCTGACGAAGCACGGTTCGGGTGCGCGGATGCTGCTCACGGTGCACGACGAAATCGTGATCGAGGCGCCGGAGCCGAGCGCGGCCGAGGTGGCGGGGATCGTGAAAGAGACGATGGAGAACGTCTTCCCTCTCGCGGTGCCGCTCGCGGTCGACGCGCACTGGGGGAAGAGCTGGTTCGATGCGAAAGAGTGAGCTACAGACGTCTCGGAATCCTCGTTTTCCTCGTTTGCGTCTCGTGTAAAGAGCCCGCAAAGCAGGCCGCCCGGCCGGCGGCGGCCGCTCCGGGGATGCGGGCGACGGTCGTGACCATCCGCACCACGATCGAGCGCGACAAGACCACGCGCGACCACATGCTCGTGATCGCCGGCGGCCGCGCGCGCGCCACGAACGAGCTCGACATGTGGCGTCTCTTCGACACGAACGCGAACACCGTCACGTTCGTCGACGACATCGAAAAGACCATCCGGACGGAACCGCTGGCGAAGCTGCTCGCCAATCGCCGCAAGGCGAACGCGGGCGCGCTGCCGGCGTATTACCCGAGACTCACACTCCGCCGTACAGATGAATCAAAAGCGGTCGCCGGCGCGAATGCGACGCGGCACGTGGTCGAGTCGGGCGCGTATCGCCGCGAGCTGTGGATGGCGGAGCATCCCGCGATCCCGCGCGGTCTCTTCGCGATGATGCACGCGAGCGAAGTGCCGTCGTCACCGCTCGCGCCGATGGGGCGCGCGCTCGATGAAGCGCTCATGACCGCGCGCGGTTTCCCGCTCGTCGACCGCTCCGAGGTGCCGTATGACAACGGCAAGCTCGTGGTCGATCGCACGGTGGTCAGCGTCGCCCAGCGCGAAGTGCCGGAGACGATGCTGCAGATTCCGAAAGGGTACAAGGACCTCACGCCGAAGCCTGCCACACCCCCGTCACCATGAGCCGCGAAGACGGCGAAGGGTCTCGAACTTCGCAGCGTGTGCGTCGAGCGAGGCGCTTCGCAGCCACAGCGTGACGTCACGTCAAAGCACGATTCGCGAATCGCCCACCCGTTTCGTCGCGCCTTCCCTGTCGAAAAACTCCAGCAGCGGAATGGCGACCTTGCGCGAGATGCCGAAGAGATCTTTGAACTCGGCGACGTCGATGGTCTGCCCTTTCTTCTCGCGCAGCTTTTCGCGTGCGGCGGCGATGACGTCTTTGTGCAGATACACGCCGTCCGCGAGGCGCACCAGCGTGCCCTGCTTCACGAGAAAGCCGATCACGCCTTCGATCACCTTCGGCCGCTGCGGAATCGCTTTGATGATCTGCGACGTGGCAGGCGTCTGCAGTCCCGCTTCGAGGTACTTCAGCTCGATCGCGCGTGCGAGCTCTCCTTCGGCACCGCCGAGGGTTTTGGAGCGGCCGGGGATCTCGAGCGCGTCCCCGTTGATGGCGATGATCTGTTCCTTCACCAGGTCGTGCAGGAGAAAGTTCACCGGCGCCGCGGAGGGGATGAGCTTCTGCACGAACTCCCCCTTCGGCACGTTCACGGCCATTTTGTTGTTCGCGAAGTAGTGCTCGACGAACTCCATGGCGCGTCTGCGAAAGTCGGCGAGGACGTCGTTGTGGAGGAACGTCGATCCGGTCCTGGACACGTTCGGAACGTTCTTCAATTCCCTGGTCAGCGTCTCCACGCGAATGCCCGTGCGCGCCTGCAATTCTTCGAGCGACACACCGCGCACACCCTGCAGTTTCGCCATCAGCTCCGCGCGCTCGGGCAATGTGCCGCCGGCGAGTGTTTCGAGGATCTCCGCGCGCGTGCGGCGGCTGAGCTTCGGCAGGTGTGCGTCGATGACCGTTCCGCCGCCGATCGTGAACGCGGGCGAGTAGCGGCGAATGACGAAGCGATCGCCCGCGGCCGCGACCACGGGCGCTTCGAGCCGCACCTGTGCGAACGCGCTCATGCCCGGCTGCAGCTCCGCGCCGGTGTCGTCGACGAAGCGGATCGTGCCGAGGAGCTCCGCGGAGAGGTGATGGAAGCGGATGCGGGTCTGTTCCTTCAGCGGCTTCGCGTCGGCGAGCAGGTCCAGCCGGACGGTGATGACGTGCGACTCGCGCAGCGTCGACGGATGCAGCACCTGCTGCCCGCGATGCAATTCGTCGAGTGCGATGTCGGCGAGGTTCATCGACGTGCGCTCGCCCGCCGACGCTTCGTCGCGCGCCTCGCTGTGCACCTGCACGCCGCGCGCGCGGCTGCGTTTGCCGCCGGGGAGGACTTCCACTTCGTCTTCGACTTTCACTTTGCCGGCGTACGTCGTGCCGGTGATGACGGAGCCGAAACCTTTCATCGTGAACGCGCGGTCGATCGGCAGACGGAAGACGCGCGTGGTGGCATCGCGATCGTGCACTTCGGCGACCGACTGCACGATCGCGGCGCGCAATTCATCGAGTCCCGCATACGTGCTGCTGCTCACCGGCACGATCGGTTTGCCTTCGAGGAACGAGCCGGCGACGAGGTCTTCGATCTCGAGGCGCACGAGCTCGATGATGTCGCGGTCGACGAGGTCGCTCTTCGTGATGGCCACGACGCCGGTGGGGATGCCGAGGAGCTTGCAGATCGCGAAATGCTCGCGGGTCTGCGGCTTGATGGATTCGTCCGCGGCGACGACTAACAGCGCGCTGTCGATGCCGCCGATGCCGGCCAGCATGTTCTTCACGAAGCGCTCGTGGCCCGGCACGTCGACGAAGCCGATCTGGTAATCGTCGGTGAACCAGCTCGCGAATCCCAGGTCGATCGTGATGCCGCGGCGCTTCTCTTCGGGGAGGCGATCGGTGTCGATGCCGGTGAGCGCGCGGACCAGCGAGGTTTTGCCGTGATCGATGTGACCGGCCGTGCCGATCACGCGTTTCTTGCGAGCCATGCGCGCGCATCGTACATTCGCAAGGTATGGAAGTGCGCAGCATCGAGATCAAGGCCGCGGACGGCTACACGCTCACGGGCACGCTCTACGATGCGAACGCGAGCGACGCGCTGCTCGTCGCGCCGGCGATGGGTGTGCGCCGCCGCTTCTACGACGCGTTCGCGCGGCACGTCGCGGAGCGCGGCCGCAGCGTCGTCACGATCGACTACCGCGGCATCGGCGACTCGCGTCCCGCATCGCTGCGTCAGTTCCGTGGGTCGATGTCGGATTGGGGCACGCTCGACATCCCCGCGGCGATCGACTGGATCGCGCGCGAGCTTCGTCCCGCGTCGCTTGCGTACACCGGTCACAGTGCGGGCGGGCAGCTCGTGGGGCTCGCGCCGAATGCGTCACGCGTCGATCGTCTGCTGCTCGTCTGCGCGCAATCCGGCCACTGGCGGCATTGGCCGGGGGTACGGCGCTACGGTCTGGCCGCACTCTGGATGGCGATGCCCGTCATCTCCCATCTCGTCGGCTTCTTCCCCTCCAGGCCCCTCGGCCTCGGCAGCGAAGACCTCCCGCGCAACGTGGCCTCCGAATGGGCGCGCTTCGGCCGCCATCGCGACTACCTCTTCCGCGACCACGACCCCGCGCCGTACGCGCGCATCACCGCCCCCATCCTCGCCTACAGCTTCTGCGACGACCATTACGGCCCCCGTCCCGCCGTCGACTGGTTCCTGTCCAAATACAGCGGCGCGCCGCTGCAGCACGTGCACGTCGACAAGCCGGGTCTCGGACACTTCGGCTACTTCCGGCGCGGCCTCGGCGAGGTGCACTGGGAGGACGCGGTGCGTCATTTCAACGGGTGACACCCGGAACGCGTTCGCCGTACACCTCTTTCAACTGCGGCGGCAGTTCGCCTCCCAGTCCCAGCGACTCTTTCAGATCTCCCGCGTTGACGATGGCCTGGCCGCGGAAGTGGTTGTTCGTGACGACGTACGTGTCCTTGTTCTTCGCCATCGCCGCGATGCGCTTCGACCACGGCTCGAGCTCTTCCTGCGTGTAGAGATAGTTGTAGCGTTCGTACGCTTCCTCGTGCGCGAACCACTTCTCGTAGTTGCGGCCGTGAAAGCGCGCGTACGCGATGGGGCCCGTCACGGTGTCGGCGGGCTTGACCGAGTTGTCGAAGAGCGGCTGGTCGACGTTCACCCACGACACGTCGTGCTCGTCGAGGAACGCGTAGAAGGCCTTGTCCTGAAACGTCGAGTGCCGCACCTCGAGCGCTTTCGGATACTCCGCGAACGCGGCGAACAGCGCCTCGAGCTTCGCGCACGACTCCGGCGAATTCTTGAAGCTCCACGGGAACTGCAGCAGGATCGCGCCGAGGCGATCGGCTTCCATCAGCGGGTCGAGATAGTTGCGGAACGCTTTGACGTCATCGGCCGCGAGCTCCGCTTTCTCGTGCGTGAAGCCGCGGAACACTTTCGTCGTGAACTTGAAATCGGCGTTGCCCGTCACGCGCCGCACCCAGCTCTTCGCGTGCGTCGGAGGAGGGATGCGGTAGAACGGCGAGTTGATCTCGATGGTGTCGAAAAACGCGGCGAGATAGCCGAGGTGATCGAACTTCGAGCCGTGCGGCGGATAGACGATCTGCTCCCAATCCTTGTAGCTCCAGCCGGCCGGTCCGACGCGGATTTTGTGGTGTGTTTTCAATGGTCAACACCTTGACGTTCTTATTTTGAGTTCCATAGCAGCGCGTTGCCTTCCCTGAGAAAACTATGCTAAAAGGCCAGCCATCGGGATCAATATGAACACCTCCACATCGGACAGCGGCGTTCGTTCGGGGGCTTTTTGTTTCCCGGTGTTCGGAAGGGGGTCGATTCGCTACTCGTAGTCAGTTTCCCGACCGCGGGGGCAGGGTCGCGGCCCCCCGCAACATGACCAGCGCTGCGGCACTCAGCTTTTCAAAGCAACAACCAACAGGAGATCAAGGTTTCATGGACACTTTCAACGACAAATCCCTCAACTGCGCGGACTGCGGCCAGGAGTTCATTTTCAGCCGCAACGAACAGGCGTTTTACGCCGAGCGCGGATTCACGAATGAGCCGAAGCGCTGCAAGAACTGCCGCGACAAGCGAAAAGTCTCCCGCGATGGTAACGGTGGTGGCGACGGCCGCAGCCGCCAGATGGTCAGCGTTACCTGCGACAGCTGCGGTATCCCGACCGAAGTTCCGTTCACCCCGGTGAGCGGCAAGCCGGTCTACTGCCGCGATTGCTACAACCAGCGCCGCTCGAACAGCCGCAGCTCGAGCTGGGCGTAAGCAGCACCCTGCATCGAACCCTACGAACTGACGGCCGGCGCGAAAGTGCCGGCCGTTTTGCGTTTGTTCGGACATCCTCCGTCTGCGCTGAGGATGAACTTGGGCTAGAATCCGCGCCGCTTGACTCGCCCCGTTCCTCCTCCCGTCGACAGCATCCTCGATCTCGTCGGTAACACGCCCATGGTGCGTCTGCGCCGGCTCACCGGGCCGGACGACGCCGAGGTCTTCGCAAAGCTCGAGTTCTTCAATCCGGGGTTCTCGGTGAAGGACCGCATCGGCGTCGGGATGATCGAGCGCGCCGAGCGCGAAGGACTCCTCCGGCCCGGCGGTACGATCATCGAGCCGACCGCGGGCAACACCGGCGTCGGCCTCGCGCTCGCCGGCGTGCAGAAGGGGTACCGCGTCATCCTCTGCGTCCCCGACAACTTCTCCGCTGAAAAGCGCGAAGTCATGCGAGCCCTCGGCGGGCAGGTCATCGACACGCCGGGCAAGGACGGCATCCGCGGCGCGATCGCGAAAGCCGAAGAGCTGGCCGCGACCATCGAAGGCTCGTACATCCCGCAGCAGTTCCGCAACGCGTTCAACAGCGAGTCGCACTACGAGACCACCGGCCCCGAGATCTGGGAACAGATGGAAGGCCGCATCGACGCGTTCGTCGCGGGCGCGGGCAGCGGCGGCACGTTCACCGGCGTCGCGCGCTATCTGCGCGAGCGCCTTCCGGATCTGTTCTGCGCGATCGTCGAGCCGGAAGGCTCCGTTCTCGGCGGCGGCCAGGCCGGTCCGCACGACGTCGAAGGCATCGGCGCGTCGTTCATCCCGCCGGTGCTCGACATGTCGCTCGCGAACGAAGTCATTACCATCTTCGATCCGCCCGCGTACGAATTCGTCGCGCGTCTCGCCCAGGAAGAAGGCATCCTCGGCGGCTCGTCCGCCGGTGCGAACGTCGCTGCCGCCGTCCAGGTCGCGCAACGCCTCGGCCGCGGCAAGCGCATCGTCACCATCATCCCCGACGCCGCCGAGCGTTACATGACGAAGGGGATTTACTCGAAGTGGCGGAAGGAAACGCCGGCGGATCCGGCCGTGTAGAGGGATTGAGAATTGAGGATTGAGGATTGAGGATACGGCGAGAGCCATCCTCAATCCTTCATCCTCAATCCTCAATCCGTGAGGAACGAACGACTATGGCCTTTTCTACCGACTGCATCCACGCCGGCCAGGAGCCGGAGCCGCAGACTGGCGCCGTCTCGGTGCCGATCTTTCAGACCTCCACTTACGTGCAGCCGGAGCTCGGGCGCCACAAGGGCTACGAGTACGCGCGCACGAAGAATCCGACGCGGTCGGCGCTCGAGGCGAATCTCGCCGCGCTCGAACGCGGCAAGTACGCGCACTGTTTCGCGTCCGGCATGTCGGCGACGGACACGATCTTCCGCATGCTCAAGTCGGGCGATCACGTGATCGCGGGCGAGAACATGTACGGCGGCTCGTATCGCCTCTTCAGCCGCGTGCTCGAAAAGTACGGGCTGCAGTTCACGTACGTCGACACGTCGAACGTCGACGCGGTGCGCGCGGCCATGCAGCCGAACACGCGCATCGTGTTCCTCGAGACGCCGACCAATCCGATGATGACCGTCACGGACATCGCCGCGTGTTCGGAAGTCGCGCACGAGAAGGGCGCGCTGGTCGTCGTCGACAACACGTTCTGCTCGCCGTACCTGCAGCGTCCGATCGAGCTCGGCGCGGACATCGTCGTGCACTCGACGACGAAGTTCATCAACGGACATTCCGATTCGGTCGGCGGCGTGGTCGTGTCGAACAGCGACGAGATCGCGGAGCAGATCGGCTTCCTGCAGAACGCGGTCGGCGCGATCCTCTCGCCGTTCGATTCGTTCCTCGTGCTGCGCGGCGTGAAGACGCTTGCGGTGCGCATGAAGCGTCACGAAGAGAATGGTCTGGCGATGGCGAATTACCTCGCCAACCAGACCAAGGTGAAGAAGGTCTATTACCCCGGCCTGCCCGATCACCCGCAGCACGAGCTGGCGAAGCGGCAGATGCACGGCTTCGGCGCGCTGATCTCGTTCGAGCTCGGCTCGTACGAAAACGCGAAAGCGTTTCTCGATCGCGTGCGTCTCTGCTCTCTCGGCGAATCGCTCGGCGGCGTCGAGACCCTGATCTCGCATCCCGAGACGATGACGCACGCCTCCGTGCCGATCGAGACGCGCAAACGCCTCGGCATCACGCCGGGTCTCGTGCGCATCTCCGTGGGGATCGAGGACATCGAGGACCTGATCGCCGATCTCGAAAACGCGTTCGACGGGTAAACTCGCGCGTGATGCGCGAGATCTCGGATGCGCTTCCGGGCGCCGATCTCATTCGCGAAGGACTGCGCGATCTCGCCAATCGCGTCGAGTCGGTGCCGGCGCGCACTCGCGCTACAACGCACTGATTCGCAGACTGGTGAGCTTCGAGGGTGCAGCGGAATGCGTGAGCGACTGACGGAGGACCGGCTTCGCATGTTCATGCGCATGCTGGGAAGGCGCGCACGGGTCGAAGGGCGCGTCTACGTCACCGGCGGCGCGACCGCGGTGCTCTATCGGTATCCGGCCATCGACGCCGCGCGTTTCCGGAACGCGGTCGAGGCGACCCTCCGCCTACAATAGCCGCCGATGTTGCCCATCCTCCTCATCGCGCTCGCGTATGTCATCGGCTCGATTCCCTTCAGCTTCCTCGTGGCGAAGGTCGCGTCGGGAAAGGACGTGCGCGAGCTGGGGAGCGGGAACGTCGGCGCGACGAACGTGGCGCGCACCGCGGGGAAGGCGGCCGGCGTCGTTGCCCTGCTGTTCGACATCGCCAAGGGCTGGGGTGCGGTGATGATCGCGCGCCTGATCGTCGCGCGGCCGGAGTGGCCGTTCGACGCGGGCGTGCTGGCGTGGGAGTCGCGCGAATTCTGGATTGCACTGGCCGGCCTGATCGCCGTCCTCGGGCACATGTTTCCCGTATGGCTGCGCTTCCACGGCGGCAAGGGTGTGGCCACGGCCGCGGGTGTGTTTCTCGGCCTCGCGCCGATCACCATCGCCGGCGGCATTCTCGTCTTCGCGATCGTGGTGATCGTCTCGCGCTACGTCTCGCTCGCGTCGATCGTGACCGCCGCGGCGATCCCGCTCTTCTTCCGCTTCCTCGTGAACAACGCGCCGTTCTGGCACATCGTGATGAGCATCGGCATCGCCATCCTGGTCATCCTCAAACATCACTCGAACATCTCGCGTCTCGTGCAGGGGACCGAGCGGAAGCTCGGCCAGCGGAAATAGAGAGAGGGATAGATGAAGATCTCGATCATCGGCGCGGGTGCGTTCGGAACCGCGATGGCGGCGACGGCCGCGCGCGCGGGCAACGACGTCGTGCTGTGGGCGCATGATCCGGAAGTCGCCGCGACGATCCGCGAGACGGGCGCGAATCCCGATTACCTCAAAGGCGTCGCCCTCAGCGAACGCGTGCGCGCGACGAACGATCTCGAAGAAGCGGCGAGCTTCGCCGACACGGTGTTCATGGTCGTGCCGAGCCATCACTACCGCGAGGTGCTCAAGAACCTCCGGCCGCATTTCCGCGATCGCGTGAAAGTCATCTCCGGCACGAAGGGGATCGAGAACGAATCGCTCGAACGGATGTCGCAGGTCTCCGCCGACGTCCTCGGCGATCAGCTCGCGGCGTTCGCGGTGCTGTCGGGGCCGACGTTCGCCATCGAGACCGCGCGCGCCGATCCCACGGCCGCCGTCATCGCGTCGAAAGACATCGACTTTGCGCAGGAAGTGCAGCAGGTGCTGTCGTCGCCGATGTTCCGTCTGTATCACACGAACGACGTTGTCGGCGTCGAGCTCGCGGGCTCGCTCAAGAACGTCATCGCCATCGCCGCCGGCGTGCTCGAAGGCCTCGGCCTCGGCTCGAACACGAACGCCGCGCTCATCACCCGCGGTCTCCGCGAGATGACGCGCCTGGGCATGGCCCTCGGCGGGAAGCTCGAGACGTTCGCGGGACTCGCGGGCATGGGCGATCTCGTCCTCACCTGCACCGGCGCGCTCTCGCGCAATCGCACCGTCGGCGTGCTGCTCGGCAAGGGACAGACACTCGACGACATCCTGCGCGACGCGAAGTTCGTGGCCGAGGGCGTGAAGACTTCGAAGTCGGCGCGGCAGCTTTCGGAGAAGCATCAGATCGAGATGCCGATCGCGTCGGAGATGTACCGCGTGCTCTACGAAGGAGAGTCGCCGCGCGGTGGCATCCAGCGCCTCATGACGCGCGCGCTCAAGTCCGAAGTGGATTAGCGTCGCGCGCCGGCTCGAGCAGGTAGAGCCGCAGCCACGTCGCGCTCGCGACGAGCGCGAGGAGCGAGATGACGATGCCGGCGATGAGGCCCGCGGGGCGATGGTTCGGCGGCATCGGCACCGGCACCGCGTTCGGCAATTCGCGCAAGCCTTTCGGACCGATCACGAAGCGCACGCCGTTCGCGGCGAGGTACTGCTCCTGTTCCGGCGAGAGGATCGGATTGAACGTGTGCAGCGCGGGATCGTAGCCGCCGGGAAGTAAATGTTCGACGGTGCGGCGGGTGTTCATCGCGTCGTACGAGATCGCGTCGCGGATGCCGTAGAGCGTGCCGAGGTTGGCGGGGAAGACTTCGAAGTGCTCGGCGATGAGGAACTCGTTGCGCGGGTCGCGTTCGCGAATGACGCGCACCGCCTCGGGTGCAGGCGGGACGCCGGTCATGTTCACCGCGGGATTGAAGCCGATGCCGAATGCGAACAACTCCGCTGCCGCGGCGATCGACAACAGCAATGCGCGACGCTGCAGCGAAAGCACGAGTGCGAGTCCGGCGAACAACCAGCACGCGCCGGGAATCGCGAGCCGGCGCAGGGTCGTCAGCCCCGCGGCGTCGAGGTAGTACGCGAGACGCTGTTCGTAGACTTCCGGCGCCTGCTGCAGATGTCCGCGTGCGCGCAGTTGGTCGATGCCGGAACGTGCGACGCTCGTCAGCAGCGGACGCGCTGCCGGAACGAGCGGCAGCACTCCCGCGATCAACGCGAGTGCACCGGCGAGCAGCAATGCCGTTCCGATTTTGCGACGCTTGCGCGTGGCGACGATCACGATCGCCGGTCCGGCAGCCATCGCACCGAACAGCACGAACAGCG
>Ga0196958_10000569_pt1 | contig 12078 bp, 9 predicted proteins | sample S1v_10metaG_FD_148654 | JGI IMG/M metagenome (GOLD analysis project Ga0196958, IMG submission 148654) | Soil microbial communities from Anza Borrego desert, Southern California, United States - S1+v_10 | ecosystem: Environmental > Terrestrial > Soil > Desert | place: USA: California | collected...
ATGGCGACACCCCGAACGGTCTCGCCGACGAGCTGATGGAACTCAAGTTCGAGGAGCTCCCGTTGTGGCGCTCCCTGCTCGGGCTGCCCGGCGACCACGGCGCGCTGCCCGATCCGAGCGCGGCGGCCGCGGCCGCTCAGCGGGCGTCGGCGGCCGCCATCGCCGAGCGAGCGGAAGCCCTTGTCACCGAAGGACTTTCCGCGGCCGAGGTGGTCACCCGAGAGGTCGTGATCCAGCAGGCGAAGGCGATGATCGACGTGATCGACGCCCGCGCCGCCGAGTTCTCGGTGAGCGACGGGCTGGCCTCGCCCGCGTTGTTCATGCTCAACGGACTCGCGGTGTTGTCGCTGAACGACGAGGAGAAGGTCCGCGGTTACCTGAAGCGGCTGGAGGGCATGGGCGCCTACCTGGACGCTTTGATCGTGCGCCAGCGCGCGGCGGCGGACGAAGGGCTGGTCCCGCCCGATTTCCTCGTCGAAGGGGGGATCGCTTACGTGGAGCGTTATCTCGGTGACGAGGCGGGTGACCCGCTGGCACTCACCGCGTCCGTTTCCGTGGAGGGCTACGAAGCCGAACGGGATCGGCTGCTGGCCGAGGTCGTCCGGCCCGCCTACGCCCGGTATCGCGACTTCCTCGCCGACGAGCTGCGTCCCGTGGCGAAGTCCGAGAAGGAGCCGGGGCTGTGCGCGCTTCCCGGCGGACAAGAGAAGTACGCCGCGCTGATCCGGGCGCACACCTCCACCGAGCGCACCGCGCAGGATCTGCACGACACCGGGCTCGACATGATCGCGCACCTGGCCGATCAGTACCGCGAGCTGGGCGGCAAGATCTTCGGCACCAAGGATCTCGACGAGATCTTCGAGCGGCTGCGCACCGACCCGGCCCTGCGCTGGCGGGACGGTGACGAACTGCTCGACGCCGCGCGTGACGCCATCACCCGCGCCGAAGCCGTTGCCCCGCAGTGGTTCTCGACCGTCCCCGAGCAGCGGTGCCAGGTCGAGCCGGTCCCGCCCGCGGAGGCGCCCGGCGGCACGCTGGCGTACTACATCGAGGCGGCGCTCGACGGCTCGCGGCCGGGCACCTACTACGCGAACACCTACGAGGCCGAGCAGCGCCCGAAGCACACGAGTGAAGCGATCGCCTTCCACGAAGCCGTTCCGGGGCACCATTTCCAGATCTGCCTCGCGCACGAGCTCAAGGGCCTGCCGATGTTGCGCGGTCACGCCGACGTCAACGCCTACGTCGAAGGCTGGGGGCTCTACTCGGAGCGCCTCGCCGACGAGATGGGTCTGTACTCCAGCGACCTGACCAGGTTCGGCATGCTCACCCAGGATTCGATGCGCGCCGGGCGGCTGGTCGTCGACACCGGGATGCACGCGCTCGGCTGGAGCCGTCAGCAGGCCGTCGACTTCCTCGCCGAGAACACGCCCATGGCCAGGGTGGAGATCGAGGCCGAGATCGACCGCTACGCCGCCGTTCCCGGTCAGGCGCTGTCGTACATGGTGGGACGGCTGGAGATCGAGCGGATCCGTGCGGAGGCCGAGGCCGCGCTGGGCGACCGGTTCGACATCAAGGGCTTCCACGAGGTCGTGCTGGGCAACGGCATCCTGCCGCTGCGGGTGCTGGACGACGTCGTGCGGGAATGGGTGGCCGGGCAGTGAGCCGGCACATAGCCGGACCGCGTCGTCCCGGCGCATACTGTCGCTAAGCGAACGCTCAGTAACTTGTGAGGAGATGCGGATGAGGATCGGGACCGCGATCAGCTACGCCGGTGGTTTCGCCGACAGCGTGGCGGACATCGTCGAGCTGGAGAAGGCCGGACTGGACATCGTCTTCGTCCCCGAGGCCTATTCGTTCGACGCGGTCAGCCAGCTCGGCTACGTCGCGGCGAAGACCGAGCGGGTCCAGATCGCGTCCGGCATCTTCCAGATCTACACGCGGACGCCGACGCTGACCGCGATGACCGCCGCCGGGCTGGACTTCGTCTCCGACGGCCGGTTCACCCTCGGCATCGGCGCGTCCGGCCCGCAGGTCATCGAGGGTTTCCACGGCGTGAAGTACGACGCGCCGCTCGGTCGCACGCGCGAGATCATCGACATCTGCCGTCAGGTGTGGCGGCGGGAGAAGGTGGTGCACTCCGGCACGCACTACTCGATCCCGCTGCCGCCCGAGCAGGGCACGGGCCTGGGCAAACCGCTGAAGCTGATCAACCACCCGGTGCGCGAACGGATCCCGATCCTGCTGGCCTCGATCGGCCCGAAGAACGTCGCCCTCACGGCCGAACTCGCCGAGGGCTGGGAGCCGATCTTCTTCCACCCCGAGAAAGCCGCCGACGTCTGGGGGGCGTCTCTTGCCGAGGGCAAGGTGAAACGAGACCCGTCGCTGGGGGAGCTGGACACCTTCGTCGGCACCGCGCTGGCGATCGGTGACGACGTCGACGGGATGCTGGACCAGCTGCGCGGCATGCTGGCGCTCTACATCGGCGGGATGGGCGCGCGCGGCAAGAACTTCTACAACAGTCTCGCTCAGCGGTACGGCTACGAGGCCGAAGCGAAGCTCATCCAGGACCTGTATCTGGACGGCAAGAAGGAGGAAGCCGCCGCGGCGGTACCGAAGGAACTGATCAAGGCGATCTCGCTGATCGGGCCCGAGGGATACGTCAAGGAGCGGCTGGTCGCCTTCCGGGAAGCCGGCGCGACCACGCTGGTGGTCAACCCGTTGCTGCCCGGCCGCGAAGCCCGCGTGGCGCAGGTTTCGAAGCTGCGCGAGCTCATCGACTAGCCCGGCCTGGTACGCGACGGAGGTGAACCTCTCACCTGTATCGGTACGGTATACTTGACCTGCGCCGGTACAACCCCTTCGTGGTCAAAACGCGGCCTCCCGGTGGAAAGAGAACGTGAACCACACCTGAACGGTGGGATAATCCGCCATTATCAGGAGGGAAAGCGAGACCTCGGGGAACTACGTTGGCGACGAAGGTGAGGTGCCTCGCGTGCGCAAGCAGATCGGGGGACCGTCCGCCGCGGTCCTGGACGTCGGATCGTTCAGTGCACGGCTGGTGGTACTGGCCAAGGGTGGTTCGCCGCTCGATCCCGCGCTGAGCCACCAGACGCGCCTGCGGCTCGACAGGGAACTCGACGACGGCGGAAACCTGACCCGGCGCGGCATCGACACGGTCTCGTCCGCGGTCGAGGCCGGGATGAGCATGGCCGCCAAGCACGGCGTCCAGGACGTGTTCCCGTTGGCCACTTCCTCGATTCGCGACGCGGCCAACGTGAAGCAGGTCGTCCGCGACGTCGCGAAGGCGACCGGAGTCGAGTTGCGCTTTCTCACCGGCCGCCGCGAGGCCGAGCTGGCGTACGTCGGCGCGCGCCGGTGGTACGGGGCTTCGGCGGGTGGGCTGCTGGTGCTCGACATCGGCGGCGGGACCGTCGAACTCGCCGCGGGAAGCGCCGAGGAAGCCGAGTTCGCGCATTCGCTGCCGCTCGGCGCGCGTTCGCTGACGCGAGACTGGTTCGCCACCGAGTGCCCGTCGCCCAAGGTCGTGCGGGCGATGCGGGAGCACGTGCTCGACGAGGTCCGCGACGCGATGCAGGATGTCCTGCCGCAGATCCGCGACCACCGCGCCGTCGGCTGTTCCAAGGTGCTGCGGCAACTCGCCCGGCTCGCCGGCGACCGGCCGTCCCGTGCCCGTGAGCTGCACCTCGACGACCTCCGCGCGTGGATCCCGAGGCTGGCGAAACTCCCCGCGAAACGCCGCGCCGAACTGCCGGGCATCTCGCGGCAGCGCTCGCATCAGGCGCTCGCGGGCGCGATCGTCGCCGAGGCACTGCTGACCCTTTCCGGTGGCCAGGTCGCCATCTGCCCGTGGTCCACCAGGGACGGACTGCTGCTCGGCATGCTCGACACACTGGAGGGCAAATCGGCGAAAGCCGCCTGAAAACTGGTGGTTCCGGCCGAGAGCGGGTACCCCGGACACATGAAGGAAAGCAAGAAGAACTTCGGGCAGGACGACGAAGAAGACCTCGACGGCATCCGCGGGGTCCAGCCGAAGACCGACGTGCCGAGCGCGCCCAACCGGGACGTCGGTCCGCACGGCACGGAAGAGGTCGACGGCGTGCCGGGCAGCGGAGAGGTGCCCGTCGAACCCCCGGATTGAGCCGTCGCCGCGCGTGCAATGAAGGGGCCTTTCCTCGCAAAATTTGCGAGGAAAGGCCCCTTCATTGCAGCCGTGGCGGGACTGAACGGACCGGTCACCCCGCCTTGGGCTGCCTCCGCGCCGGAGCGCGGCCCGCGGGCTGCACCGGCGCCGGACCGGGATCGACCACCGGGATCGGCAGCCGGACCGGCTCGGTGCTCACCGTGAACGTCTCGCCGTGGTGCGCCAGTTCCAGCGGCTCCCCGGTGATCACGTGATACGTCGCGCCCTCGCCGTCGATCTCGACCTGGAACCGGGTGCCGCGGAAGGTCAACCGGAACGCGATCCGCCGGAGCTGCGGCGGAAGCCGCGGCGCGAAGGTCAGCCGTCCGCCGTAGTCGCGCAGCCCGCCGAACCCGGCGACGGTGCCCTGCCACGCACCGGCCAGGGAGGCCAGATGAAGACCGTTGCGGACGTTGTTGTGCACGTCGTGCAGGTCGGTGAGCGCCGCCTCGGCGAGGTAGTCGTAAGCCAGTTCCAAATGCCCGACTTCGGCGGCCACCACGGCCTGGGTCCCCGCGGACAGCGAGGAATCCCGCACCGTCCGGGCCTCGTAGTAGGCGAAGTCGCGCGCCTTCTCCTCCGGGGTGAAGGAATCCCCGCACAGATGCAGCGCGAGCACCAGGTCAGCCTGTTTGACGACCTGCTTGCGGTACAGGTCGAAATACGGGAAGTGCAGCAGCAGCGGATAGAAGTCCTGGTCCGTGGCTTCGAAATCCCACTCGTCGTGCTCCAGGAACCCTTCGGACTGGGGATGGACGCCGAGGTCCTCGTCGTAGGGCACCAGCATCGCGTCGGCCGCCTTGCGCCATGACGCGACCTCTTCCTCGCTGACATCGAACCGCCGGGCCACGTCGTCGTGCTGGCCGACGATTTCGGCGGCGTAGAACAGGTTCCGGCGGGCCATCAGATTCGTGTAGACGTTGTTGTCCGCCACCGCGGAATACTCGTCCGGGCCGGTGACACCGTCGATCCGGAACCGGCCCCGCCGGTCGAAATGTCCCAGTGACGACCACAACCGCGCGGTTTCGAGGAGTAGTTCCGCGCCGCAGGTCCGCATGAACTCGTCGTCGCCGGTGGCGTTGAGATACCGCACGACGGCGTCCGAGATGTCCGCGCTGACGTGGAACGCCGCGGTGCCCGCCGGCCAGTACGCCGAACACTCGGCACCGTTGATGGACCGCCAAGGGAACGCCGCGCCGCGCAAACCCAGCTGTGCGGCCCTTTCCCTGGCCTTGTCCAAAGTGGAGTGACGCCAGCGCAGTGCGTCGCGGGCGGCGTCCGGGATGCTGTAGGTGAGGGCGGGCAGGACGAAGGTCTCGGTGTCCCAGAAGGCGTGCCCGTCGTAGCCGGGGCCGGTCAATCCCTTGCCGGCCAGGGCCCTCGTCTCGCCGCGGGCGCCGGCCTGCAGGAGATGGAAGAGCGCGAACCGGACGGCCTGCTGGAGTTCCGGGTCGCCGTCGATCTCGATGTCCGAGGTTTCCCAGAAGTCGTCGAGGAACGCCTTCTGTTCGGCGAGCAGTCCCTTCCAGCCGGTCTGCCGGGCCCCGGCCAGCGCGGCCTCGACCTGGGCGCGCACCGCGGGCACCGAACGCTGCGCGGACCAGCCGTAGGCGAGGAACTTCGTGATCCGCAGCCGTCCGCCCTTGGGCACGTCGACCGCGATGGTGAGCCGCGCCAGATCCTCTTCGACCTCGATATGCGTGCGCACACCGTCGGAGACGTCGATCTTGTGATCCATCGCGGCGGCCATCCGCAACCCGGATTTCCGGGTCTGGTGCACCAGTACCGCGTGATATCCCTCCGCGTGGTGGTACTCACCGATCAGCGGCGACTCCAGCGCGGCCGCGACCCGCGGATCTCGCGTGTCGGACTCGATCGGTTCGTTCGCCAGCAGATCCGACTGCGCCACCAGCTGGAGCTCGTCGTCGAGCGGTTCGACCTCGTACCGGATCGCGGCGACGGCACGCTGGGTGAAGGAGACCAGGCGTTCGGTCCTCACCCGCACCCGGCGGCCGGTCGGCGACGCCCAGACGGTGTCGCGCGCGAGGGTGCCCTTCCGGAAGTCGAGCACGCGTTCGTGCTCGGTCGCCTGGCCGTAGCGCATGTCGAGCGGTTCGTCCTCGACCAGCAACCGGATGATCTTGCCGTCGGTCACGTTGACGACGGTCTGCCCTTCTTCGGGGTAGCCGTAGCCGGTTTCCGCGTAGGGAAGGTCGTGCTGTTCGTAGAAACCGTTCAGGTAGGTGCCCGGCAGGCCGCGCGGCTCCGCTTCCTCCAGTGTCCCGCGCAGGCCGATGTGCCCGTTGGACACCGCGAACGCCGATTCGGTGCGCTGCAACGCGTCGACGTCCATCCCGTGCCAGCGCAGCTCCCAGGGCGAGACCTCGTAGCCGTGGGAAAGCGATTCGGTCACTTGCGGCCCTCCAGGAGTTCGGCGAGGTCGTCCACCACGACGTCGGCACCGTGCGCGAGCAGTTCGCCCGCCTGATGGGCGCGGTTCACCCCGACCACGTAACCGAAACCGCCTGCCTTACCCGCCTGCACCCCGGCGAGGGCGTCCTCGAAGACGGCCGCGTTCTCCGGGGCGACACCGAACGCTTCGGCGCCGGCGAGGAACGAATCGGGGGCGGGTTTGCCACGCAGGTTCTTTTCGGTGATCGAGATCCCGTCGATCCGCGCTTCGACGAACTTCGTCAGGTCGGCGGCGTCGAGCACCTTCGCACCGTTGGCCGACGAGGTGACGACGCCGATGCGCAATCCGGCCGCCTTCGCCGCCTCCAGATACCGGACGGAGCCCGGATACGGAGTGACGCCCTCTTCGCCGATGATCTTCAGGACCAGCTCGTTCTTGCGGTTCGCGACGCCGTTGACGGTGGCGGCGTCGATGTCGTCCTCCGGGTTCCCCTCGGGCAGTTCGATCCCGCGCGAGGTGAGGAAGGTGCGGACGCCGTCGGCCCGCGGCCTTCCGTCGACGTAGGTCGTGTAGTCGATGTCGGTGAACGGAGAGAACGCGGCACCGTCGCGGGCGCGCAGGAATTCGTCGAACGTGCGTTTCCACGCTGCGCGGTGCTGGGCCGCGGTGCCGGTCAGCACGCCGTCGAGGTCGAAGAGGCAGGCCGTGATGGAGTCGGGCAGACCGATCATGCCTCCGAACGCTACCCGCGCTCGCCGGTGCCCGCTCGGCTTCTGCGGGTGGCACGGACCACGAGTGCGACCTGCCGCGCTGCGCGATCCAGCGGTTCGGGGACCGACGACGCGGCTGACCAGCAAGGCTCCTTCGGGCTTGTTCATGATGGTCTTCCGCCGTCGATTACCGCAAAGTTGCCGAAGTACATGAAGGCCCCCTTCCTTGCGCCTAGATACAGGAAGGGGGCCTTCATGTACTTCAACCACGACACGCTCGCGAAGTGCAAGCCGGCGTGGAACCCTAGGCCGCGCCGACCTTGCGTTCGAAGACCAGGCCCTCCGCGGCACGCAAGCCCACGCTGATCGCGCCGGTCAGCACTCCGTCGTCGCCCAGTTCGCCCTGGACGACCGCCGGGACCAGGGGAGTGAAGGAGCGCAGCGCGCGGTCGATCGGGTCGAGCAGCAGGTCGGCCGCGGTGCCGATCCCGCCGCCGAGCACGATCAGTTCGGGGTCGATCACCGCCGCCACCGACGCCACGGTGTACGCGAGCCTGTCCGCCTCAGCCTCGACGGCGCGCAGGGCGAGTTCGTCGCCGTCGCGGGCGAGCCGGAAGACCTCACGGGCCGATTTCGCCGTGCCGAGGCCGAGTTCGCGTGCGCCACGGACGACGGACTGTGCCGCCGTCGCCTCTTCGAGGTGGCCCCGGACCGGCGGGGCGTCCTCGCCCTCGCCCGGCGCGTGCGATTGGCCGTAGGGCAGGTAGCCGATTTCGCCCGCCGCGCCCGTCGCGCCGCGGAAGACCTGGCCGTTCACCATCACACCCATGCCGACGCCGGTGCCGATGGTGATGCAGCCGAACACGGAAGCGCCGCGCGCGGCACCGCGTTCCCATTCGCCGACGGCGGTGAGGTTCGCGTCGTTCTCGACCATGAGATCCGGGCCGAGCACGCCCTCGAGTTCGTCGAGGAGACCGGCCTTGCCCCAGCCGGGCAGGTTCGGCGCGTGCCGGAAGCAGCGTTTCGCCGGATCCGCGACACCGGGTGAACCGAGGACCCGCACGACGATGTCGGTCTGGCTGAGCCCCGCCTCGCGCACCGTCGCCGCCGCGAGGGCGCCCACCGCGCTGACGAGCGCGGTGCCCGAACGCGAGGAATTCCGCTCGTCACGGCGGGCGATCACGGTGTGGCCGAGGTCCGAGACGGCGACGCGGAGATGCTCGCGTCCGATGTCGACACCCAGGACGTACCCGGCCGTGGGATCCGCTTCGTAGAGGACCGCGGACCGGCCGGTGCCGGTCGAGGTGTGCCCGGTCGCCCTGGCGAGACCGGCCGCTTCGAGCGCCAGTAACGCTTGGCTCACCGTGGGTTTCGACAGACCGGTGTCCTTGGCGACCTGGGGCCGCGTCGCCGGGCCGCTGCGGCGCAGGAGATCCAGCACGGCGCGCTGATTGATCTTCCGCATCCCGGCGGGGGTGCCGACGGGCGGACTTTCTGCGCCAACCACGAGCTTCGCCTCCTGTCGAACCAAGGTGTTCCACCAAAGTTATCCGGATCCGGCCCGAGATGGGCAAGAAGGTTTACATTCGGTGGTTCCCGGAGACGATAAACGTGTCCGCGCCGCGAATCGCGCACGCCGCGCGCGAAAACCCGGTGATTCACCCGGTGTCCGAACAGGTGCTCCCAGTAACGGGTAATGGTCTAGACCAGGAGGTTCACGCCACGTGGCGGCTCGCGGGACGCCGGAATCCCCTGTGCTGGCGGGGTCGTTCGGGGGCCTCGCCGGTTTGGCGGTCCGTTTCCGCGAGGTGGGAACCCGGGCTGTCGGCCGTCGTCGCGGGGCTGGGGCGGTCGCGCAGACGGTGCCGGCGGTGCACCACGTAGAGCAGAAGCACTCCGGCGACGACCAGCCCGTGGGTGAGCACGCGGCCGGCGGTGACCTGTCCGGTGACGAGATCACCCGCCGACAACGCCAGGAGGAGCGCGACGAAACCGGTCAGCGCCGGCAGTTGCCCGGCCGCCGCCTTCGTGCGGACGGCCGCCCAGCCGAGTCCGACGCCGACGGCGAGGTTCCACGCGCTGCTCTCGTGGGAAAGGTGGCCTACCAGGGATTCCGTGCCGTGTCCCGTGCCGTGGTCGTCGACGCCCAGCAGCTGGGCGAAGGCGAGACCGAGCTGTGCGATCGCGACCATGGCGAGCGCGATCCTCGCGGCCCAGCCGTCGCCCGGCGGGGCGGGGGTCCGGTCGAGGATGACGGCGGTGAGGTCCGGGACCGGCGGAGCGGGCCGCAGGAGCATCGTGCGGTGCAGCCGCTCGGCGCGCGAGAGCCACGACCGGCAGTCGGCGCAGCCCGCCACGTGCCGGTCCACCACCTGGGGCGGGGCGGGTTCGGTTTCGCCGTCGAGCCGGGCCGACAGGGCCTCGCGGCAGGTCTCGCACTTCACGCCTCACTTGTCGGGCGCGGGCCTGCCCCGGTTCCCGGGACGCTGCTACGTTTCTCGTATGGCCGGGCCGCGCAACCACGACGACGAGCGGGTGACCGCGCTCGCCCTCGCCGCCGCCCGCGGTGACCGGCGGGCCCTCGAAGACTGGGTGCGTGCCACCCAGGCGGACGTCTGGCGCTTCGTGGCGCACCTCGCCGACGTCGGTGCCGCCGATGATCTCACCCAGGAGACGTACCTGCGCGCGTTCGGCAGCCTGCGCCGGTTCGCCGGCCGGTCCTCTTCGCGGACCTGGCTCCTGTCGATCGCGCGGCGGGTGGTCGTCGACCGCATCCGGGCGGCCTCGGCGCGTCCGAAGCTCGCCGATGTCGACTGGGAGGCCACTGTCGAGCGTCGCGGCGCTCGACAGGCGGAGGGCGTCGCGGGATTCGAAGACCTGGTGGAGCTGCGGATGCTGCTCGATGGGCTCGACCCGGAGCGGCGCGAGGTCCTCGTCCTCACCCAGGTGCTGGGGCTTTCGTACGCCGAGGCGGCCGAGATCTGCGGTTGCCCGGTCGGCACCGTGCGCTCGCGTATCGCCCGCGCCCGCGAAGACCTGCTCGAAGCGGGCCGGGAGCGCGACTCCATCTGACGTACTTCGTCATCTGGTCGCGGTAGTTCGCACTGCCAACTACCGCGACCAGATGACGAAGTGCGGCGTTGCGGGAGAACCAGATCGGCCGGATCGGGGTCAGCCCGGTGTTCACCGGCCTCGGGAACACCGCCCGCGCACTGCACCTCGCCAGGGCGCGCTCTTCAGCATGCTGTTCCCTGACACCTCGCATTCGCCCTCGTCGAGGGATCCGCTGCACTAGGTTTCCCGCATGAACGAATTCGCCATCGGCGGGGATTTGACCGTGCACCGCCTCGGTTTCGGCGCCATGCGTCTGCCGACCGAAGCCGGTCCCGCGCGTGAGGCGTCCATCGCCTTGGCGCGAAGGGCCGTGGAGCTGGGCATCACCCTGATCGACACCGCGCACCTGTACGGCTGGGGAGCCAACGAGGAACTGCTCGCGGAAGCGCTGTACCCGTACCCGGATGGCCTGGTGGTCACCACGAAGGTCGGCGTCGTGCGGACCGGGGACGACTGGAAGTACGACGCACGGCCTGAATCGCTGCGGGTACAGGTCGACGAAGGGCTGCGACGGCTGCGCGTCGAACGGATCGAGCTACTGCAACTGCACCGTCTCGATCCGGAGACCCCGCTGGCCGATCAGCTCGGCGCGCTGCGGGACCTGCGGGACGAGGGCAAGATCGGCCGGATCGGGCTGTCCGAGGTCACCGTGGACGAACTCGCGCGGGCACGGGAGGTCGTGGACATCGCGAGCGTGCAGAACCGCTACAGCCTTTTGGACCGCTCGTACGAAGCGGTGCTGGACGCCTGCGACGCGGCCGGGATCGCTTTCCTGCCTTGGCGTCCGGTGCTCGGCGCCGCGTCCGAGGCGGGTTCCGAGCTCACCGCCGTCGCGGCGGAGCTGGGGGTGACCACGGCGCAGGTCGGGCTCGCGTGGCTGCTCGCCCGGTCGCCGGTGATCCTGCCGATCCCGGGAACAGCGAGCATCGCGCACCTGGAGGAGAACTTCGCCGCGGCGAAGGTCGAGTTGAGCGGGGAGCAGCTGGAGCGGCTCACGAAGGTTTGACGGCCTCCACGAGCACCCGCCGCGAATGCGCGACGAACTTCCCGTCGGTCTCGATGATCCGGTGCAGTTCCACGAGCTTGTCGCGGTACGTCTCCACCGCGAAGCCCGGCACGATCCAGATCACCTTCCGCAGGAAGTGCACCACCGCGGCGAGGTCGAAGAACTCCATCCGCAGTTTCGCCGGTTCGAGCCGCTCGACCCGTAGCCCGACGGCTTCCGCCTCGACGCGCAGAACGTCGGGCGTCCAGTCGTCGTAGTCCTGCGGACCGAGGAAGAACTCCTTGAGTCCCCGCACGGTGCCGGCGCCGATCTGTTGCGACAGGAAGGTTCCGCCCGGGCGCAGGACTCGGGCGATCTCCCGCCACGGGTTCTCGATCGGATGGCGGCTGCTCACCAGATCGAAGGATTCGTCCGGGAAAGGCAAAGGCGCGTCGTAATCGACCTCGACCACTTCACCGCCCAGGGGCGCGAGGGTCCTCCTGGCGACCTCGACGTTCGGTGGCCAGCCTTCGGTGGCGGCGAGGACCGGCGGCGGTTGCGGGATGCCCGCGAGCACCTCGCCGCCGCCGGTCTGCAGGTCCAGCCCGGCGGCGGCCGCCGCCATCCGCTCCCCGAGCAGCCGCGAGTAATGCCA
>Ga0196958_10000570_pt1 | contig 12073 bp, 11 predicted proteins | sample S1v_10metaG_FD_148654 | JGI IMG/M metagenome (GOLD analysis project Ga0196958, IMG submission 148654) | Soil microbial communities from Anza Borrego desert, Southern California, United States - S1+v_10 | ecosystem: Environmental > Terrestrial > Soil > Desert | place: USA: California | collected...
GACCGCGACGATCCCCGCGACACTCGCGGCCACGGCCTTCTGCACGATCTCGAACGACACCCGGCCGCTCACCACCAGGAGGTGGTCGGTCAACGGCAGCCGACCGTCGAGCAGCGCCCTGCCGACGACCTTGTCCACGGCGTTGTGCCGGCCGACGTCCTCGCGCTGGACGAGGATCTCGCCGTCCGCTGTGGCGACCGCGGCAGCGTGCACCCCTCCGGTCTTCGCGAAGGTCCGCTGACCCGTCCGCATCAGGTCCGGCAGCCCCGTCAGCACGCCGACGTCGACCGACCACCCCGGCCTGGACGACGGGGCGCGGCTCAGGGGGGCGAGGTCGAGCACGTCCGCGGAGCACACGCCGCAGGCGGCGCTGGTGACGAATGCGCGGGCCTGCGGGCGTCGTACCCCTTCGGCGAGCGAGATGTGGACCCGCTCGGTGTCGTCCTCCCAGCACGCGCGCAGCCGAACCACGTCCTCGGCCGCTGCCACCCCTGACTCCACGACCAGCCACCCCGCGGCGAGCTCGATGTCGTGCCCGGGGGTCCGCATCAGAGTGGCGAGGACGCCCCCGTCGGGGCCCTCCATCCCGAGCACCAGCGGCGCCTCGACCGCCAGGTCGTCGCCCCGGCGCTCGCCACGGCGGACGATCGATCGTCGAGTGGTGGTCACGCTCATGTCGCGAGCCTATGCCGCTCACCCGCGGGCTACAGTCCCAAGAATGAGCGGACCGGAGATCGACCCCCCGAAGTCGTCCGCGGCGGGGGCGCCCGCCATCGCCCGGAGCCTGCGGATCGCGCTCGGCGAGATGGGCGCGGTCAGGACCGCGCGGACGCTCGGGCGGATGAACCAGGTCGACGGGTTCGACTGCCCCTCCTGCGCGTGGCCGGACCCCGACCGCCGCAAGCCGGCGGAGTTCTGCGAGAACGGCGCGAAGGCCGTCGCGTGGGAGGCGACCCGCAAGCGGGTCGGCCCGGAGTTCTTCGCCGAGCACCCGATCGCGGACCTGCGGCAGCGGGAGGACCACTGGCTGGAGGCTCAGGGCCGGCTCACCGAGCCGCTGCACCTGCGGCCCGGCGGCACGCACTACGAGCCGATCTCGTGGGAGGACGCCTACCGCCTGGTCGCCGACAGGCTCCGAGCGATGGACTCCCCCGACCGGGCGGTGTTCTACACCAGCGGGCGCGCGTCCAACGAGGCGGCGTTCGTCTACCAGCTCTTCGCCCGGCGGCTGGGCACCAACAACCTGCCGGACTGCTCCAACATGTGCCACGAGTCCAGCGGCGCCGCGCTCGGCGAGACGATCGGCGTCGGCAAGGGCACGGTCACCTTCGCCGACATCTCCACCCACGCCCGGCTGATCGTGATCGTCGGGCAGAACCCCGGCACCAACCACCCGCGGATGCTCACGGCGCTGGAGGAGGCCAAGGAGCAGGGCGCCCGGATCGTGGCGGTCAACCCGCTGCCCGAGGCGGGCCTGGTCCGGTTCAACAACCCGCAGAAGGCCCGCGGCATGGTCGGGCGCGGCACGAAGCTCGCCGACCTGCACCTCCCGGTGCGGGTCAACGGCGACCTGGCGTTCTTCGCCGGCGTCAACAAGGTCCTCGTCGAGCAGGGCGCGGTGGACGAGGACTTCGTCGCCCGCCACACCGACGGTTACGACGACGCGGCCGCCGGATGGGCAGGGGCGGACTGGGCGACGATCGAGCGCCACTCCGGTCTGTCCCGCGAACAGATCTCGGAGTTCGCCGGCCTCGCGTCCGCGACCGACCGGATCGTCGTCTGCTGGGCGATGGGACTCACCCAGCACCGCAACTCCGTTCCGACCATCCGGGAGATCGTCAACTTCCTCCTGCTGCGGGGTGCGATCGGCAAGCCGGGCGCGGGCGCCTCGCCGATCCGCGGCCACTCGAACGTCCAGGGCGACCGGACGATGGGCATCTGGGAGAAGCCGCCGGGCTGGTTCCTGGACCGGATCGGGGAGGAGTTCGGCTTCGAGCCGCCCCGGGAGCACGGGGTCGACACCGTCGACGCGATCCGCAGGATGCGCGACGGCGAGGTCGACGTGTTCATGGCGCTCGGGGGCAACTTCGTCTCGGCGACCCCGGACAGCGCCGTCACCCAGGCGGCGATGGAGCGCTGCCGGCTGACCGTCAACATCGCGACCAAGCTCAACCGCAGCCACCTGCACCACGGCGAGGAGGCGCTGCTGCTGCCCTGCCTCGCGCGCACCGAGCGCGACGTGACCGACGCGGGCGAGCAGTTCGTCACCGTCGAGGACTCGATGAGCATGGTCCACGCCTCGCGCGGTCGGCTCGCGCCGGGCTCGCCCCAGCTCCGCAGCGAGGTCGGCATCGTCACCGGGGTCGCCCGCGAGCTCTTCGGCGAGGACCTCGGCTGGGGCGAGATGGGCAGCGACTACGGCGTCATCCGTCGCCACATCGAGCACGTCGTGCCGGGGTTCCACGCCTTCGAGGAGCGGGTGCAGCAGCCGGGAGGCTTTCAGCTGCCCAACGGCCCCCGCGACGCCCGGCGCTTCGACACCGAGACCGGGAAGGCCCGCTTCTCGGTCAACCAGCTGACGGCGGTGGACGTGCCCGACGGGCACCTGCTCCTGCAGACGATCCGGTCCCACGACCAGTTCAACACGACGGTCTACGGCATGGACGACACCTACCGCGGTGTCCACGGCACCCGGGAGGTGGTCTTCGTCAACGAGGGCGACCTCGCCCGCCTCGGCTTCGCCGACGGCGACCGGGTCGACGTCGTGGGCGTGTGGGAGGACGGGGTCGACCGTCGGATGACCGGCCTGCGGGCGGTGTCCTACCCGACGCCGGAGGGGTGCGCGGCGGCGTACTTCCCCGAGGCGAACGTGCTGGTCCCCCTCGACTCCACCGCCGAGGGATCGAACACGCCGACCTCGAAGTCGGTGGTCGTCCGGCTGGAGCAGCCCGCCTGACGGCTCGTCACCGACGGCAGTCCACCCACATGACCTCGGTCCAGCTCGCCGCCTCGTGCTCGACGTCCACGATGCCGATCACGACGTCGATGTCCTCACCGCGTCGGAGGCACGCCGGCCGCCCTTCCCGGCGGTCGCCGCTGGGGTTGATCCAGTCGACGCCCCCCTGCCAACCCACCGAGTACTTCTCGCTGTCGTCGCCCTCGACGGTGCAGGTGACCCGCTTCGCGCCGGCGTCGCAGGACGCCTCCTCCTCGCGCGGGCCCGCGTTCGCCTGGCCCGCCCAGTAGGCCACGGTGATCGCACCCACGAGGACCAGCAGCACGATCGGCACCAGCAGCGACACGAAGCCGCTCGCCTGCCACGGCGTCACCCTCGTCACCGAGGGCGACGACCGCATCCCCATGTCGGTCATGCGCGCACCATATGCCCAGCGCAGCCTCCCGGAGCGGCGACCCGCGTCGCGTCCAGGCGGCGAAGCTCACCTGCGGACGCGGTCCCAGACCAGCAGCACGATGCCGTTGACCGCGAGAATGATCCCGAGCACGACGAGCAGCAGGGTGACGTCGTTGCCCATCATGGACTCGTTTCCGAGGTCGTCGATGACGACCTCGCTGTTCCGGGCGTCGTTGACGATCGCGCCGATCAGGGCGACGGCGGAGCTCCACAGCAACGACCACCCGAGTAGATGAGCGAGGCGCGGCCCGCCGCCGTCAGGCATCGAGCGCCTCCACATCCACCTCGTAGGCGCCCTGGACGATGAAGTCCTTCCTCGGCGCGACATCCGAGCCCATCAGCAGCTCGAACACGCCGGCGGCCATCTCGGCGTCGTCGACGGTGAGCCGCCGCAGCGTCCGGTGGCGCGGGTCCATGGTCGTCTCGGCCAGCTGGTCGGCGTCCATCTCGCCGAGGCCCTTGTAGCGCTGGACCGGGTCCTTCCAGCGAACCCCCTTCTTGGTCAGCTCGGCCAGCTTCCGCTGCAGCTCGTCGTCGGAGTAGGTGTAGACGTACTTGTCCATGCCCTTCTTCGGGTTCGACAGCTCGATCCGGTGCAGCGGCGGGACGGCGGTGAAGACCCGCCCGGAGTGGACCAGCTCGGGCATGTACTTGAAGAACAAGGTGGCCAGCAGGCACCGGATGTGGGCGCCGTCGGAGTCGGCGTCCGCCATGAAGATGATCCGGCCGTAGCGCGCGGCGTCGATGTCGAACGTCCGGCCCGACCCGGCGCCGACCACCTGGATGATCGAGGCGCACTCGGCGTTCTTGAGCATGTCGCCTACCGAGGCCTTCTGGACGTTGAGGATCTTGCCGCGGATGGGCAGCAGCGCCTGGAACTCGGAGTTGCGCGCGGCCTTGGCCGTGCCCATGGCCGAGTCGCCCTCGACGATGAACAGCTCGGTCCGCTCCACGTCGGTGCTGCGGCAGTCGTTGAGCTTCGCCGGCAGGGTCGAGGACTCCAGCGCGTTCTTGCGGCGCTGGTTCTCCTTGTGCTGGCGCGCCGCGATCCGGGTCTTGGACGCCCCGAGCACCTTCTCCATCAGCAGCTTGGCCTGGGCCTTCTCGCCGCGCTTGTTGGAGGTCAGGAAGTCCTTGAGCTGCTGCGCGACAACCTTGCGCACCACCGCGCGGGCTGCCGGCGTGCCGAGGATCTCCTTGGTCTGCCCCTCGAACTGCGGCTCCGCCAGCCGGACCGTGACGACCGCGGTCATGCCCTCGAGGACGTCGTCCTTGATCACGTCGTCGTCGTTGACCTTCAGGACCTTCGCGGCCCGCATCGACTCGTTGAAGGTCTTGGTCAGGGCCGCCTCGAAGCCCGCGACGTGGGTGCCCCCCTTGGGCGTCGCGATCACGTTGACGAACGAGCGGATCTCGGTGTCGTAACCGGTCCCCCAACGGACCGCGACGTCGACCGTCAGCTCCCGCTCGACGTCCTGCGGGGTCATGTGCCCCTTCTCGTCCAGGAGCGGCACCGTCTCGGTGAACGTCTCGCTCCCCTGGAGGCGCAGCACACTGGTGAGGGGGTCGTCGTGGGCCAGGAAGTCGCAGAACTCGCCGATCCCGCCGTCGTGACGGAACTTCTCCTCGACCGGGTCCGGGCCCCGCCGGTCGCGGATCACCAGCTCCAGGCCGGGAACGATGAACGAGGTCTGGCGGGCCCTCCCGATCAGGCCCTCGAGCACGAAGTCGGCGTCCTTGGTGAAGATCTGCCGGTCAGGCCAGAACCGGATGTGGGTGCCGGACCTCCCCTTCGCGACGCGAGAGCCCTTGCGGGTGAGCCCGGACCGCGGAGTGAACTTCGCGTCCGGCCCGTCGCCGTCGAAGACCCCCGGCACGCCGCGCTGGAAGCTGATGCCCTGCTGGGACGGCGAGCGGTCGACGTCGATGTCCATCCGGCTCGACAGTGCGTTGACCACCGAGAGTCCGACGCCGTGCAGGCCGCCCGTGGCGGCGTACGACGCGCCCCCGAACTTGCCGCCCGCGTGCAGCTTGGTCGCCACCAGCTCGACACCGGCCAGCCCGCTCTTGGGCTCCTTGTCGGTGGGGATGCCGCGACCGTCGTCGAAGACCTCGACCGAGCCGTCGGTGTTGAGCGTCACCTCGACCCGGTGCGCCGCACCCGCGAGGGCTTCGTCGACCCCGTTGTCGATGATCTCCCACAGGCAGTGCATCAGGCCGCGGGTGTCGGTGGAGCCGATGTACATCCCCGGCCGCTTGCGCACGGCCTCGAGGCCCTCCAGGACCAGGAGATGGGCTGCGGTGTAGGTGTTGTCGGCGATGATCGGCTCCTGCTGCTGCGTCGCGTTCCCTCGGTGCCCTCGACACCTTGCCAGGCACCCGAATCTACCCGCGACACGCCGGATGACGGTGCAGGCGCACCCGTTTGTGGAGCGCCACGATGGGGCACAAGTCTCACAGCAGAGGAACTGGCAGCAGCTCCGGGGTGGGGTCTCGATAACAAGGTTGTTTCGAGGCTCGAAAATCCGGTCCGGTGCCGCAACCGATGTGATGGGATGAACGTGCTGATGAACACACGACGCGGGGAATCTTGTCCCGCCTCGCTACGTTGATCCAGGCACCGACCGAGGAAATGAGGCACACGTGACAACAGCTGTTGCACCCAGCGCCCCCCTGACCGCAGAGGACCGTTGCGACCGTTGCGGCGCTCAGGCGTACCTCCGTGTCGAGCTGGCTACCGGTGGCGAGCTCCTTTTCTGCGCGCACCACGCCCGCGAGCACGGTGACGCGCTCAAGCAGCTTGCCGTGAACGTGCAGGACGAGACCCACAAGCTCAGCACGACCCCGGCGACCGCGCCCGAGGACGAGCTCTGACACCAGCAGGCGTCGTAGGAAGGCCCCGGGCGTCGGCCCGGGGCCTTTCTCGTCCCTCCACCACGAGCGACTGAGATGGGCGTCGCGCTCGCGCTGGCCGCTGCGCTGGCCTACGGGCTCTCCGACTTCGTGGGCGGCGTCGCGTCCCGGCGCACCTCACCGTGGCCGGTGGCGCTCCTGGCCGGCGTCGCCGGCACCGCGGGCGCGATCGTGCTCGGGCTCACGCTCGACGGCGACCCCACCCCCGCCCACCTGGCCTGGGGAGCCCTGTCCGGCGTGGGCAGCGGCCTCGGCAGCGCCTTCCTCTACCGCGGGTTCGCGACCGGACGGATGGGCGTGGTCGCACCGGTCTCCGCGGTCGGTGCCGCGCTGCTCCCCGTCGTGGTCGGGCTCGCGCTCGGTGAGCGGCCAGAGCTGCTGGTCTGGCTGGGGATCGCGCTCGCCTTCCCAGGGATCTGGTTGGTCGCCCGGGTCCCGGAGACCGCCGACGAGGGTCCGGCGGACCCCCGGGGCCAGGAGGCGCCGGGCAGCACGGCGACGGGGCTGACCGACGGCGTCCTCGCCGGTGTCGGCTTCGGCCTGCTGTTCGTCGCGCTCGGGCAGGTGCCCGACGGTGCGGGCTACTGGCCGCTCGCAGCCGGGCAAGCCACCGCGCTGGTGTCGATCGTCGTGCTGGCGACGGCCCTGCGGGTCTCCTACGTCCCCACCGCAACGACCGAGTGGTGGGGCGCCGCCGCGGGCGTGCTGGCGACGGTCGCCGTCCTCGCGTTCCTGCTGGCCACCCAGACCGGGCTGCTGACGGTCGCGGCGGTGCTGACCTCGCTCTACCCCGCGTTCACGGTCCTGCTGGCGGCCGCCGTGCTCCGCGAGCACGTGTTCCGTCCGCAAGCGGCGGGACTGGTGCTGTGCGGCGTGGCCGTCGCGCTCGTCGCCGCCGCCTGACCCACGCCGGGTCGCGACCCGGCACCGTCCCGACCGTCTAGCCATTTCGGACCATCCGAATAGTCACTTCGAGCCATGGCGCACTCGCGCACCGGTCCGGAGTGTCGTGGGTCACAGCCCCGCCCAATCCCGGGTCGGGCGTTCCAAGGGGGGATCCTTGATGAAGTTTTTCCGTGTGCTCGTGACACTCGTCGCATCGATCGCGCTGTGGTTCCTGGCGCCGGTGAGCACGGCCCAGGCCGACAAGCCGTCGCCGACCGAGAACCACGGCCAGTGCGTCAGCTCCTCGCCGCAGCCGAGCGGCCCCGGCGGCCGGAGCGGGGTCGCGAAGGACAAGAACTCCTGCCCCGCGCCGGTGCCGTGCAGGATCACCGGCACCGCGAGCTTCGACAGTGCCACCAACACCGTCACCGCGACCGGCACCGGACCCGATTCGGCCGGCTCGTCGGTCCAGTGCACGACCAGCATCCCGGTCACAGAGGGTGACACGATCTCGGCCGACTACGTGTTCGCGCCCGGGACCGCTACGTGCGGCGGTGGCGTTCCCCGGCTGTACGTGCTGATCGATGGCACGTACTACAACACGTTCGACGACAACCCGAACACCTGCGAGGCCGGGACCACCGAGCTCGTCCTGCCCGTCAGCGGGACGGTCACCGAGGTCGGGTTCGTCTACGACCGCGGTGACTTCGGGTCCGTCACCTACAGCAACGCCACGATCGGCGGCACCGTCCTCGACATCTGAGGACCGCCGAGAGCGGACCGCCCCCGGCCACCAGCCGGGGGCGGTCTACTTTTCTTGCGTCCGACCGCGATCTGGTGGGCGTGCCGTCGCTCTGCTCGATCGGACACCGACGAAGAGGGCTGCGGCTGTCGCGGCCTCCAGAGCGATGAACAGGCGCGTCACGCCGTCGGCCTCCCCCTCGATAGCGCTCCCGATCAGGCGACCAGCTGCCATGGCGGCCGACAGCGTGGCGACCGCGGCAGCTCTGCTGTCAGCACCATCCTCAGCCTTCCTGGATCCTGCTACGACCAGACCTGCCATGGCGAGCGGGAGGCCACCGTAGACGGCGCGGATCTCGGTACGGGAACTGGCGGTCGGCGCCCCTCCACCGAAGATCGCCGGTACGAACGCGGGGCGGACGAATGCCACGAGGCCCACGCCTGTGTAGAACGCGGCGCCAGCCAGGGCTCCAGGGTGCATGGGGAAAGCGTGACACGACCGCCCGCACATCTCCTCGGCGGAGACGTGACCCTCAGTCGAGGTAGTCGCGGAGGACCTGCGAGCGCGACGGGTGCCGCAGCTTCGACATCGTCTTGGACTCGATCTGGCGGATCCGCTCGCGGGTGACGCCGTAGACCTTGCCGATCTCGTCGAGGGTCTTCGGCTGGCCGTCGGTGAGCCCGAACCGCATGCTGACCACGCCCGCCTCGCGCTCGGACAGGGTGTCGAGCACCGCGTGCAGCTGCTCCTGCAGCAGCGTGAAGCTGACCGCGTCCGCGGGCACGATCGCCTCGGAGTCCTCGATCAGGTCGCCGAACTCCGAGTCGCCGTCCTCGCCGAGCGGGGTGTGGAGCGAGATCGGCTCACGGCCGTACTTCTGGACCTCGACCACCTTCTCCGGGGTCATGTCCAGCTCCTTGGCGAGCTCCTCCGGCGTCGGCTCGCGACCCAGGTCCTGGAGCATCTGCCGCTGCACGCGCGCCAGCTTGTTGATGACCTCGACCATGTGCACGGGGATCCGGATGGTCCGGGCCTGGTCGGCCATCGCGCGGGTGATCGCCTGCCGGATCCACCAGGTGGCGTAGGTCGAGAACTTGTAGCCCTTGGTGTAGTCGAACTTCTCGACGGCGCGGATCAGGCCGAGGTTGCCCTCCTGGATCAGGTCCAGGAAGAGCATGCCGCGGCCGGTGTAGCGCTTGGCCAGTGAGACCACCAGGCGCAGGTTCGCCTCGAGGAGGTGGTTCTTGGCGCGGCGACCGTCCTCCGCGATCCACTCCAGCTCCTCCTGCAGCTTCTCCGACATCCGGCCGCCCTTGCCGAGCTTCTCCTCGGCGAAGAGGCCGGCCTCGATCCGCTTGGCGAGCTCGACCTCCATCTCGGCGTTGAGGAGCGGCACCTTGCCGATCTGCTTGAGGTAGTCCTTGACCGGGTCGGCGGTCGCTCCGGCGACCATCACCTGCTGGGCGGGCTCGTCGGTCTCGTCCGCGGAGGAGACGATGAAGGAGGCGTTCTTCTCGTCCTCCTCGATCGTCGGGTCGGCCTTGACGTCCTTCTCGAACTGCTCGTCGGGCAGGTCGGGGAGGATCTTCTTGCCGTCGGGACCGACGGCGGGCGTCTCGAGGTCGACGAGGTCGACCGGCTCGAGCGCCTCCGCCGACGGGTCGGCGGCGGTCTCCGGTCCGGCCTTCGCGCCCTTCTTCGTCGGCGCAGCCTTCTTCGCGGCCGCCTTCTTGGCGGGCGCCTCGGCGGCCTTCTTGGCCGGCGCGGTCTTCTTCGCAGCGGGCTTGGCAGCGGTCTTGGTCGCGGTCGACTTCGACGGCGTCGACTTGGATTCCGCGGCCTTGGCGGGCGCCTTCTTGGTGGCACTCGCGGTGGCCGGGGCCTTCCGGGCCGATGCCGCGGCGACCGCTCGGCCGTGGGCGGGGACCGCCACGGAGATGCCCAGCGAGGCCAGGTGCGCGAGCAGCGGCTTCAGGTGCGGCGCGGCGACGTCGGCGTCGGCGCATGCCTGGCGCACCTCCTCGGGACTCACGCTGCCAACCGGGATGGCCCGCTCGATCAGGGAGACGACGGACGGGTGCTGGAGCACCGCAGCGGGCACCTTGCGTGCGTTCGAGGACACGAACACCTCTCGATACTGGCGACAGATCTGCTCGGGGGGACCGTTCTCCGCCGACGTCCCGGCGATGCCCTGCGTCGAACGGTGGGCGCGGCGAAGCCCGGAGGCGTCAAGACCGCGAGTCATAGTCTGCCACGGTGGTGGCGGAGCTCCCGCACCGGCTCTGACATTCGGGCGTACGACGGGCGCGACCGACGTACCCGGCTCAGCCCGCCCTGGCCGCCGCCTTCTTCTGCTTCTTGTAGTCCCGCACCTTCTGCAGGGTGGTCGGGTCGACGACGTCGGCCACCGACCGGTGGCCCTCGAGGGCGTAGTCGCCGGCCACTCGCTCCCAGCCCTCGGGACGCACGTCGAGGCGCTTGGCGAGCAGGGCGACGAAGATCTTCACCTTCTGCGCTCCGAACCCCGGCAGGGCCTGCAGCCGCTTGCCGAGGTCCTTGGCGTCGGCCGCGTCGGTCCAGATCCGCTCCGCGCGGCCGTCGTACTCCTCGACCACGATCCTCGCCAGCTCCTGCAGCCGCTTGGCCATGGAACCCGGGTAGCGGTGGATGGCGGGCGGGGTGGAGCAGAGGCTCGCGAACTCCTCCGGGTCGGCGGCCGCGATCGCCGCGGGGTCGAAGCTGCCGAACCGGCCCACCACCTTCTGCGGACCGAGGAACGCGTGCTCCATCGGGTACTGCTGGTCGAGCATCATCCCGACGAGCAGCGCGAACGGGTTGGTGGACAGCAGCTCGTCGGCCGCGGGGTCGTCGGTGATGTGGATGGTCGGCATGCCCCCATCCTGCCGGATCGCGCCTCCCGGTCAGGCCGGCCCGAGGGCCCCGAAGGTGGCCGCCAGCAGCTCGGGCATGCTCGCGACCGGATCGTCGGCCCACGCCTGCTGCGCAGCGTCCCAGCACGCGAACGAGGCGCCCGCGATCGCGGCCGCCCGGACGCCCCGGTGCTCCCCCTCGGGGAGCCGTGCGGCCACCAGCGGCGCCAGCTTGTCCTCCAGCCGCACCCGACGCTCCTGGAGCGCGGCGCGCAGACCCGGCTCGCGAAGCATCAGGGTCAGCGCCCGGACGTGGTCGGGCTGCTCCTCGAGCGCCTCGGCCATCGGCTGGAAGGCCCTACGCAGCGCCTCCCAGACCGGCTCGTCGGGGGGACGAGCGGCGAAGGCGGCGACGACCCTCTCGCCGGCCTCGAGCATCCCCTCGAGCAGCAGGTTCTCCTTGCTGGCGAAGTATCGGAAGAAGCTACGCCGAGACATCCCGGCGGCCGCGGCGATCTGATCGACCGTCGTGCCTTCGAAGCCCTGCCGGGCGAACAGCTGCCAGGCCTGGGCGGCTACCTCGTCGCGCACGGCACGGCGCGTGCGTTCCCGCAGATCGGTCGTCATCCGGATCCCCCCGTCGGTCGATCTACCGGTCAATGTAGCGCGGGTCAGCCCCGGCACCGGGTGACCGCGCGGAGGCGGGACGGGGAGCCCTCGGCTCGCCCGCAGGGAGGCTCAGGCCGACCAGCCGAACGCCATCGCGCCACCGACGAGCGAGCAGAACCAGACGACCATCGAGACCACGCCGACCACAGGCAGCCGCTTGGGGTGGGGGGTCCACCAGGCGAAGCAGAGCACCAGCTGGAAGAGCCACCCGAGGATCAGCACGACCACCGCCCACCAGGGGGCGATCAGCCCGCTGGCGGCGTACAGGAAGAACGACGCGGCCATCAGGACCATCCCGGCGAACGCCCAGGGCGAGGCCTGGTGCGCGCCCGGGTCCGCCGCCGGCTTGATCCGCCGGCGCCGCTGGAGGACCACCGCCTATTCCTCGGGGTCGTCGTTCCAGGCCGGGTCCTCGTCCCACGCCTCGGTGCGTGCGGCCGCGGTCTCGAGAGCCCTGGAGGCCTCTTCCTCGGTCTCGTAGGGGCCGAGGCGGTCCTTGCTGGGGCAGCCCTCGTCACCTTCCACCTGGTGGTGCTTGAGGCAGAACCAGAACGCCATGCCAGTGAACGTACACCCGGCTAC
>Ga0196958_10000571_pt1 | contig 12064 bp, 13 predicted proteins | sample S1v_10metaG_FD_148654 | JGI IMG/M metagenome (GOLD analysis project Ga0196958, IMG submission 148654) | Soil microbial communities from Anza Borrego desert, Southern California, United States - S1+v_10 | ecosystem: Environmental > Terrestrial > Soil > Desert | place: USA: California | collected...
GGTCGCGGGGACGTGGCGGTTCCTCGACGGGAGGGTGCGCTGCGAGCCGTTCCACCGGCTGCCCGCCTCCGTCGTCCGGGATCTGGACGAGGAGGCGGGGCGGTTGGCGGAGTTCCACTCGTGAGTGTCAGGGCATCGGGGGGTCCGCGCGGGAGCCCGCGAGCGCGCGCAGCTCGTCGAGTTGCCGTTGCCGGTCGCGGTCCTCCCACACGCTCGGGAGGCCGAGGTCCGGCAGGCGGGTCGGGCGCACGATCGACAGGGCCACGAGGCCGGCCACCAGGAGCAGGACGATGATCGCAGTAGTCATGGCATGAAGTCTCCGCGCGCCAAATTCCTGCCACCAGTGGCGGAACTGACTGGCTTGGTAAAGATCCTGCCATATACTCGCGGCCATGCTCTCCACCGTCGCCGTGCTCGTCCTCCCGCGGGTCTCGCTGTTCGAGTTCAGCTCGGTCTGCGAGGTCTTCGGCGTCGACCGGACCGCAGACGGAGTCCCCCCGATCGAGCTGCGAGTGTGCGGGCCGGTGGCGGGTGAGTCGCTGCCCAGCACCGTGGGGTGTGACGTGGTGCCCGCGCGCGGGCTCGACGGCCTGCGCGGCGCCGACCTGGTCGCGGTGGCGGCCACGCGCCTGCGGGAGTTCCCCGACGAGGTGATCGCCGCCGTGCGGGACGCCGCGGCCGCGGGCAGCACCATGCTCGGCGTCTGCTCGGGGACGTTCGTGCTCGGCGCGGCGGGCCTGCTCGACGACCGGCCGTGCACGTCGCACTGGATGAACGCCGACGAACTGCGGGCCCGGTACCCGCGCGCCCGCGTCGACCCGGACGTGCTGTTCGTCGACGACGGCAACCTGATCACCAGCGCCGGCACGGCCGCGGGCATCGACGCGTGCCTGCACGTGGTGCGCCGCGAGCTGGGCAGCGCGGCCGTCAACACGATCGCGCGGCGGATGGTCGTGCCCCCGCAGCGCGACGGCGGGCAGCGGCAGTTCGTGGAGCAGCCGGTGCCGCAGTGCCAGGCCGACGGCCTCGCGCCCGTGCTGGACTGGGTGCTGGAGCACCTCGAGGTCGAGCACTCGGTGTCGGACCTGGCGCGGCGGGCGCGGATGTCCGACCGCAGCTTCGCGCGCCGCTTCGTCGCCGAGACCGGCACGACCCCGCACCGTTGGCTCACCCTGCAGCGGGTGCTGCGGGCCCAGCGGCTGCTGGAGGACACCGACCTCGGCATCGACGAGGTGGCGCAGCGTTGCGGCTTCGGCAGCGGGGCCCTGCTGCGCCACCACTTCCGCAAGGTCGTCGGTGTGGCGCCGGTGGACTTCCGCCGGACCTTCGCGGCCCGTACGGCCCTGGCGGCCGGCGCCTGAGGAGCACGGCCGTAACCCGCTCGGACTCATCAGACCCGGTGAACGTGGGTGGTCGAGGACTAAGGTCGCCGGTGTGACCGAGGACGGGGCAGCGGCTACCGACGGCACCGGGGAGGCCGTGCCCGCCGACCGCGACGACGCCGGCGTCCTCGCCCTGACGGTCAACCGGCCGGAGCGGCGCAACGGCCGGGCGGAGGACCTCCAGGAGGCCCACGACGCCCGGCTCGCCGGTCAGGGCCGCGCGCCGGACCTGCTGCTCTCGGCCTGCCCGTTCGACGACGTGCTCGCCGCCGCGGCGGCCTACGCCCGCGACCTCGGCCTGCACCGCACCCCGCGGGTCGTGGCGGTGATCGCGAGCCAGGTGCTCGACGACCAGGACGCCTCGTCGAACGAGGCGCCGGCGCGTTCCTCCGACCACGTCGACCGCTCCACCGGGTCGGCCGGCCTGCGAGAGGGGGTGGCCTCGTTCGTCGAGCGGCGTCCGCCGCGGTTCGCGCCGCTCGGTCCGTTCCCGGACTGACCTCCACCACCACAGGAGATGAACCACATGCAGCAGCGACAGGCCCGGGTCGCGGTGATCGGAGCGGGCCCGTCCGGGCTGTACGCCGCCGCCGCGCTGCTGGCCTCCGGCGAGCCGGTGAGCGTCGAGGTGCTCGACCGGCTGCCCGCCCCGTACGGCCTCGTGCGCTACGGGGTGGCGCCCGACCACGTGAAGATGAAGTCGGTCATCCGCGTGTTGCAGCAGCCGTTCGACCCGGCGCGGGTGGATTTCCTCGGGGCTGTGCACATCGGGGAGGGCGGTGTGCCGCTCGACGTGCTGCGGGAGCACTTCCACGCGATCGTGCACGCCACCGGCAGCTCGGTGGACCGCCTTCTCGGCATCCCGGGCGAGGACCTCGCCGGCTCGCTCGGCTCGGGCGCGTTCGTCAGCTGGTACTGCGGGCACCCCGACCGCACGCAGTTGCATCCGCTGCTGGACCACCCGGGCGTCGCGGTCGTGGGGGCCGGCAACGTCGCGCTCGACGTCGCCCGTGTGCTGGCCAAGACCGCCGACGAGATGGCGGCCACCGACATCCCCGACCCCGTGCTCGACGTCCTGCGCGCCAGCGCCGTGCGCGACATCCACGTGCTGATCCGCCGCGGGCCCCAGCACGTCCGGTTCACCCCCGCCGAGCTGCGCCAGATCGGCGAGCTGGCCAACGCCGACGTGATCGTGCACGACGACGGCCTGCTCGCCGCGGGCGTCGAGGAGCCGGACGACCGGCGGCAGCGGCAGAACCTGGGCATGCTCGGTGAGTGGTCCGCCGCCGCGCCCGCGGGCAAGCCGCGGCGGATCCACCTGCGGTTCCTGCGGTCCCCGGTGCGGCTGCTCGGCACCGACGGCCGGGTGAGCGGGGTGGTCGTCGAGCGGAACACCATCAGCGACGGCCGCGTCGTCGGCACCGGCGAGCAGGAGACCCTGGACGTCGGGCTGGTGGTGCGGGCGATCGGCTACGACGCCGAGCCGATCCCCGGCCTGCCGTTCGACGCGGCCACCGGGACCGTCCCGAACGAGGGCGGACGCGTGGTGCGCGAGGGCGTGCCGGTGCCCGGCGCGTACGTCACGGGCTGGATCAAGCGCGGCCCGACCGGCGTGATCGGGACGAACAAGGCCGACGCCGTCGAGACGGTGGCCGCGCTGCTCGAGGACCTGCCCGGTCTGCCCGCACCGGCGCACCCGGACCCGGCCGAGCTGCGGGCGGCGCTCACCGCGCACGGCGTGCGCCCGGTGGACTGGTCGGCGTGGATGCGCCTGGACGCGGAGGAGGTGCGACGCGGAGGGGCCCGGGGTGCGGAGCGGGTGAAGGTGGCGGAGCTGGCCGACATGCTGGACGCGGCCCACGGGGCGACGACCGGCTGATCGCGGAGCAGCACGCCGTGGGCGGGTGGCACGGCCCGATGTGGCTCGATCACCGGAACGACGATCACGACGGCCGGCCGCCGCGCCGCGCGAGGGCGCACGGCGCCTGAGCACGAGCGGGTGCGCTCGGGGTCGCATCTGGCCGCCCGCGCGCCCAGCTGGTGATCACCGCATCCGGAGCGGGCTCAGCAGGGCTCGACGGACACGACCGCCGGGACCGCGCCGAGCCGGTCGGCGAAGGTAGCGCACTCGGCGGCGGTGAGCGAGACCGTGCAGGTGACCGAGCTGTACGGGACGCCGTCGCGGACCTCGACGGCGAACTCCCGCACGGGGAAGCCGCCGGCGCGCAGCGCCGTGGCGATGTCCAGGACGCCCTGCATCCCGGCGGTCGTCACGATCTCGTGGCGGCGCTGCAGGCGGGGGGCCCAGGTGTTGCGGGGGGAGTGGTCGAGAACAGTCATCGTTCGGCTCCAGTTCCACGGACGGTGGGGGCCGAGCCAGGCCTCGGGGGGTGATGGGGGAGCGGGGCGCGTCGGCGACCTGGCTCAGCCGACGCGCGGCGGTACGGCCGCGTCGAGGGCGAGGGTGATACGCATGACATGAGCATAACGCGCGTCACAGCGAGGGGGTTCTCCGACCCGCCCCGTCCGGGTGATGCTCAGCCGGTCGGCGTGAGCGGGAGCGGGTCGCGGACGTCGAGCTGCTCCGGGCGGAACCGGCGCCACGCCACGGCCGTCAGCACGACCATCCCGGCGAACGCGAGCCAGAACGGCGCCGTGATGCCCCACGCGCGGGCGACGAAGCCGCCGCCGAGTGCGCCGAGCGCCGCGCCGCCGACCGAGAACAGCAAGTACCCGCTGTTGACGCGCCCGCGCAGCCCGTCGGGCACCACGCGTTGGCGCCACGACACCGACAGGACGCCCCACACGCTGGCGTGCGCGCCGAAGACGACCATGGTGACGACGGCGACCCAGGGCACGCGGGCGAGCGCGAGCGACAGGTGCGTCGCGGTCTCGATCACCAGCCCGACGCGCAGCAGCAGCGCCGTGCCGAAGCGGTCCTGCAGCCGGGCGGCCACGACGGTGCCGGCGATCCCGCCGACGGCGCTGGCCGCGAGCAGCAGGCCGAACCCGACCTCGGTGAGGCCCAGGCGCTCGCGCGCGTAGAGCACCAGGATCGCGAACGCCCCGACGAGCGTGACGTTCATCAGGCACAGGCACACCGCGAGCATGCGCAGCACCGGGTGCGCCAGCAGGGCGCGCATGCCCGTCGCGATGTCGTGGCGCAGCGGGCGGTGCGGCTGGTCGGACACGGGCCGGAACCGGCCCCGCAACGTGGCCAGCAGGAGCGCCGCGACCAGGAAGGTGGCGGCGTTGAGCCCGAACGGCAGCGCGGCGGCCGTCACGAACAGCGCGGCGCCCAGCGGCGGCGCCAGCAGGTGGTTGCCGACCAGCTGCACGCCGATCAGCCGCGCGTTCGCCCGCGGCAGCTGCTCGGCGGGCACGACGGCGGGCAGCAGGGCGGTGCTCGCGTTGTCGGCGAGCGTCTCCATCGCGCCGACGACGAACAGAGCCGCGTACACGAGGGCGACCGACGCGGAACCGGTCGCGACGACCAGCGCGAGCCCGCCGATCACCGTGGCCCGGACGAGGTTGACCAGCACGATGACCCGGCGCCGGTCCAGCCGGTCGACGTAGACCCCGGCGGGCAGCGCGAACAGCAGCCACGGCAGCTGCTGCACGAACATCGCCCCCGCGACGAGGGCGGGGTCCGACGTCAGCGACGCGAGCAGCAGCGGGCCCGCGGCGAGCGCGACCCCGTCGCCGACGTTGGAGACGGCGGCCGCCGCCCACAGCCGCCCGAAGGCGGAGCCGAGCGGTGCCCCCCGGGTCCCCACGGCGCCAGCGTGGCGCCGGACGACCCGGGGGACAACCGGATTCGGGTCAGCGGCGGGTGCGGCGCCGGTAGGTCACCTGGCGCGAACCGACGCCGGCGAGGTACAGCGCCAGGCACAGCAGCCCGGCGGTGACGAGCAGCGAGTGCGTGATCACCTGGATGGAGATCCCGGCGAGCTCGAACAGGAGGGCGAGACCGAACAGGACGGCAGCGACGACGGCGAGCATGGCGAGTCCTTCCGCAGGTCCGACGGGAAGATGGTCTCCTGGTCGGGCGGCATCCGCACGGTCTGGCCGGCGTCTCACCGGTGATACAGTGCCTTCGTGGACGAAGTGACGGTTCGAGAGCTCCGCAACCACGGAGGGGACGTGCTCGACCGGGTCGAGCGCGGCGAATCGGTGCTGATCACGCGAGCCGGTTCGCCGGTCGGCGAGCTGCGGCCGGTGCCGCGCCCCCGGCTGAACGCACGCGCACTGCTGGTGCGCTGGCGTGCAGTTCCCGTCGTCGACGCCGCGACCTTCCGTGCGGACGTCGACGCCGTGCTGGACCCGTCGCTGTGACCGATGTCCGGCGTGGCCTGCTCGACACGAGCACGGTGATCGCGCTCCCGACGCTGCACTCCGAGACGGGTCTGCCGGAGGAGCCGCTCATCTCGACGATCACGCTCGCCGAGCTCTCGGTGGGGCCGCTCGTCGCCGGATCGGAGCGGGAGCGAGCGGATCGCCAGGCCGTCCTCCAGCAGGCGGAGGCCGACTTCGAGCCGCTCCCGTTCGACGCCGCGGCGGCGCGCACCTTCGGCCGGGTCGCCTCCTCCCTGCGCCAGGCCGGCCGGAAGCCGCAGGCGCGGGCCTACGACGCTCTGGTCGCGGCGGTGGCCCTCTCCCGCGGCATCCCCGTGCACACCTGCAACCCGGACGACTTCGCCGCCATCGACGGCCTCGACGTGGTTGCGGTCCCGGTGCCGGAGGGCTGATCAGCCCCGGCGCAGCACCTCCGTGGCCTGCGTGAAGAGGGCGTCGTCGTGCGGGTAGGGGGCGTAGTAGGTGAAGCGGTCGGCGAGCCCACCGAACCGGTCGAGCAGCGCCGAGCCGAGCCGGTCCGGCTCCGAGACCACCGCGAAGGCGTTCAGCACCTCGTCGTCGACCAGCTCGCCCATCTGCCGCCACCGCTCGGGGCCGGTGCCGCGGGAGAGGCGGTTGAGCTCGACGCCCAGCTCGCCCCACCCGTGCAGGTCGAGGACCGGGCGGTACGCGGGTGTGCTGCCGTAGAACGCGATCTGCTGCCGCACGCCGCGGGCCGCCGCGGCCATCTCCTCCTCGGTGGTCCCGGTGACCACGAAGCCGGAGAACGAGATCGAGAAGTCGGCGCGGGAGCGGTTCGCGGCGGCGAGGCCCTCCTCGAGGATCGGGAGCGTGTGCTCGCGCGTGTAGCGCTCGGTGGTGAAGGCGTGCGGCAGCAGGCCGTCGCACACCTCGCCCGCGACCCGCGTCATCTGGTCCCCGACGGCGGCGAGGTACACCGCGGGCGGCCCGTACGGGCTCGGCTCGGGCGTGAAGAACGGGGTCATCAGCGTGTGCGAGTAGAACTCCCCCCGGAACGCCAGCCGCTCGCCGTCGTTCCAGGCCGCCCAGATCGCGCGCAGCGCCTGCACGTACTCGCGCATCCGCCGGGCCGGGGAGCTCCACGGCATGGCGAAACGGCGCTCGATGTGCGGCTTGACCTGGCTGCCCAGCCCGAGCAGGAACCGGCCCTGCGAGTGCACCTGCAGGTCGTGCGCCGTGTAGGCGGTGCTCATCGGGTTGCGGGCGAAGGCGACGGCGATCGCGGTGCCCAGCGCGACCCGCGAGGTGTGCTCGGCCACCGGCATCAGCGTCAGGAACGGGTCGTGCGGGCCCTCGTAGCTCCACAGCCCGTCGACGCCCGCCGCCTCCCGTTCCCGCGCCTCGGTGGCCAGCTCACCCAGCCCGGTGCCCCGCAGCATCGCATCGACCTTCATCGGCCCTCCGCTCGTGGTCGGTCGCGCGCCACGCGGAGGGCACACCGACATCGGTGATCGCACACTAACCGGTGCGCGAGCGACGACGGCGGTGTGCGGCGGCCGTCGGTCAGGTGCGCGCGGCGAAGCCCGCGACGGCGTCGGCCACGTCGTGGTGCACCTGCCACTGCCGGTCGAGGCCGAGCAGCGACACCACGCGCCACGCCGCCCCCGGGCAGGGACAGACCAGGTGCGCCGCGCTGCCGCGCGCCCGGATCGCGCCGACTGCCGACTCGACGCAGTGCACGCCGGCCGCGGCGAAGAACCGCACGTCGCTGAGGTCGACCACCACGGGCAGCGTCTCGGCGGCCACGGCACGGTCGAGTGCGGCGGCCAGCTGGGCCCGCGTGCCCGTGTCGACGTCACCTGCGACCCGGACGGCGACGTACCCGTCGCCCGGGTGGCAGATGACCTCGGCTCGGAACACGCTGCTCGTTCCTCCCGTCCGCGCACTGTGCACTGTGGAGCACCCAGCGTGACGCGGCGCACACCCCAGGTCAATCCCTTGCGCGTGATCACGTCTTCCGGGTGTACGCGCTGGTCACCTCGGCCAGCCTCCGTTCGAGGTAGCGCTTCTCGGCGCCGGTGGGCGCCAGGGCGATGGCCTCGCGGTAGGCCGTCGCCGCGGCGTCGTGGCGGCACAGTACGCCGGGTGACCGCCCGCGCTCACCCGGCGCCGAGGGGGGAGCTGAACGATCTTCCTGCCCGCCCTCGGGCGACGCACCTGGGAAAGGAACCCCACGTCACGCTGGCTAGACTCGGGTTCGACCGGCCCGGCCGAACCGCAGGAGGCAATCCGGCGGATCGCCGACGAGTGGTGGTTCGGAAGGAGGCGGCGTGGCCCCTTGGGAGGCGTTCGTCGAGGGCGTGGACGCCGGCGAGTCCGACCTCCCCGGGTGAGGGAGCGGGTGCCCGCCCTCGCCGGGATCGCCGCGCTGGTGCTCGCCGCGCAGGCCGCCGTGCTCGCGCTGTGGCCGGACGCGCACGTGCTGCTGATCGACCTGCAGGTCTACCGGGCCGGCGGCGCGCACGTCCTGGCGGGCGCGCCGCTCTACGACGGCGGCGTGCTGCTGGACCTGCCGTTCGTCTACCCGCCGTTCGCCGCGGTGCTCTTCGCCCCGCTGGCGCTGCTACCGCTGGGGCTGCTGAAGGTGCTCTGGACGGCGGTGGGCATCGGGCTGCTGGCCTTCGTCGTGCACCGCTGCGCCCCGCGCGCCGGGCTCCCGGCCGCGGTGCTGCTCGCCGTCGTCGCGACGGCGCTGGACCCCGTCCGCACCACCCTCTACCTCGGGCAGATCAACATCGTGCTGCTCGCGCTCGTGGTCGGCGACCTGCTCGGCAGGCCGGGCGGGCGCCTGCGGGGCGTGGGCGTCGGCCTCGCCGCGGCGGTGAAGCTGACGCCACTGGTGTTCGTGGTGTTCCTGCTGGTCACGCGGCGGTGGCGGGCGGCGGGCACGGCGCTGGTGACGTTCGCGGCCGCAGCCGGCGGCGGGTTCCTCGTGGCCCCGGCCGACTCGGTGCGGTTCTGGCTCGAGGGCACCTTCCTCGCGGCCGACCGCATCTCCGACGTCGCGGGGCCCAGCAACCACTCGCTGTTCGGCACGCTCGGCCGGCTCGGCATCGCCGGGGCGGCGCCGTGGCTCGCCGCCGCCGTGCTCGGGGTGGCCACCCTCGCGCTGGCCGTTCGGGCGCACCGGGCGGGGCAGGACGTCCTCGCGCTGACGTTGTGCGGCCTCGCCTCCGCGGGCCTGGCGCCGTTCGCCTGGTCGCACCACTGGGTGTGGGTCGTCCCGCTCGCCGTGCTGCTCGGTGCGCGCGCCGCGGCGGGGGACCGGTGGGCCGCGGCGGGGCTGGCCGGGGCGCTCGCCGTGACCATCGCCGTCGTGACGGCGCTGCCCGGCCCGGCCGTCGGCCCGATCCCGGCGACCGGCCCGATCTCGCTCTGGCCCGACGCCTACCTGGCGCTCTACCTGGCCGTGCTGGTCGCCGTGGTCGTCCGGCCGGCGTCGCACGGGGTCCGGCGCCCGCTGACCGCCGCACACCCCTAGCAGCCCGGCCGAGACGGCCGTCGGCGCACACACCACACCGACCGCTACCGGTGGGCGAGCGGGCCGGAACCCCCGGAAACGGCGAGGGCCCCGCCGGCGCACCGGCGGGGCCCTCCCCCGAACTGACCTGCGGGCTAGTGGCGCCGGTCGTGCCCGCCGCTGGCGAGCGCCTCCCGCTCCTCCGAGCGGGCCTCGCGCTCCCCGTCGCCGCGGTGGCCGTTGCGGGCGGCGGCCTCGGCGGCGGCCTCCTCGTCGCGGGCCTTCTCCAGCGCCGCCGTCTGCTCGGCCGGGTCGGGCGTGAGCAGGGAACCCTGCACCGGGGACCCGCCCATGCCCAGCTGGTTCATCCGCTTGGGCACCGGGGCGCCCTGGTACTCCAGCGGGATCGCGTGGCCGTGCGAGTCGACGCCACCCAGGGGCTGGTGCACCTCGATGAACTCGCCGTGCGGCAGGCGTCGGATCACGCCGGTCTCGATGCCGTGCTCCAGCACCGCCCGGTCCGAACGCTGCAGACCGATGCAGATCCGGTAGGTGACCCAGTACGCGATCGGCGGCACCACGAGCACCCCGATGCGGCCGGCCCACGTCGTGGCGTTCAGCGAGACGTCGAAGAAGTAGGCGATCAGGTCGTTGCTGCCGCTCAACACCAGCACCGTGTAGAACGAGATGCCCATGACGCCCAGCGACGTGCGGACCGGGACGTCGCGCGGGCGCTGCAGCAGGTTGTGCAACGCGTTGTCCTTCGTGAACCGCTTCTCGATCCACGGGTAGGCGCCCGCGATCACGTACAGCAAGGGCAGGAACGCGGGGCTGGCCCAGAACGCCGGTGGGACGTTGTAGTCGCCGATGTAGATGTCCCACGGCGGGAAGATCCGCAGCATCCCCTCGGTGTAGAGGACGTACCAGTCCGGCTGCGAGCCCGCCGAGATGTGCGCCGGGTTGTACGGCCCGAAGTTCCAGACCGGGTTGATCTGGAAGACGCCGCCCATGATCGCGATGACGCCGACGGTGACCGCGAAGAACGCCCCGCCCTTCGCCGCGAACGCCGGCAGGATCCGCACGCCGACGACGTTGCCCTCGGTGCGGCCGGGGCCGGGGAACTGGGTGTGCTTCTGGTACCAGACCAGCCCGACGTGCACGGCGATCAGCGCGAGCAGGATGCCCGGGATGAGCAGCACGTGCGCGATGTAGATGCGGGGGATGATCTCGGTGCCGGGGAACTCGCTGCCGAACAGCGCCCAGTGCGTCCACGTGCCGATCACGGGAACGGCGAGCGTGAAGCCGGACGCGATCCGCAGGCCGGTGCCGGACAGCAGGTCGTCGGGCAGCGAGTAGCCGGTGAAGCCGGCGAAGAAGCCGAGGAACAGCAGCAGGACGCCGATCACCCAGTTGGCCTCGCGCGGCTTGCGGAAGGCGCCGGTGAAGTAGGTCCGGAACATGTGCACGACCATCGCGGCCATGAACAGCAGCGCGGCCCAGTGGTGCACCTGGCGGATGAACAGGCCACCCCGGACCTCGAAGGAGATCTGCAACGTGCTCTCGTACGCCCGCGACATGTGCACGCCGCGCAGGTTCTCGAACACGCCGTTGTAGGTGACCTCCTCCATCGAGGGGTCGAAGAACACCGCGAGGTAGGTGCCCGACAGCAGCAGCACGATGAAGCTGTAGAGCGCGACCTCCCCCAGCATGAACGACCAGTGCGTGGGGAAGACCTTGTTGAACTGCTTCCGCAGGCCCGCCGCGGGGTGGTAGCGCTGGTCGAGCCCGTCCAGCGCCCCGGCGATCCGCGCGTTGCCCCCCGAGCCGCTGGGCGTGGTCAGAGCGCTCATCGCACGACCTCGCTGCGCTCGGTCGGCACTTCGCGCGCACGCTGCGCCTGGGGTTCGCTCGCAAGCTCGCTCACGGGTTGTACCTCCGCTCCCAGAAGGCCGGACCGACCGCCTCGACGAAGTCGCTGCGGGCGACGAAGTAGCCCTCCTCGTTCACTGTAATCGGCAGCTGCGGCAGCGGCCTGGTTCCCGGACCGAACACCGGCCTGGCGTACTCGGTCGCAAGGAACTGCGTCTGGTGGCACGGGCAGAGGATCCGGTTGGTCTGCGCCTCGTACAGCGACGTGGGACAGCCCAGGTGGGTGCAGATCTTCGAGTAGGCGTAGTAGTCGCCGTAGTTGAAGTCCTCCTGCCCGCTGCGCTCCACGACGGGCTGGCCGGGTCGCAGGCGGATCAGCATGACCGGGGTGTCCGATCTGCGGAGCGCGTGGACCAGTGCCTCCTCGTCGTCGCGCTCGGACTCCCGGAACGGGAACACCGTCTCCATCGAGCCGGGGGCCTGGTCCTCGGGGCGCACGAGGGAGATCTCGTGCGGGTCGCCGGTGTCGCGGCGCAGGTAGACCGTCTCACCGTCCACCGGCCGCCACCCGGTGACCCACAGCGCGGCCTGGTCGCCGCCCTTCCACGGGTTGCGCACCAGCGGGGCGACGGCCGCGACGCCGAGCCCGAGGCCGAGGACACCCGCCGCACCGCCCGCGGCGCGGACGATCAGCTTCCGCCGGGCGATGCCGGTGTCCTGGCCGGCCTTGACCAGCTGGGCCGTGACGGCGAGCCGGGCGACGTCGTCGGAGACGCCGTCGTGGCGCTGCTGGACCGTCACCTCGTCCGGGAAGAACTTCTTGATGTAGGCGATCACGCCGCAGCCGAGCGCGAGCACCGAGAGCCCGAACATGGCGCCGACCACGGGCGTGTAGAGCGAGTACATGAGGTAGCCCGGCTCGTCCGGCGCCTTGTACTCGTAGGGCCAGAAGATGAACGCCGCCAGGAAGGCCAGC
>Ga0196958_10000572_pt1 | contig 12059 bp, 15 predicted proteins | sample S1v_10metaG_FD_148654 | JGI IMG/M metagenome (GOLD analysis project Ga0196958, IMG submission 148654) | Soil microbial communities from Anza Borrego desert, Southern California, United States - S1+v_10 | ecosystem: Environmental > Terrestrial > Soil > Desert | place: USA: California | collected...
CCGCGCCGCGGTGTCCACTGTGGTCACCGAGGTGGCGGCGACCGGCGACTTCAGTGAGGTCCGCTACGACGCGGCGGGGATCCGCACGGTGCCGAAGCTCGGTGCCCTGACCCCGGCCGAGACACCGGCGACCCCGCTGGACACCGGTGACGTCCTGCTCGTCACCGGTGGCGGCAAGGGCATCACCGCGGAGAGCGCTTTGGCGCTGGCCAAGGATTCCGGCGCGAAACTCGCGCTGCTCGGCCGGAGCGACCCGGCCGACGACGCCGAACTGTCGGAGAACCTCGGCCGGATGGCGGCGGCGGGCATCACCTACCGCTACGAACGCGCCGACGTCACCGACGCCCGCCAGGTGGCCGACGCCATCGGCCGGATCCAGGACGGGTTCGGCCCGGTCACCGCGGTACTGCACGGCGCGGGCCGCAACGAGCCCGCCGCGCTGTTCTCCTTGACCGAGGAGACCTTCCGCAAGACGCTGGCGCCGAAGATCGGCGGTCTCAACGCCGTCCTCGACGCCGTCGACCAGGACAAGATCAAACTGCTGGTGACCTTCGGCAGCATCATCGGACGGGCGGGGCTGCGCGGTGAGGCGCACTACGCCACGGCCAACGACTGGATGACGGAACTGACCGTCCGCTTCGGCCGGGAGCACCCCCGGGCCCGCGCGATCGCCCTCGAATGGTCGGTCTGGTCCGGGACCGGGATGGGCGAGAAGCTCGGCGTCGTCAGCGCTTTGCTGCGCGACGGCATCACCCCGATCCCGACCGAGGAGGGCATCGAGATCCTCCGCCAGGTCGTCGGCGACCCGGCCGCCCCGTCGGTACTGGTCGTCTGCGGCCGGACAGCGGGCCTGGTCACCCTGCCGGTGGAGAAACGCGAACTGCCGCTGACCCGCTTCGTCGACCGCGCCGTCGTGCACTACCCGGGGGTCGAGCTGATCACCGAGGCCGATCTCTCCGCGGGCAGCGACCCGTATCTCGCCGACCATCTGCTCGACGGTCAGCTGCTGTTCCCGGCGGTGATCGGGATGGAGGCGATGACCCAGGTCGCCAAGGCCGCGCTGGGCGCGGAAACCCTGCCGGCACCGGTGTTCTCCGACGTCGAGTTCCTGCGCCCGATCATCGTCTCACCGGGCGGGTCGACCACGATCAGGCTCGCCGCGCTGGCCAGGGACGCCGAAACGGTGGATGTGGTGCTGCGCAGCGGGGAGACCGGGTTCAGCGCCGACCACTTCCGCGCCCGGCTGCGGTTCTCCCGGCCGGATCCGCTCGGGGACACCGTCGTCCGCGACGTCGCGCTGCCGCCGGTCCCGGTCGACCCGACGACCGAGCTCTACGGCACGGTCCTGTTCCAGGGCAAGCGATTCCAGCGGGTCACCGGATATCGCCGGGCCAGCGCGCGGCACGCGGTCGCGGAGATCGCGACCGGCGCCGAGGTCGACTGGTTCGCGCCGTTCCTGCCGCAGGAACAGCTTCTGGCCGATCCGGGCACCCGCGACGCGATGATGCACGCGATCCAGTGCTGCGTCCCGGACGCCACCCTGCTGCCGCAGGGGATCGAGCGGCTGTACCTGGCCGAACCCGGCGAGCAGGACCCGGAGTACGTGCTCCTCGACGCCCGCGAGCGTTCGCAGGACGGCGACAGCTACCTCTACGACCTCGACGTCCGCAACCCCGACGGGAAGCTGGTCGAGCGGTGGGAAGGGCTGAAACTGCGCGCGGTGCGCAAACGCGACGGTGAAGGGCCTTGGGTCCCGTCGATGCTCGGGTCCTATTTGGAGCGTTCCGTCGAACGACTGCTCGGCTCGTCCCGCGCGGTCGTCGTCGAACCGGACCCGGTGGACGTTTCCGTGGAGACCACGTCGGAACGACGGGCGCAGACGGCCTTGGCCGCCGGCCGCGCCGTCGACGCCCCGCTCGAGATCCGCTACCGGCCGGACGGGAAACCGGAGGCCGACGGGGTCGAGGTCAGCGCGTCGCACAGCGCCGGACTCACCCTGGCGATCGCGGGCGACGGCCGGATCGCCTGCGACGTCGAGACGGCGATCGAACGGACGCCGGAGGATTGGGCGGGGCTGCTCGGCGAGGATCTGCTTTCGGTGGGCGAACTGCTCGCCGCGGACGCCCGCGAGCCGCTTTCGGTCGCGCACACCAGGGTCTGGAGCGCGCTCGAATGCGTGCGCAAGACCGGGGACATGACACAGGCACTCACCGTGCACCGGGTCGATCCGGACGGCTGGGCGGTGCTCTCGCACGGTGCCGCTCGCATCGCCACCTGGGTGACGACCGTCAACGACCGGACCGATCCCGTGGTCTTCGCGGTGCTCCAGGGAGAGGGAAACTGACATGGCCGACTACTACGAGATCCTGCACACGGTCGGGTTCGAAGAGACCAACCTGGTCGGCAACGTCTACTACGTGAACTACGTGCGCTGGCAGGGCCGGTGCCGTGAGATGTTCCTGAAGGACAAGGCGCCGGCGGTGCTCGAAGAGGTCCGCCGCGACCTGAAGCTCTTCACGCTCAAGGTGGATTGCGAGTTCTACGCGGAGATCACCGCGTTCGACGAGCTCTCCATCCGGCTGCGGCTGGAAGAGCTGACCCAGACCCAGATCCAGTTCACCTTCGACTACGTCCACCTCACCGACGAGGGGGAGCGGCTGGTGGCGCGCGGACGGCAGCGGATCGCGTGCATGCGCGGCCCCAACACGGCGACCGTCCCCAGCCGGGTGCCCGAGCAGCTGCGCGAGGCGCTGGCCCCGTACGCCGTCGACGGCAAGGGGGAGTGACGTGGGCGAGGTGGAGGAGTCTTCGCGGCCGGTGCTGAAACGCCTGCCGACACCCGCCGCGCGACGACGGCTGTCCGCGCAGTCCGGGTTGCGGGAGGTGATGGGCCAGTTCGCCACCGGGGTCACCGTGCTGACCGCCGGGGGCGAACGGGCCCACGGGATGACCGCCAACGCCGTCACCTCCGTGTCGCTGGAGCCACCGATGGTGCTGTGCTGCGTTTCCCGCGCGGCCCGGATGCACGAGGCGATCGTGACGGCGGGCTCGTACGCGGTCACGGTGCTGGCGTCGGACCAGAAGGAGCTGGCGAAGTACTTCGCGGACTGGCGCCGCCCGGCCGGGCTCGGGCAGTTCGACTCGGTGGACTGGACGGCGGGGCCGCAAACCGGCGCCCCGCTGCTCGACGGCGCGCTGGCGTGGCTGGAATGCGAGCTGGCGGAGGTCTACGAGGGCGGTGACCACTCGATCTTCCTCGGCAGGGTGGTCGCCTCCAGCCGCGGCACCGCGCAGGACTCGCTGGTCTTCTACAGCGGCGGCTACCACCAGATCGACGGCCGGATCCGGGCATCGGCCTGACAGGGAGAGGAATTGTCATGACCATCAACGAATCCGCCACATCCGCCCCGGCGTCCTCGACCGAACGACCGCCGGTGGTGACCACGATGCCCCGGCTCGGGCGTGGGGTGTGCTGGCGCGACATCAAGCGGGAAATCGAACTCGACGAGTTCGAGCGCGAGGCCAGGCTCAGGGAGGCGGCGTGACCCTGCAGGGCGATCCGGGCGCTCAGCGCGCGGAGGACTCCGAGGTGGTGCCGCTGCCGGAGGACCGGCTGCGGCGCCCCCGGCTCCCGCGGGCGACCGACGGGCGGGTGATCCCGCTCGCCAGGGGCGCCGAACCGGTGCACCCACCGGATCCGACGATGCCGTTGCTGCGCACCCAGCGCGACGAACTGCGCGAGCACATCGTCGACGGACGGCTCGACGGCGTCCGCCGGCAGCACTCGCTCGGAAAGCACACCGCGCGCGAACGGCTGGATCTGTTGCTGGACCCCGATTCCTTCACCGAGGTCGAGCTGTACCGGCGGCATCAGGCGAGTGGACTCGGGCTGGCGGAGAACCGGCCGTACACCGACGGGGTGATCGCCGGCTCGGGCACCATCGACGGACGGCGCGTGTTCGTCTACGCGCAGGACTTCACCGTCTTCGGCGGTTCGCTCGGCGAGGCGCACGCGGCGAAGATCCACAAGGTGATGGATCTGGCCATCGCCACCGGTTCGCCGCTGATCGGGCTCAACGACAGCGGCGGAGCGCGGATCCAGGAAGGCGTCATGGCGCTCAACGGCTACGGCGGCATCTTCCGCCGCCAGGTCGAGGCGTCCGGCGTCATCCCGCAGATCAGCGTGGTGCTGGGGCCGTGCGCGGGCGGGGCGGCGTATTCGCCCGCGCTCGCGGACTTCGTCTTCATGGTGCGCGACACCGCCCGGATGTACCTGACCGGGCCGGACGTCGTCGAGACCGTGACCGGGGAACGGGTCAGCCACGACGAACTGGGCGGCGCGGACGTGCACGGCGCGTCGTCCGGCGTGGCGACCGTGGTGCACGACGACGAGGAGAGCTGCCTCGCCGACGTCCGGTATCTGGTCTCGCTGCTGCCGTCGAACTATCTGGAGCCCGCGCCCCGTGAGCCGGCCCAGGACGCGGGCAAGGACCGGCGGCCGAGGTTCGCCGAGCTCGTCCCGGTGGAGCCGAACAAGCCCTACGACATGCGGGACGTGTTCACGGAACTGACCGACGACGGCGAGTTCTTCGAGATGCACGAGCGATGGGCGCGGAACGTGCTGTGCGCGCTCGCGCGGATCGACGGGCGCGTGGTCGGCCTGGTCGGCAACCAGCCGGTGGTGTTCGCCGGCGTGCTCGACGGTCCCGCTTCGCAGAAGGCGGCGCGGTTCGTGCGGTTCTGTGACGCGTTCAGCATCCCACTGGTGACCCTGGTGGACGTCCCGGGTTTCCTGCCGGGGGTGGAGCAGGAGCACTCCGGGATCATCCGGCACGGCGCGCAGCTGCTGCACGCCTACTGCGAGGCGACCGTGCCGCGGATCCAGGTCATCCTGCGCAAGGCCTACGGCGGCGCGTACATCGTGATGGACTCGCGGTCCATCGGCACCGACCTGTCGCTGGCGTGGCCGACCAACCAGATCGCCGTGATGGGCGCCGAGGGCGCGGTCAACGTGCTGTTCCGCAAGGACCTCGCCGTCGCGCCCGATCCGGACGCGTTGCGCGCCCACCTGGTCGCCGAGTACACCGAGGAGTTCATGAACCCGCAGTACTCGGCGGAACGCGGGCTGGTCGACGACATCATCGACCCCGCCGACACCCGGTCCGCCGTCGCCAGGGCGCTGGACATGCTGCAGGACAAGCGCAAGGCGGCACCTCAGCGCAAACACGGCAACCATCCGATCTGACCGGGGGCCCCATGTCACCGTCCGAAAAGGACAGTGTGCCGGTCTTCCGGGTCCTGCGGGGGGACCCGGAAGACGCCGAACTGGCGGCGCTCGTCGCCGTCTTCACCGCACTCGCTTCGGCCGCGCCTCCACCCGCCGTGCCGGTGGAATCCTCCTGGTCGTCCCGAACCTCGGCGACCTGGCGCACGTCGGTCTTGCGCTGACGGCCGTCACGTGTCCGTATGCACTCAGCGCCTCACGGATGTCCACGAAGGCTGGACGGAAGAGTTTCCGGGGTCGTGAGTGGCCCGTGCCCGGCTCGCGTCCCGGAAACCCTGACATGGAGTCAACGAGACAACCGGTGCGGCGGGGTTCGCAACACGACACGTTCGCCCTACCCCTCGATAAGAGCCCGCTCACGCGGTGAGCCGTCGCGCGGCTTCGGTCTCCCGCCGCGGTGGATACGTGCTGTGACAGGGGTGCACGGCGACGTAGAGGACGCCGCCGTCCATCACCGCCTCCAGGTCCGTTCGCTCCCCGGACTCGAACGGGCCCCCGCAGACCGCGCAGGTCCGCTGCCGTTCCGCCGCGCTCACTGCCGGTCTCGCTGTTCGGGGACGGCCGGGTCGGGCCATGACAGGCCCAGCAGGTCGACGTCGAGTTCGTCGTCGGCGTAGATCTCATAGGGGTCGAGGCGCTCGGTCATGGTGTGCTCCTTGGTTTTCCGGATACCACAAGGGCACTACCGGCACCCCCTCACCGGCGACTTTTTCCTTGCTCAGCACGAGCCCTCGGCGTCCTCGATCGCGTCACGATCGGCTCCCGATCGGCCGGGTCCATCCTGGTTGTCAAGTGAGTCGTTCATCGAAGGTCGGGAGGAACGCCATGACGGCACAGGTGCGAATTCGAGTGATGGGCGATGAGATCGACCCGCACGGGACCACCGAGGCCGACGCGACGGCGTTCGTTCCGGAGCCGAGGCAACCCGCCGAGAGCGAGTCCTCGGCCGAGCACATCGTGCTCGGTTACAACTAGCGCGACCGGTACGAAAAGCACGGACAAAGAAGACCACCGGGTATCGCGCGCGCGAGAATGAAGATCGCCCACGACCCGGTCAGACCACGAGGAGGCCTCCGGATGGCTATGCGCCTCCAGCTCACGTCGGGTTTGCAGGTGCTGGAAGAATGGGCGATCAATGCTCCGCAGGCCGATCGCAACGTCATCTACGAAGCACTTTTCGCGGTGGCCGACGGATCCGCCTTTCTCATCTACGACATTTTCGGGGACGGCCGCGATCCGCATCAGTTCATCATTCTGGTGAAGCATGATCTCGTCATCCGGATAGGGCTCAGGCGGTCCGATTCCTCGTTCGAGATCGTCTACATCGGCGCGTTGGAGCACGGCACACCCGCCGCGGCCTGGATCGAGGACTCCGACGGTTCGTGAGCGGGTACCGCTGAACGGCCCAGTCTCCTCGCCCTTACCGGCAGCCCTTCGTACCAGTGTGTCCTGCGTTCCTCACCTTGACATCGTCCAGTTCGGCGTGAAATTCTTCCGGTGTTTGGGGATGGGGAATTCCACCGGGCTGGAATTGTGTTCCGCGTTCTGTGTTCGTCTCGAGGGCTGGAGGCACAAAAGATGTCATCACCTGAATTCCCGGGATTGGATGTTTCCACCCGGGTGCGCGCACGTGACATTCAGATGGCCGGGGTCGCCGACGTCCGCCGGCGGGTGCTGATGATCTCCGGCGCGATCGACACCACCGAGCACGACATTTCGGTCAGCGTCAACCTCCCGGAGCCGGGTCGCTGGCAGGTGATCAAGTCCGAGACCAACCTGACCGACAAGACCTGGGTCGCGATGCAGGTCGTCACCGACGAGGACTCGACCTTCGTCAACGACGCCGAAACCCTCGTGCTCTCCCGTCAGTTCTCGAAGTCGTTCATGACGCCGGACCAGCGCCGTCTCACCTTCTACGACGGTGAGGTCCGGCCGGGCGAGGCCGTGCTCAAGGTGTACTCGCTGGACGCGGGCGGACGGAAGCCGACCTACTCCTACTCCCGCTACAGCCCGATCGCGACCGACACCGCCGAGCAGTCCCAGCAGACCCTGGACGAACTGATCAGCAACGGGATGAAACAGCGCCCCGTGATCGAGCTGATCGTCCCGGTGACCGTGATCGGCTGAGTACGCCGGTGATCACGTTCGTCCCGGAACCCCGTCTGCTCGCGTCGCCGCGCGGGCGGGAGTGGCCGGTCGTCCCCGGTACCCACGCGGCGGTCACCGCCGCACCGCCGTCCGGCGCCGACGTGGTCATCGTCGGCGCGGGTCCGGCGGGGCTCGCGGTCGCCTCCGCGTTGTGGCACCACGGCGTGCGCGACTTCGTCGTCGTCGACCGTGACGGCCGTCCCTGCGGCCGGTTCTTCGACCGGATCGACCTGCTCGGCCAGCGCGTGCTGCGGTCACCGTACGAGCACCACCCCGGCGTCGAGGGTTATCGCGACTGCGAGCTGCTGGACTTCGCCCGTCTGCACTGGTCGGTGCTGACGCCGGTCGAGCGCCGCGAGATCCGGATGGCGCAGGCCGGGCACCGGTCCGTCGTCCCCGTCGACGTCTTCGAGGCCTACTGCCGTCATCTGGCCGCGAGCCATCACGTCACCGAACGGACCTGGCGCGGTTCGGTGCGCGAGGTGCTGCCGACGTCGGAGGCGGTCACCGTGCGCGCCGACCGGTTCTCCGTGACCGCGCGCCACGCCGTGCTGTGCCTCGGCGAGGAGCGCCGGTCCGCCCCGGACACCTGGTGGGGCGGCGGTCATCCGCCGCGCGGGGTGAGCTACTGGGACGAATCCGTTCCCGGCGGCGGGAAGCGGCTCGCCGTCGTCGGCGCCGGCCTCACCGCCGCGCATCTGCTCTCCAACGGGCTCGCCCAAGGCCGTGAGGTGCACTGGGTGGTCCGCGAACCGGGCGAACGCTATCAGTGCGCCGACGTCAACTCGTCGTTCTTCCGGCCGGAAGGCCGCGCCCGCTTCGACGGCGTGAGCTGGTCGGAACGGCTCGAACTGATGGGGCGCTTCCGGCGCGCGTCGATCATGTTCGAGTTCCGGCCGATGCTCGAGGCCGCCGAGGCCGAAGGACGGCTGATCGTGCATCGCGGCAAGGCGATCACGAAGGTGACACCGGGGGTCGGCCTGCACCTCGAAGACGGTTCGCGGGTTTCCGTGGACCACGCCGTCCTGGCCCTCGGCACCACGCCGTCGATCGGTGACGGCCTGATGCCCGACGAGGCCGTTCTCGACCGCGGCGGCTGGCCCCGGCTGGACGAGCGCACTTTCGCCTACCTCGGCGCGCCCCGGGTCTTCGCCGTCGGCGCGGCCGCGGGGATGGCGCTGGGGCCGGCCGCCCGCAACATCGACGGCCACCGCGTCGCCACCGCGCGGGTCGCGGCCGCCGTCGCCGAGAACCTGCGGCGGGAAGCCCCGTCGCGGACGGCCGCGAAGGACGTCGCCCGTGTCTGAGCCGTATGACTCCCGCTTCACCCTGCCGTCGATCGACGACGCTCCCTCGACCGAGTCGGGGGTGATCCTGCTGGGCCTGGACGCCGAGCGCCTGCTGGCCGGCGTCGGGCTCGCACGTCTCGCCGACGAGCCCGCGCTGGTCGCCCTCGCCGTGGACCAGGCTCGGCACGACGCGCTCGACCTGAGCACCGGCGCGCTCGTCGAAGCCGGGATCCTCCGCTGGCGCTCGGTGCGCCCGTTGATCGAAGCAGGTCCGGAGATGACAGCGGCGGGTTCCCTGCGCCGAGAATGGGAACACGCGACCGCACGGGTCACCGCCACGGTGACCGGGCTGGGACCGGCTTCGGTGGCCTGTCTCGCGGCCTGCTGGCTGCGTCGTGACGACGTCGATGACATGGCCGCGTTCACCGAGCACGGGCGGGCGCCGGAAAAGGGGAGCGGTACACACGATGTCCTATCTCGGATCTTTGCCGACTGACACCACACTGCTGCAGGTCTTCCGGAAGTTCCCCGCGCCCGCGTCGAAACTGCTGGATCTCCACGAACTGATCATGCGGGCGCCGTCGGCGTTCGGCGCGGGCGAGCGCGAGCTGATCGCGGCCTACGTCTCCGGCGTCAACGACTGCCGGTACTGCCACGGGGTCCACACCGTCACCGCGGAGGCTTTCGGCGTGCCGGAGGGGCTTCTGGCGGCCGCGCTGGCCGATCTGGACTCCTCGCCCGTGGACGGGCGCCTGAAGCCCGTACTGGCGTACGTGGGCAAGCTGACGCGCACGCCCTCCCGGATGACCGATGCCGACGCCGAAGCGGTGTTCGCGGCGGGCTGGGACGAGGCCGCGCTGCACGACGCCGTCCTCGTGTGCGCCCTGTTCAACTTCATGAACCGGATGGTCGAGGGGCTCGGCATCCGCGCCGACGACGCCTACGCGAAGATTTCGGGTTTGCGGTTGAAGGAGGACGGGTACACCGGTCTGGTGAGCCTGCTCGAATCCTGATTCGACCGTCCACACCGGACATCGTCTCTCGCTGAGACCGGCCGGCCGCTGTCCGTCACCGGCACGGGTCGCTGTTACTCCGTTCGACAGCCGGGCGCGCGGAAGTGGAGCAGTCCAGGAGAACCTTCCGGCGTAGGCGAAAAGCACATCCCCGCGATGATGCATGGCACTGGCCGCGAACCGGCCCTGGGCAGCACGATTCCCTCATCGAAGGAAAACCACCGAACAGCCTGGGAGCCATTCGATGAAGAACGCTGTGACCGACAACGTCCGCTCGCTCTTCGCCGTCCGGGGAATCGACACCGATTTCGCCGGAAACCAGGTCGATCTGGTGATCGACCGTTTCGACAACTGGACCAATCAGCCGCGTGGTGAGGTCTTCAACTGTTTCACCGGCGCCTGTTGCACCGCTCCGCCACTGGCCGAGGCGAGCTGAACGCACCCCACCGGACCGCCGCTCGCACCCCGAAGGTGAGCGGCGGTCCGGCAGCTCGACGGAAAGTAGCCCACCGACTGCGGAACCGGTTCGTCCTGCGCCACTTTTCCCGTGACGTCCCCAAAACCGACCGAACCGACGCACCACCCGAACGGTGGAACGCGTTCCGTCCGGGCGTGTTTATGTTGGGGCCATGGGGTGCGCGTGAGGGGACGGCGCGATGGTGATCAGAGTTCTGGTGGCCGAAGACATGCATATCGTCAGGGGAGCGCTCGTGGCGCTGCTGCGGCTGGAGCCCGACATCGATGTGGTGTCCGAAGTGGCTTCCGGTGACGAGATCCTCGCCGCCGCGCGGGTTTCGCGGACTCAGGTCGCGGTCATCGACATCGACCTGCCCGGCAAGGACGGGCTCACCGCGGCCACCGAACTCCACGAGCAGCTGCCCGAGGTCAGGACCCTGATCCTGACCAGCCTCGGCAGGCCCGGCACGCTCCGCAGGGCGCTGGCGGCCAAGGTGAACGGGTTCCTGCTGAAAGACGCCCCCGCGGAGAAACTCGCGAACGCCGTACGCGGCGTGGCGGCCGGGCGGAGGATGGTCGACGGCGACCTGGCCCTCGCCGCCTGGGACACCGTGGAATGCCCGCTGACCCCGCGGGAGATCGACGTCCTGCGGCTGACCGCCGAAGGCCGTGACACCCTGGAGGTCGCCGCGAAGGCCTTCCTCTCCACCGGAACCGTGCGCAACTACCTGACCACGATCGTGTCGAAGCTCAACGCGCGCAACCGGGTCGACGCGATCCGGATCGCCAGGGACTCCGGCTGGATCTAGCGCCGACCCAGGCACTGTCTGGATCACGAAGCCCATCGAACAGACTTACAGGACAGCGCCTAAACGGGCACCACGGCGCGCAGCCGGAACCGCCCGTCGGCCTCGACCCCGGCGGTCAGCTCCCCGCCGAGTCCGGCGACGCGGTCGGACATGTTCGTGATGCCGCTGCCCGGGGCCTCGACCCGCGCCGGCCGCGCCGGCCGGTCCGACTGCGGTGGCCGTCCGTTCTGGACGCCGTCGTTGACGATGTCGAGCGCGACGCCGTTCCCGGTCCGCCGCACGGCGATCTCGCAGCGTTCGACCTTGCTGTGGCGCAACACGTTCGTCACGCCTTCGCGCAGCACCACGGCCAGTACCGTCCGCACGGTCGTCGGCAGGTCGTCCTGCTCGATCTCCAGCCGCACCTGCACGTCGGCGGCCACCAGCACCGCTTGCGCCGACCGCGACTCCTGAGCCAGCGACAGTTCCCGGTAGCCGCTGGCCACCGAGCGGACGTCGGTGAGCGCCTGCCTGGTCAGGCCGAGGATCTCCAGCAGCTCGTCGGAGGCACGAGCGGTGTCGATGTCCATGATCCGGCTGGTCAGCTCGCTCTTCAGCGCGATCGCCGACAGGCTCATCCCGAGCAGGTCGTGCAGGTCGCGGGCGAACCGCAGCCGCTCCTCCGCGACCGCGACCTCGGCGAGGCGTTTCCTGGTCTCGCCCAGTTCGGTCACCAGCCGGATCAGCCAGATGAGACCGAAGACCATCAACCCGGTGTTCAGGATGGACGCGAAGCTGTAGAAGCCGCCGAGGAAGTCGGTGCCGTAGCCGATCCGGATCAGCACCACGCCCGCCGCGGTCGCGGTGAACGCCGTCCACCCGGCCAGCGGCGGCAGCACCAGCAGCGCGGTGCCGGCGAACAGGCTGGGCAGGCTCACCCAGGCGTGTCCGAGCGGGATCAGCGGCAGGAAGATCAGGCAGGCCTGCACGAACAGCAGCGCGTAGCTCTGCCGCGAGCGCAACCGGACGTTCGGCCGGGCGAAATAGGACAGTTGCAGCGTGGTCAACGCGGTGAGGTACC
>Ga0196958_10000573_pt1 | contig 12045 bp, 11 predicted proteins | sample S1v_10metaG_FD_148654 | JGI IMG/M metagenome (GOLD analysis project Ga0196958, IMG submission 148654) | Soil microbial communities from Anza Borrego desert, Southern California, United States - S1+v_10 | ecosystem: Environmental > Terrestrial > Soil > Desert | place: USA: California | collected...
GAGGCCCGCGTGGAACAGCTCGAGGCAGCACTCGATGAGCACCTTCTCGGTGAACGGGTCGCCCACCTGCACGGACGGCAGCTTCTTGCGCCCGGTCTCCTCCCCGAACGTCTCGCTGGCCAGTACCGAGACACCGCCGATGCCGTCCAGACCGGTGCGCGCGCCGAACAGGATGATCTTGTTGCCGGAGCCGGAGGCGAAGGCCAGGTGCAGGTCCTCGGTGCGCATCGCCCCGACGCACAGCGCGTTGACCAGCGGGTTGCCCAGGTAGCCGGGGTCGAACACGACCTCGCCGCCGATGTTGGGCAGGCCGAGCGAGTTGCCGTAGCCGCCGACGCCGGCGACCACGCCCGGCAGCACGCGCGCGGTGTCCGGCGCGTCCGCGGGGCCGAACCGCAGCGGGTCGGCCACCGCCACCGGGCGCGCACCCATCGCCATGATGTCGCGGACGATCCCGCCGACGCCGGTGGCCGCGCCCTGGTACGGCTCGACGTACGACGGGTGGTTGTGCGACTCGACCTTGAACGTGACCGCCCAGCCGTCGCCGATCTCGACGACCCCGGCGTTCTCCCCGATACCGGCGAGCATCCGCTCGCGCATCGCGTCGGTGGTGGTCTCGCCGAAGTACGCCAGGTGCACCTTCGAGGACTTGTAGGAGCAGTGCTCGCTCCACATCACCGCGTACATCGCCAACTCGGCGTCGGTGGGCCGGCGCCCCAGGATCTCCCGGATCCGCGCGTACTCGTCGCCGGAGAGCCCCAGCTCCCGGTGGGGCTGCGGGTGGTCGGGGGTGGCGGCGGCGTCCTGGACGGTGTCGGCGGCCTGCACGGCTGGTGTCACGACTGGTCAGCGTACGTCTCGCCGCCCGGCGCCCGGCCTCCACCCGCTCGCATCCGACGACGCGGGGGTGGAGAGGGCCCCTCAGACCTTGCGCACCTCGCTCGGCAGCTGCACGACGCTGACGAAGAAGTGGTCGATCTGCTTGATCGCCTCGATGAAGCCCTCGAAGTCGACCGGCTTGGTGACGTACGCGTTGGCGTGCAGCTGGTAGCTGCGCAGCACGTCCTCCTCCGCCTGCGAGGTGGTCAGCACGATCACCGGGATGTGCGCCAGAGCCGGGTCGGCCTTGACCTCCTGCAGCACCTGGCGCCCGTCCCGGCGCGGGAGGTTGAGGTCGAGCAGGATCAGGTCCGGGCGGGGCGCGTCGGAGTACGGCTCGTCCCGGCGCAGGTAGTTGAGGGCCTCCTCGCCGTCGCTCACCACGTCGAGCCGGTTGTGCAGGTACTCGTCGAACGCCTCGCGGGTCATGAGCACGTCACCGGGGTCGTCCTCGACCAGCAGCACGTTGATCGTCTTGGGCTGGGGCTCGGTCATGTCGCGGCCTCCTCGGGGAGCGCGGGCAGGGTGAAGCGGATGGTCGTACCGGGGCCGGAGGCGGACGCCAGCCCGATCCGCCCCCCGTGGAACTCGACGATCTTCTTGGCGAGCGCGAGGCCGATCCCGGTGCCGGGGTAGACCTCGCGGCCGTGCAGCCGCTGGAAGATCACGAAGACCTTCTCGCCGTACTCGGGCTCGATGCCGATCCCGTTGTCGGTGACGGTGATCTCCCAGCTCTCGCCGTCCCGGCGGGCCTCGGCGCGGACGACGGGCGGGACGCCCTCGCGGCGGAACTTCAGGCCGTTGCCGAACAGGTTGGCCAGCAGGGCCTGCAGCAGGCCGGGGTCGCCGGCGACGGTCGGCAGCTCGCCGATCACGAGCTCGCCGCCCGCCTCCTCGCGCGCCGACTCGAGCTGGGCGGCCGCCGAGGCCGCGACCTCACCGAGGTCCACGGGCTCGAAGCCCTCGGTGGTGCGCCCGACCCGGGAGAACGCGAGCAGGTCGTTGATCAGGCGCTGCATCCGCTGCGCGCCGTCGACGGCGAACGCGATGTACTGGTCCGCGCGCTCGTCGAGCTGCCCGGAGTAGCGGCGCTGCAGCAGCTGGCAGAAGCTGGACACCTTGCGCAGCGGCTCCTGCAGGTCGTGGCTGGCGACGTAGGCGAACTGCTCGAGGTCCTGGTTGGAGCGCGCCAGCTCCTGCGCCTGCTCGTCGAGGCGCCGGTTCACGGCCTGCGCATCGCCGAGGTCGCGCAGGATGTGGCGGCGCATCGCCTCGACGTCCTCGCCGAGCTCGGCGATCTCGCGCGGCCCCCCCGCGTGGACGGGCTGCTGGACGCCACCGGAGACGACCTCGCGCACCCGCCCGGCCAGCTCCGAGACCGGGCGCAGCACACCCCGCGCCAGCCCCACCCCGGCCGCAACCAGGTACAGCGCCAGCACCGCCGCGATCGCGACGCCGGTGCCGACCAGGAACGCCGATGCGTCGTCCATCCGCTCGTAGGCCACGCCGCGCTGCGCCCCGAGGTCGATGATCAGGTTCCTCGTCGCGGTCCGCACCTGGTCGAACAGCGCGCTGCCCGCGTCCAGCGCGGGAGCACCCGGCACGCCGTCGATCACCGGCTGCGCGTACGTCGTGCGCCACTGCTCCTCGGCCCGCCGCAGCGCGTCGAGCTCGGGAGCGATCTCCTCGATCCCCCGGTCGACGGCCGCCTCCAGCGCGACGGCCGCCGCGTCCTGGGCGGCGATCCCGTCCCAGTAGGGCTCGAGCAGGTCTGACCGCCCGGTCAGGGCGAAGCCGCGCACCCCCGTCTCCTGGTCCACCAGGGCAGCGGACAGCTGCTGGGCGGCGACCAGCGCCGGGCTCGCGACGTCGACCAGCCCGGAGCGGGCGTCGGCCAGCCGCCACAGCGCGATCGCCGCGAGCGTGATCGCGGCGATCGCGAGCAGCGCCGCGAGCGACGCGCCCACCGCGAACATCCGCGACAGCGGCCAACGCCGCGCCGTCTCCGCGCTGCGCCGGCTGCGCAGTGCGCGCCTGCGCGGCGCCTGCTCCAGGTCGACGGTCACGCGGGCACCGACGCACTGTCGGAGGTCAGCAGCAGTATCGCGACGTCGTCGGAGAGGCCGCCGCCGTTGAGCTGCTGCGCGCGCTCCACCAGGCGCGCGGGCAGCAGCTCGAGGTCCGTGTCGCGCTCGTCGACGATCAGGTCCAGCAGTCCTTCCTCCCAGAGGGGCTCGCCCTCGACGGGGCCGCGCCCCTCGATCAGGCCGTCGGTGTAGAGCATCAGCGCCCACTCTGCGGGAAGCGGCACCGGGAGCGCGTCCCACGTCGCGTCGGCCGACACCCCCAGCGGCAGGCCCACCGGCGGAACGGCCGGACGCGGGGCGGGGAGCAGCGACACCGGCGGCGGATGGCCGGCCAGGCGGACGAGCGCGTCGCCCTCCCGGATCGCCACGGTGCAGATCGTCGTGAACAGCGCGGGGTCGTGGCGCTCGCTCACCAGCACCTGCTGCAGCTTCGGCAGCAGCTGCGGCTCCTCGACCCCGGCCAGCACCAGCGCCCGCCACGACACCCGCAGCAGCGCGCCCAGCGCCGCCTCGTCCGGGCCGTGGCCGCAGACGTCGCCGACGATCGCGTGAACGGTGCCGGTCGGGCCGAGCACCGCGTCGAAGAAGTCGCCGCCGATCAGCGAGCGGGTGCGCCCGGCGCGGTAGAACGAGCGCGCCCGCACCGCGCTGCCCGCCAGCAGCGGTGACGGCAGCAGCCCGCGCTCCAGGCGCGACGACTCGGCCGCCGCCAGCTCCTCCTCCCGCAGCCGCAGCAGGCTGGTCTCCGCCCGCCGCCGCTCCACGGCGTACCGCACCGCCCGGATCAGCACCTGCCCGTCGACCTTGCCCTTGACCAGGTAGTCCTGCGCCCCCGCCGCGACGGCCTCGATCCCCAGGTGCTCGTCGTCCAGACCGGTGAGCACGCAGACCGCCGCGCTGCCGTCCGCGCGCAGGATCCGGCGCAGGCCGTCGAGGCCGTGGGTGCCGGGCAGGTTGAGGTCCAGCAGCACGCAGTCGGCACGACGCAGCAGATCGCCCGCCTCGACGTCGGTGACCGACTCGGCCACGTGCACCTGCAGCGCCGGATCCACCTCCGCGAGCAGCTCCTGCACCAGGAACACGTCACCCGGGTCGTCCTCCACCAGCAGCACGCTGCGCGGAGCGGCGGGAACGGAACCGGTCATGGCGGGATGCTTCTCCTCGCGGGACCCGCCATCGTGGCGGAACGGCGGGACGCGGAAGCCTAGATCGCTCCGCGGCCCGGCCGCAGCACGGGGGCGGCCTCGCGTGCTCAGGCCGCCGACACCGTGGTCTGCAGCACGGACGTGAAGAGCCCGAGCCCGTCGGCGGACGGGCCGGTCAGCGCGTCGATGGCGTGCTCGGGGTGCGGCATGAGACCGACGACGCGCCCGTCGGCGGAGCTGATGCCCGCGATGGACGACAGCGCGCCGTTCGGGTTCGCCCCCGCGTACCGGAACACGACCCGGCCCTCGGCGTCCAGCTGCGCGAGCGTGTCGGAGTCCGCGACGTAGCGACCCTCGCCCGACTTGAGCGGCACGAGCAGCTCCTGCCCGACGGCGAGCCCGCTCGTCCAGGCGGTGGCCGTGGACTCCACGCGCAGGCGCAGGTCGCGGCAGACGAAGTGCAGCCCGGCGTTGCGCACCAGCGCGCCCGGCAGCAGCCCGGCCTCGCAGAGGATCTGGAACCCGTTGCAGATCCCGAGCACGGGGACGCCGCGCCCGGCCGCCGTGACGACCTCGCGCATGATCGGGGCGATGCTGGCGATGGCACCCGCACGCAGGTAGTCGCCGTAGGAGAACCCGCCGGGGACGACGATCGCGTCGACGTCGCGCAGGTCGTGGTCCGCGTGCCACAGGGCCACGGGCTCCGCGCCGACGTACCGCACGGCTCGCGCCGCGTCGACGTCGTCGAGGGTGCCGGGGAAGGTGATGACGCCGATCCTCATGCCCGCGTCACCACCCAGTCCTCGATCACCGGGTTGGCCAGCAGGGTGCCGGCCACCCGCTGCAACGTCTCGTCGTCCACCGAGTCGTCCACCTCGAGCTCGAAGTGCTTGCCCTGCCGCACGTCCCCGACGCCGGCGACGCCGAGCCGCACGAGCGCGCCCGCGACCGCCTGACCCTGCGGGTCGAGGATCTCCGGCTTGGGCATCACGTCCACCACGACCTTCGCCACGCCCACCAGGGTACGGGCGCCCCTCGGCGCGCTCGTCGGGACGCCACTCCGCACACCCGGTACCGAGCTTCGCGCAAGGCGGCCCTTGTGCGGAGTCGGCACCCGGTGTGCGACGTGGCGTGGCCGGGAGCCCGCCTACAGCTGCGACCAGAATCCGCAGCGGTGGGTCGCGGCCATGTCCACCTGCTCGGATCCCCCGACCTCGATCGAGAGCGCCTGTCCGGGCCGGTAGGGGGGCCATCCGTCGCCGGGCTCGCCGGTGCGGGCGAAGGCCGTCCAGTGCCCGATCATCGTCGCGGCCAGCCGGGCCTGCTCCTCCGGCTTCGGCGTCGGCTCCCGGCGGTAGCTGTCGAAGAAGTACGGCACGTCGGCTCCGTGCGAGGCGCCCTGCGGGAACCCGTCGACGACCTCACCGGTCGGCTCGGCGAACTCGTAGGCGTAGAGGGGCGCCCGGGCCGCGACGGCGTCGTCGAACGCGAGCTGCCGGCACGCACCCGCCGCGCGTCCTTCGTCGGTGAGCACCGCGGCGAGCGCGATGCCCGGCGAGTCGTACCGGCTGTGGGGGTACTCGGCCAGCACCGCCTCGGCGTCCGGTCCGTACATCTCGGTGATCAGCGTCGGGTACTCCGCGGCCGTCACCGGCCCCTCGCCTGCCCGGATGCGGTCGACGACGACCGTGCGCATCTCGTCCCGGGTGGTGCCGGTGATCATCGGCACATGGTTGCCCTCGCCGCTGCGCATCGCGTCCAGCGGCTGCCGGGGTAGCGCGGTGGTGCCGGCGACCGGGAGCCACGGGAGGTCGGTGATGTGCCGGCTCAGCACGGCCCGGTCCTGGTAGAGAGCGGCCAGGCGTTCCGCGGGGACGGCGCGCAGGCAGTCCGCGACCGTCGGCGGTGGACCGCCGGCGCAACCGAGGTCGGCAGCCGCCTGCCGGGCCCGCTCCTCGGCCTGGGCCCGCGTCAGGAAGTCGTTGCCGCACGGCCCGCTCTGCGTGATCGCCTTGTCGAACAGCCCGCGTGACGAGGGCGCGGCGAGGTGGGCGCAGACGCTGTAGGCGCCCGCCGACTCGCCCCACAGCGTCACGTTGCCGGCGTCCCCGCCGAACGCCGCGATGTTGCGCCGCACCCACTGCAGCGCCATCTGCTGGTCGGCGATCCCGAAGTTGCCCGCCCACTCGTCGGTCAGGCCCGGGTGGGAGAGGAACCCGAGCGCGCCGAGCCGGTAGTTCAGCGTGACGACGACGACGCCCTGCCCGCTGACCCGCCGCGGGTCGTAGCCGGCGCCCCCGCCGCCGGTGAAGCCGCCGCCGTGCAGGAACACCATCACCGGCAGGGGACCGTCGGTCTCCCGCGGCACGTGGACGTTGAGCGACAGGCAGTCCTCGGCGCCGGTGGACGTCGGGGGCGAGCCGGGCGGGTAGGAGTAGGTCTGCGGGCACATCGGCCCCGGCTCGGTGGCCTCGCGCACCCCGTCCCACGGCTCGGGCGGGCGCGGCGCCCGCCAGCGCAGCTCGCCCACCGGGGGCTGGGCGTACGGGACGCCCTGGAACACGACGTGGTCGCCGGTGATCCGGCCCTGGAGCCGGCCTTCAGCGGTCCGGACGACCGCGTCCTCGCCGATCGCTTGAACGGTGACGGGTGGCTGTGCGGCAGGTGGCTGCGGTGCGGGCGCGCAGCCGAGCGTGAGCGCCGCCGCGGACAGCACCGCGGCAGCGGCCCACCCTCGCCGGATCGACGACCTCACCGGCTCTCCGCCTTCACCCGGCGGTAGACGACGACGCCGGCGACGATCGTCCACACCATCGACAGCACGCGGCCGACCGGGAGGAACGCGTTGGCGTAGTAGATCCCCACCGACAGCACGCCCAGCATGGCGAGCGTGCCGGCGACGAAGCCGAACCAGCGGGTCCCGCCGCCGAACAGCCGCTCGCGGCCGAGCACCACGGCGGAGCCGAAGACGAAGGCGCCGAGCGTCACGACGTTGACCAAACCGCCCGCGTAGAAGCTGCCCTGGCGCAGGAACGTCACGGTGGCCTCCGCCGCCGACGACGCGATCACGGCCAGCGTCACCGACAGGGCGGACGAGACCACCATCGCGGCCGCGGACAGGTAGCCGAGGCGCGGCAGCCAGGCGGCACCCGCGGCACGCAGGGCGGGCGCGAGCGCGGCGACGAACACCGCGAAGCAGGCCACCGACACGACCTGCAGGCCGGCGGTGAACCCGACGGCCGTCGGGTTGGCGGCGTAGTAGGCGGCCACCTCCGCGGCGGGCGAGCCGGGCAGTGGCAGCGGCCGGTCGGCGAACGCCCCCGACACCGGGCCCACCGCGAGGTACGCGGCGAGGAAACCGATGGAGGCGAGAACGCCGGCGCCGACGCCGGAGTCGGTCCTGTTCCGGGCAGTACCTGGGGTGGCCATGGTGGTTCTCCTTCGTTCGGATCGGGGTTCTCACGATCCGGGAACCACCGGGTGGGCGCGTCCGGCTCGGGGCCCGATCCGGGGTACCGCGCCCGCGGTACGCACCGGCGCCCGTCCTGCGCTCCGGGAGGTACGGCCGCCGGCGGACGTACCCTGTCAACACCCTGCTCGTCGTACCCCGGGAGCCGCCGTGGCCTGCCAGGTCGTCCATTACGGACACTCCTGCCTCCTGCTCGACACGGGTGCCGCCCGGTTGCTCTTCGACCCGGGGACGTTCTCGGCCGGCTTCGAGTCCGTCCGCGGGGTGGACGCGGTGCTCGTCACCCACCAGCACGTCGACCACCTGGACGTCGAGCGCCTGCGCCCACTGCTGGACGCGAACCCGGACGCGCGCCTGGTCGTCGACGCCGGCACCGCCGGGCAGCTCGCCGAGCAGCTCCCCGGGGTCACGCACGAGGTCCTCGCCCCGGGTGAGACGGCGGAGATCGCCGGCGCCCGCGTCGAGGTGCTCGGCGGGCAGCACGCGGTGATCCACCCCGACATCCCGGTGATCCCGAACAACGCCTACCTGGTCGACGGCACCCACCTGCACCCCGGCGACGCGTTCAGCCCGCCGGACCGGCCCGTCGACGTGCTGTTCCTGCCCACCGGCGCGCCCTGGCTCAAGGTCGCCGAAGCCGTCGACTACCTGCGCGCCGTCGCGCCGCGCACCGCCGTCCCGATCCACGAGGCCGTGCTCTCCCGCCCGGCGATGCACTACGGCATGTTCGAGCGCCTGGGCCCGGAGGGCACGAGGCTGCGAGTACTCGACCGCGAGACCCCCACGACGATCTGACCCGGGGCCACTCCACAGACCCAGCACCCACGTCCCACAGGGCGGGCCATATGTGACGCGCGTGCTGGATGTGTGGAGTGGCGTCAGGCGGCGCGGGCGGGGGCCGTTCCGTGGTAGGTCGACGGGGTCGCGCCCAGGGCGAGGGCGGCGTCCACCGCCGCCAGCACCGCCGCGTGGCGCGGTGGGTGCGTCAGGTCCTTGGCCCGCACGTTGATCCGCACGAGGCCGCCGCGGCGGACGGTGCGGGCCACCTCCGCCGCCAGCACCCGGCAGCGCCACGCCTCGGCGGCGCGCCGGTCCTCGGCCACCGAGCGGCGCTCGCCGGACACCCGGAACCCGAGCACGCGGGCCCGCAGGACGCGGTCCTCGCGCAGGAAACGCACGCCGTGCTCGTCGGCGAGCACCCCGAACCCCTGCTCGCGCAGGGCCGCCACGGTGCCGGGCGACGCGAGCCAGCGCGGTGGCACGAACAGGTCGGTGCGCAGGCCCACCCGCGTCAGCGCCCGGCGGGCCGCCACGAGCCGCAGGCCGGCCTCGTGCCGGGGCAGCGCGGCGAACTCGGCGCGCCTGCCCACCCACGGGGACCCGATCGGGGCGGGGGTGTGGTCGAAGCCGTGGAGCACCAGCGCGTCGCCGGCCGCCCGCCGCTCGTGCAGCCACCGCACCAGCGGCGCGCCCTCCGGCACGCCCGCCGGCCGGAACAGCTGCGACAGCGGCACGCCCCGCGCGTCGAGCTCGGCGGCGAACGCGGCACCGCGGGCGAGCGCCTCGGGGGCGTCGCCGCCGAGGCCAGACAGCGAGACGACGAGGTGCGAACCGGTCACGCCCTCATCAACGCATGCGGGCGTGAACGGCGGTTGACCAGGCCGTGAGGGCCGGATTCACAGGTCGCGGCCGGTGATCCTCTCGTACGCCTCGACGTAGCGGGCCCGGGTGGCCGCGACGACGTCGGCCGGGATCTCCGGACCGGGCGCCGTGCGGTCCCAGTCCAGCCCCTGCGACCACTCGCGCAGGAACTGCTTGTCGAACGCGAACTGCGGGCGGCCCGGCTCCCAGGAGTCGGCGGGCCAGAACCGCGAGGAGTCGGGGGTGAGCACCTCGTCGGCGAGCACGATCCCGCCGTCGGCGCCGAGGCCGAACTCGAGCTTGGTGTCGGCGACGATGATCCCGTTGGCCGCCGCGGTCTCGGCGCCGCGGGCGTAGACCGCGAGGGTCAGCTCGTTCAGCCGCGTGGCGGTGTCCGCGCCGACGGCGGCGGCGACGTCGTCGAACGTCATGAACTCGTCGTGCTCGCCGACCGCCGCCTTCGTGGTGGGGGTGAAGATCGGCTCGGGCAGCTTCGAGCCCTCGACGAGGCCGTCCGGGAGCGGCACGCCGGACACGGTGCCCTGCTTGCGGTACTCCTCCAGGCCCAGCCCGGCGAGGTACCCGCGCGCGATGCACTCCACGGGCAGCATCTCCAGGCGCCGGCACCGCACGGCGCGGCCCGCGAACTCGGACGGCACGTCGGTCCCCGAGACCACGTGGTGCGGGACGAGGTCGGCGAGCCGGTCGAACCACCACAGCGACAGCTGGGTGAGCACCCGGCCCTTGTCCGGGATCGGCGTCGGCAGCACCACGTCGTAGATCGAGACCCGGTCCGAGGCCACCAGGACGAGGTCGTCCCCGTCGGCGTAGACGTCGCGGACCTTGCCCGAGTGCAGCAGCTTCACAGGATCGCTCCGGGGGTGTAGGCGGCGGCGTCGGGGTGGGCGTCGGCGATCTCGCGCACGCGGGCGGCGACGGCGGTGACCTGCGCGGTGGCGGCGCCGGTGAACCGCAACGGGTCGGCGAGCAGCCCGTCGAGGGCACCCGCGGGCAGCGCGAGCCGCTCGTCACCGGCGAGCCGGGCGACGAGGTCGTTCTCGGCCTGGCCCTTCTCCCGCATGGCGAGCGCGACGCCCACCGCGTGCTCCTTGATCACCTCGTGCGCGGTCTCCCGCCCGACGCCGGCGCGCACCGCGGCCATCAGCACGGCCGTGGTGGCCAGGAAGGGCAGGTAGCGGTCCAGCTCGCGGGCGATGACGGCCGGGTAGGCGCCGAACTCGTCGAGCACCGTGAGCGCGGTCTCGTAGAGGCCGTCGAGGGCGAAGAACGCGTCCGGCAGCACCACGCGGCGCACCACGGAGTCGGAGACGTCGCCCTCGTTCCACTGGGACCCCGCGAGCTCGGAGGCCATCCCCGCGTAGCCGCGCAGCAGCACGAGCAGCCCGTTGATCCGCTCGGCCGACCGGGAGTTCATCTTGTGCGGCATCGCCGAGGACCCGACCTGTCCGGGCCGGAACCCCTCGGTCGCGAGCTCGGCGCCCGCCATCAGCCGGATCGTGGTGGCCAGCGACGACGGGGCGGCGGCCAGCTGGACGAGCGCGGACACGACGTCGAAGTCGAGCGAGCGCGGGTAGACCTGCCCGACGCTGGTGAACGTGCCGGCGAAGCCGAGGTGCGCGGCGACCCGATCCTCCAGGTCGGTGAGCTTCGCGGCGTCGCCACCGAGGAGGTCGAGCATGTCCTGCGCGGTGCCGACCGGGCCCTTGATCCCGCGCAGCGGGTAGCGCGCCTGCAGGCCCTCCAGCCGCGCGTACGCCACGAGCAGCTCGTCGGCGGCGGAGGCGAACCGCTTGCCCAGCGTGGTGGCCTGCGCGGCGACGTTGTGCGAGCGCCCGGCCACGACCAGCTCGGCGTGCTCGGCGGCGCGGCGGGCCAGCCGGGCGAGCACGGCGACGGTGCGGTCCCGCACGTGCTCCAGCGAGAGCCGGACCTGCAGCTGCTCGACGTTCTCGGTGAGGTCCCGGCTCGTCATGCCCTTGTGGACGTGCTCGTGGCCGGCGAGGGCGCAGAACTCCTCGATCCGGGCCTTCACGTCGTGGCGCGTGACCCGCTCCCGCGCGGCGATCGAGGCCAGGTCGACCTGCTCGACGACGCGCTCGTAGTCCTCCAGCACGCCGTCCGGCACGTCCACGCCGAGGTCGCGCTGGGCCCGCAGCACCGCGATCCAGAGCCGCCGCTCCAGGACGATCTTGTGCTCCGGAGACCAGAGCCGGACGAGCTCCGGGCTCGCGTAGCGGGCGGCCAGCACGTTGGGAATCACGTTCGGGCAGCTTACGGCCCGCTCAGCGGCCCGACGGCACCGGCAGCGGGCACGCGCCCGCGAGTCCCCGGCCCCGCCCGGCGAGTCCTCCGTTCCGACCGGGCGAGTCCCCCGCCCCACCCGGCGAGTCTCCCGTTCCGACCGAGCGAGTCCCCCGTTCTGACCGGCGAGTCCCCCGCCCCGCCCGGCGAGTCTCCCGTTCCGACCAGGCGAGTCCCCCGTTCCGACAGAGCGAGTCCCGCGTTCCAACGGCGAGTCCCCCGTCCCGACGTCGCCGACGTTCGTGCCCTGGAGCGTCGCAGGACAGCGCCCGTTGCTCGCTGCCGGTACGGCTCGATCGGCGGCAGCATGCGCCCTGGCCGCGCGCGAGACTCACCGTGCCCGAATGGGAGACTCACCAGGGCCGGACGGGAGACTCACCCGCCCGAACGGGAGACTCACCAGGGCCAGGATCGGCCTCACAGCTTGCGGAGCAGTACGGCGCGGCCGACCGCGCGCGGGTCGGGGTCGGACTCGATGAGCGCGCTGACCACGGCCCCGTCC
>Ga0196958_10000574_pt1 | contig 12032 bp, 25 predicted proteins | sample S1v_10metaG_FD_148654 | JGI IMG/M metagenome (GOLD analysis project Ga0196958, IMG submission 148654) | Soil microbial communities from Anza Borrego desert, Southern California, United States - S1+v_10 | ecosystem: Environmental > Terrestrial > Soil > Desert | place: USA: California | collected...
CTCATCGGTCAGGTCCCGCGTGGTCTCTGCCATCTCTGCTCTCCTTGATCTGTTCGAGAGGGGGGTTGGGGGCCCACTCCCCTGCGAGGGGCCCCCAACCGGGTCAGCAGGCCGGACAACCCTCGCCCGAGTCGCAGTTCTCCGAGTTCGTGTTCGGGCACCACCGGGCGATCGGGCAGGGCTCGACCGGCTCCGGTTCGGGGGTGACGGGCTGGATGGTCAGGTCGATCGTGGCGGTCATGCCCTTGCCTCTTTCGCTGATCACTGCGGGTTTCTGTGGCCACAGTCTAGCATCACTGGTGTGGCCACAGCCAGACGCCGTACACTGGGCAAACACCGACCCCGGAGGCGCGTCATGGCGGACACCCCGCTGCACAAGCTGCGTGCCCCCGCGCGCTTGTGGCGGGAGTTCGGTGAGGCGTGCGAGGCGAACGGCACCGACCGGTCCACCGTGCTGCGGACCTACATGCGCCGCTACGTCGCCGCCTGGAAGGGCCGACAGGGCAAGCCCCCGCCTGAGCGTCCGTCCTCTGACTGACACCAAGATCAACTCGGCGGTCATGGCTGGTCTCCTCGGAGAGCCGCCGCCCCGCCGCTCAACGCCAGCTCCGACCAGCACGACTCGCAACCGTCGACCGCGCATCGGCGTTGGACTCGCCGCCGCCCGTCATGCTGGTCGCGGAACGCGTACCCGACGTGGTGGACGCCGACATGCCCCTGCCCGCACGTGGCCACGGCCTGGAACTCCCGCTCCAGATGGCGGTACGCCTGGAACGTCTCGGCCATGGCTCACGTGTCCTCTCGGAGAGCCCGAACAGCAGCCCGAGCCGCGGTCAGGTAGCGATGCGCCACCGGTTCCAGGTCGGCATCACGCGCGGGCCAGCGGACCTCCCAGCCGTCGACAGCGGCTAACGCTTCAGCGACCCGGCGCACTGCGGTGTCGTCCTCCACCACCCGCCGATAGCCCGCCGCGTCGACGCACGCGGCGATCTCGCCCAGCGTCAGCGGGCGCAGCGACCGGTAGCCGTCGGTGTCGACGAACGAGACCAACGTGGACTCGGCCCCGGGGTCGTCCTTGCGGTAGTCGGCGCCGAGGAAGGCGACTGCGAGGATCAGCGCCAGTTCGTCCCTGAGCGCTTCTCTCCCGCCGCTCTCCTCCGTGTCCGAGGGTGCGCCCGTTCGGGCGTCAGCGGCGACGCTGGACGGCAGCACGGCCGCCTCGTCTCCGGTTCGGGGACCGTCACCCACACTCACGACGCCGCCCTCGCGGCGAGGAACTGACGCTTCACCTGGTTGTGACGGGCGTCTGCCAGCGCGTTGTGGTGGCCTGCTGGCTGCTGCGGTAGCTCATCCCAACCGACCCCGAGTCGGCGTGCTTCCTGCTGGATGTCGTTGGTGAACATCGGCAACCCGGACGGAAGGTCGATCATCCGTCCCCAGAGCTGGCAGAGGGCAACGTGGTCGTAGGCGCCGTAGTCCGCCCACAGGACCGGCTCGCCGCCGGAGAGCAGGAAGCTGCGGACACCGGCCGCAATGACGTCCCGGCTGTGCATGTGGGGGTGCGCGAAGTCCAGCATGCACGGGTTCGTGCGGCGGCCGTAGCGGCTGAGGATCCACCGGTGCAGCCGCTCGTCACCGTGAAGGCGCGGCAGGCTCGGGACGACGTTTTCCATCAGCCAGTCGTGCTTCGCGATCCGCTTCCACGGTGCGTCCCGGTTGACCGCGTAGTACTCGCGGCCGTCGTCGGCGACGATCCCGATGGAGATCAGCTCGATGGTGCGGCCGTCCTCTAAGAACTCCAGGTCGTAGTCGTAATCCGTCACCGTTCGGTCTCCTTCGGGTTGGTTGGTCTCTGCCCTCTCTGGGCTTCTGTCCTGGTATCCGCGATCGTCACGGCGGTCTCGTCGTCATGCCCCCGTCGGCGGGCGGTCCGCCAGTTCGCGTTCCACGCCTCGTCCCACACCCGCTGCGCTGAGGTCGGGTCCCGCCAGCACAAGCGAGCTGCCTTGAGGACGTCGCGCCAGCCCTCGTCCGGGCCCGACCACGGCGCGGTCACGACGCCTCCCCCGAGAACAGATCCGGGACCGGAGCACGGTTGCACCACAGCACCTCGGTGCGGTTGGACCAGCCGTCCCCGCCCTGCCCGGTGCCGGACGGGAACTCGGTGCGGTGCCAGTCGGGGTATAGCTCGAGGTCGTACAGGTCGCTGGCGTACCCGGACAGCACAACCGCGGCGCGGCAGGTGTGGAGCGCGTCCGCGAGTTCCCGGTGCTGGTCGTCGTCGCGCATCTCGTGCCGGTACGCCTTGTCGTAGCTACCGCGAGTCGAGCCGACGTAGGGCGGGTCCACGTACAGCAGCACGTCCCGGTCAGCACCGAACTTGGTGACCAGCTCGAGCGCGGGCCGGCACTCGAGGGTGACGTGGTGCAGGCGTTCCGAGGCCTCTGCCATCCGGTCCACGTACCCGTCGAGGTAGCCGGGGAAGGCAGTGCTCTGCCCGCCCGGGGCGACGTAGTGGCGCCACCCGGTGCGGTTCAGCCTGCCCGTCCGGGACTGCGTCAGCCGCACCCACACGCGGCGGGCCACCTCGAGGTCTTCGGGGACCTCGAGGTTTTCGCAGAGTTCGAACTCCGCCCTCGAGTGCGGCGTCAGGTGGCACGCCCGGGCCAGCTCGAGCGGCCGGTCACGGAGCACCCGCCAGAACGTCATCAGCGAGTGGTCCAGGTCGTTGACCGTCTCCATCCTCGAGCGTGGCTTCGCGAGCAGCACCGCCAGCGACCCGCCGAAGGGCTCCACGTAGTGCAGGTGCCGGGGCAGGTGCGCCACGATCCGGCGCGCCGCGGTGGTCTTCCCGCCGAAGTAAGCGAAGGGTGGCGCGGTCACGACGCCACGTCCTCTGGCCGAGGACCGAACTGCTCGCCGCACTCCCGCTCCGCGACCAACGCCGCCCCGAGCCGGTCCACGTCGTTCGCGTCCACCGGCAGAAGGCCTTCGAAGAGCCGCCACCAGTGGGTGTCCCACTCCTCACCCGTCACGACTCCACCTCTCCTGCTGCCTTGATCCGTCGCGCGTGCGCCGGCTGATGCTTGATCGGGTCACCGGTGCGGACATTTCGGCACGTCTCCCCCACGCCAGCGCCGCAGTCGGGCTCGGTGCACGGCACGGTCTCCGCGGTGACGCGTTCGTTCCGCCAGTTCGCGTCTGCGTCTCGCTGCCGCTCAGCCCACGAGGTCACATCAACCTCCCGCGGTCGGTGGCAGTCGACTCCCGCATGCAGTTGCCGCAGAACACCGGGAACGGGTCAGCGCCCGGGATGACCCGGCCGAACCGAGTGAAGCCGTACTGCCGGACCCAGTCGCGAATGCACTCGTCGCACGCCCGAGTGACCGGGACAGCGGGCGCGTCGTCGGGAGTGCGGTAGTTGCTGCGCTCCTTGTTGCAGGGAGCGCACATCAGCCGGAGGTTGTCCGACGTGTCCGGCCCGCCCGCGGACCACGGCACGATGTGGTCGAACGCCACGACGGCGAGCGCGCTGATGTTGATCGGGTCGGTGTCCTTCATGCTATCTCCCCCTTCCACCCTTCGATCAAGATCAGTTTTCGTTCTCGCGCGGTAGTGAGTTGAGTTCGAGAGTCGATCGGGGGTTGGTCTTGTAGTGGTTGGTGTATGTGGGTGGTAGGTGGACATCCAGATGTCCGGTCAATCGGGTCTGAATGTCCGGTCAATCGCCCGAAAGTGGCATCAGATGTCTGGTGAAAGTCGTTGTCACTGGCGGATTCGGAGGACATCCAGGTGTCCGGTGAAACAGAGTTGTCCACAGGGTTGCCCACAGGCGACTCGTCCGATTGGGAGGACATCTGGATGTCCGGTGAATCGTCGGGCGACAACATCTCCAACCGGTCCAACAGATCGACCGGAATCGTCAGCCGGTACACCGAAGCGCGCCCCTTCCCGCCGCGACCGCCGCCACGAGCAACCTGCCCCAGCAACCCCAACTCGTCGACCAGGACCCGCAACAGACGACCAACATTCCGCTCCGAATCGCCCGTCACCGACGCCAGCACCGGCAGCCCGGGCCGCACCCGTGACCCGTCCGGATCGGCGTAGGTGGCGAGGACAAGAGCGAGGAGCTTCACCGGCTTGGGCAATCGGGCGCGCCGCACCAGGCGCTCCCACTCGTAGCGCCCGATCGGCTCCAACTCCAGGATCACGCAACCTCCTCGTCGTTCAGCCGCCGCCGCGCATGCCGCAACCGCTGGTACGTCTTCTCGCCCGCCAGCACCCACGCCGGCGCCTTGTTCACCTCACGCTTCTTCCGATGCCACTCGTAGGTTCGGTGCGCTTCCTTCAACACTGGCGAGATGTCCACACCGGTCAACGTGAGCACTTCGAACAGATGCTCCGGGCGGGAGAGGTCTTCGTTGGCGATGCACGCCAACACGACAGCCATGGTGGCGACCGCGTCCGGCGAGTTCCGTGCCCACGCCACCATTGGCGCGATGTGCAACTCCGGCTCGCCCGCACGAACGCCCTGGACTAGGGCGCAGGCGTGGCGGATCACGGTCATGTCGATCTCGATGTCGGTAGCCCATGTGGTCATGCCGCACCCCGCGCGTCGAATGGGTGGCGCATCCCCCGCGCCGAACGGATCTTCGCCAGATCCCGGTACGTTTTCCCGCCCCACACACCCGACCTCTGCCATGTCACGACCGCGAACTCCAGGCACTCCGCCGCGACTGGACACACCGCGCAGACGGTCTTCGCGGCGGCCCCGTTGTCGCCTCCCTTCTCGGGAAACCACACCTCGGGGTCAACCTGCCGACACAGGGCGTCGTCTCGCCAGTTCGCGGCGGGAGTGAATCGGTCGTTCACGCGGCTGCCCTCCGCCGCTTCCGCTTCCGGATGATCGCGGCACGGTCATCCGCGGACTTCCCGCCGAACCAGCCGTGCTGCGGTAACCCCTTCGCCAACTCGAACTCCAGGCAGTCACGCCGGACCGGGCAGCGCTGGCAAATCGCTGCGGCCTCGGCGGTGGAGGTGTCGACGGCGCTGCGGGTTTCGGGGAAGAAGATCGCTAGGTCGGCGCCACGGCATGCTGCGTGCTCGCGCCAGTTGGTGGTCACTCCACAACACCACCCTCATGATCACTCGGCTGTGCTTCTCCACCCAGAAGCACCGAAGAGGACGCAGCGGGTGGCCCGTACAGGCTGCCTACCTGTCCCGGCTCGTTGCTGCCAGAGCACTCGTTGGTGTGGTCGGCCGCGCCGGGGCACCGCTTGTTGCCGCAGTGAGGGCACAGGTGCATCTGCGCGTGGAACGACCAGGGGTCAGTATCGGCTGGCACGCACGCCTTGCAGGGACAGCCGGGGAACAGGTCCTCGGGGTACGGCTTGGGCTTGTTCGCCGGGTGGACTGCGCACTGTGGAGGAGTCCACGGGCGCCGGATCTTCACGCCCTTCGGCGGGCAGGCGCACACCGAACCCGATGGCTCCGGCACCACCTGGCGCGGCCGGAACGCGGGCGCGTCCCAACGACGCGACACCTCCGACACGACCCGGTCGATGTCTTCCGCTGGTACGACCTTCATCGGCTGGCCTTCGGAGTCGAAGTAGTCGGTGATCGTGTAGACGTTGCCCTTGAGGACGGCTTCGACCAGCCCGAGGACGCCGTCCTTCGACGGGCCAGTCATCTCCAGTCGCATGGCTTCTTCTGCCCATGCCTGACGAGACGACTCGATCCCGCCCTGCCGCTCCTGCATCCGCCACAGCAGCGGCCGGACGACGGCACGCGACACGGTCTCTGCCACCTCGTGCGCCTGGCATACGGTCATGTCGCCAGCCACGGTGGCCCAGCCCGCGTCGACCAGAGCGGACACGATCTGCTGCTTGATGTCCAGTTCTTCAGCCACTCTCAGGCCACCTCCAACGCACCGAGTTCGATTTGCCGCTCATGCGGCGATGTCTTCTCCCAACCCGCACCGGGCTGCTCCCACGACGCACCGAACCGGCGAACCGGCCAGTCCTCCGGGTCCGCACCGTTCGGCACCAGCCATCCATCCCGCTTGGCCGCCGTCCGATCGGTGATCTCCACCCACTCCGTGCACGTGCCCTCATCGACCGTCCACCCGCACAGCACCACGAGGTTCGCCATGGTGTGCAGCCGCCTGCTGCCGCCCATCTGCCGGGGGCGGCGGTGCTGGATGCCGTACCGGATCCCGAAGATCGACCGGCCGCACCGCTGGCACTCATGCCGGTCTCGCAGCAACACGGCCTGCCGGATCGCGCGCGGGATCGTCGACGACTGGATGTCCGGTTCGGACGTACGTGTCTTCGGGCGGGCCACCTTTTGCTTCGGCTTCTCCGCCCGCACCCTCGACCGTGACCGCTGGAACAACGGCGCCAACACCGGGATCAACTCCGCCATCTGCTCGGCGCTGATCTGCGGCTTCTGCTCCACCCACGAGTGGTTGTGGAACAACTCGAGTGCGTCGTCGAGCTCCTCGCCTTCGGACAGCCTCATGCCGCCCCTCCCAGATCCGGGCCACCCTCAGGCAACAGCGACAGCACGCCGCGGGCGTCGGTGCAGTGCGGGCAGTCCACGACTGCGCCCACCGCCGGCACCGTGACCACACCGTCCCGGTAACGAACAGAGGTGAACCTCATCCGCTTGGCCCCTTCGCACGGGCAGGCTTTGGGGTGGACGAACACACCCACCACCGCGGTCACGCCGCCACCTCCCCGCAGGCGTCGCCGACGACCTGCCGCAGCACCGCCGCAGCCAGCGGCACCGGCACCGCATCACCCACCTGCTGGAACCTGCTACCCTGCGTCGCCCCCTGGAACGGGTAGCGGCGAGGGAACCCCTGCAAGACCGCGGCATCCTCGACTGTCGGGCGTCGGCCACCCAGCCTCGCCCGGCACCTCGCGTTGCCGAACACCTCCGCGCCCCCCGTGCGGGTGCCGCCGCCAGTCACAGTCCACGCCGGCCGATCCTTGATCCCCCAACCGAGCGCGTCATGCATGCTCACCCACCGCAGCAGCCGCGGACTGCCTGCGGACTGCGGCACGCCCGGCTGGTATCGCCGGTGCGTCGGCGCCGGCAGCACCGCTGACCCGTCGAGTCGTGCCACGAGAACGGCGCGGCGCCGGGTTTGCGGGACACCGAACTCCTCCGCCGCCAGCACACCCGCGACGGCGCTGTACCCGAGCTCGGTTAGCCGGGCGGCCATGTGCCGCCACAGCGGAAGCGCGCCAGGCACCTGCTCGCACACGATCCACCGCGGCCGCAGCACCGCCGCCCACCGCATCGGCTCGGCGCACAGCACAGACCGCGTGTCGTTCCACTCCACCTCGGACGGATTGATGCCGCAGGCGTAGGCGTCAATCCTGGATAGCACCTGCAACCCGTCGCGCGGGCCGAGACGCTTACCCGACTGAGACCACGGTGGACACGGCGGCGAAGCCAGCAACCCCGCCGCGCCCATGTAGGTGGACGGCGGGACCGTGCTGACGTCCGCGCAGACTCTGGCGTGGCCGGCCGCAGCACCCGTCGCGCAGGCGTCCGGGTTCCACTCGATGCCGACGTTCTCCCCCCGCCACCCGGCCTGCCGTGCTCCGGTCGACATTCCGCCGGGGCCGGCGAACAATTCCACAGCGAACTCGGTCACTGGGCACCTCCGTCACGGAGGACCGGAACACCAGAGCTCTCGTCGAACGGCGGCAACTCCACATCCACGATCGGCACGAACAACCACACATCAGCTGGGTCATCACCGGCCTCTTCCCCCCACCACGGGTCCCAGAACGGGGCTGTCATGTCCGGTCTCCTCTCGTGGCGTGGATCCGGTCCGCTTCCCGCTCCGTCGTCACTTCGGTGCGGCAGGACGCTTCCCGTTCCTTCAGTTGGCGGAGCCGGTCCTTGTGGGCCTCCGCGAGAGCCGACGACACGAGGCGGTCGGTGTGGAGTTGGTAGATCTGGGTGTCCGCGTCCGCGCGTGTCTCGGCTTCGGCGACGGACATGCGTTCCCGGCTGGCCTTGTGGCGGAGTACGGCCTTCGCCCGTTCCGCCCGGTAGTCCGCCTCCGCCCGCGCCGCCACCTCGTACAGTGCGGCGGACTCGGACGCTTTGGCCTCGTACTGGTCGGACACCCAACGCAGCCGGCGGATCGCTTCGCTCACGGCTGCTCGTCCTTCGCCTCATGCCAGCGCGCCACGATCAGGTCGAACAGGACAGTCGAGGTGCCGTGCTCGTCGACGACTGGCGCGCCGGCGAGACCGCGGGCCTTCACCGTCACCCCGAGCTGCTTCAGGGTGGCCTTGTCGGTGGCCTTCAACGCCTGCTCCCGGTAGTCCAAGGCACCGAGCGCGGTCTCCCCGTCGGACAGCCACTCGCGGATCGTGTCCGCCAACTCGGCCCCTGGAAGCGGCACGACGGCGCGGGACAGGGCGGGGATGCGGGACTTCGACACCGACAGCGTGTTGTCCAAATCCAGGTCACCGACCAGGTCGAACTCGTACTCGATGCCTTCCCGCTGCTCAGGCTTCAACCCGACCTTGCGGGGCACGTTCTTCCCGCGGTCGTCCTTCTCAATCACGTACTCGGTCTTCACCCGCAGCGTGACGATGACGTGCCCGGGGTAGGCGGCGAGCGCGTCGATCATTCGGCGCTCATCGGGTCGGGCTTCCTTCCACCCGGAGAACGTGTTGCCGCCCTTCGCGCGGCGGTCGGCCTGTTCGAGCATGCCGTCGACACCCATCCAGTAGTGGGACAGGGAGTCGACGACAACGACCCCGAACCCGTCGCCGGACGCCACCCCGAGCGCCTCCACCAGGGACGTTGGGGAGAAGGACTGTGGTGCCCAGGTGTGGAACGCCCATCCGTTGATGCCCTCGTATTTGGCGGCGGAGCCGCGTTCGGTGTCGATGACCGCGACGTGGTCGCCGAGCGCGGTCGCCAGCGCCAACGCGGTGTAGGTTTTGCCGGATCCGGATGGGCCGGCGAGCGCGATCCGGGCCTTCGCCGACTTGCGGGTGGCCGGGGTGAACTCGATCGTCACTGCTTGTCCCCCTCGATCTGTTTCAGGCCGTCCATGTCCACCAGGTGCGCGTCCCACATCGCGCGGATCGCGGACTCAGCGTTGGCCTTGTCCAACACGACCGACAGCACCCCGTCCGGGTTGGTGACGGTGATGCCCGGTGGGGCGTGGTCGTCGAGCTCCCCGTCGTAGCCGACCGGCTGCCCGGCCTTCTCCGCTTTCAGCAGCAGCTCGTTCACTGCCCAGTCGGGGACGGACTTCTTGTCGGCCACCAAATGCGGTGCGTGGGCGCGGAGCGTGGCGAGGACCTCGGGCATGGGGCCGACGATCTCGGTGCGTTCCACCAGCTTCTCCGGGTGCCGGTCGGTGACCCACTGCTCGACGGCTTCGCGGTTGGTGACGGTCGCCCGCTTCTTCGGGTCGGACTTCGACACGCGTGCGATCTTCACGTCGTCGAGCGGTGAGCGGGCGGACAGCGTGTCGCCCTTCTTCATCAAGCTGGACGCGTGCCCGCGGATGGTGTCGGTCTCGTCCTTCAGCCGCTTCTGCAGGAACGTGAGGATCGCGACGTTGAGCACGGCGCGATCGACAGGGCTGAGGTCGGTCATCCCTCACCCCCAACAGACCCCCAGTGATCTGAGCCCGGCTCGAAGAACACCCGCCCCGTGTCCTGCTCAACCCATCCTGCGTGGCGTTGTCCGTCGGACCCGGTGACGATGTCCTGCTCGTGGAGAAGCGGCTTACTCGCAGCGCTCTGCTGCTCCACCATCTGCTCCTCGTAGCCGCGCACGCAGCCACCGAGGCAGCCGCAGCAGCAGCCGCACCCGTACGGGTCGCCGAGACTCGGCGTGCAGGTGCCTTCGTTGCACTCGTCCTTGCAGAGGTCGGAGTGCCGACCGTCGTAGTTGTCGCTCATTGGTGGTCTCCTCCCGCAGCGTCCATGTGGGTCCGCTCGAACGCGACGTCCTCAGCGATCGCGGCATGATCTTCAGGGGAGAGCCCTGCGTCGGGCTGCGGCGTGAGAGCGCAGGCCGCGCACCGCGCATAGGTCTTCTTGCTGGTCGGCCCACCGCACTGCTGGCACGTCCCCGCGGCTCGCGTCCGCCGATGCGCCCGCCAGTACGCCTGGCGGCACCCGACCGAGCACATCGGTTGCCCTGCCCGGTTAAGGGACACAGGCCGGGTGAACTCGGTGCCACACTGGACGCACGTCAGCGTGGTCGAAGAAGCCGCCGACTTGCAGGCAACGGAACAGAACTTGCTGTCGCGATTCTTGCTCTGGTAGGGCGTCTCGCAGTGCTGGCAGATGCGCTGCCGCTGCTCGACCCGCCATTGGGTGCTACACGCGGCGGCGCAGAACCGGCGGGCCTTCTGCGAGGGGTAGGTCTCAAACTTGTTCCCGCACTGCTCGCAACGCTTCGTTGGTCGCTCCTGCTTGATGGCGCGGTAGACCACGATCTCGGTGCGAGCGTCGGGCGCGTGGCGCAGCAGCCGCCCACTGATCTCCGTTACCTGCGAGTCGTCGGCCCACGCGACCTTGTTGAGCCCATCGAGCACGAGCTTGAGCATGTTGTCGACGTCGCGGCGCTGACCGGTGCCACAGAAGAAGGCAGCGAACACCCCATAGCTCTGCGTGGCGTCCGGCTGGTGTCCTCGTGCCGCCTGCCGGAATGCCCATGCGACCCGCTGCTCGGAAGTCTTGGTCGCCGCCGGCGTGTAGTGGCTGCGCGTCTTGGGCGACCACCGGGCGCGAGCCTTGCTGGCAGGCTCGCCTTCGACCGTGAAGGCCGCCACGACGGGGAGATCCATGAGCTCGCGGAGAAGCGCGACCACCACCGGGGCGTCCGCGCCCATGTGCGCGTACACCGACCTGACTGTCTCGTCGGTCATGCCTTCACCTCCTGGTCGAGGTCGACGGTCGGCCGCGCCACCCCAAACCCCTGCAACTCGGTCACAAACGCCTCATCCGCACCCGACTCGGCGCGCCCTTCCCGCTCACCCATCCACCCGTCGCGGTGCTTCCCCGGCTCCAGGTCCCACGCCATGGAGATCCAGGCGAGGAACAGGGACAGGTAGGCGATGAACGTTTCGAGCGGCGACACCCGCGTGGTGGCCGCGTGTTGCGCCATCAGGCACCTCCCCCGGCCCGCATGTACGCGCGGTGGAACCGTTCGTTCGCCCGCCGCTGCGCCAACACCGACACCTCGGGCACGAACTCGCGCGCCACCTCGTCGACGGTCCGGTACAGACCGAGGCAGGTGATGACGTGCTGTGTGGCGGAGCACAAGGCGGTGAGGTCGCAGCCGACTGACCGCGCCAACGGCGGGACGACCGGTTCGAGTGGTGCACCCGGTTCGGGCCAGCGGTGCGTTTCGAACGCGGACACGTCAGCGCACGGGTTCTCGGTCAGCAGCTCGACGAGAGGCGCGATCAACGTTTTGTAGTCGCGGGTGTTGCGGCGTGACACGCTCCACCACACGTTGCTGTCCGGGTTGAACTCGTGCACCAGCATCGGGTTTTCGTGGTAGACGTGGGGTTCGGTTTCGAACCATTCGATCTTCACGGCTTGCCCGGTGGTGTCTCGGGTGACGACAACGATCGGTGCGCTCACGACTCACCCCCGCACGCTGGCGTCCGGTAGTGCCACACCGTCGTCCCTGACGAACAGCGCGTGCCGCCGGGACAGTCGTCCTTGGTGCACGTCTCCCGCTTCTCGTTGCGGGTGAGGTAGGTCTGGTACTCCGACATCCCCCGGACGTACTCGATCGCCTCTTCGCTGGACATGGTCGTGTGGAGGGACAGCACACCGGCGGCGGCGTTCAGGTCGCCTTCGCTGGCGTACTTCAGCAAGTCATCACGCCGCCTGCCCGTGAGGCCGTGGGGTTCGTTGACGACCCGCACGCGGGGACCCGACGCGTCCCGCTCCCGCAGACCCTCCACGAACGCCTGGCCCGCCGACAGCGACATGTCCGCGACCGCTCCGCGCACGACCTGCACA
>Ga0196958_10000575_pt1 | contig 12028 bp, 11 predicted proteins | sample S1v_10metaG_FD_148654 | JGI IMG/M metagenome (GOLD analysis project Ga0196958, IMG submission 148654) | Soil microbial communities from Anza Borrego desert, Southern California, United States - S1+v_10 | ecosystem: Environmental > Terrestrial > Soil > Desert | place: USA: California | collected...
CGTCACGGCGTCCTCCGGGGATCGTGAGACCACCTTCGACGTCGTCCGCCGGACCGCGGAGCAGGTGTTCATTCCGCTCACCGTCGGTGGTGGCGTGCGCACGAACGACGACGTCAACCGCCTGCTGCGCACCGGCGCGGACAAGGTGAGCATCAACACCGCCGCCCTCGCGCGGCCGGAGTTCCTGCGCGAGGCGTCCCGCCGGTTCGGCGCGCAGTGCGTCGTGCTGTCGGTGGACGCGCGCCGGGTGCCCGAGGGCACCGAGCCGACACCGTCCGGCTTCGAGGTGACCACGCACGGCGGACGCCGCGGCACCGGGATCGACGCCGTCGAGTGGGCCGCGCGCGGGGAGGAACTCGGCGTCGGCGAAATCCTGCTCAACTCGATGGACGCCGACGGCACCAAGAACGGCTTCGACCTCGAACTCCTGAGCCAGGTGCGCCGCGCGGTCCGCGTCCCGGTGATCGCCAGCGGCGGCGCCGGCGCGCTCGAGCACTTCCTGCCCGCCGTCGAGGCCGGCGCCGACGCGGTGCTCGCGGCCAGTGTGTTCCACTTCGGACAGTTGAAGATCGGCGAAGTCAAAGGCGCGCTGCGTGCCGGGGGAGTCGTGGTGCGGTGATGCCGACTCAGTGGAAGGCCGCCACCGAGGTCAAGGCCGTCTGCGCGCTGCTGCTCGGGCTCCCTCTCGCCTACCTCGCGATGGCCGGGGTCCTCATGTTCGCGCCGTACTCCTCCGCGCGGACGTTCCTGCTGCCGGGAACGTCGCTGGTCCTGGGTGGTCTCGTCGTGGCGGGGCTGGTGCTGAGGATGTCTTCGGCACGGTTCGCCGGTTTCGGCGTCAGCTTCCTGTTCGCGTTGCTGCACGCGCTTTCCCTGCTGGCGGCGGAACTCTTCTGGGTGAAGATCGTCTCGGGGATCCTCTTCGCCGGGTACGTCTACACGGCGGTCCTGCTCAACTCGATGCCGGTGAAACGGCACCTGCTCGGAGCCACGAATGACGCTTGATCTCGCCCTCTCGGACCGGTTGAAGCGCAACGCCGACGGGCTGATCGCCGCCGTCGTCGTCGAACACTCCACATCGGACGTGCTGATGATGGCGTGGATGGACGACGAGGCGCTGGAGCGCACCCTCACCACGCGGCGCGGCACCTACTATTCGCGCAGCCGCAAGGAACTGTGGGTCAAGGGCGAGACCTCCGGCCACGTCCAGCACGTACGCGAGGTGCGGATCGACTGCGACGGCGACACCGTCCTCCTGCGCGTCGAGCAGACCGGCCCGGCCTGTCACACCGGCACGCACACCTGCTTCGACACCGACGAACGGCTGCTGCTGGCCGACGAGCGCGAGTAGGACCGGTGAGCGTCGTCGCCGACGTCCTGGTCGGGATCGTCGCCCTGATCCACCTGTACATCGTCGAGGACGGCTCCGAGACGGTGGTGCGGTCCGTCGCCTGATCGGTCCGTTCGGTCCTCCGGTACCGGAAGAAGCCGGGGACGCCGGTGCAGGTCGGCGGCGAGGGCGGGGACATGGTCGCCCTGAACCCTTATGGGGCGTCGAGCCGGAGACCGTACGCGGTCTCGTCGGTAGCGGACGCCGCCGAGAAGGCCGGTCAGAAGACGACGGTCTGGAACGCCTGCTCCCTCGCACGCTCGGCCGAGGTCCGTGGTCGTCGCGGTGCGACAGTGGGCAAGGGCGACCGCACGAGAAGACGGCCACGAGTCGCCGGGCGTCCTCGGTCCACTTCGGACAGTGCGCTCGCCGAACACGTCACCGCGCCGACGGTCCACGACGACGTGGCCATCCCCGTTTCTGCCAGAGAAATCGAGCCGGACACGGGCCGAGCCAGTGACGGTGCCGTTCGGGGCCACGTGACACTCAGCCCGCGAGTTCCGCTTTCAATCACGTGTGTCGCGCCTCCAGTCACGCGAGTTCCGCTTCTCTTGAGGGGTAAGGCAAAGGTGTCGTGTGGGTGGCAACCCATTAGGCCTCCTTGAGGGACCCAGGGTCCCTCAAGGAGTCCTTCACGGACTTCACGACCCGGCGCGGCGTCACAGCCGTCCCAGTGAGCACATCGGCGGGTAATGAAGGCCCCTTTCGCTACCTCCAGGGTGAATAAAGGCGACACCCTTGCCTCGCCGGCCGAGAGAACCGTCCCACGGCGGACCGGGTCAGTCGATCTTCCCGGTCAGGTACCGCTGCATGGTCGGCGCGATCGCGGTCACCAGCGGCTCGATCTCGCTCGAAGCCATCGGCTCGAACTTCGCGACGTACCGGACCATGCCCATGCCGACCAGTTGGGACGCGCAGAGGGTCGTCCGCAGTTCGATGTCGTCCGCGCCGATGTCGCCGATCACCTTGGTGAAGAAGTTCTGGAAGAACCCGCGCAGCACCTGTGCCGCCTGCTCGTGTCCGGCGACGCTGCGGACGAGGGCCTGGAACACGTCGCCGCCCGCGCCGTCCCATCGGGTGAGGAAGGTTCGCACGATCCGCTGCCCGAACTCGTCGTCGGGGCCGTCCTTCAGCTCGGTGAGGAGTTCACGCGGGTCGAAGGGGAGTTCCAGGATGGCTTGGCCGAAAAGGCCTTCCTTGCTGCCGAACCAGTGGTTGACCATCGCCGCGTCCACCCCGGCCCTGGTCGCGATCGCGCGTACGGTCGCGCCGTCGAAGCCGCTCTCCCCGAACACCACGCGCGCCGCCTCGATCAGCGCGGTGCGGGTGTCCTGTCCGCCGGGCCGCCGTCCCCGGCGCCGGGCGGTAGTGTCTTCCACAGCCATGGCGCCATCATGAACGGACTCGGCGTAAAATTCAACAATACTTGAATTTCGCCCCCGGTCCCCGACCTCCCGGCCGTTGCAGCACAATGAGCGGCATGGTCAGCGCCGCAAACGCCAGCCCGTCGGGGCTCGGCTCGGTCAGCCCTTCGCGCGACGAGTTCCGCGCACTCGCCGAGGGCCGTCGCGTCATCCCCGTTGTCCGCCGCGTGCTCGCCGACGGTGAGACCCCCATCGGGGTCTACCGCAAGCTCGCCGCCGACCGGCCGGGGACCTTCCTCTTCGAATCGGCGGAGAACGGCGCTTCGTGGAGCCGATGGTCGTTCATCGGCGTCGACAGCCCCGCCGCGTTGACCGTGCGTGACGGCAAAGCCGTCTGGACGGGCACCCCGCCGGTCGGCCTGCCGACCGAGGGCGACCCGCTCACCGTGCTGCGCGAGACCGTCGCCGCGCTCCACACCGAGCAACTGCCCGGCATGCCGCCGCTCACCGGCGGCATGGTCGGCTACATCGGCTACGACGCCGTCCGCTGGCTCGAACGGCTCCCCGAACTCGCCGAGCGCGACCTCGACATCCCCGAGCTCACCATGCTCCTGGCGACCGACCTGGCCGCCTTCGACCATCACGAGGGCACCGTCACGCTGATCGCCAACGCGGTCAACTGGGACGATTCGCCCGAGCGTGTCGACGCGGCGTACGACGACGCCGTCGCGCGCTTGAACGCGATGACCAAGCAGTTGCATGTCGCGGCCCCGGCCACGGCCGCCGTGTTCGACCGCCCCGCGCCCGAATTCACGCGCCGCCGCACCAAACCGGACTTCCACGCGGCCGTCGAGAAGGCCGTCGAGGCGATCAAGGCGGGCGAAGCGTTCCAAATCGTGCCGTCGCAACGCTTCGAGATCGAGACCCAGGCCGACGCGCTGGACGTCTACCGCGTCCTGCGCACGTCCAACCCGAGCCCGTACATGTACCTGCTGCGCCTGGACGGTTTCGACATCGTCGGGTCCAGCCCGGAGTCGCTGGTCACCGTCCGGGACGGCCGGGCGACCACGCATCCGATCGCGGGCACCCGCTGGCGCGGCGCCGATCCGGAAGAGGACGCGCAGCTGGCCAAGGACCTGCTCGCGGACGAGAAGGAACGCGCCGAGCACCTGATGCTCGTCGACCTCGGCCGCAACGACCTCGGCAAGGTCTGCAAGCCCGGCACCGTGCGCGTCGTCGACTTCTTCGACGTCGAGCGCTACAGCCACGTCATGCACATCGTCTCCACGGTCACCGGTGAACTCCTCGACGACAAGACGGCCTTCGACGCGGTCACCGCCTGTTTCCCGGCCGGGACGCTCTCGGGGGCGCCGAAGGTCCGTGCGATGCAACTGATCGAGGAGCTGGAGCCGACCAGGAGGGCGCTTTACGGCGGTGTCGTCGGCTATCTCGATTTCGCCGGGGACGCCGACACCGCGATCGCGATCCGCACCGCGCTGATGAAGGACGGCACCGCCTACGTCCAGGCCGGTGGGGGAGTCGTCGCCGATTCGGTGGCCGACTACGAGGACAACGAGTCGCTCAACAAGGCCCGCACCGTGCTGTCCGCCGTCGCGGCGGCGCAGACGATGATCGCGGCGGACGAACTCGACCCGGCGGGTGACAGCACTCGTGTCTGAGACCCAGGAAGACGCCGCCCCGCCGTCGAAGCAGGCCAAGCGTCCACTGTGGATCGCCGTGGTGGGCCTGCTGCTGGGCGCGGTCGCGTTGTGGGGGTCTTCGCAGCTCGTGTGGTTCGCGGAGTTCCGCGATGGCGGCGTGCGCGGCACGGTGCTCTACACGGAAATCGGTTCACAGCGCGCTGTCGCGCTGATCCCCCTCGCGTTGCTCGCGCTCGCCGGCACGGCGGGGCTGATCGCCACCGGCGGCTGGCCACGCCGGGTGCTCGGCGTGGTACTCGCCGTGTCCGGGGTCGCCGCGGTATGGCTCGGTGTGGTGGGCGGCTCGTTGAGCGGCTTCGCCGACGGCCTGCCGGTCGCCCAGCTGCTGGGAGCCCGCGGCCTCGCGATCCTCGGGGGAATTCTCGTGGTCGCCGGTGGGTTGGCAGCCATCAAGGGCGCGGGCCGGATGCCGCGTCTCGGCGCGAAGTACTCGGCGCCGGGAACGAAGAAGCGGGCCGCCAAGGATCCGGAGACCGAACTGTGGGAGGCGCTGTCCGAAGGCGAAGATCCCACCGCGACCCGGTGATGGCCGCGGAAAACGCGCGTTTTCGAGATCTGCACCGCGAAAGATGACACGGTTGGCATTCGGAGTAACGGACATACCCGGAACCAGGACGTATCCGTGCGGGGGTTAGCATCGTTTCGGCGGGAAGGGGAAGGTTTTTGTGAGCGACCTTGCGAAGGAATCCGTGAGTACGACAGCCGGTGAGGGACTCCGGTGAGCGTGCTCGAAGACATCGTCGCCGGCGTCCGTGCCGATCTCGCCGAGCGCGAGGCGGTTCTGCCGTTCGACGAACTGAAGAAGCGCGCGACCCAGGTCGCGCCCCCTCGAGACGTGCTCGCGGCCCTGCGCGAGTCCGGTATCGGCGTCATCGCCGAGGTGAAGCGGCGCAGCCCGTCCAAGGGTGAGCTGGCCGAGATCCCCGATCCGGCCGCGCTGGCGAAGGACTACGCCGACGGCGGCGCCCGGGTGATCAGCGTGCTGACCGAGCAGCGGCGCTTCGGCGGTTCGCTCGCCGACCTCGACGCGGTGCGCGCGGCGGTGGACATCCCGGTGCTGCGCAAGGACTTCATCGTCAGCCCGTACCAGGTCCACGAGGCGCGGCTGCACGGCGCGGACATGGTCCTGCTGATCGTGGCGGCGCTGGAGCAGAACGCCCTGATCGCGTTGCTGGACCGGGTCGAATCGCTCGGGATGACCGCGCTGGTCGAGATCCACAACGCCGAAGAGGCCGACAAGGCCCTCGAAGCCGGCGCGAAGGTGATCGGCGTCAACGCCCGCAACCTGCACACCCTCGAGGTCGATCGGGACGTCTTCTCGCGGCTGGCCCCCGGCCTGCCGATGGACGTCTTCAAGATCGCCGAGTCCGGTGTCCGCGGCCCCGGTGACCTGATGTCCTACGCGGGTCACGGCGCCGACGCCGTTCTCGTGGGCGAAGGGCTCGTCGCTTCGGGTGACCCGAAGGGCGCGCTGGTCAAGCTCGTCACCGCCGGATCGCACCCCGCCTGCCCGAGGCCTTCTCGATGACCACTGAGTACCACGAAGAACCCCACGGCAAGCACGATCCGGACGACCGGGGCTACTACGGCCCGTACGGCGGCCGGTTCATGCCCGAGGCGCTCATCGGCGTCGTCGACGAGGTCGCGGCCGAGTACGACAAGGCGCGGAACGACCCGGACTTCGTCAACGAGTTCCGGCGTCTCCTGCGTGACTACGCCGGTCGCCCGTCGCTGCTCACCGAGGCCAAGCGCTTCGGTGAGCACGCCGGCGGCGCCCGGGTCTTCCTCAAGCGCGAGGATCTGAACCACACCGGTTCGCACAAGATCAACAACGTGCTGGGCCAGGCGTTGCTCACCAAGCGGATGGGCAAGAAGCGGGTCATCGCCGAGACCGGGGCCGGTCAGCACGGCGTGGCCACCGCCACCGCCTGCGCGCTGCTGGACCTGGAATGCATCGTCTACATGGGCGAGGTCGACACCGAGCGACAGGCGCTGAACGTCGCCCGGATGAAGCTGCTCGGCGCCGAGGTCATCCCGGTGAAGACCGGTTCGCGCACGCTCAAGGACGCGATCAACGAGGCCCTGCGCGACTGGGTCACCAACGCCGACACCACGCATTACCTGTTCGGCACCGCGGCGGGCCCGTACCCGTTCCCGATGATGGTGCGCAACTTCCACAAGATCATCGGCGAGGAGGCCCGCGTCCAGATCCTGGAGCAGGCCGGACGCCTGCCGGACGCCGTCGCGGCCTGCGTCGGCGGTGGGTCCAACGCGATCGGCATCTTCCACGGTTTCATCGACGACCCGGAAGTCCGTCTCGTCGGTCTCGAACCGGGCGGCGAGGGCATCGAGGGAAACCGTCACGGCGCCACGCTGACCAAGGGCACCCCGGGCAACCTGCACGGCGCGCTGACGTACCTGCTGCAGGACGAGGACGGCCAGACCGTCGAGTCGCACTCGATCTCCGCGGGCCTCGACTACCCGGGCGTCGGCCCGGAGCACTCGTGGCTCAAGGACAGCGGCCGCGCCGAGTACCGGCCGGTGACCGACGCCGAGGCGATGGACGCGTTCAAGCTGCTTTCGCGCACCGAGGGCATCATCCCGGCGGTCGAGTCGGCGCACGCGCTGGCGGGCGCGCTGGTGCTCGGCCGCGAACTCGGTCCCGAGGGCTTGATCATCGTGAACCTCTCCGGTCGTGGCGACAAGGACATGGACACGGCCGCGAAGTACTTCGGCCTGGTGGAGAACGCATGAGCACCGTCGACGTACTTTTTCCCGCGGAGGCGGCATGGGCACAGTGAGTGACGTCTTCGCCAAGACGCGCGAAGAAGGTCGCGGAGCGCTGATCGGGTACCTCCCGGCCGGCTTCCCGACGGTCGACGGGTCGAAGGACCTGCTGGCCGCGGTGGTCGACGGCGGCGCCGACCTGGTCGAGGTGGGCGTGCCCTACTCGGATCCGGTCATGGACGGCCCGACCATCCAGGCCGCCTCGGTCAGCGCGCTTTCCAACGGCTTCAAGCTCAAGCACCTGTTCGAGGTCGTCGAGTCCGTGTCCTCGCGCGGTGGCAAGGCCGTCGTGATGACGTACTGGAACCCGGTGCATCGCTACGGCGTCGACCGCTTCGCGCGGGACCTCGCCGCCGCGGGCGGGCTCGGCCTGATCACCCCGGACCTGATCCCGGACGAGGCCGACGAGTGGATGGCCGCCTCCGAACAGCATGGTCTGGACCGGATCTTCCTGGTCGCGCCGTCCTCCTCGGAAGAGCGGATCGCGAAGACCGTCGAGGCCGCTTCGGGCTTCGTGTACGCCACCGCGGTGATGGGCGTGACAGGCGCTCGTGACCAGGTCGGCGTGCACGCCGAGGAGCTGGTCGCGCGGACCCGTGCGCATACGGACCTGCCGATCGGTGTCGGGCTCGGCGTCCGCTCCGGTGCGCAGGCGGCACAGGTCGCCGGTTTCGCGGACGGCGTCATCGTCGGTTCGGCGCTGGTGACGGCCGCCGCGAGCGGACTGGACGCGGTTCGGGACCTTTCGGCCGAACTGGCCGCGGGCGTGCGGAAGACCGTCGCCCCCGCTTGATCCTCACGCTGGTCGTGAGTGGCGATTCGGGTCAGAACCCGAATCGCCACTCACGACCGACTGGACCGGCCGCTCACCGGGCTGTTGCGGGCCACCCGGTCACGCGGCGTGCCGATCATGCTGCTGCACGACTACTCCTTCACCGGAACGCCGCGTATCCGGCGCGGGTGTTCGAGCACGTGTTCGTCGATGTGGGCCTCGCGGGCGCACGACGCCGGTCATCGTGCGCCCGCGATCATCGCGGAGACAATGGAGATCGTGCCGTTCGGGAAGCTGCTGTCCTCCGCGGACGCGTTCGGGCCGGCCGAGTCGTACCACCTCGGACGTGCTGTCCGAAGTGGACGCGCATCGGACAGCGGCGCTGGTGGGGCACCACAACGCCGAACGAGTGTACGGACTGGAGGGGACATGACGGAACTGGACGAACTGCAGGACCGGTGGGAGGCCGCGGTCGAGGCGGAGCTGCCCGCCGCGATCGGCCTGCGGCACCGGGTGCACGCCGATCCCCGCGGGTCGGGGGACGAAGAAGACACCGCGCGGATGCTCGTCGAGGCGCTCGGCGCCGACGAAGGGGTCCGCGTCGCCAAGACCGGGCGCGCGGTGCTGTTCCCGGGCACCGGGCCGGGACCGGCCGTGGCGCTGCGCACCGAACTGGACGCGTTGCCGGTCACCGAGCGCACCGGGGTCCCGTGGGCCTCGGAGACGCCGCTGATGCACGCGTGCGGGCACGACGTGCACATGGCCGCGCTCGTCGCCACCTGCCGCGCGGCGGCCGTCGTGGGGGTACCGCGGCCGCTGCTCGCGCTCCTGCAGCCGCGTGAGGAGACCTCGCCGTCCGGCGCGCTGGACATCGTCGAATCCGGCGTGCTCACCGAGTACGGCGTCGAAGCCGTCATCGGCGCGCACGTCCAGCCTCGGCTCCCGGCGGGGGTGGTGTCGGCGGTGCCGGGGCCGGTCAACGCCTCCACCGACGAGTTCGAGGTCGTCGTCCGAGGCCAGGGCGGGCATGCCGGATACCCGCACCTCCTGCGGGACCCGATCCTCGCGCTCAGCCAGCTCGTGGTGAGCCTGCAGCAGCTCGCGAGCCGCCGGGTCGATCCGGTCTTCGGCGCGGTCTGCTCGGTCGGCCGGATCGAAGCGGGAACGACCGCGAACGTCGTGCCGAACGAGGCCCGCCTGTCGGGCTCGTTGCGGCTGATGCGCGCCGACGACCGGGATCTCGCGCTGGAGGGGCTCGCCGAAGTCGTCCATGGCACCGCGAAGGCGCACGGCTGCCGGGCGGAACTCGAAATCAACCCGTGCGAACCGGTACTGCACAACGACACCGGGCTCACCCAGCACGCGCACCGGCGGCTCGTCCGGGCCGGGGCGGGCGTGGACACCGAATTCCGGTCATTCGGCGCCGACGACTTCGCGCATTACTGCGGGACGACGCGCGGGCTGATGTTGTTCGTCGGCCTGGGCGACACCGCGGGCGCGCCGAGCCTGCACGACGAACTGTTCCTGCCGCCGGACACCGCCGTCGGAGCCGTCGCGTCCGCGCTGATCGCGGGTTATCTGGCCGCCGTCGAGGGCTGACGCCCCCAAGAAGTCGATGAAGCGCTACGGTGGCCGACGTGAATACCGCCTCGGCAGCGTTCCTCGCGACCATCCCCAGTCCCGACCAGGGCGTCTGGCATATCGGACCGGTCCCGATCCGGGCCTACGCGCTCTGCATCATCGCCGGCATCATCGTGGCGATCTGGCTGGGCGAGCGGCGCTGGGTGAACCGCGGCGGCACGAAGGGCACCGTCGTCGACGTCGCCGTCTTCGCGGTGCCGTTCGGCCTGGTCGGCGGGCGGTTGTACCACGTCATCACCGACAACCAGCTGTACTTCGGCGAGGGCAAGGACCCGATCAACGCGCTGAAGATCTGGGACGGCGGCCTCGGCATCTGGGGCGCCATCGCGCTCGGCGCCGTCGGCGCGCTGATCGCCTGCCGCCGAAGGGGCATCCCGCTGCCCGCGATGGCCGACGCGCTCGCGCCCGGGATCGTGATCGCGCAGGCGATCGGGCGGCTCGGCAACTACTTCAACCAGGAACTCTACGGCGCGCACACCGAGTTGCCGTGGGGGCTGGAGATCTACCAGCGGTACAACCCGACCAACCCGGACGACTTCCTGAACGGCATCGCGATCGGGCACGTCCCGCTGCCGGACAGCCCGGTGCACCCGACGTTCCTCTACGAACTGATCTGGAACCTCGGTGTCGCGCTGCTGGTCATCTGGGCGGACAAGAAGTTCCGCCTCGGCCATGGCCGCGTGTTCGCGCTGTACGTCGCCGGGTACACCGCGGGCCGGTTCTGGATCGAGATGATGCGGACCGACACCGCGAACCACATCCTCGGCCTGCGGGTGAACGTGTGGACCTCGATCCTGCTGTTCGCCGCGGCGATCGCGTACTTCGTCCTGGCGGCCAAGCGGGGGCCGAGGGAGGCGCCGGAAACGCTGTGGAGCAAGGACGTGCCGAGGGAAGACGCTTCGCCCGCTTCGGAGCCTTCCGAAGAGCACGCCGACGTGGCGGCGGCTCCGGACACCGTCCGTGACTCCGCCGCCGACAAGGCGACGGAGGACCCGAAGCCCGAGGCCGAGAAGTAGCGCCTCCTCTCACTCCAAGTCCGTGAAGGCCCCCTTTATTGCGTCTAGCGCTGTGAAGGGGGCCTTCATGTACATTCCCAGTTCTGTCTCACGAGCCATGAAGGAGCTGCTGCCGCGACGGGGCCGGTAAGTTGGAGACGATCCAGGATCATGCGCGAAAAGGTAACACGTTCTAGTTAGTCTGGCTCTGGCGTGCGAAAGCCGCCGGGAGTGACTAGGGTCGCTTCACCGCGGCTCGTGACATCCCGGAACAGGACATATACTTAGCGGAACGAACTACTGTGACCTCATCAGGAACTGTGTCGTTCCGAGCATCCAGATCGTTACCGATCGGCGGGCTTTCGCGTCCGTTGAATTGGTGCCGACCTGTTTCACAGGTGTTAAAGTCTCGCTAACGAACGGGCCATCGTCGTCCCGTGCGCCTTCCCCCGGCCGGCCCCGTCCGGCCGCTGAGCACAGACGACGAAGGAGGTCCCTTCATGATCTTCTCCGCCATTCCAGGCAAACAAGGTCTTTACGATCCCGAATCCGAACAGGACTCCTGCGGGGTGGCCATGGTGGCCGACGTCCGCGGGCGGCGCTCGCACGGCATCGTCACCGACGGCCTGGCCGCGCTGACGAACCTCGACCACCGTGGTGCCGCCGGCGCGGAGCCGACCAGCGGTGACGGCGCGGGCATCCTGGTGCAGCTCCCCGACGAGCTGCACCAGGATGAAGTGGACTTCACCCTGCCCGAGGCGGACGCCGACGGTCACCAGACCTACGCGACCGGGATCGGCTTCCTGCCCTCGGGCGGCGAGGAGCGGAACAAGGCCGTCGCCCTGATCGAGCGGATCGCCACCGAAGAGGGCCTCGACGTCCTCGGCTGGCGCGAGGTACCGGTGGACGCCGACCGTGCCGACATCGGCCCGACGGCCCGTTCGGTGATGCCGCATTTCACGATGCTGTTCGTCGCCGCCCACGAGGCCGACGGCCGTCGGCCCGGTGGCCTCGAACTGGACCGTCTGGCCTTCTGTCTCCGCAAGCGCGTCGAGAACGAGAGCGTGACCGCGGGCTGCGGCACCTACTTCCCGTCGCTGTCCTCGCGGACCATCGTCTACAAGGGAATGCTGACCCCCGAGCAGCTCCCGCTGTTCTTCACCGATCTGACCGACACCCGGCTCACCAGCGCCATCGCGCTCGTGCACTCCCGGTTCTCCACCAACACCTTCCCGTCGTGGCCGCTGGCGCATCCGTTCCGGTTCGTCGCGCACAACGGTGAGATCAACACCATCCGGGGCAACCGCAACCGCATGCGCGCCCGTGAGGCGCTGCTCGAATCGGACCTCATCCCCGGC
>Ga0196958_10000576_pt1 | contig 12015 bp, 22 predicted proteins | sample S1v_10metaG_FD_148654 | JGI IMG/M metagenome (GOLD analysis project Ga0196958, IMG submission 148654) | Soil microbial communities from Anza Borrego desert, Southern California, United States - S1+v_10 | ecosystem: Environmental > Terrestrial > Soil > Desert | place: USA: California | collected...
AAGCCCGATGTCTACTGAGACTGAGACCGTCCGCGAGTACATCGTCGGCCAGGTGCAACCCAACCTCCCCGACGACTGGAAGGTCGACCCCGGTATCCCGACCCTTGGCACCCTGTCCAGGCCAGTGCTCTGGGTCGAGTACACCGGCTTCGAGCCGCTCGCCGAGGCCCCGCTCGACAAGATCAACGTCACCTCCGACCTCTGCATCGTCACGAGCAAGACCGACGTGCGCAAGGGCGAGGACGAGGCCGACGAGCTCGTCGCGGAGCTCTACGAGGCCGTGCTCGCCGCTCGCGCATTCTACCGCATCAGCGCCCGCAAGGCCGTCTTCCAGGAGACGTACGTCGGGTGGCGGCTGTCCATCAACGTCATCACCACCAACCCCGCCACATCGGCACCTGCAACCGAGGAGTAACCGCTCATGCCTCAGATCGAAGTCAAGCCCATCGTCCTCCGGGACTGCCTCCTCCGCGTCGACACCGCCGACTACGAGAAGCACGTCTCCGGCATCACCATCACCCCGAGCACCGGATCGAGCACGTGGGCGGGTCTTGACCCCGACGCGTCGTTCACGTTCCCCAACGCGACCACGTGGGGTGCGCAGCTCGACTACGCACAGGACTGGGAGACCGAGGACTCCCTCTCGATGTTCCTGTACGAGCACGAGGGGGAGCAGGTCACCATGCTCTTCCAGCCCGTCAAGGGTGGCCTCGGGTGGGAGATCGACGTGACGATCGTCCCCGGCTCGATCGGCGGCGCCGTGAACGCCGTGGCGACGGCATCCGTCACCCTCGGTGTCAACGGTCGCCCGACGCCCGTTCCCGCGGTCTAGGGCTGGTTCGCGATGCGTCTGGATGTGCGCCAGAGTCCGGTCCTCACCGCGCTCATCCAGACCCTCGCGACCATCCCCAACGAGGTCGCGAAGCAGAACCGCGCACACTCGAAGGCCGTCATCGTTCCTGAGTGGAAGAAAGGTCTCGCCGAGCGGGCACCGGGGGAGCGCATCTTCCACGAGCGGCTCGTCGGCCCGTCGACCGCGTACGTCTCCGATCGCAACGTCAAGCTCATCGGCGGCGCGAACGGAAAGTTCCCACGCGAGACCGAGTTCGGCGCCTTCCGCGAGGAGTTCACCGAGTACACCGGGCGACGCAAGGGCAAGTCGTTCCCGGTCCGGCGGCGGACGCAACGGCAGTTCTGGCACTTCGTCAAGAACGGGCGCGTCGTATGGCCCACCGCCTCCGATCTGATCCCGCGCATCCTCTCGCTGTGGGCTCAGACAACCATCCGCACCATCCACGAGAGCATCGAGAAGGGAGCACGCTGACATGGCTGGAAGTAGCCGGTTCGAGATCGACGGTGTGCTCAACGCATCCGGGATCGCCAAGGGCGCGCAGGACGGCAAGAAGGCACTCTCCGACCTGGAGAAGGCAGTCGGCGACGTCGCCGACGAGTCCGCTCGGTCAGGCGGCAAGGTCGACACGTTCGCGTCGCGGATCGTCGACGCCGCGCGGAAAGCGGGCAAGGCCGATGACGACATCAAGGATGCGCTCCGCGGAATGGGGCTCTCTGCTCGTCAGGCTGAGGAGGCCGTCGAGGGTGTCGGCGATGAGTTCCAGGCGACGGGTCGCGAGGGTGACCGCGCGGCCGAGAAGCTCGAAGACTCGCTCAAGGATGTGCAACGCCAGGCCGGGAAGACATCGGACGAGGTTGGTGATGTCGGAGAGCGTGGCTTCCGCAAGCTCGGCGACGCAGGCGAGGAAGTCTCCGGCGAGCTGAAGCAGAACCTCGGCGAGACTTTCTCGTCATTCCGCGGAGAGCTCGAAGACATCCCGCAACTCGCGCAGGACGTCTTCGGCGGTCTCGCCAGTTCGGTCGGCACCCTCCCCGCGGCGTTCGCACTGGCGGCCGGCGCGGCCGGCGTCGGGATGCTCGTCCAGGGTTTCCAGAACCTCCAGAAGGAGGAGGAGGAGCGCAAGCAGCGCGTCTCTGAGTGGGCCCAAGCGTACATCGAAGCGATGGGCTCCATGACTGAGTCCGTCGCCAATTTCGCGAGCGTCGAGGCGATCTACACCGACACCGAGAAGTACGCCGAAGCCGAGAAGAACGCGAAGAACTGGGGAGTGTCGGTCTCCACCGCAGTCAACGCCATGGCGGGCGACCTCACTTCGCTCGGCGTCGCCCAGGAGAACGTCGCGGAGAAGAGCACGAAGGTTGGCGAGCAGCTCGAGGCGGTCGGCGGAGACGTGCGAGGTCTTTCGCACGAGTACCGCACCATGCGGGAGGAGGCCAACAGCGGCCAGACCGCACTCGACCGTCTCAACGGCGAGATGTCGCAAGGGCAGGAAATCGCCGCTCAGTACGCCTCCAGCCTCTACAACCTCGCCGTCTCAGGCGGCACCGCCACTGGCGCAACAGACGACCTTGGGAACGCGATCTACCGCCTCCCCGACAACACCGAGGTTGTCGTCGATGCGAAGACTCAGACCGCGTACGAGAACGTCGACACCCTGGAGAACAAGGTCCAGGGCGTGCGGGACAAGGACGTGAACGTCAACGTGCGCACCCATCTCGCAGACGCGCAGGCGGCGCTCAACCGATTCGTTGCGCAGAACGACGGGCGGACGATCAAGATCAACGGGCGCATCGTGACGAACGGCGGGTGGAACGAATGACTACGATCACCCACTCGACCGGTGCGATCATTCCGACCCTCGTCGACGGATACGAGGCGTCCATCGAGGCTCGTTCGATCGTCCATAGGATTCTCGGCCGCACGGATCCTGACATCACCGCGCGGCCCGCTGGGCTCCGTAGCGGCACTCTCTCGCTCGTGTTCGCTTCTCGGGCCGAAGCGTGGGCGGCTGTCACTGTTCTTAGGGAGCCACAGTCATTGACGCTGACGGATGCCGATGTGCCCGAAGTGGGGATGTCTTTCGTCGTGGCGAACGGTGCGCTCGTGCCGCGCCTCGACGACGAGACACGTTCGGTGTGGATCCTCACCGTTCCATTCGAGGAGATCGCCCCGTGACGACGATCTCCAAGCACACCTACGCTGCACGCGTCCCGGACGCGGGTGGCGACATCACCGTGTCACTCGTGGAGAACAATCCCGGCGGCATCGACTTCGATGCCGGCCGCATCCCTCACGTTCAGGGACAGATCACGCTCGCCGTCGAGGACGCGATGCTCCTGGAGCAGCTCGACCCGCGGGATTCTCGCCGCGTCGTGGTCGACGTGAACGCGACCTTCCCGGCGGGGACGGCATCCCGATCGTTCAACCTCGGTATCCGAGACTCGAAACCGAACCGCGCCGACGGCACCGTGACGCTGCAGCTCGCTTCGGATGAGGCGATCCTGGCAGAGAAGGCGCAGCTCGTCGATGACGCGAACCCGCGGTCTCACCAGGCGTCTCTGCGCGCCGTGTGCAATTACGTCCTCGGCAAGATCGGCGGTGCCCTCCAGGCCGGCGGACCCGACGCTGACGTGACGGCCTATTGGGCAGCCACGAACGTGCTCCCCGATCCAGCGTGCACGTCCGCCGCGAACTACGCGAGCGGCGGCAATGCGACCGGCCTCACATCGGACACGATCGCCGCGCCGTACCTCTCGCCGCTTCCGGGTGGGCGGCAGATTTACTGGACGGCACCCGCCGCGGGACAGTCATTCATCGAGTTCTCAGGCGGTCAGCCTCCCGCCAAGGTCGGCGACACGTGGACGATCCAGGCGTATATGCGCCGCGGCGGGCTCGTGGCGACCACTGGCCGCATGCGCTTCTACGAGATTTCCGCGTCCGGAGCAACACTGCGCACGGTCGAGTCTGAACCCGTCGCGATCGTGACCAACAACTGGACGCTCTACACCCTCACGATGAAGGTGCAGAATCCGCTCACGGCGTCGATCAAGGGGTACGCGACGGTTCAGGCGACCGCCGGGGGTCAGGTGTTCGCGCTGACCGCACCGATGATGCACCAGGCGGGCGAGGTCATCCCGCCGTTCTCCGGCGCTGTCAACGCCGCAGGAGGCTACACGCAGAGCTGGGCGGGTGCCGCGAACGCATCCGCCTCGACTCGAACTCCGATCATCGAACGGCGCCCGGAATCCCTGAGCTGGCGGGCGGGTGTCTCCGGGATGGACTTCCTGCACCCGCTGCTCCTGGCGGCGGGTCTCCGGCTCGTGTGCGACGAGAAGCGGCAATGGACCCTCCGCAGCGAGGACTACCGCGCGGCGGGAGCGCAGGCGTGGCGGTACGGCGTGAACATCGAGGGCGCTGACGAGCAGCTCTCCCGCGACGATGACTCCTGGTTCGATGCCGCCGTCTACGAGTACGTGTGGACCGACGCTGACGGTCTGGAGCAACGACGCACGGACACCTTCAGCATCGCCCCAACGCCTACGAAGGTGCTCCGCCGTGAACTGCGAGACACCCCGTTCCCCGGTCCCGGCAGGGCGCAGCACATCGTGGAGCGCGCTCAGGGTCGAGGTCGCACGGTGGCGATCAAGGGCATCCCGCTGTGGACCGAGAACACCGACCAGTCGCTCTCCGTCCTTCTCGACGGAACACCGATCCAGACCGGCATCGCCGAGACGATCTCCTACGACTTCAATGACGACACGGTGAGGGTCGGCACCCGCACCACCGACACACCCCCGTCCGCTTGGGATCTCATCCCCGGCGGGCAGCGCTGGATCGACTCCCCGGTCGGGGCGTCCTGGATTGGAGAGGTCATCTAATGGCAAACGGAGATGCCGCACTCGCGGCGGGCATGGCCATCGTGGCCGGCACCGCCGACCGCCGTATGGGCTACGACGAGATCAACAAGACGCGAGACTACATCGCGCAGCGCACGAGCACCGTCACGCCGGTTGCCAAAGGCGGCACCGGCGCGACGACCGCCGCCGCGGCACGAGCAAACCTCGACGTGAACTCGAAAGCAGAGGACTTCGCCGCGCTCCAAACCCGCGTCATCAACCTCTCCGCAGGGAGCAACGCGATCCAGCTCCAGTGGATCGGCGGGCGCGTTCGCATGGTAATCGACGCATCGAACGTCGGTGACATCGCCACCCTCGCCGACACGAACGACAAGATCGGAACCGCGGGCGGCACCATCAATGGAAGCCTATTCCTGCCGAACGCGAGCCCCGCAGTCTCAAACTACGCGGTGGCCTACATCAACGGCGATGGTCGAGTGTCTCGAGGTGCGTCGTCAGAGCGGTACAAGAAGTTCATCAGCGAGATCGACCCCGCATCGCTTGGTGATATCTTCCCCGCGCTGCACCGCTTCCAGATGCGCCAGGGCGACGGTTCCTGGAAGTACGGGTGGATCGCCGAGCGCCTGGCCGAGAACGAGGACACGGAACCGTTCGTCGTCTACAACGAGCAGGGAGCGGAGGAGTCGATCGACTTCATCGCCCTCCTGATCGCACAGAACGCGCAGCTACACCAGCAGCTCGACCTCATGGCACAGCGACTCGATGCACTTGAGGCCGGCTGATGCTCCCGATCCCGTTCAACAACCCCGCCACCTACGCCGGACACTCGGGCGTTGACTACGCCGGACACTCGGGCGACCCGATCCCGGCATCCGGTCCCGGCAAGGTCGTCTCCCGCGGGCGAAACGACCGCGGCGGCTTCAACATCTGGGTCCAATACGACGGTGGTCCTCTCGTCGGATACCACCACATGAACTCGCACGAGGGCTGCCCATCCGTCGGCGAGAGGGTGACGCTCGGGCAGCGTCTCGGTTACGTCGGATGGTCCGGGCGTGTGTTCCCCGCAGGCAGAGACGGCGCGCATCTCCACTCGGAGGTGAGTGGCCACGCCACCACCGCCGGCTACTGGAGGTTCTTCGACCGGACGCGCGTCGTCGGCGCGGTCGCAGCAGGCGGCAGCTCATCAAAACCCACCCCCACGAAACCAGAACCAGACCCTGAGGAGCTCGGAATGGACTTCATCTGCCAAACCCCGATTAACGGACACAACGGAGCCGCCGGCTGGTACCGGTGGATCTGCAGCCCTGGCCCCGGCACGAAGCGCAACATCGATGCGGACGAGTACAAGCTCTACCAGCAGATCGGGATCTATGAGTTCCAGGGGGGACAGTCCCCGGTGATCACCGACCGCTACCGGCAGCTCTGATGAACGGCGACGACACCGACCTTCGGATCTCTGTCGCGCGGATCGAGGGCATGCTGACCGCCACTCTCGCGCGCCACGATCAGCGTCTCAATCAGCACGAGGGCACCCTCAACCAGCACGAGCACCGGCTGAACGAGAAAGGCAAACTCCTCGCTCGCCACGATGAGCGGCTGGATGACGTGGAGGAGGATCAGGCCGCGCTGCAGGCCGACAACACCGCACGATGGGGCCGGACCACCGGGCTCCTGGCGCTTCTCGTCGCGGTCGCGGGGACGCTCTTCAACATCTTCACACCCTGAAAGGACAAGCCATGAATACACCCATCACTCGCGCCGAGCGGCGCGAGGCACTCATCGCCGCTGGAGCGATCCAGGACGAGGGCACGGCCTCCGGCGACGCTCTGGCTGGCGGCTACGAGCCGACGGTGCCCGTTGCCGTACGCGACGGCGTGTACTGGGTCACGCTCGGCACCGCGGCTCTTTCGGCGCTGGCGTCAGGCATCGCGGGTATCTGGTTCCCGGACATCGCCGCGCAGGTGCTCGCCACCGGCGGCGTCGCGACGACCGTCATGGGCATCATCGGTGGCGGTGTCGGCGTGGTGTACCGCCCCGGCGCGCAGCCGGGGCAGTAGCTGCCGGATGCCGCTGAGGATGAGTGCCGGCGGCAGAGCCACCGCGGCGAGTCCGCCGGCACCCATCATCCACAGCGTCGGCGTCTCGTCGCCATAGGTGTTCATCGCCGTGATGAAAGCGATCGCCCAGACCCCGCCCGCGAGGCCGAAGATGAGCCACGCGAACACCTCGGGCAACGTCGCGCCGGTTTCGGTTTCCTGAGTCATGCCGCGATCTTAGCGGCACCTCTCCCGGATCGCTCGGGCACCGGGCGCGGCGAGAGCGTGCGGATGCCGTCCTGCTTCCGCTGCTCGCTGACCTGGGTGTAGATCTGCGTCGTTGACAGGTGCTCGTGCACGAGCAGCTCCTGGATCACTCGGATGTCCACGCCTTGCTCCACGAGATCGGAACCGAAGGCGTGGCGGAGCGAGTGTGGCGTGAGCTTCGGATCGAGGATGCCGGCGCGCAGCTTCGCCTTCGTGATGAGGTCGGTGACCGACGACGGGCGGATGTGGCGGTCGGAGCCGTCGCGGGCCGGGAACCACCAGCCTTCGCGCGGCATCGTCAGCGCGAGCTGGGCGATGACCTCGTGTAGCGGGAGGCGGGTCGGTTTCGAGCCCTTCACGACGGTGGCGATCGTGCGGCCGGCGAGGTCGATGTCCTCGCCGCGGACGCGCGCGATCGACGACACCCGGAACCCCTGGTAGTACCCGAGCAGGATCATCGCCCGCGTCCGCGTGTAGGCGCCCGAGGTCAGCATCGCGTCGATCTGCTCGCGCGTGAACGGCCGCGGGCGACCCTTCGGCACCCGCACGACCGGGAGCTTCACGGCCGGGTTGTCGGCGCGCAGGCCCTCCTCGTGCAGGAACGTGTAGAACGCGATCAGTGCGCCGCGCTCGGTGCGGCGCGTGCCGGCCGTCACGGCGTCGTCACGGCCGATGTAGCGGCGGAGCGTGAACACGTCGCACTCGACGAGCGATCCGGTCTTACGGGCGAACGTGGTCAGGATGCTTCGACGATTGCGGATCGTCGTCGCGGCGAGGTTCTGCGCTCGTTGGTAGTCGATGAACATGTCGAGCGCTACGGTGTCTTGGTCGTGCATGGTGCTGCTCCCTCCAGGTAGAGGCCCCCCACAGCCTGGCGTTTCCCACACCGTACGGAGCGTCTCGAAAGCGCCGCGACGATCGACGCGCCCAGGAATCACGTCGATTCACTGGGCGCGTCGTTCACGCGGGCGGACGTTGGCTACGGTGTAGCGGCCACGGTGTCGATGTCTATCCAGGCCGGGGCTGTGTCGGGACGGAGTGAGTGGCGCGCGACCATATGATCGACCATGTCCGCGACCGAGGCATCCGGATCTTCGTCGCTGACCGGCGATGTCAGGCCACAAGCCATGCAGCGGAGGCGCTCGCTCATGATGCGACCCGCTCAGCGAAGATGTCGGTGATGGGTGCCAACCGCGGGAACTCCACCGTGGATGTCGTCGGTTCGATCCCGGCAGGGCCCACCGGATGCGGTGCAGCTACGTCGCCTTTCTCAAGCCATTCCACGTCGACTCCGGTCGCCATCGCCCACGCGACGATGATCGCGCGGCGAGGCGTGGTGAAGCCACGTTCGTAGTTGCTCACGGTCGGGCGCGCCACCCCTAGCGAGGCCGCCATGGTCACCTGGTCGATGCCCGCGATCTCGCGTGCGAGCGACAGGCGGTGTTGCAAGCCAAACTGCGGCCGTCGCCGCTCGTCCATAGTCACGATGCTCATGTGTCAAACGATAGGACATCGGACGGGCACGCCGCAAGCGTCCCATTGTTTGACCTATGTTGAGGCGTGTGCGATGCTTTGACACATGTTCGATTCTGAAACCCTCGTAACCTCCAGCGAAGCGGCCGAGGCGCTCGGAGTGTCAGTCAAGACGATCACACGATGGGTGGCAGCAGAGAAGCTCTCACCCGTCAAGCGTCTGCCTGGTAAGCGCGGCGCGATGCTGTTCGACTCGGCGGACATCGAGGCGCTCCTCGCACGAGAGCCCTGGGATGCCGCGTGAACGGCCGGCGCACGTCTCGCCCGAGGCGTACCTCTGGCTTCTCTCCGAGCGCGAGCGCCTCCTCGGCGAGGTGCATCGGCTCACGGTCGATCGCGACCACTGGTACCTCCAAGCGAACTACACGCCCGAGGAGGTCGCGGAGTTCTATCACCGCGCCTCTCAAGGGCTCGACGAGAACGGAGCATGGATATGGCCGGACAGCGTGAGAACGACGAAGTGATGCGCGATATCGAGGAGGCGTTCAAGCCGATCAGCCGCCTGCGGCCGACGCACCGCATCGTGCCGATGTGGCGCGACCTCCAGGCGTGTCTGGAGAACATTCGCAAGGTCGAGTTCCTGCTCGGCTACCTGCCGGAGAAGCCGCGAGGCGTCGACCACGAGGCGATACAGCTGCAGCTCCAGGATGCGCGGATGTGCCTCGGGCAGCTCGCCCTCGCACTCTCCGAGGAGGCCGACAATGCCTAAGCGGAAGGACGGCGGGCCCTCCACGCCCTACCGCCTGCGCCGTTCCGGCTTCGTGCTCGAGGCAGAGCACGTCGACCTCGGTGAAGATACCTATCACGACTTCGTGTACCTCGGCGGGCCGAATGGCAAGGTCTATCGCGACTGGCTCGGTCGCGGCGGCCCCTGGGCGGCATTCGGGTACCCGTGGCTTCGCCTCGTCTGCAACAACCCGGATTGCACCGCAGTTGCACTTCGACGGCTTCGCTCCGTCGAGGTCGAAGTGAATCATGCGTTCCTGGCGTGGCGTCCCGACGCGCGGAGGCTCTCGTGATCGTCAACGGCGCGATCTTCCTGTTCATCCTCGGCGTGTGGGTCTCGTACAAGCTCGCGTGCTGGGCGCACGACGCTGCCGAGGCTCGGGCCGCCAACCACGAGATCCGGGGTCGGCAGTCATGAGTGCGTTCGGACGAGCCGCCGACAGGGTGACGTGCCCGTGCTGCAAGAACTTCGGCGAACTGTCACACCTGCCCGGAGTGACCGCCGCGGTGCCGGGCGACGTCGTGCAACAGATGTGCGACGCGTGTATCGACGCCGCATTCCTGAGCGGTGGTACCCGTCCACACCCGCATCCGTTCATCTACCCGGCGGATGACGAGATTGGGAGGCGTGATGCCTAACCAGGAATACGAGGTCTATCGGACCATGAAGGGCACTCAGGTCTACCGCGTGATCGCTCGCTCAAAGGCGGACGCCGTGCGCAAGGTGATCGCCGATCAGCAGGGCGAGCCGCTGACATTCGAGATCACCGACGCGGCGGTCACTGCTCAGGCGTACCTCGTCGGCGCGAAGGAGTTGGTCTGAGCCGTGCCCAGCTTCATCAATCCCGACACTGAGAAGTTCGATGCCACGCTCCTGACGGACTACGTGGCGTTCGAGCCGACGACGCTCGGCCGCGGTGTCGACGGCGACATCTACGAGTACCGTGACGGCGTCTACGTGCGCGATGAGCACGCCGTGACAAAGCGCGTGGCGAAGGCGCTCGGCGCGAAGTTCTCCACGACCGTCCTCGGCCAGGTCAACGCGCACCTCCTCAACGTGGAGCTCCCCGTTGTCGGCCTGCCCGATCTCCCGTCCGGCTATCTGCCGTACATCGTGCTCGACAACGGCATCTACTGGTGGCGAGACGCGAAGCTCGAGGAACACTCTTCGGCGCTCGGCGCCATGACCAAGCTCCCGATCGCCTTCGATGAGATCGCGATCCCGTACTCGTTCCTCGACTGGCTCAAGCAGGTGCTCGGCGACGATCCCGAGATGCACCGGCACATGTGGGAGGTCATCGGCTACCTCCTCATGACCGGCAACCCTCTCCAGAAGATATTCCTGCTCTACGGCGAGGGCGGCAACGGCAAGGGCACCATGCTCCGCGTCATCCGCTCACTCCTCGGCCGCGCGAACTACTCGAGCATCTCGATGCATCAACTCGTCGATGACCGCTTCGCGACATCCGGCCTGTACGGCAAGACCGCGAACATCTCGGGCGACCTCTCGTCACGCTTCCTTTCCGACCCTCAGATCCTCAAAGAGATCACGGGCGGTGACTCGATCAACGCCTCGCGCAAGTTCGGCCACTCGTTCGAGTTCGTGCCCTACGCGGTCCCGATCTTCGCGTCCAACGAGTTCTTCCGCACCTCCGACAACTCGATCGGGTGGCGGCGTCGGTGGGAGGTCATCGACTTCGTGCAGAAGGTCGACAGTGGCGGGCCCTTCGATGAGCAGCTCCTGTTCGACGACGCACCCGGCATCTTCAACTACGCGATGGAGGGTCTACGGCGCGTGATGGAGCGGGGCAAGTTCGCACCGCCCACCGCCGCACGTGAGGCGACCACGCGACTCCACGACGCCGCCGACCCGCTCATGCTGTGGCTCGACGAGGACGATGCGGTGTCGCAGGCCCCGGAGCTCTCCAGCCCGTCTGCCGATGTCTACAAGCGGTACGCGAACTGGTGCCGGCGCAACGGGTACACGCCGCTCGCCTCGGGCCCTCTCGGCCAGCGCCTCAAGCAGCTCGGCATCACCCGCACACGCCCTCGCGAGGGTGCATCCCGCGTCGTCCGCTACCAGGGCATCAACGTGATGCTCCTGCCCCACGAGGACTGACCGGTGATGTGGTCAGGGCAGCGTGGCCACGAGGCCGCGTGGCGGGGCATCCCCTCTCCCCGCGCCCCACATGAGAACGACCTTCGGCCAGAACTACCGAGTGGTCAACCCAGCGGTCAAGGTGCGGTCAAGGCAGTGGTCAGGGCGCGATCCCGGTGGGGGAGCGGGTTGGTCAAGGCGGTCAACCCTCTCCCTCAACCTTTACGCACAAGAGAGACAAGAGGGAGGGAGTGCGGATGTGCCTTGACCACCGTGACCACCGTGACCGAGGAGGCGCCCGATGACCGAGAAGCACCGCGACCCCGAGTACCTGAAGAACGCTCGCATCGTGCGAGCGCAGGTACGTGCAGCGTGGCGGCACGGCGAGGACGTTCACTGCTGGCGGCGCGGCGAGCTGCTCATGCCAGGGCGACCCTTCGACGTCGGGCACCTCGACCCGACCGGCGGGCACGCGCGCTCGAACCTCGCACCCGAGTGCATCAAGTGCAACCGCTCCGAGGGCGGGCGGCTCGGCGCATCCATCACGAACCGCCACGCACCTCGACAGCTTCCATCGGTCCGGCGGGCGTCTCGCGAGGGTCTCGCGCCGTGGTGAACCGGTCTTTTTTTGAGTCATCGTGCAAC
>Ga0196958_10000577_pt1 | contig 11996 bp, 9 predicted proteins | sample S1v_10metaG_FD_148654 | JGI IMG/M metagenome (GOLD analysis project Ga0196958, IMG submission 148654) | Soil microbial communities from Anza Borrego desert, Southern California, United States - S1+v_10 | ecosystem: Environmental > Terrestrial > Soil > Desert | place: USA: California | collected...
GAGGTCCCCCGACGGTGACCTACGGTGGGCCCTCGCCACGCATCGAGGTCGGACAGGGCGAGGGGGTCGAGGCGAGTGCGACGGCGTCGTCGGGTCGGGACGGTCGGAGCGGTCGTCGCCGGCGTCACCGCGCTCGCGCTGGCGCTCACCGGGTGCGGGGGAGCGGGGGGCTCGTCGGGCGACGGCGGTGACTGCGACACCAGCCGCGGGACCCTCGTCGTCGGGCTCGTCGCGCCGCTCTCCGGCGAGCTCGCCTCGGTCGGGCTGGGCATGAAGAACTCCGCGGACCTCGCGGTCAACCAGGCCAACGCCCGGTGCGCCGTGCCCGGCTACCACCTCGCCGTGCAGAGCCAGGACGATCGCGCCGACCCCGCCACCGGCGCGGCGGCCGCCGCCACGCTGGCCCGCGACCCCTCGCTGATCGGGGTGCTCGGGCCGTTCAACTCGTCGGTCGCGCAGGCCGTGCAGCCCGTCCTCGGCGACGCGGGCGTCGTGCAGATCTCGCCCGGCAGCACCGCGACCGCGCTGACCCGCGGCGCCAACGCGGTGACCGCGCCGCTGCGCCAGTACCAGACGTTCTTCCGCACGGTCGCCACCGACGCCGTCCAGGGACCCGCCGCCGCCACCTACCTCGCGCGCGTCGAGGGCAAGCGGCGCGTCGCCGTGGTCTCCGACGGCAAGACCTACGGCGAGGGCATCGCCGAGGAGTTCGCCAAGCAGCTCGCCACCGTGGGCGGCCAGGTGGTGGCGCGCGTCCCCGCCCCGCCCGGCTCCCCGCGCGACGACGTCGTGTCGAGGGTGGCCGCCGCCCGGCCCGACGCCGTGTTCTACGGCGGCGAGTACCCCGAGGGCGGGCCCCTCGCGGCGGCGCTGGCCGCCGGCGGTGTCTCCGTGCCCGTCATGGGCGGTGACGGCGTGGTGAACCCGGGTTACGTCGCGGCGGGGGGTCGCGAGGGCGACCTCGGCACCTCGGTCGGGCCGCCCCCGGAGACCGTCCCCGCGGCCCGGGGGTTCGTCGAGGCCTACCGGCGCGCCGGCTACCCGGAGAGCTTCGGTTCGTACGGAGCATCCACCTTCGACGCCGCGAACGTCCTCGTCGACTCCGTCGTGCGCACCCTCGGCGAGGACGCCGAGTGGTCGCCCGCGCTGCGCCCGGCGATGGTCCGCTCGGTCCAGGGCTTCCACGGCGACGGCATCACGGGGCCGCTGTCGTTCGACCGCTTCGGCGACGTCACCACCGACGCCGTGACCGTCTACCGCGTGCAGGCCGGGCAGTGGACCGTCGTCGGCCCCGCCGTGTGAGTCCTCGGCCGGTCTCCCGACCGGATCTCCGACCGGATCTCCCGAGAAATCGGGCGTCACGGTACGGATACGGCAAGGCACGCGCTTGCGTCGGCGAGCGCGCGCGCCTATACCTTCCACACCCGACCGGGCGAGCGTGATCGCGCGAACCCGTCGTGGACCTGACGGCACGTGACGGAGGTGGACGTGATCCGACGACGGCTCGCAGCAGCGGGCGCGCTCGTGGCGGCGGTGGCCCTGGTGCTCAGCGGCTGCGCCAACCAGGGGGGAGGCCAGCAGCAGGGCGGTGGGCCCCAGGCGGCGGCGCCGAGCCAGCCCACCGACGCCGTGCTGCCGGCCGGCAACGGGCAGGGGCGCTGTGCGCCCGGCACGTCGATCGGCTACGCGGGCACCATCGCCGGGCAGAACGCCGCGCTCGGCATCGCGATCGTCAACGCGGCCCAGCTCGCGGTCGACCAGCACAACGCGGCCAACCCGAACTGCCAGGTGACGCTCGTCCGCGCCGACACGGGCGGCACACCGGACACGGCGGTCGGGCCGACGACGGCGCTCATCAACAACCCGGCCGTCCTCGGCATCGTGGGCCTGCCGTTCTCCGGCGAGTCCCGCGCGGTCGGCCCGGCCCTGAACGCCGCCGGTCTGGTCAACATCACGCCGTCGGCCACCAACCCCGGGCTGACCCAGAACGGTTGGACCAACTTCTTCCGCGGCCTCGGCAACGACGCGGTGCAGGGCCCGGCCATCGGCCGCTACATCCAGCAGCGGCTGGGCGCCCAGAAGGTCTGCGTCATCAAGGACGACTCGGACTACGGCATCGGCCTCGCCGGCACCGTCACGCAGGCCCTCGGCCCGGCCGCGTCCTGCCAGGCCGACGTCAAGACCAACCAGCGCGAGTTCTCGGCGATCATCGGCCAGGTCCAGCAGGCCCAGCCGCAGGCCATCTTCTACTCCGGCTACTACCAGGAGGCCGCGCCGCTGATCCAGCAGCTGCGCGACGCCGGCGTCCAGACCACGTTCATCGGTCCGGACGGCGTCAAGGACGAGCAGTACGTCGTCAACGCGGCCGGCGCCGCCGACGGCACCCTGCTGTCCTGCCCGTGCGTCCCGCAGGAGGGCTTCACCGAGTTCTCCAACGCCTACCGGCAGGCCTTCGGCGTGCCGCCGCAGACCTACTCGGCGGAGTCCTACGACGCCACCACGATCCTGCTGCAGGGCATCGACCGTGGGATCGCCGACCGGGCGGGCCTGCTCAACCACGTCCGCAACTACACCGGGCAGGGCCTCACCAAGCGGTTCCAGTGGAGCCCGAACGGCGAGCTCACCAACACCCCGGTCTGGATGTACCGCGTGCAGGGCAACCAGATCGTCACCGACACCCAGATCGGCTGACCAGCGCTCCCACGCACGATCGACGCCCCGGCCGCGTCCCCGCGCACCGTCGCGCGGGGGCGCGGCCGTCGGGTGTCGTGACCCCGCCGTCCCGCCTGCCACACTCCCGATCCGCGACCTGACCCAGCACCCTCCCGTGCCCGCCGCCGGCGGGCGCCCGACGCCCCCGGGGAGCGCGTCATCTCCGTTCTCGATGCGGCCGTCCTCGATCCGGCCGTCCTCGCGCCGCTGATCGTCCACGCCGAGCCGTGGATCAACTTCGACGTCGGCCTGTTCGCCGACCGGTTCTGGGCGAACACGATCAACGGCCTCGCCTACGGCAGCATCTACGCGCTCGTGGCGCTGGGCTACACGCTGGTCTACGGCGTGCTCCAGTTGATCAACTTCGCCCACTCCGAGATCTTCGTGATCGGTGTGTTCGGCGTGTACCTGACGTTCCTGGCCCTCGGGTTCGAGCCCGGGGCGCTGCCGAACCTGCCGATGGCCGCGATCATCCTCGACCTGGTCCTCGCCGGGCTCGTGGCGATGGCGGTCGCCGGCCTGGCCGCGATCGCCCTGGAACGCGTGGCCTACCGGCCCCTGCGCCGCCGCAACGCGCCCCGGCTGGCGTTCCTCATCACCGCGATCGGCGCGTCCTTCGCCATGCAGCAGATCATCCGCATCTGGCGGGGGTCCAACCCCGAGGGGACGATCCGCCTGCTGCCGCCGTCCCCGGTGTTCGAGATCTTCGGCGCGCCGATCACCAACCTGCAGATCGTCATCATCCTGGCGTCGCTCGCGATGTTCGTCGTCGCCGACCAGTTCGTGAACCGCAGCCGGCTCGGGCGCGGCATCCGCGCGGTCGCCCAGGACCCGGCCACCGCGACCCTCATGGGCGTCAACCGCGAACGGGTCATCACGATCACGTTCCTCGTCGGCGGCCTGCTCGCCGGCGTGGCGGGGCTGTTCTACCTCATGACGATCCCGCAGGGCGCCGTCTACAACGGCGGGTTCCTGCTGGGGATCAAGGCCTTCACCGCGGCGGTGCTCGGCGGGATCGGCAACCTCCGCGGCGCCCTGCTCGGCGGGCTGATCCTCGGGATCGCCGAGAACTACGGGCAGAGCCTCTTCGGCGGCGACTGGCGCGACGTGGTGGCCTTCGTGCTCCTCGTGCTCGTGCTGATGTTCCGGCCGACCGGCATCCTCGGCGAGTCGCTGGCGAGGTCCCGGGCATGAGCCGCAGCGAACCGGTACTCCGGCAGCGCCTCGCCACGGTCTCCGCGTACTGGAACGCGCGCAGCCGCCCGCAGCAGTGGGCCCTGCTCGTCCCGGTCGTGGTGTTCCTGTTCGCGCTGCCGGTGCTCAACCCGCCGATCATCACCACCGAGCCCTACACCGACTTCCCGATCGCGTTGTTCAACGCCGCGGTGTTCGCCCTCATCGCGATCGGGCTCAACGTCGTCATCGGCCAGGCGGGCCTGCTCGACCTCGGCTACGTCGGCTTCTTCGCCATCGGCGCGTACACGGCGGCGCTGCTGTCGAGCCCCGACTCCGAGCTGGGCGTGCGCTACCCCTGGCTGGTGATCGTCCCGATCGCCATGGTCGTCACGATGATCTCGGGAGTCATCCTGGGGACGCCGACGCTGCGCCTGCGCGGCGACTACCTGGCCATCGTGACGCTGGGTTTCGGCGAGATCGTGCGCCTGCTGGCCGACAACATCGAGCCGCTGCGCGGCAACCGCGGGTTCCAGGACATCGCCCGTCCCGGCGGCACCTACCCCGACGGCTCGCCGATCTTCGCCCAGACCGACGCGCTCGGCTTCTACTGGCTCGCGGTCACCATCATCATCATCGTCCTGATGCTCATGGGGAACCTGGAGCGCTCCCGGGTCGGGCGCGCCTGGATCGCCGTGCGCGAGGACGAGGACGCCGCCGAGCTCAGCGGTGTGCCGACCTACCGGTTCAAGATCTGGGCCTTCGCGATCGGCGCCGCGGTCGGTGGCCTGTCGGGCACGCTGTTCGCCGCGCAGGTGGGCTACGTCAACAACCAGCGCTTCGACGTCACCACCTCGATCCTCTACCTCGCCGCGGTCGTGCTGGGCGGGCAGGGCAACAAGGTCGGTGTCATCGTCGGGGCGTTCCTCGTCTCCTACATCCCCGATCGGTTCCAGTTCGAGCCGCAGTACCGCTTCCTGGTCTTCGGCATCGCGCTGATCATCCTCATGGCGTTCCGCCCGCAGGGCCTGCTGGGGATGCGCCAGCACCTCCTGACCTTCGGGCGGCAGGCCTACCAGCGGCTGTTCGGCACCGGCGCCGCGGTCGCGCCCACCGGCCTGACGGCGTCGTCGCGCCGACCCGGCGATCTGCCGGAGACCACGCCGGACGACCACCCGGGCAGCTCGCCGCGCGGAGGTGGGGAATGAGCGACCAGGCAGCGACGTCGGGCGAGGGGCTCCTCGAGTCCCTCGAGCACATGGACGCCACCGAGCGCGCCCAGCACGACGCGGAGGTGTCGGCGGCGGTCGCGCCCGGTCGCGACATCGCCGTCGGGCAGGGGGAGACCCTGCTCGCCGTCGACGGGCTGACGGTGCGGTTCGGCGGGCTCACCGCGCTCGACGAGGTCACGTTCGACGTGCGGCGCGGCGAGATCCTCGGGCTGATCGGACCGAACGGCGCCGGCAAGACGACGTGCTTCAACGTCATGACCGGCGTCTACCGGCCGTCGGCGGGGGACGTGCGCCTCGAGGGGAACTCGCTGGCGCGGATGAAGCGCTACCGGATCATCCAGGCCGGCGTCGCGCGGACGTTCCAGAACATCCGGCTCTTCGGGGCGATGACGGCGCTGGAGAACGTCGTCGTCGGCACCGACGCCCGGCACCGGACCTCGGTCCCGGGCGCGCTGCTGCGCCTGCCGCGCCACCGCCGCGAGGAGCGCGAGGCGGTCGACAAGGCCATGGCGCTGCTGGAGTTCGTGGGCATCGCCGACCGGGCCGCCGACCCGGCGACGGCGCTGCCCTACGGGTACCAGCGGCGCCTGGAGATCGCCCGCGCGCTGGCCACCGAGCCCAAGCTGCTGTGCCTCGACGAGCCGGCGGCCGGGTTCTCGGCCAGCGAGAAGGACGCGCTGTCCGAGCTGATCCTGAAGATCCGCGACGACGGCTACACCGTCGTGATCGTCGAGCACGACATGCGCGTCGTCCTCGGCGTCACCGACCGGCTCGTGGTGCTCGACTTCGGCCGCAAGATCGCCGACGGGCTGCCCGACGAGGTGCGGCGCGACCCCGCGGTCGTCTCGGCGTACCTGGGCGGCGCGGTCGACGAGGAGGGTGAGGACGCATGAGCCTGCTCGAGCTCGACGACGTCCACGTCGCCTACGGGCGCATCCAGGCCCTGCGCGGGATCACGCTGCGCGTCGAGGAGGGCCAGATCGTCGCCCTCATCGGGGCCAACGGCGCGGGCAAGACGACGACGATGCGCGCGATCTCGGGGATCCTCGCGCTGCAGTCGGGATCGATGCGCTTCGACGGCGACGACCTCACCGGCGTGCGTGCCGACCTGCGCGTGGTCCGGGGGATCAGCCAGGTGCCCGAGGGCCGGGGCATCTTCCCGGGCATGACGGTGGCCGAGAACATCGACATGGGCGCCTACGTGCGCACCGACCGCCGCTCCCCGGCCTTCGCCGCCGACCTCGAGCGCGTCTACGAGCTGTTCCCGCGCCTGGCCGAGCGCCGGTCCCAGGTCGGCGGCACGCTCTCCGGCGGCGAGCAGCAGATGCTCGCGATCGGCCGCGCGCTGATGGCCAAGCCGCGCCTGCTGCTGCTCGACGAGCCCTCGATGGGCCTCGCGCCGCAGTTCATCGCGCAGATCTTCCGGGTGATCGAGGAGATCAACAGCGAGGGCACCACGGTCCTGCTCGTCGAGCAGAACGCCACCCAGGCCCTCGGACTCGCGCACGAGGCCTACGTGCTCGAGACCGGCGAGGTCACCCGCTCCGGCAGCGGCGCCGAGCTCCTCGCCGACCCGACGATCCAGGACGCCTACCTGGGCGTGAGCTGACGGCCGCCCGGTGGCCGCGGCGGGCGGCGACGGTCCCGGCGAGGTGGACGACCCGGTCGAGGTGTCCGCGTCAGGCCGCACGAGGGCGACCGCTCAGCTCAGCCCGTCGAGCCCGGCGGGCGGGTGCGGTAGACGCAGGTGAGCTTGGCGGTGCAGACACGGCGACCGGCGTCGTCGGTGATGACGATCTCGAACGTGCCGATCGTCCGGCCCACCGACAGCGGCGTGCACACCCCGGTGACGACGCCGTCGAGCGCGGCGCGGTGGTGGGTGCAGGACAGCTCGAGCCCGACCGGCGCGCGCTCCGGCCAGCCGTGCAGGGCCGCGGCCGTCGAACCCAGCGTCTCGGCCAGGACACCGTTGGCGCCGCCGTGCAGCAGGCCGAACGGCTGGCGGTTGCCCGTCACCGGCATGGTGCCGACGACCCGGTCCGGGGCCCACTCGGTGATCTCGATGCCCATCCGGGTCGCGAGCTGCTCGTCGGGGTACTGCACCTCGATCTCGGGCACCGCGGCGGACTCGGGGGCCGGGGAGCTGGTCATGCCCGCAGGGTAGGGCGGGCGGGCGGGCCCGGCTCCCCGGGCGGCCCGGGTGTGTCGGGGGTCGCCCCTAGACTCGCGCCGTGGCTCCGACCGGCACCGCCCCGCCCCAGACCGCCCCGGAGAGCACGCCGGACGCCCCGGCGAGCGGACGGGGGCGTCTGCTGCTGCTCGACGGGCACTCGCTGGCCTACCGTGCGTTCTTCGCGCTGCCGACGGAGAACTTCAACACCACCACGGGCCAGACCACCAACGCGGTCTACGGCTTCACCTCGATGCTCATCAACCTGCTGCGCGACGAGGAGCCGACGCACGTCGCGGTGGCCTTCGACGTCTCGCGGGCCACGTTCCGCGCGGAGACGTACGCGGCCTACAAGGCCAACCGCAGCTCCACGCCCGACGAGTTCCGCGGGCAGATCGACCTCATCAAGGACATCCTGGCCGCGCTCGCGATCCCGGTGCTCGCCGTCGAGGGCTACGAGGCCGACGACCTCATCGCCACGCTCACCACCCAGGCCGTCGCCGAGGGCATGACCGTCTCGATCTGTACCGGCGACCGCGACGCGTTCCAGCTCGTGTCCGACGACGTCACCGTGCTCTACCCGCGCAAGGGCGTGTCCGACCTCGTGCGCTACACGCCCGAGCAGGTCATGGAGCGCTACACGCTCACGCCCGCGCAGTACCCCGACTTCGCGGCGCTGCGCGGCGACCCGAGCGACAACCTGCCGAGCATCCCCGGGGTGGGGGAGAAGACGGCGCAGAAGTGGATCCGGGAGTTCGGTTCGCTCGACGCGCTGGTCGACCGCGTCGACGAGGTGCGGGGCAAGGCCGGCGACGCGCTGCGCGAGCACCTGTCGTCGGTGGTGCTCAACCGCCAGCTCACCGAGCTCGTCCGCGACGTCGAGGGCATCGGCGCCGGCCCGCACGACCTCGCGATCCGCCAGTGGGACCGCGACGCGGTGCACCAGCTGTTCGACCAGCTCGAGTTCCGGGTGCTGCGCGAGCGGCTGTTCTCCACGCTCACCGCCGCCGAGCCGGAGGCCGATGAGGGCTTCGAGGTCCGGGGCGCCGCGCTCGAGCCCGGGGCGGTGGCCGACTGGCTGGCCGACCACGCCCGCGACGGGCGTCGGGTCGGCCTCGCGTTCCGGGGTCACTGGGCGCACGGCACCGGCGACCTCGAGGGCGTGGCGCTCGCCGCGGCCGACGGCGAGAGCGCCTACGTCGACGTGCGCACGCTCGACGAGGCCGACGAGTCGGCGCTGGCCGCGTGGCTCGCCGACGTCGAGGTCCCGAAGGCCGGGCACGAGGTCAAGGGTCCGAGCCACGCCGTCCGGGCCCGGGGCTGGCGGCTCGAGGGGGTCACCAGCGACACCGCGCTCGCGGCCTACCTCGCCCGGCCGGGCGAGCGCAGCTTCGACCTGGCCGACCTCGCGCTGCGCTACCTGCGGCGCGAGCTGCGCGTCGAGGAGGGCGCCGGTGCCGGGGCGAGCGAGCAGCTCACCCTCGACGGAGGCGAGGAGGAGGCCGACGCCGCGCTCGCGCAGGCCGAGATGCTGCGGGCCCGGGCGGTCAGCGACCTCGCCGACAAGCTCGACGCCGACCTCGCCGAGCTCGGCGGCACCGCGCTGCTCACCGAGCTCGAGCTGCCCCTGCTCGCGGTGCTCGCCGACCTGGAGGCGGCCGGCGTCGCGGTCGACGTCACCGCGCTGCACGACCTCGAGTCGCAGTTCGGGGCGCGCGTGCAGGCCGCCGCGCAGGCGGCGTACGACGTCATCGGCAAGGAGATCAACCTCGGCTCGCCGAAGCAGCTGCAGGTGGTGCTGTTCGACGAGCTGCAGATGCCGAAGACCAAGCGCACGAAGACCGGCTACACCACCGACGCGGACTCGCTGCAGACGCTCAACGAGACGAACCCCCACCCCTTCCTCGAGCACCTCCTGGAGCACCGCGACGCCACGCGCCTGCGGGTGACGGTCAAGGGGCTGCTCGACGCGCTGTCCGACGACGGCCGGATCCACACGACGTTCAACCAGACGATCGCGCGCACCGGGCGGCTGAGCTCCACCGAGCCCAACCTGCAGAACATCCCGGTGCGCACCGCCGAGGGCCGGCGCATCCGCGACACGTTCGTCGTGGGCTCGGACTCCGCCGACGGCGCGTTCGGCGAGCTCATGACCGTCGACTACTCGCAGATCGAGATGCGCATCATGGCGCACCTCTCGCGCGACGAGGCGCTGATCGCCGCGTTCCGCTCCGGCTACGACTTCCACTCGGCCACCGCGGCGTCGGTGTTCGGGGTCGCCGAGGACGCGGTCTCCCCGGCGCAGCGCGCCAAGATCAAGGCGATGAACTACGGCCTGGCGTACGGCCTGTCCGCCTACGGGCTCTCCGCCCAGCTCCGCATCTCCACCGAGGAGGCCAAGGAGCTGATGGAGGACTACTTCTCCCGCTTCGGCGGGGTGCGCGACTACCTGCACCAGGTGGTCGACCAGGCCCGCAAGGACGGCTACACGTCCTCGATCCTGGGCCGACGCCGCTACCTGCCCGATCTCACCAGCGACAACCGCCAGCGCCGCGAGATGGCCGAGCGGATGGCGCTCAACGCGCCGATCCAGGGCAGCGCCGCCGACATCATCAAGGTCGCGATGCTCGGGGTGCACCAGGCGCTGCGTGAGGCCGGGCTGCGCTCGCGGATGCTGCTGCAGGTCCACGACGAGCTCGTGCTCGAGGTCGCCACCGAGGAGAAGGACGACGTCACCGAGCTCGTGCGCCGCGAGATGGGCGCGGCGTTCGAGCTCGACGTCCCCCTCGAGGTGTCGGTCGGCTTCGGGCGGACGTGGGACCAGGCGGCCCACTGAGCCCGGGTCGCGGGGACCTGCCGCCCGCCGGGGAGCGTGACCACGCGCGCACCGGCTGGTACGCGCCAGTACCGGGCGATACCGTGGTACGCGTGAGTACCGAGCACCTCGACGTGGTCATCGTCGGCGCGGGACTGTCCGGGATCGGCACCGCCTGCCACCTCGAGCGCGAGCTGCCCGACCATCGCTACGCGGTGCTCGAGGCCCGGGAGGACCTCGGCGGCACGTGGAGCCTCTTCCGGTACCCGGGCATCCGCTCGGATTCGGACATGCACACCCTGGGCTACCGCTTCCGCCCGTGGAGCAGCGCCACGGCCCTCGCGGACGGCCCCTCGATCCTCGACTACGTCCGCGAGACCGCGGAGGAGTACGGGGTCGACGAGAAGATCCGGTACGGGCACCGCGTCACCCGGGCCTCCTGGGACTCCGGCACGCAGCGCTGGACGCTGGAGATCCCGGGCCACGAGCCGCTGACCTGCTCGTTCCTGCTGATGTGCTCGGGCTACTACCGCTACGACCGCGGCTACACCCCCGACCTGCCGGGCCTCGAGCGCTTCGGCGGCACGGTCGTGCACCCGCAGCTGTGGGACCCCGAGCTCGACTACGCCGGCAAGCGCGTCGTCGTCATCGGCAGCGGCGCGACCGCCGTGACGCTGGTGCCGGCGATGACCGAGGACTCCGTGGACCGCGGTGCCGCCGCCCACGTCACGATGCTGCAGCGCTCGCCGAGCTACGTGCTCTCGATCGGGCGCACCGATCCGGTCGCCGAGGCGCTCTCGCGGTGGCTCCCGCGCGCCGTCGCCGACCCGCTCACGCGCGCCAAGAACATCGCCCAGATCATCGCGCTGTACCAGATCAGCCAGCGCTTCCCGCGCTTCGTGCGCGGGCTGCTGCGCAGGGCGACGCAGTCGGCCCTGCCCGAGGGCTACGACGTCGACACCCACTTCAACCCGAGTTACGACCCGTGGGACCAGCGCATGTGCATGGTCCCCGACGGCGACCTCTTCCGGGCGATCCGCCAGGGCCGCGCGGACATCGTCACCGACCACGTCGAGACGTTCACCGAGACCGGCATCCGGCTGCGGTCGGGCCAGGAGCTCGAGGCCGACGTCGTCGTCACCGCCACCGGGCTGACGCTGCAGATGTTCGGCGGGGCGGAGCTGGTGGTCGACGGCGAGCCCGTGCACCTGCCCGACACCATGGCCTACAAGGGCATGATGCTCACCGGCGTCCCGAACCTCGTGTACATGATCGGCTACACGAACGCGTCCTGGACGCTCAAGGTCGACCTCGTCGCCGAGTACGTGGTGAAGCTGCTCGGGCACATGCGGGAGCGCGGTCTCGGCGTCGCGGTGCCCGAGCGCGACCCGGACGTCGAGGAGGCCCCGTTCCTCGACTTCGGCGCGGGCTACGTCCAGCGCTCCATCGACGAGCTCCCCAAGCAGGGCACCCGGGCACCGTGGCGCCTGGCGATGAACTACGCGATCGACGCGGTGGCGCTGCGCCGCAGCCGGGTGGACGACGACGCGATGCGTCTCGTCCCCGCCGTGGGGGCCCGCGCGACGTCGCCGGACGCCGAGCGCGCCGCCGGCTGAGGCCGCCGTGACCGTCGTCGGCGTCGTCGCGCCCGGGGCGATGGGCACGGCTCTGGGGTCGTGTCTGGCCGCCGGCGGCCACCGGGTGCTGACCAGCCTCGCGGGGCGGTCGCCCGCCACGGTCGCCCGCGCCCGCGGGCGCCTGGAGGACGCCGGCACCCTCGACGACCTCGTGCGCGCGGTCGACGTGGTGCTGCTGGTCGTCCCCCCGGGCGCCGCCCGGGCCGCCGCCGACGACCTCGCCGCGGCCTGCGCGCGCAGCGGCGCCCGCCCGCTGA
>Ga0196958_10000578_pt1 | contig 11994 bp, 12 predicted proteins | sample S1v_10metaG_FD_148654 | JGI IMG/M metagenome (GOLD analysis project Ga0196958, IMG submission 148654) | Soil microbial communities from Anza Borrego desert, Southern California, United States - S1+v_10 | ecosystem: Environmental > Terrestrial > Soil > Desert | place: USA: California | collected...
TCAGTCGATCGTCTCGCGAATCGTGCGATGCCGCGGCAGCGTGCGCGAGCCGCTCGACAGCAGACGGAACGCGTCGTCGAGTCGCGCCGCGATCTCGTCGACGGTGAGCACTTTCACGCGCGCCGCGGCGAGCTCGATGGCGAGCGGAATGCCGTCGAGGCGCTGGCAGATTTGCGCGACCATTTCATTCGGTGCAAAGGAAGGTGAGACGAGTTTCGCGCGCTCGGTGAAGAGCTGTACCGCGTCTTCGACCGACAGCGGCGGCACGAGCCACGTCTGCTCGCCGCGGACGCCGAGCGCTTCGCGCGTGGTCGTGACGATGGTCGTGTCCGGGCAGCTCCGCAGGATCTCCTCGGCCACCACGGCGCACGCGTCGACGAGGTGCTCGCAGTTGTCGAGGACCAGCAGCGTCCTGCGGTCGCGGATGGAGTGGATGACCACGCGCAGCACATCCTCGGCCGCGAGCTCGCGCACGCCCATCGCGTCGAGGATCTGCTGGCCGATGAGGTCGGGATCGGAGAGCGGCGCGAGCTCGACCCACACCGCGTCTTCGTAGTCGTCTTTCACGCGATGCGCGAGCTCCTGCGCGAGCCGCGTTTTCCCGCTGCCGCCCGCGCCCGTGATCGTGAGCAGCCGCGTCACGCCGAGCAGTTGCGTGGTCTCGTCGAGCTCGCGCGCGCGGCCGAGGAGAGGCGTCAGGGCGTACGGCAGTCGGGACCGGGACACTTGGCGATTTTATCCCGCGCGGCGACGCGGGACCGCTTCGCGCATGGACGTAACCCGCTCGTTGCACGATTCGCGTCTGCGCGCGGATGACGTGAGTGAGGGTGAACCCCTAATCGCCTTTGATGGCCTTGGTCCAGTGGTCGACGTCCTCCGGCGCCATCGTGCCGTAGGGCTGCTGGCGTGCGTCGAGGAAGCCCCACTCGCGGATGTCGACGAGGTATTGCGCGCGCGAGGTGAGGGTGCCGAAGCAGACTTTGTCGGGATGCGAGCGGTCGTTCATCTCGGCCAGCAGGCGGTGCATCAGCTCTTCCGTGATCTCGCGCGGGATGCGAAAGCGTTCGCTCGGATAGACGAAGCCGAACTTGACGATCTGCATCAGCAGCAGGCGCCAGTGGTCGCCGAAGCGACGCACGAGGCGCGGCCAGTCGAGGCGTTTGCCGGTGCGCAGGAAGAGATGCATGACGTCGCCGCCGTCGTAGCGCTCGCGCTCCATGACGTACGACTTCGACCAGATCATTTCCTCGGGGGCTGCGAGGCGCACCGGCAGGCCGAAGATCTTCCCCTCGACGGAATGCTCGAACCACTCCTCGTCGACCGCGGCCTCGCCGTTGCCGCCGGAGAAGATGAGATCGATGAACGCGTCGTCCTTGTAGATCTTGCCGAGCCAGTGCGGGAACTTGAGCTCCGTTTTGTAGCCGGCGGCACGGACCGCCTCCTCGAACCGGGGGTAGTCGCGGCGGCGGACGAAGACGTCGAAGTCCTTCGTCTCGCGGGCGATGCCGGTATAGCGGTAATAGGCGTGCGTGCCGCCGACGAGATACGGAAGCCCTTCTTTGTTGAACAGCTCGAGCGTCGCTCTGTAGAAATCGAGTTTGTCGGGATTCCCCTCGGGGACCTCGCCGCGCCGCTCGAGCTTGAACCGGGCATCCGTCGTCATAACACTCTCCGCACCTCAGCAGTTAGGCCAGAGATGTGCCAACATCGGCGGGTATGGACGCGATCTTTCACGAACGGCAGCGGTTCCGGCAGAAGTGGGTCTTCGGGCTGCTGGCGTTCGTGCTGCTCCCGCCGATCGTGGTGATGCTGATCGATCCTCGCCGTCCCCGTCCGATCGGCCTGCTCGTCGCGTCGGTGATCGTCACGATCGCCCTCTTCTGGATGCTGCTGGCGTCGTACCTCGACGTGACGGTGACGAAGACCGAGATCGTCGTCCGGTACTACCCGTTTCATCTGCGTCCGCGGCGGATCGCACTGTCGGAGATCGCTGAGGCTCATGCGCGCAAATACCAGCCCATCGTCGAATACGGCGGGTGGGGCATCCGCCTCGGCTTCAACGGCTGGGCGTGGAACGTCTCCGGCGACGAGGGCGTGCAGCTCGTGCTCGCGGACGGCAAACGCATCCTCATCGGCTCACAACGGAGCGCCGAGCTGGAGCGGGCGATTCACTCCGCCGCCTGACGCTCCTTCCGCAACCGCGCCGCGACCGCCTCGGCCTGTTTCATCACGCGCAGTACGTTCGTACCGGCGAGCTTCTTGAGGCGCGCTTCCGAATGTCCGCGGCGCAGCAGCTCCTCGAACAGCTTCGGATATGCCGCGACGGACTCCAGCCCCACGGGCGTGGTCCCGATGCCGTCGAGATCGCCGCCGATGCCGACATGGTCTTCGCCCGCGACCTTGATGACGTGATCGATGTGATCGGCGACGTCTTTGAGCGTCGCGTTCGGACGCGGGTTCGCCTTCTGCCACGCCTCCAGACCTTCCTTCACGTTCTGCGGCTCGCCGTCGTGCAGCGACTTCAGGCGTGCGTTCTCGGCTTCGCGTTTCGACTGCCACACGCGCAGCGGCTCGGAGACGAACGACGGTACGAACGTGACCATCACCACGCCACCGTTCTGTTTCATCCGCTGCAACACGTCATCGGGGACGTTGCGCTGGTGTCCTGTGACGGCGCGCGCGGACGAGTGCGAAAAGATCACCGGCGCGGCCGTGACGTCCAGCGCGTCGTGCATGGTCTTCGGCGAGACGTGCGAGAGATCGACGAGCATGCCGAGGCGGTTCATCTCGCCGATGACGCTCCTGCCGAACGCGGTGAGGCCGTTGTGCTTCGGGTCGTCCGTCGCGGAATCCGCCCAGTCGTTGTTGTCCGAATGCGTGAGCGTCATGTAGCGCGTGCCCGCGTCGTACAACTGGCGCAGGACGCCGAGGGAGTTGTTGATGGAGTGGCCGCCCTCGGCGCCGATGAGCGAGGCGATCTTGCCGGACTTGTGAATGCGCGTGACGTCGTCCGCGGTCAGCGCGAGCGCGAACGTATCGGGATACAGCGCATTGAGCCGATGCACGACGTCGATCTGCTCGAGCGTGGCCTGCACCGCATCCGCGCCTTTGAGCGACGACGGCACGTACACCGACCAGAACTGCGCGCCGAGGCGCCCCTGCTTCAGTCGCGGAATGTCCGTGTGCAGCGGCTTCTCGAGCTTCGACTGATCCTGCCGGAGGTCGAGCTTCGACAGTTGGTTCTTCACGCGCTCGCGGTACTGCCAGGGGAGGTCGTTGTGACCGTCGATGAGCGGGACCTCGGTGAGGATGCGCTCGACGGCGGGCTGGGCGTGGGTCGTGAGCGCGAAGAGCAGGGTGAGGAGGAGCGTCAGTCGCATGGAACGCGATTGTATGTTGCCGGTTGTCTGCGACGGATCGGCCTCGGGCCATGACGCGCGGAGAACTGACAACCGGGAACCGACAACCGTTATCATCCGCGCCCGTGCCTCTCGCCTTCCGTTCCGACGAACACCACCCCATGGTCGACGCCCTCCTGCGCACGCGCGTGCCGCGCTGGGAGGCGCTCAATCGCGCGATCGACGAGCGCGACGACATGCTCGATTTCGCGATCCAGCTTTTCGACTATGACTTCGATCGCGCGGTCACGAACTACTTTCAGAACGCGCTCGATCAGTTCGCGGTGGTGCGGCATGTGGCGTCGTGGCGAGGGCATCCGCGGCGCATGCTCGATTTTGCGAGCGGGTACGGGAGACTCACGCGTCTCCTCGTGCACGAGAAGCTCGCGGATGAAGTGACGGTCTCCGACATCCTCGAAGGCGGCATGCAGTTCCAGGCCGAGCAGTTCGGCGTGCGGACGATCCTCTCGCAGACGACGCCCGAAGAATTCGTTGCGCCGGAAAAATACGACCTGATCTTCGTGGCGTCGCTGTTCACGCATCTTCCGCCGTCGACGTTCACGCGCTGGCTGCGCCGCCTCGCGGAACTGCTCGAGCCGGAAGGGATGCTGCTCTTCTCCGTGCACGACGAATCGATCGCACCGAAAACGTTCGAAGGCGGGATCAGCTTCGAGTCGCGCAGCGAGAGCCGCGTGCTCGACGTCGAGGAGTACGGCTCGACGTGGGTGCGCGAGAGTTACGTGCGCGAGCAGGTGGCCGCCATCGACCCGAACTGGGCGTGCGTGCGTCTGCCGCGTGCGCTGTCGGAGTGGCAGGACCTCTACGTCATCTCCTCCGCGCCGCTGCCGAACGCGCAGCCGCGCCGCGTGCCGAAAGGGTTCCTCGACCAGTTCGCGGTGACGAAGACGGACGTGCGCGTTTCGGGCTGGGCGTATCCGGCCGAGCGCGTCGAGGTGAAGCTCGACGATGAAGTGGTCGCCACGACGCGAGACTTTCTGCCGCGAGCCGACGTCGCGGCCTACCTCGGCATGACCGGCAGCACTCCGTCCGGATGGGAGTGCGTCCTTCCGCACGCGCGCATCCGCTCGTTCCGCTACCAGGTGGCCACCGTCTCCGCGTACACCGTGGAAGGGGAGGAGCGCATCATCTTCCTCGGCACGCTCGACTCGCTGAACGGCCACGTCGCGCGGGAACGGGCCAACGCCTTCGCGCACCAGCTCGAGCTGCGTGCGACCGAGATCGCCGCGCTCTCCGAACAGCTCGCCGTCACGCAGCATCAGAAGGAAGAGCGCGAGGCCCTCATCGCCGCGATGCGCCAGAGCCGCTTCTGGAAGGCGCGCGACCAGTGGTTCGCCTTCAAACGTGCGGCCGGGCTGACGAAGGAGCTGTAACAAAACGCTGCTCCTTCCGTATAAGCCCGCAGCATGAAACGCAGAACGAAGATCATCATCGCCATCATCGTCGTGTTGGCCATCGGCGGCATCACCACGGCGTCGATCGCCTCGAAGGGCAAGCAGGGCACTCCCGTCACGTTCGGCAAGGTCGAACGGCTCGATCTGACGAGCAAGGTCTCGGCGAACGGGCGCATCGACGCGCAGCGCAAGGTCGATCTCTCCGCGAACGTGATGGGGCAGATCGTGAACCTCGCCGTGCGCGAGGGCGACGTCGTCAAGAAAGGCGACTTCCTCCTGCAGATCGACCAGAAGCAGCTCGCCGCCTCGGCACAGGGGGCGGAAGCGTCGATGCGAGCGATGTTCTCCGATCGCGACGCCGCGCGCGCCAATCTCGCCGAAGCGCAGCGCATCTACGAGCGTGCCCGCGTGAACTTCGAAGGGAAGATCATCCCCGCGGCCGAGCTCGATCGTGCACGCACGTCGATGGACGCCGCGCGCGCGAACGTCAACGCCATCGAACAGCGCATCCAGCAGGCGCGCGCCAACGTCACCGCCGCGCGCGACACGCTCTCGAAAACCACCATGACCGCGCCGATGGCCGGCATCATCACGTCGCTCCCGGTCGAGGAAGGCGAAGTCGCCGTCATCGGCACGATGAACAATCCCGGCACGAAGCTCCTCACCATCGCCGACATGAGCGTGGTCGAGGCGGTCATGGAAGTCGACGAGACCGACATCCCGAACGTGAAAGTCGGGCAGCGCGCCACCGTCACGATCGACGCGTATCCGAACAAGACGTTCGACGGCGTCGTGACCGAAGTCGGCTCGAGCCCGATGACCGGCGCCAGCGCGGCCGGCGCGGACGCGATCAATTTCGAAGTGAAGATCCAGCTCACGAATCCTCCCGCGGGCGTGCGTCCCGGATTCTCCGCCTCGGCCGACATCATCACCGGCACGCGGGTGCAATCGATCGCCATTCCCATCCAGGCGCTCGTCGTGCGCGAGAAGCCCGGCACCAAAGGTCAGGACGAGGAAGGCGTGTACGTCCACGACGCCGGCAAAGCGAAGTTCGTGGCCGTGAAGACGGGCCTCGCCGGCGACACCAGCATCGAGGTCGTCAGCGGCCTCACCGCGGGACAGCAGATCATCACCGGACCGTTCCGCGCGCTGCGCGACATCAAGGACGGGACGCAGGTGCGCGAGCAGAAGGAAGAGAAGAGCGGGGACGCGTCGGAGAAGAAGTCGTAACCCGATTCTCGGTTCTCGATGGTCCGTTGTCTGTGCGTCTTTCGCCCGGGCGACACGGCGCCGAGAACTGATGACGGACGGCCGATAACAGATCATGGAGACACTCCGCATCGCTGCCACCGCGCTGCGCGCTCACAAGATGCGCAGCTTTCTCACGCTCCTCGGCGTGATCATCGGGGTCATGACCGTCGTGGCGGTCGTCTCGATCATCTCGGGGCTCAACAACTACATCTCCGAAAAGGTCTTTCAGCTCAACCCCGACGTCTACGGCGTCACGAAGTTCGGCATCATCACCAGCCGCGAGCAGTTCCTCGAGGCGGTGAAGCGCAAGGACCTCACCTGGTACGACTACAAAGCCGTGCAGGAACGCTGCGGTCTCTGCGACATGGTCGGCGCGTCGCACGGCACGCGCGCCGCGGTGAAGCGCGGCGCGAAGAAGCTGGCGGGCGTCCGTACGGCCGGCACGACGGCGAACATGGCGGAGCTGAACAATCTCGACCTCGAAGCGGGCCGCTTCTTCACGCCGACCGAGGAACGGAGATCTGCACTCGTGGCGGTGATCGGCGCGGATGTGCGGGATGAGCTCTTCCCCGGGCTCGACCCGATCGGCCGCACGATCTGGATCGCCAATCAGCCGATGCGCGTCATTGGTCTCCTGCGCAAGCAGGGCTCGGTCCTCGGACAGAGTCAGGACAAGGTGCAGTACATCCCGATCTCGACGTGGCGCAAACGCTTCGGCGTGCGCGAGAGCATCGACATTTTCGTGAAAGCAAAGAACGGCGTGGCGGGCGTCGACGCTTCGATGGACGACGTGCGCGTGATCCTGCGCTCGCGGCGCCGCACCGCGTTCCGCGACGACGATCCGTTTGCGGCCGTGACTGCCGAGGCGCTGCAGATGCTGTGGAAAGGAATCTCGGCGGGCATGTTCTCGCTGATGATCCTCATCTCCAGCATCTCGCTCATCGTCGGCGGAATCGTGATCATGAACATCATGCTGGTGTCGGTCGTGGAGCGCACGCGCGAGATCGGCGTGCGGCGTGCGATCGGCGCAACGCGCAGGAACATCCGCGGGCAGTTTCTCACCGAGGCGATTCTGTTGTCTCTCGGCGGCGGCATCGCCGGCGTGATCCTCGGCGTGCTCATCTCCAAATCGATTTCGACGTTCAGTCCGATGCCGACGCTGGTGCGGCCGAGTCTCGTGCTCGCGGGCCTGCTCATCTCCGTCGTTACGGGCGTCCTCGCGGGCGTGTTCCCCGCGGTCCGCGCGTCGAAGCTGCCGCCCGTCGAAGCCCTGAGGTACGAATGAAGCTGCGCGATTTAACGCTCGCCGCGCGCGAGAACGTCCGCTTCGCGCGCATCGCCATCGCGTCGCACAAGCTGCGCTCCTCGCTCACGATCCTCGGCATCGTCATCGGCGTGACGACCGTCATCGCCATGGTCTCGATCATCGAAGGCTTCAACCAGAGCATCGTGAAGAGCTTTCAGGCATTCGGTGCGACGCTCGTGCAGTTCCAGAAGAACGACCCGCGCTTCGGCCCGGGCGAGCGCCCGGAGTCGGAACGGCAGCGCAAGAACCTGACGTACGAGGACGCGCTCGCACTCGAAGCGCAGTGTCCTTCGATGCTCGCGGTCTCACCGGAGCGCTACATGTTCGCGGAGGACAACCCGTCGCTCGAGGCGGTGTACGGCGGTGATCAGGCCTCGCCGGACATGCTCATCGGGACGACCGAGGCGTACCCGATCGCGAACAACCACTTCGTCGGTGAGGGAAGGTTCCTCAGCGACAACGACGTGCGCCGCTCGGCCGCGGTGACCGTCATCGGCCACAGCATCTCGGAGACGCTGTTCCCGCGCACCGATCCGATCGGCAAGTCCGTGACGATCATGGGCCGCCGTTATCTGGTCATCGGCGTGATGGAGAAGCAGGGTGCGACGATGTTCGAGTCGACCGACGCGCACGTCTATCTGCCGCTGACGACGTTCGACAGCCACTTCCCCGAGATCAAACGCCAGCGCGGCGTGAACATCGCGACCGTGCCGAAGAAGCCGGAGTGGGTGAACCGCATCATCGAGGAAGGCACGACCGTGCTGCGCGCGCGGCGCAAGGTGCCGTTCAACAAGCCGAACGATTTCGGGATCATGACGCCCGACAAGCTGATCGGGAACTTCCGCGCGATCACCGGCGGCATCACGCTGGCGATGATCTTCATCTCGTCGATTGCGCTGCTGATCGGTGGTGTGGGCGTGATGAACATCATGCTCGTCTCGGTGACGGAGCGGACGCGCGAGATCGGCTTGCGCAAAGCGATCGGTGCCGTGCGGCGCGACATCGTCCAGCAGTTTTTGATCGAGGCCATGACCCTGTCCGGCATCGGCGGCGTCATCGGCGTGTCGCTCGGACTGGCCATCGCGGCCATCGTGCGGGCGGTGTCCCCGCTGGCGACGACGACACCTCTGTGGAGCATCATCGTCGGACTCGTGGTGTCGATCTCGATCGGCTTGTTCTTCGGGATCTATCCCGCGTACAAAGCGGCTCGGCTCGATCCGGTCGAGGCGTTGCGTTACGAGTAGCTGGGCGGTCGCGGGCGGCGGCCCGGCTTAGAATCCTCCGCGCGGATCGGCGTCCGGAGGATTCGGCGTGGCTTCTGGAGTATGCAAAGGAAGAGCGCGAAGCCTACCTGATGGCGGCAGTCGAATCGCGACGTGAGTCCGTTTGCCCGACTGCCGAAGAGTACGGAACGACACGTCATAACAGGGAACGTCCTTGCTAGGCAAGCCCGGCGCATGGTGCTATGGTCAGCCCCAAACTCGAGGGGGACTCATGACCACGTCACACAAGCCGCAGAGCTATAGCACGGTATCTCCGTATCTGATCGTGAGCGGCGCGAGCGAGACGATTTCGTTTCTCGAGCGCGTGTTTGGCGCGGTCGCGTTGCGCCGCTTTCCGGACGAACATGGGAAATTGATGCATTCAGAGGTGAGGATCGACGATACCGTCGTGATGATCGCCGACGGTGGCGAAGGGTGGCCGCCGGTGCCCGCTTACGTTCATGTGTATGTGAGCGACGTCGACGCGACGTATCGCCTGGCGTTGGAAGCAGGAGCTACTTCGGTCCAGGAGCCGGTGAAAAAGGAAGACGAGGATAAGCGCGGCGGCGTGAGAGATGCCGGTGGCACCACGTGGTGGATCGCGACCAAAGTCGAATGAGCCGGATCCCTCACGCTTTCCCATCGTGAGGTTCGATGCCCCGAGTGCGAACGACGATCTGCGAGGGAATCGGCACCGGCAGCTTCCGCGGCAACCACCGAACCGGAACGGCGATTTGAACCGCAGGGGATGGCAATATCGATTGCCCATCCGCGTCGTCTTGCGTCGAAGGAGCACGGCCTTTACCGTCCGCGCATTGCCGAACGCGTGAGGGAACGTCCAGGCCACGGCCGTCGGGTGTGTGTACCTGTTACGGCCAACGCCTTGCGGATCGTACTTTCGCACCGTGGCGATGTCAGGAGCTTCGCTTGGAACTGGTCCTCTTGGTCCTCGGCGTCGTGGCCGCCGTCATCGGCGTCGTGCAACTCGTCTTCGCGGCTTTTCGTGAGAGTTTCCTCTGGGGTCTTGGCGTTCTCGTGGTGCCATTTCTCTTCTTGCTCTTCGTCATCCTCGACTGGAAGGCGGCCAAGTCGGGTTTTCTGTGGATAGTCAGCAGCGTGATCCTGCTGGGCATCGCGGTCCTGATGCGCGACGGCGGGCCAATCCTGCCGCAATGACGGCGCGCACCGTCGACGACCTCATGGCAGGTGCAACGCGAGTCGCCGGTTTCATTTCTCGCGAAACAAAGGTGACGACGGAGGGCTGCACACGATGCGATCCGGAGAAAATCTGCCTGGAGGCTACGGTGGCGAAGATCGACGACGCGGGGGATTACGTTGCGGACGGTGCGACAGAAGCGCAGGCGATCGCGCACATCGCACTTTTTTTCCGATGGTGTGACGAGCGAGGACTCCTCAGCGACGAGCACACCGCGGACAGCGAGCTCGCGCGGGAACTGCGGAAGGCGCGCAAAAAGGAATCGTATGGCGATTACCTCTGGGACAACTTCTCAGGGAAATTGGTCGGGGACGATCTCTGCGACCGCGCACGATCGTTTGCCGAGCAGCGGTATGAGCAGTTCGTTCGCGAGTTGGGCTCTGTGACGGGCAAAGAGCTTCTGACATTCAGCGAACAGGACGTGGATTTCGCATCCGTAGCGCAGATGCTGGACCGGTTGCTGGAGGCACATAGCCTGTCCCCTGCAAAACCGTGGTGGAAGTTCTGGTGAATTGCGGTCGGCGCGCCACGTCAGGCCGGGTAGCCAGGAAAGTACGCGCGGTGGTCCTCTGCCCAGGTGACGACACTCGCCGTTAGATGACCGGACGTTGCCAGCAACCTGTCCGAGAGGGCGCTGACGAGTTGCTCGTTTCCGGGTTGCGCCTCCCAGGCGTCGAAACGACGGATTCGCTCTGCGCGATCGCGCGACACAGCGTCACCCGCAAAAGCCGCGCGCTGGAGCTCGAGAAGGACCGCTCTCGTCTCATGCGCTCGGATCGTTTCCAGATGCACGAGCATCGCTGCGAAGCCGTCGCCGGTGGAGTTGGTGACGTATTGCGAAAGCGAACCATTCGCCGTTTCGGCGAGAAGCCACCAGATATCGTGCACGAGGCGCTGACCGGCGTTCTGCGCCGGCCGCGCGTCCGCAGCGTGTCTCGCGAGCCAGCGGAACTTCTCGCTCGCCGTGCGGGGAGCGAAAGGCCGGCGCATCCAGCGAGGAATCATAGGCTCTCAAATGGACGGCCCTGTACGCGAACCGATGAAGTGGAACGGGTGAACGCGTACAGGTGCGGCCAGTCCGCGGGGAATGCGCTACTGGCCGTTGGTGCGCAACCGCACGAACGCGTAAATCCCCTGCGGCTTGTGGCCGTAGATCTCTTCGAGGTCGTGCGTTTGCGTGCGGTAGTCGATGTTGACGCCGAGGCCGGCGCGGTAGCGGTTCGTGTTCATGAGATCGAAGACGTAGCCGGCGGTGAGGTGCGTCGCGTCGTCGACGCCTTCGCCGAACGGGAACAGCGGGAAGCCGGCCGGACGCTCGACGTGCTCCGCGCGCACCATGAACGTGTTGCGCGCGCCGCGCAGCGCGACTTCGATGCCGTATGCGGTCTCGCCTTCGCCGAGGACGACTTCGTTCGCGTACTCGCGCGTGGTGTAGAGCGCGGTCACGGCCGCGGCCTGGCTGCCGTAGGTGAGGGACGCGCTCATGATCTCGCGCTGGCGCAGGTCTTCGCCGAGCTCGCCGCGCGAGACCTGCAGCGCGAAGTTGCGCGACGGCATGATGGTCAGGCGCAGGGAGTTGGAGTCGATGTCGCCCATGTCGAGCTCCGTGCCGTCTGCGCTCGGCGTGGAGTCGTGGAAGACGCTGCCTTCGATCGAGAGCCAGCCGGTCGCGAACTGCGCGGTGACGACGCTGGTCGCGGTCTGAAACGATTCCTGGATGTCGTGCGCGAACGGCGCCTCGGCGAAGTCGACGCCGGAGGAGCGGAGCTGCCACGGCGCGGCACCGAGGGCGGGCTGTCCGACGGCGGCGCCGTACACGCTGATGAGCGTGGACTGCGTGGGACGGTAGCCGAACTGCACGCCGAGCTCCCCGAACAGTTCCTGCGTGCGCATGCGGTCGATGAGCGGTCCGCCGTTTTCCGGCGTGACGTACTGGAAGAGCTGCGGATAGCCGTCATCGCCGACGGTGTACGGCTCGAGCGAGACGCGGCCGCGTGCGAGCACGAACATGTTGCTGCCGATGTTCCGCTGCGCGCCGATGCCGAGCCAGTTCGTCGAGAAGACCTCGTTCTCCTGATCCTCCGGCCCGGTCTGGCTGACGTAGGTCACGTGCGCGTCGAGACCGTAGAAGAAGGACCACGTGCTGCCG
>Ga0196958_10000579_pt1 | contig 11993 bp, 4 predicted proteins | sample S1v_10metaG_FD_148654 | JGI IMG/M metagenome (GOLD analysis project Ga0196958, IMG submission 148654) | Soil microbial communities from Anza Borrego desert, Southern California, United States - S1+v_10 | ecosystem: Environmental > Terrestrial > Soil > Desert | place: USA: California | collected...
ACTGGGTGACGATGTTCTCCACCGACATGGAACCGTGCAGCCTGGCCGCGACCAGATGTCCCTTGTGGACCGGCGTCCCGTTCAGCTTGGGCGGGGAGATGTCGGGGTGCCCCACCGGAGCGTCCGGATCCCCGTGTCGCGTCGATGTCTTGTTCACGCACACGATGCCGCCGGTCGCCCGCTTGGCCGGTTTGCCGAGCCAGGTGAAGTCCTGCATGGGGTAGTTGAAGGAGATGTTCGCCGGGATCACGCTCTTGAAACAGCCTTCGACTTCCCGCTGCCGGGCGATGGTGCCGAGCTTCTGTCCCGGTTGCGGATTGACCGCGGGCTGTTTCTTGTGCTCCTCCTCCAGTTTCTTGTGCAGCGCCTCCCTGTCGACGACCTCGCACGCCGGCGGAGCGGCGGCCGAAGCCGCGACGCCCGGCTTCTTGCATCCCTTGAGCTGCCTGATCAGGTCACGCAGGTTGTCGGTGATGCGGCGGCCGATCATCTTGACGTCCTTGAAGGTGCGGATGCCCTTCACGATGCGCACGGTGGCATTGACCGCGTCCGGGATCTTCCGCAGCACCGAAGCGATCTTGAGGATCGGCAACGCGTTGATGACGGTCATGACGCAGGAGATGAAGTCGCCTTCCATGAAGCACCGTTTCGCGTCGGTGTAGCCGATCAGGTCGAGGATGACCTGGCCGCCCTCCTCGACGATCAGGCCCATCAGGTCCTTGTTCGCGTCCGCGCGGGCACGGTTGTACTCGTCGACACCGGCTTGGCCTTTTTCCGCGCGCAGCAGCTCTTCTTCCTCCGGTGTCAGCGCGGGAACCTCGCTGTCGTCGGTGATGGCCTGTTCGGCCTCCGCGCGTTCCCGCGCCTCTTCTTCTTGCCGGAGTTGCTCCTGCATCTCGGCCAGCTGGTCCTGGATCGCCTTGGCGTCCGCTTCGGCGTTCGCCGCCCTGTCCTCGACGTTCTTCGCGTACTTCTCGGCGTTGGTCGCCGCCGAGTCGGCGTCCCTGGCGTGCTCCGCGGCCCGGTTCGCGGACTCGCGAGCCGCGTCCGCGTCCCGCTGGGCCTGTGCCGCCGCCTGCTGGGCCGCGGTCGCGTCCTGCTGGGCCCGGTCGGCCGCGGCGACGGCTTCGTTCGCCGCGCGAGTGGCGTCGTCAGCGGCCTTTCGCGCCGCCGCCGCGTCCGCCGCGGCCTTGTCCGCCGCCCGACCCGCCAAAGCGGCGTCGGCGGCGGCCTGGTCGGCCGCCGCACGTGCGGCCTTGGCGTCGGCCTGCGCGTCGGCGTCGACGACGTCGGCCTCGGCCGACGCCTTCCTGGCGGCGGCGGCGGACACGGCCGCCGCCGCCGCGGACTGCTGGGCCGCCGCGGCGGAGCGTGCCGCGTCGGCCGCCGAACCGGCGGCCGCGGCCGCGGCCTCGAACGCCGGCTTGACCTCGAGCCCGGCGTTCCTGGCCGCTTCGGCCGCGCGGTTCGCCTGAGCGGTCGCGTCGGTGGCGGCGGCCTGCGCGGCCCGCACCTGGGTGTCACCGACGTCCTTCGCCCGGTTGGCCACCATCAGCACGAAGTCGGCGTCGATGTCGTCTCCGGTGAACGGGCTGACCAGGGTGATCGCCTGGTCGGCGGGCGCGGCGATCCCGGAACCCGACAGCCCCGCGGCGACGGCCGCGCGGGTGGCGATCCCGGCCTGGGTCGCGGCGGTCGCGGCCTCCGCCGCGGCCGCGTTGGCCTCTTCCTGGGTCCGGTGCGCGGAGCCGAGGGCTCGCTCCGATTCCACCGCCGCCTGCTGAGCCAGGTTCGCCGCGTTACGGGCGTTCTCGGCGGCACGCGATTCCGCCGCCGTCGCCTCTTCCGCCGACGCTCGCGCCTTCAGCGCCTCCGCGTGCACCGCGGCCGCTTCCCGCTCGGCGCGCGCCGCCGCCTCGTCGGCCCGTGCCGCCGCGGCCCGCGCCTCGTCCGCGGCCGCCCGCGACTTCTCCGCCGCGACCTCGGCTTCCCGCGCCGCCGCACGTGCCTGCGACGCCGCTGCCTGCGCTCGATCCGCGTGAGCGCGTGACCTGCCCGCGGCGGCCTGTGAGTCGGTCGCCGCCGCACGCGCCGTTGTCGCGGCCTGCCCGGCCTGAGTGGCGAGGCCGTCGGCCGCCTGTGCGGCGTCCCTGGCCGTGTTCGCCTCGGTCCGCGCCTGAGTCGCCGCGGCACGCACCTTCTGCTTGTCCTCTTGAAGGACCTCCGACGAGCTTTCGGCCCGCGCGGCCAGCTGTTCGAGTGCCTGAGCCTTCTTCGCCGTCGTTTCGGCCGACTGCCGTACTCGCGCGGCCTCTTCCCGTGCCTGGTGAGCCTTGCTCTCCTCGAGGCCGGCGTGCTGATCGATGTCGGCGGCGACCTGCTCCAGACGCCGCGCCTCCTTGGCGGCGTCGGCGGCGATCTGTTCCTGTCCCTGGGCGGCGACGCGCTTCTCGGAAGCGATCCGCTGCTGCGCTTCCGCCTCCTGCCGCTTCTGCTGGGCGATGCCCGCCTCGCGTTTGGCCTTGTCGCGCTCGCTAGCCGCTTCCTGCTGCTTCGCCTCGGCCTCCTGCCTCTTGCGCGCGGCCTGGTCACGCCACTGCTCGGCTTCCTGCCGCTTGGCGCCGGCCACGTCACGTTCGCGTTCGGCGTCCGTCCGCGCCTGCTTGACCTTCGCGGCATGTGCTTTGGCGTTCTGCAGCGCGGTTTCCGCGTCGGTCTTCGCCTGCTGTGCCTGCGCCGCCGCCTGAGCGGCCGCCGCGGCCTGCTCACGAGCCGCCTGAGCCAGGCGGTCCGCCGCGGCGGCGTGGGACTGGGCGTTTTCCCGCCAGCGCCGGGCGTTCTCTTCCCGGGCCTCGGCCTTCTCCGCGGCGTCGGTCGCCGCGGCGTCGGCGGAGATCGCGTCGATCGCGTGGGCCGCGGTTTCGGCCGCCTGTTTCGCGGCGTTCGCCGCCGCGGCCATCCCCTGGACGACCTTCGCCCACTGGGTGCCGTGCGGCATCTGGTTCTGCACCAGGATGTCCACTTGAGCACTCGCCAGCGCGGCCGCGGACTGGGCCTGCTGCGCGTCGGTCCGCGCGTCCCGGACGAAGCGGGCGACCTCGTCCTTCGCCCGCTGATACAGCTCGGGATGATAGGTGTGCCCGGCCTGGTCGGCGGCCAGCGTTCGCGCCGCTTCCCGTGACGCGTTCGCCGCCAGCGTCATGTCGTTGGCGGTCCGCTCCAGCGACCGGACCGCGTCGGCGTGGGCGGCGAGCAGCTGCTGACGCGCCCGCATGACCCGCCCGATCCGTTGGGCCAGTTCCGAGTTCGCTTCGGCTTCCTTGCGCTGCTTCTCCAGTTCGGCCAGCTGCCGTTCCCTGGCATCCGCGTCGCGTTTGGCCGCGGCGAGATACCCGGTCTTGAGGTATTCCTCGATCGCGGCGTCACCTTGGGCCAGCGCCGCCTTGGCGGCGGCGGAGACCTCCGGCGTCCCCCGGTCCGCGGCGACCTGCACATGCGCTCGCCGCCGGTCCCGGAGTTCCTTCTCGTACGCTCCGGTCCGGCGGTCCTGCTCCGCGGCGATGTCCCGCCCGAAGGCCAGGAAGTTCACGCGATCGTAGGCGTTGCCCCGCAGCGCGCGGTCGACGGCGGCGTTGAAGGCCGGGCCACCGGTACCCACCAGCGACTCGATCACCTTGCGGTTGCGGTTGTCCGCCTCTTCCTTGCGTTGCTTCGCCCGCGCTTTGGCTTCCTGATGCCCCCGTTCGAAGAACACCGTGATGGCCGCGTCGTCACCGGCTTCGGCCTTCTGCCGAGCCTCCCGGGCGGCCACCCGGACTTCCTCGTCCTCGTCCAGTGCCGCGATGTCGGCGAGCAGATCCAGGTGCAGCTGCCGCAGCAGCGCTTCCTCTTCCGGATCGCTCGACGCCGCCACCGGAACGGACGGCGGGGTCGAAGCCGGTGGCTGAGCCGGTGCCTGTCCGGTGGCCGCGACCGCCGGTACCGCGGGCGCGGCCGAGGCGATCTCCGACCCCGCACCCGAGATGACCAAGGCCGTGGACACGGTCAGCACGACCGCGCCCCGACACCATCTCGAGGCAGGCGATCCTGGTCTGACGCGTCGCGTCTTCCTCTTCATGGCACACCACTCCCCAGTAGTCGAAACCCAGTAGTCGAAAAGATCGTGAAATCAGCGAAACCGCATACCGGAAACCTTTTCCGGGCACCTCGACAAGCGGAACGAGGGTCAGTGCGCGCTACCTCGTCCCGCTTATCGGAAAGAACCTGATTCACGGTTGACAATGCATGCCGAAACGTCTTTCGGTGAACGAAAGGCGAGTTTCGGAAATCAGTGAAGAGTTGTTCGTTTTCAGCCTGCGGGAGACATCTGGTCCCGATGTTCTTTCGCATGCCTTTCGACACTCGCCCAGTACTGGGTCTGGCCATCCGCGAAGGTGCCGTCGGCGGTCCAGTTGCCCCGGTTCTTGTCCGCCTTCGCGGCGATCATCGCCCAGACCGGGTCGACGCTCGCGTTGGCCCGGTCGATCACCGTCCGCCAGTACCTGGCCTGCTCGGCGCAGGCCAGTGCTTCGCGGTCCCAGACCGCACGGGCCTCGTCGGCCTTTTCCCTGGTGGTGGCCCATGCCCGGGCGGCGACGGCGCGAGCCTGCTCCGCTGCGGCGCCTTCGGCGGCGAGCGCCTCTCGCTCGGCTTCTTCGGCATCGGCGATGAGCTGGGGGATCAGGGCGTAGAAGCGGACCCCGGCCTCCTGGGTGCGGATGCGGAAGATCTCGATGTCCGTCGCGGACGCCGCCATCCACTCGGAGGCGAAGAAGGATCGAAGGTGACTGTCCGTACCCCCGGCGCGCAACGCGTACTGGGCGGCCAGCCGCACCTGCTCGCCCGGATCGAACTCCGCCAGCAAGCGCACGAAGGCGCGATCCTCGTCCAGGATCTGCTGTTTGTGCTGTTCATCGGCCTCGCGGGCGGCATCGTCGAGCGCCTTCGCCGCGGCGAACCCGGTTCGGAAGAACTGCTCCTGCTGCGCCGAGGTGCCCTTGTACGCGGCCGTGGCCTCGGCGTGCACGTTCGGCGAATACTGCGCGCTGTAGTTGTTCATGACCCGGCGCGCGAACTCCTTGTTGCGCGCGTGGTAGTCCTCGGCGCGCTTCCGGGCCGCTTGGAAGCCGGTCCGGACGAAGTCCCGCAGCGCCGGCTCACCCTGGTCCGAACGCAGTGCCTGCCACGCGGCCACCCTGACCAGGTCTTCCGAGTGGTACAGGGCGTTCTGTCGCACGATTGGATAGTAAATCGAATTCTCGATACCCGGCACATTAGAGCCGATGGCCGTTCCTGTTACTCCATTCGCCGTAGCGACATTGGCGCCGATCCCGATGATCGCCACCATGAGGGCGCCGATCATTGCACGAAGTCTCATCCCCAGAACCCCAGACCCCAGAATTGCGTGCCTACGCACGTCGAAGACGACTATGGCACAAGGACACAACGCCCGTAAAGGACGTGATCCACGTCACAGTCACGGTCCTTTTTTGTCGTGACCTGATCTCCTGTTCGCACGCGCGTTGGAGACCGAATTCCGGCCTCGCGCGCTTTATTCAGGGAGAGGATGTCTTGAACGGATACTGGGGTCCCTCCGGCGTGCCATCGGCACGGCGAAGAGGGGTTTTCAAAAGATTGATCGTCGCCACCGCGATCGTCGCCACGGCGGCCTCTGTCGCGATGCCCGGCACGGCCGTCGCCGCGCCGCAATCGGGGCCGTCGGCCGCGGCGCAGTCCACGGATATCGACAAGGGCAACGCCGCCGCCGTGTTGAAGATCGTCGCCGGACCCGAACTGCTGGTCCTCAGCGACCGGGGTTTCGTCGCCGCGATGTACTACGCGGCCGACGACATCGACAAGCAGCACCCCCTCGAACCGGAGCACCAGAAGCTCAAGGAGACGGCCATCGCCGCGCTCGCCGCCGACGGCGAGGCGACGTCCACCCAGTGGATCAAGGTCGGGATCCACGACGCGCACCGGGAAGACGAGAAGCTCGTCACCGAGCGTCGGCAGCAGCAGGAACAGGAACGCGCCGCCAAGGCATTGGCCGCCTCGACCCTGAGCATCCCGGCCGACAACACCGTCCTGGCGAAGTCGATCTTCGACTTCATCGTCCACTTGGACCTCAACGCCGACGGCTACAAGGACATGGCGGTCAAAGAGGCCGCACGGGCCGCCCTACGGGGTACCGCGGACGACCAGTGGCGCTTCTTGACCGTCGGGCTCTTCGTGGAGCACAAGAAAGACGTGGATCGGGTGATCCAGGACGACGCCACCAAGGACGAAGCGGCCAAGGCCGCCGAGCGGGCGAAGGCGGCCAAGGCGAACGCCGTGTCGCACACGCTGGGATCCGTGCCCCAGACGCGACTGGAGTACCTGATCAACCTGAAGGACCGGGACTTCGTCGTCGAAATCTGGAAGTCCGTGCCCCGTGACACCGAGGTGCACGGTGCCGCCGAAGACGCCGTCGGCAGCCTCGATCCCGCCGACTGGACCTTCTTCATCAACCAGGGCGCCGAGGAAGCGCACCTGCGCGACATCGTGAACGAGCTGAACAAGCGCGATCAGGAGTACATCCGCCAGATCACCGAGCTGCGCACCCGCGCGGCGAACCAGCTGATCCGGCCCGCGCTGGTGGCGGCCGCCGACGCGGCCCTCGCCGCCAAGCGCAGCGACCGTGAGAAGTTCCTTCGGTCCGGCCAGTACGAGAATCTGGTCCAGACCCTGCGCGTCGACGCGCTCAGCGGCATCGACGTCTACCTCACCCACCGCAACGGCGACGTCGTCCTCGAACAGTGGCAGCCGGGCAATCGGCCGGAAGCGCAGTGGAGGGTCGAGCCGGGCCTGAGCAATCCCGAGTGCTTCTCGTTCCAGTCGGTCAGCCGGCCCAACCACTACCTGCGCTGGCGGTCGGGAGCGTCCTCGGCGGCCAACGCGGCTGTCATTCCGCCGCAGTCCCAGCGTGTGAAGGCCTACGTCGACCCGACCGACGGCTCGAACGTGTTCAAGGGTGACGCCACCTGGTGCGTGCGCGGTGACGCGTCCAGCGTCTCCATCCGTCCGTCGCGCAACTCCGGCAAGTACCTGTTCGTCACCGGCGCGATCGACGACGACTACTACGCCGTCGCGACGAAGTGGCACGCCGAAGCGCCTCAGGCAGCGCATCCGATCGACCGGCGTTACGCCGCGGAGAAGCCGCTGCGCGACAAGCTCGGCAAGCCCGTCGGCGACTTCGTCCCCGAAGGGACCGTCAACGGCGTCAGCCTGGGCCATCGGGTGTACGACAACGGCAGGCTCTACCTCACGGCGGGCAATGACGGCACCAACCAGCGCATCGCGGTGCAGGCGGTCTACAAGGGGCCGGTTCTCGACAAGCTCCTCGCGCTGGGTGGTCCGGCCGGGGTCGGCGGCGCGATGACCGACCAGGTGCCCACCAAGGACGGCAACGGTCAAGTGCTCCGCATCGTCAAACCCACGATGGGCGGTCAAAACCTCCACATCGTCTGGAGCGCGTCGACGGGGGCCCACATGGTCTTCGGCCTGATCGGCGAGATCTGGGCGACGTCGGGCGGCGAAACGGGTCCATACGGCTACCCGCTCGCCGACGAGGCCACGGTCAGTGGCACGAACGTCCGCCACAGCCGGTTCGCCACCGGCACCATCTATTACGTGCCCGGTAGCGCGATCCGGCAGGTCAAGGGCGAAATTCACCGGAAGTTCGCCGCCATGGGCTTCGAGGCGGGAATGGGTTATCCCGCCGCGGACGCCGGCACCTTCGGGCCGGACGGCAGCCCCATGCAGCGTTTCACCGCGGGTTCGATCTACCTCACGCGCAACGGCACCGTCGCCATCAACGGGGACATCCACCGGAAGTTCGCCGAGTACGGCTACGAAACCGGTTCCCTCGGATACCCGACGGGCGACATCCGGTCCACTTCGGACGGTGCGGGCAGGGTCGCCGACTTCTCCACCGGTTCGGGTTCGATCTACTGGCATCCGAGCACCGGTGCCCGGATGATCTACGGCAACATCAGCCTGAAGTACAAGGCGATGGGCGCGGAGCGGTCGTACCTGGGCTATCCGAAGTCGGACGAGGCCGGGCTGCCGCTGGGCAAGCGCAGTGTGTTCCAGAACGGCCGGATCGACTGGAGCAACGAGAACGGCGGAACCATCGCCTACCGCGTCGCCGCCGTTCCCCACAACACCGTCGAACTCAGGGGCGCCAAGTCGGGGCGCTGCATCCAGACGGCGGGGCTCATCGGGGAAGGCGCGTTGAACGACCTCGCCGGCATGGAACTGTGGGACTGTGTCGCCGGCGTCAAGCAGCTGTGGGACGTGACCCATCTCGGCAGCAACGTCTACGCGCTGAAGAACCGCCACTCGGGCAAGTGCCTGGACCTTCGCTACGGCGAGCTGCGCAACGGAAACCCGATCGTCCAGTACCAGTGCCACTACGGCACGACACAGCAGTGGGAGTTCACCACCACCGCGGATGGTTCGGTCGCCTTGCGCAGCGTGCATTCGGCGAAGATCGTCGAAGCCGCCAATGCTCAGGACCCCAACGCCACCGGGGTGGTCCAGCAGGTGGACAGCGGGCAGTCCCATCAGCGGTGGACCGTCTATCCCCGCTGATCGAACGCCGCACTTCGTGAGCATCGAGGGGTGAACGACGGCCGCGGCCCGGTTCGGGTCGCGGCCGTCGTGCGCTGTCCATTGTGGACCTCGTGCTTTCCTGTCGCCTCAGGCAGGGCGAATCCGGGCAAAGACCATCCTCGCCCTCGTTTTGACCATTCCGGCGCGGCCGAACGGTGGTTGTGCCGTTCGCCGGTGTGGCCAGACTGGAAGGAACGGGAGACGGGCACCGTCGTGGTCGTGCCCGCGCCGGTAGGTGTGTCGTTCGGTAGGAGGACGGATGGGACTCGACCGAAAGGTGGCCGCCGTCGTGGCGGCCGTGGTGCTCGTGACGCCGCTGGCAGGCTCAGCGTCCCTGGCCAGCGCTCTGCGCGAAGCGAAGCCGGCCACACCGATCTGCTCGCCGGGCACCACGGTGACGACCGACGATGGCCCGGTGTGCGGTGTCGCGGGCGCCGCGGTCACGTCGTGGCAAGGGATCCGTTATGCCGCACCGCCGACGGGGGAACTGCGCTGGAAGCCGCCTCGGCGGCCCGTCCCGTGGACCGAGCCCTTCGCCGCGGCCGCCGAGAGCAACCAGTGCGCGCAACCGTCCGGGGCGGGCCGAGGTTCGGAGGACGAAGACTGCCTCAAGCTGACCGTTCGAGCGCCCGCCAAGCGCGGGCCTGGTCCGCTCGCGGTCATGGTGCAGCTCCACGGTGGCGGATTCCTGCTGTGGAAACCGCAGGACGCGAGCCGGCTGGTGACGGCGGGCAACGTCATCAGCGTGGAGGTCAACTACCGCCTCGGGATCTTCGGCTTCCTGGCCCACGAGTCGTTCGGCGCGCATGCGGGCAACTACGGGCTGCAGGATCAGCAGGCCGCGTTGCGCTGGGTGCAGCGCAACATCTCACGGTTCGGCGGAGATCCGCGCAATGTCACGATCTACGGTGCTTCCGCCGGTGGATCGAGCGTCTGCGCCCACACGGTCTCACCGGCATCGGCGGGGTTGTTCCAGCGTGGGATCAGCGAAAGCGGTGAATACAACTCGCTGCTCGGCGTGGACACGGTGTGGCAGCCGCAGGACTGCAAGGCGAAGCTGCCCACCGGGAAACAGGCCCAGCGCACCGGGGCGCGGTTCGCCGCCGCCGTCGGCTGTGGCGACGTCGCCGAGGCCGCCGTCTGCCTGCGCGAGACTCCTGCCTCGACGTTGCTCAAGCAGGCGGATCACGGGAGGAACCCCGACAACGGCACGGTCGCACCGATCGTGGACGGAAAGACCTTGCCGATGTCGCCGGGGGAGGCCTTCGCCACCGGGCGCGTCAACGACGTCGCACTGATGCACGGCGTGGCCCGCGACGAGACCCAGCTGCCTTCCGCGTCGACCTCGGACGACTACGAGAAACTGGTGCGCCAGCAATACGGCAGGCACGCGCTCGCGGTCCGCGGCAAGTATCCGCCGGCCCGGTTCCCCGCGCCCGCGCCGTTCCTCGCCTTCCGGACCATCGTGGCCGACTCCAACTCCGTGTGCCCCTCAGCCCTCAACAACGCACGGCTGGCTCGGCACATCCCGGTCTACGCCTACCAGATGGACGCCACGGACGTCCCGCCGCAGTTCTTCGTCGATCCCACCAAACCGAACGGCGCCTATCACATCGCCGAATGGCTCCTGCTGTTCCCGGACGGCGTCGAGCTCGGCCCGAATCAGCAGGCGCTGTCCGATCAGCTGGTCGCGCAGTGGACCGGATTCGCCCGCACCGGTGACCCGACCGTGGACGGGACCCCTCGTTGGGATCGCTACACCGAAGCCGATCCCGTCGTCATGTCGCTCAACTCGGCGGGGGCCAGCAGGCTCACCACCGAGATCCCGCGCCGGCATCATTGCGCGTTCTGGACCGAACTGACCCCGTTCGCCGATCACCGATAGCCGGCCCCGAAGGGGTCTCTCGCAATGACTGTGCGCCCTTGAGGTCCCTTGCCCGGGTCGATCGGGGAAGGGACCTCAAGGGCGCGATCAGGGATGGTTCAGGACTTCTTGCGAGGTGCACGCTTGCGTTTGGCAGGAGCTTCTTCGGCGACCGGTTCGGCGGGGGCCGCCTCGGCGCTGTCGAACGCTTCGTAGATTTCGTTGGGGATGCGGCCGCGTTCGGCGATCGCGTAGCCGTTCGCCGATGCCCAGGCGCGGACCTGCTGGTTGCGCTCGCGGTCGGTGGGCTTCGCCGCACCACCGGCCACGGTGGACTGTCCGGTTGCGACCTTCACCTTGCGTCCGCCGACTCGCCTGCTGGCGTCGATGAAGCGCTCGAGGTGGTCACGGAGGGCGCCGGCGTTGTCGTCGGAGAGGTCGATCTCGTACGTGACGCCGTCGAGCGCGAAGGGCACGGTCTGGGTGGCTTCACCACCGTCGATGTCGTCGACGATCTGGACGGATACCTTTTGTGCCATCGATCATGCCTTCCGTTGGGTCATGCCACGCCACCTCGGATTGGCGCGGTGTCAATAATTCTAGGCGTAGGAATCGTCGCGCGATCGGCGGGACGTCCGGACGACACCCGCCCGGTGGCACGAGCGAGCGTTACCGGCCGGTCTTCTCTTCCAGCGTACGGCGTCGAGCGGTCACCTCGTCGGGGTCGTCCCCGAGGACCAGCAGTTGCAAGGTGCTTTGCCTGCGGGGATCGTCCGTGTGGCCGGTGTCATGACCGGCCACGATGAGCAGGCCGCCGGCGGTCAAGGCCGGGCGTAGCTCGGCGAGCAGGTCGGTGAGTGCGCCGGCGACGGTCAGCTTCACGGACTCGGCGGGGCGGTCGAGGGCATCGGGGCGGACGGACTGCATCGCCAGGAGCGGGATCGACCCACTGGTGATCCGGAAGTTCAGGTCGAGCACGACCTGCTGGCCGTCCTGGGTCTGGGCGCAGTCGAGGCTGCACAGGCCGCGGTAGCCGACATCGGCCGCGCGCTGGGTGATCGCCAGGCATTCGGCGAGCAGTTCGGCGGGAGGAGTGGTGACCACACCGAATCTGCCACCGGAATAGACCCCGATCGCGTCGACGCGTTGTTCGGTCACAGCCAGCAGACGGGCCCGCGCGTCCGCCCCCACGTAGAACTGCAGGCCCCAGTTACGAACGATCCGCAGATACTCCTCGACGACGAATTCGTCGAGCACCTCGGTGAACGCCGGCAGCGTGAGCTGCTCGCCGGCCCGGTGCAGATGGACGTCAAGGCTGCCGCCGTGCGCGTCGTTGGTCGCGGCCTTGAGCACCCACGACTTCTCCGCCGGTGCCGCTTCCGCGAGTTGCCCGCGGGTCACGACGCTGCGGTGCGCCTGGAAACGGGGATCGACCAAC
>Ga0196958_10000580_pt1 | contig 11992 bp, 13 predicted proteins | sample S1v_10metaG_FD_148654 | JGI IMG/M metagenome (GOLD analysis project Ga0196958, IMG submission 148654) | Soil microbial communities from Anza Borrego desert, Southern California, United States - S1+v_10 | ecosystem: Environmental > Terrestrial > Soil > Desert | place: USA: California | collected...
CCCCCGCGGGTGCGGGAGGCGGCCTCCGCCGCGCGCACGGCGGCGTCGGCATCGAGCCCGGGCAGGGCGGGCAGCGGCCCGGTGCGCGGTGCGTCGGCACCGGGGGCACCGGGGGCACCGGGGGCACCGGAGGTGCCGGACGCGGCGGAGGCGGCAGCGACCGCGGCGGCCAACGTGGCCACCGACGCGCCGTCGCGCCGCGGGTCAGGCCCGGGGATGGGCGGTGTCATGGATGGCCCTCAGGCGCTCGGCGGACACGTGGGTGTAGAGCTGGGTCGTCGCGGGTGACGCGTGCCCCAGCAGCTCCTGGACGCTCCTCAGGTCCGCTCCCCCCTCGAGCAGGTGTGTGGCCGCCGAGTGCCGGAGGCCGTGCGGCGCGATGTCGGGTGCCCCGGGCACGGCGCCGGCCGCGTCGTGCACGACCTTCCGTGCGATCCGGGGGTCGAGGCGCCCGCCGCGGGCGCCCAGCAGCAGGGCCGGCGGCGACGTCGCCACCGCGAGGTGCGGCCGGCCGTCGTGCCGCCACGCGTCGAGCGCGGCGGCCGCGGGCGTGCCGTAGACGACTGTGCGCTCCTTGCCGCCCTTGCCCAGCACCCGCAGCGTGCGGCGGGAGTCGTCGACGTCGTCGACGTCGAGCCCGCAGAGCTCGGAGATCCGGACGCCGGTGGCGTAGAGCAGCTCGAGCAGCAGGTGGTCCCGCAGCGCCACGGGGTCGCCCTCCGCGGCCCCGAGGGCCGCGGCCCGCAGCGCCTCCGCGGCCTGGTCGACGCGCAGCACCTCGGGCAGCCGCCGGTGGGCGCGGGGCGACGCGAGACGCGCCCCGACGTCGGTCGGGGTGCGTCCGGTGCGGGCCGCCCACGCGGTGAAGGTGCGCGCGGCCGCCGCCCTCCGGGCCAGCGTCGTGCGGCTCGCCCCCCGGGCCCGGCCGGCGGCGAGCCACGAGCGCAGCGTGGCGAGGTCGAGGCGGGCGAGCTCGAGGTCGGCGTCGGGGTCGGCGTCCGGGCCCCGCAGGTGGTCGAGCAGCGCGGTCACGTCGCCGAGGTATGCCCGCACCGTGTGCGGGGAGAGGGCGCGCTCGTAGCGCAGGTGCGACGCGAACGCATCGAGGTGCGCGCCGGAGGGGGCGGCGGACGGGGCGGCGGACGAGCCGGTGCTGCCGGGGCGAGGCGTCGGGACGGCCACGCCCGGGGCGGTGACGTCGCGACGCGGGGTGGCGACGTCGTCACGAAACGCGTCCGGGACGGGCGCGCCGGCGGCGGCCGGGGCACCCGCGGCGTCCGTCCCGGTGAACGCGGAGCGTGACGACGTGACCGGGTCGAAGGGGGACTCACGAGAGGCCCCTCGACCAGGTGACCGGGACGGCCCGGACGGGCGTCCGGCCGAGTCGTCGGGAGAGAACGTGCCGGTCATCGCGGTGAAGACTCTCGATCCGGGAACGACGGGTCAAGCACTGCCGCGGGCCGTGCGGTGACCGTGGGCCACCGTCGAGGAACGGTCCCGTTCGTCGCGCTCCGCAACCGTTCGTCGCGCTGTGCCTGTTCACCCGGGTCGGCGGCGCCACCGCCCACCGTCCTGCTCGACGAGACCGAGGGCCTCGAGATCACTCAAGAGAGTGTTCACCACCGCCGGGTCGACGCCGCTGTCGTGGGCCAGACGTACGGCTGTGCGCGCCGCGTGGAGGGGCAGGGCCTCGTGCACACGGAGGGCATCGGGGTCAAGACCGTCCGTCCGCCGCGTCGGGCTCCCCGGTCGAGGGGCGAGCCCCTCCCCCACTCGACTCACGCGCTCGACGACGTGGGCCGGACGGCCGGCCACCGTCACCTCGGGGCGTTGGGCGAGCTCGTGGCACCCGACCGACAGCGCCGAGGTGACCGGTCCGGGCACCACCATCACCGCCCGCCCGAGGGCCTCGGCCACCAGCGCGGTGCGCATGGCCCCGGAGCGCGCCGCCGCCTCGATGACCAACGTGCCCGCGGCCAGCGCGGCGATCAGACGGTTGCGCACGAGGAACCGATGGCGCGCCGGGGTGGCGCCGGGCGGGTACTCGGTGACCACGAGGCCCCGGTGCGCCACGTGCTCGAGCAGGGTGGCGTGCGTCGGCGGGTAGGCCCGGTCGATGCCGCAGGCCAGGACGGCCACGGTGTGCCCGTCGACGGCGAGGGCGCCGCGGTGCGCCGCGCCGTCCACCCCGAGCGCCGCCCCCGACACGACGGTCTTCCCGCGGTCGGCGAGGTCCGCGGACCAGTCGCGGGCCACCCAGAGGCCGTAGTCGCTCGCGGCGCGGGCCCCGACCATCGCGACCCACCCCACCGGCGCCTCCCCCAGGCTCAGTGGACCCCGCGCCCACAGCGCGAGCGGCGCCGCGAGGCCGTCGCGCGCCGACGCGCCCTCGAGGCCGAGCGTCCCGTCCACCCCGGCCGCCGTCCCGAGCCCGGCGAGCGCCGACGCGGGCCACTCGGGGTCCTCGGGGACGACGAGGCGCCCGCCGTGGGCCGTGAGCAGCGCCAGGTCGGCCTCGGCGCGGTCGGTGGCCCGCCGCGCCGCGGTCGTGGCCGCCACGGCCGGCGGGACCACGTCGGGGCCGTGCGTGGCTCCCTCGCGGACCCGCCGTGCCGCGGCCACCGGGCCGACCTCCTCGACGAGGGCGGCGAGGGCCGGGGCGGGCGGCTCGGCCACGCGCGAGAGGTAGGCGCGGGCGAGCAGGACCTCCCGGGCCACGGGCGAGCCCGCACCCGTCACCGTCGGCGCGCTCACGCGACGTCCTCGTCGGGACCCGTGGCGGCACCGTCGGCGTCGCGCCCCCCGACGAACCCCTTGTACCCGACGGCCTCCTCGATGTCGGGCAGCTCCGGTCCGGGGGCGCCCCGCAGGTCGGCGAGGGTCCAGGCCACGCGCAGCGCCCGGTCGACGCCGCGGGCGGTCATGGTGCCGGTGCGCAGCTGCCCCTCGAGGACCGCGGCGGCGTCGCGCGGCAGGCGCCCGCGGCGGCGCAGCTCGGGCCCGGGCACCTCGGCGTTGGTGCGCCAGCCCGCGTCGCGCCACCGCTCGCGCGCGGCCGCGCGGGCCGCGAGCACCCGGGTGCGCACCGACGCGGTGTCCTCGGGGACGGGGTCGAGGCCCTCGGTCGCGCCGCCCGCCCAGGACAGCTCCTCGACCGCCTGCAGCGACACCCGCAGGTCGACCCGGTCGAGCATCGGGCCGGAGAGCCGGTTCGTGTAGCGACGGCGCTCGAGGGTGGAGCAGGAACAGTCGGTCTCGCGCGGCGGCGCGCACGGACACGGGTTGGCGGCCATCACCAGCTGGAAGCGGGCGGGATAGCGCACCACGCCGTCGGTGCGCGCCAGCCGCACCTCGCCCTCCTCGAGCGGCGTGCGCAGCATCTCCAGCACGTGCGGGCCGAACTCGTAGATCTCGTCGAGGAAGAGGACGCCGCGGTGGGCCAGGGACACCGCGCCGGGCCGCGCCAGCCCGCTGCCCCCGCCGACCAGGGCCGCCGACGACACCGAGTGGTGCGGGGCGACGAAGGGCGGCGTCGCGGGCAGCGCTTCCTGCGGGTCGAGCGCGCCGGCCAGCGACCGCACCGCCGCCACCTGCAGCGCCGCGTCGACGTCGAGGTCGGGCAGCAGCCCGGTCATCCGCCGCGCCAGCATCGTCTTGCCCGAGCCGGGCGGGCCCACCATCAGCAGGTGGTGCCCGCCCGCGGCGGCCACCTCGACGGCCCGGCGCGCGGCGCGCTGCCCGACGACGTCGGCGAGGTCCTCCCGCGGTCCCCCGCCGACCGGACGGGCCCGCGGCCGGACCGCGAGCAGCCGCCCGCGGTCGCCGCGCAGCCACGCCAGCACGTCGGACAGGTGCTCGGCGCCGAGCACCTCGAGCCCCTCGACCAGGCCCGCCTCGACCGCCGTGGCCGCGGGCACGATCGCCCGCTCCACACCGAGCCGCCGCGCGACGAGCAGCGCCGGCAGCACGCCCCGCACCCCGCGCACCCGACCGTCGAGCGCCAGCTCGCCCACCAGCACGACGCCGCGCAGCGCGGCCACGGGCACCTCCCGCGCCGCCGCGAGCACCGAGCACGCCAGCGCCAGGTCGTAGCCACTGCCCTGCTTGGGCAGCGTGGCCGGGGAGAGCGCGAGGGTGATGCGGCGGGCCGGCCACGACTCCTCCGAGTTGACCACCGCGGCGCGCACCCGGTCGCGGGACTCGGCCAGCGCCGCGTCGGGCAGCCCGACCAGCGACACCCCGGGCAGGCCCTGCCCGATGTCGGCCTCGATCTCGACGACCTCGCCGTCGACCCCGCGCAGGCCGATCGACCACGCACACGCGAGCGCCACGTCAGAACGCCCCCTCGTAGTGCTCGACGCGCGGGGCGGCACCCGCGGGCAGGAGCACGGCGAGCACGTCGAAGCGCACCTCGGCGAACCCGGCGCCCCCGGCGGCGTGCCGCGCGGCCAGCCACCGCTGGGCCAGGCGACGGATCCGGGCGGCCTTCGCCGCCGTCACCGCCTCGGCCGGCACGCCGAAGCCGGTGCCCGAGCGGGTCTTGACCTCCGCGACGACGAGGCGCGCGCCGTCGGCGGCCAGGAGGTCGAGCTCGCCCTCGCGGCAGCGCCAGTTGCGGTCGAGCACGACCAGGCCGCGGGCGGCGAGGTGCGCGGCGGCGACCTCCTCGCCGCGCCGGCCGAGCTCGCGTCGGTCGGGTGTCCCGCGCGGACGCGGCGCGTCGTGCGTGGTGGCCATGGGCGGCCCCCTCGTGCTCGCCGGGCGGCGCCCGGGCGGCCGGGCGGTCCGGCGGCGGGACCGACACTGGCGGGCGCGGGCGCCCGGGCGGCAGTGCCGCGTCGCGGCCTGGGGACAGCCGGCGGGGGTGGGGACGGGCCGCGGTCGTGGTGCGCGCGGTCGGGGCCCGTCCGGCGCAGCGTCAGCCGCTGAAGGGGCCCTCGTCCAGGCGGAGGTCGGGCTTGTCGAGCTCCTCGACGTTGACGTCCTTGAACGTCACCACGCGCACGTTCTTGACGAACCGCGCGGGCCGGTACATGTCCCACACCCACGCGTCGGACATCGTGACCTCGAAGTAGACCTCGCCGTCGGCGTTGCGCACCTTCACGTCGACCGAGTTGGCGAGGTAGAAGCGGCGCTCGGTCTCCACCACGTAGGAGAACTGGGCGACGATGTCCCGGTACTCGCGGTAGAGCGAGAGCTCCATGTCGGTCTCGTACTTCTCGAGATCCTCCGCGCTCATCGCGGTCCCCCCTCCGGCACGGCGTCGGTCTCGGCGTCGGTCTCGGCGTCGGTCTCGGCGTCGGTCTCGGCGTCGGTCTCGGCGTCGAGGTCGTCCGGGTCGCCGGCGGCCCCGTCGAACCCGGCGAGCTCGTCGGCCTCCTCGGCGCCCTCGGCTCCGTCGCGCACCAGGTCGACCGTCACCGTCCCATTGTGTCGCACGCCGTGCCCCGCTCCGTCCTGGTCCCGGCCCCGCGCCGCGGCGGCGACGTTGACGAAGCTGAAGCGGTGGTCCGCGCTCGGACCGTGCTCGGCGAGCGCTGCGCTGTGCGTCGGCGTGCAGTAGCCCTTGTGGACGTCGAACCCGTACTCCGGGTGCTTCTCGTGCAGCGCCGTCATCAGCCGGTCCCGCGTCGTCTTGGCCAGCACCGAGGCGGCGGCCACGCACGCCGCGGCGAGGTCGCCCTTGGGCACGGCGAGCGCGGGGACGCCGAAGCCGGACACCGGGAAGCCGTCGGTGAGCACGTAGCCGGGCCGCACGTCGAGGCGGGCCACGGCCCGGCGCATCCCGTCGATGTTGGCCGCGTGCACGCCGCGCCGGTCGACCTCGGGCGGGTCGACGAGCACGACGTGCCAGTCGAGGGCGCGCCGCCGGATCAGGGCCGCGAACCGCTCGCGCTCGTCGGCGGTGAGCAGCTTGGAGTCGGTGAGGCCCTCGAAGCGGCGGGCGTCGCCGGGCCGCAGGATGCAGGCGGCGACGGCCAGCGGGCCGGCGCACGCGCCGCGGCCCGCCTCGTCGACCCCCGCGACCGGGCCCAGCCCGTGGCGCTCCAGGGCGGACTGCAACGCCCAGCTCTCGGTGCTGCGGCGGACGATCGCGCGTGGCGGCTGGACCCCCGTGCGCGGGGGCAGCGCCGCACGGCGCCGGGCGGATCGCCGGCCGGCACCGGCCACGCGTCGACGGCCCGCGTCGTGTCCCGCCGTCAACGGTCCGGGTCGCCGGGGGACGGTGGCGGCGCGGGGCCGCCCGCGGCCGGGACGGGCCCGTCGACGCCGCCGTGCAGGGATCGGCGCCAGCGTCGCGAGACCACGACCAGCGGCACCGCGCCCACGACGCCGGCCGCCACCGGCGCCGCCGACGTCCACGCCGGGGCGCCGAGCGCGGACGGCTGCGCCTGCGGGTCGGTGTCGGGCACCCCGCCCCAGCGGCCGACGGGCAGCACGATCACCCGGGCCTTGCCGATGACGTCGGTGATCCCGATGGGACCGTGCACGCGCGCGTCGGCGGAGTTGTTGCGGTTGTCGCCCATGACCCACAGCTGGCCCTGCGGCACCTGCACGGGCGGGAAGTCGGCCTGCGTGCGGCCGAGGTTGGGCTGGTAGTAGATGTAGGGCTCGGTGAGCGGGACGCCGTCGACCGTCACCCGGTTCTGCGGGTCGCAGCACGCCACGGTCTGGCCGCCGACGGCGATGACGCGCTTGACGAAGTCCTTCTCGTCCGGCGGCGCGAGCCCCACCAGCGACAGCCCGCTCTGCAGGCCGCGGACCAGCACGTTGTCCGAGCGCTGGCTGTTCGAGACCTCGCCGTTGTCGCCCCACGCCGGCGGTCCGCGGAAGACGACGACGTCGCCGGGAGCCGGGTCGGAGAACCGGTAGGTGACCTTGTCGACGGCCACGCGGTCGTTGGCGCAGCCGCTGCAGCCGTGCAGCGTGCGCTCCATGGACGCCGACGGGATGACGTAGATGCGCGCGAGGAACGTCTGGATGACGAAGGTCAGGACGACGGCGACGACGATCAGCAGCGGGAGCTCGCGCCAGAACGAGCCCTTGCGCTTCGCCTTGCCCTTGCCCTTGTCGCCGCCGCGCCCCGCGCGCCGCGACGCGCGCCCGCCGGCGTCGTCGGCGTCCTCGCCGCCGTCCGGGGCGTCCTCGTCGTCACGCCCGGGGCCGGTGCCGGCCCCGCGGCGATGACGGCCCGGGCCGACGCCCGCGCCGGTGGTCCGGGTGGTGTCGCCGGTCGTGGCGGTGCTGCTCGTGGTGCCGGTGGTGGTGGCCCCGTCCCGCGCCGCGCGCGGGGGCCGGGACGCGAAGCCGTCCGCCCCGGCCAGGCCACCGTCGGCGGGCGAGGGGGACGAGGTGTCGGGGGTCGACGAGGAGGCCGCGGCCGACGTCCCCGACGAGGCCGTGGGGGTGGAGCTCGTGGCCTCACCGGACGCTGCCGCGGCGGGTGCCGGGCGCGGGTCCGGGGGCGCCGTGCCGCCGGGCGGCGAGGCGGGGGAACGACCCGCGCCGTGCACGGGCGCGCCGTACGCGGGCGGCGCCGGGGGCCCGGCGGGCTCGGCGCCGGGGGCGCCGCCGTCGGGGCGCGGGACGCCGAACGGTGGGGGCGCCGCGGCCGCCGTCCAGGGCGGGCCGCCGCGGCCGGGTCCGTGGGGCGGCTGAGGCGGCGAAGGCGGATGAGGCGGCTGGGCCGGGGTGGACGGCCCGGCGCCGTGGGGCGCGGACCCGGCGGCGCCGTTGCCGTGCGAGCCGGACCCCGACGAGCCGTTGCCGTACGGACGGGGGTGGCCGTTGCCGTACGGACCGGGGTGGCCGTTGCCGTACTGATCGGGGTGGCCGTTGCCGTACGGACCGGGGTGGCCGTTGCCGGCGGACCCGGGCGACCCGGCACCCCACGTCCCGTTGCCGTGCGCCCCGTTGCCGTGCGCCCCGTCCCCGTGGGCGCCGTTGCCGGAGGAGCCGTTGCCGTACGGACCGGGAGCCGCGGCCCCGGCGCCGAGGGAGCCGTTGGCCGCCCCGAGGCCCCCCGACCGGTGGGCGGTCGGCCCGTGGCCGTCCGGCCCGAGGGGATCGGGGCCGTGCGGGTTCGGCCCGGCCGCCGGCGTCGGCGCGTAGCGGTCCGAGCCGGTCCAACCCGAGGCGCCGTAGGGGGCGTGCATCCCGTTCCCGTGGCCGTGGCCGGTCGGGGGCGGGACGGGGACGTCGCCGTAGGGGTCGTCGTCCTCCGGGCGGGCGTGGGACGGGGTGCGGCCGCCGTGGCCGTCGGACCCGAACGGGCCCGCGGCGTCGGGGCGGGTCGTCCCGCCCGGGCCGGTGGTCCGGAACGGGGGGACGGAGGGCTCCTGGGGGCGCACGCGACTCAGGTTAGGAGACCGGTCGGGCCGACTCAGGAGGCCGGCGTGGTCTCGCGCTTCTCGCGGATCTTCGCGGCCTTGCCCCGACGCTCACGGAGGTAGTACAGCTTCGCCCGCCGGACGTCACCGCGCGTGACGACCTCGATGTGGTCGATGTTGGGCGAGTGCACGGGGAAGGTGCGCTCCACCCCGACGCCGAAGGAGACCTTGCGGACGGTGAACGTCTCGCGCAGGCCGCCCCCGTGCCGGCGGATCACGACACCCTGGAAGACCTGTACACGGGAGCGTGAACCCTCGATCACCCGGACGTGCACCTTCACGGTGTCCCCGGCGCGGAAGTCGGGGACGTCGGAGCGCAGCGACTTGGCGTCGAGCTCGTCCAGGGCGTTCATCGTCAGCGTCCTCGCGGTCTCACGGGCCGGCGCCGGCACCCGCGGGAACGGGCGTCCGTGTGCTGCCGACCAGGGCGGTTCTCGGGCGGCGGGCGGCGATCACCGACCCCGGTCGGGCCGTGCGCCGTCCGCGGCAACCTCCCCAGTCTGCCATGCCCTCGGACGTGCCCGTCCGGCCGGGTCGTACCCGCACGCGGCGAGCACCTCGCGGTCCCGCGCGTCGAGCGCGGCCTCGCCGTCGCGGGCGAGCAGCGCGTCGAGCAGGTCCGGACGCACGGCCGCGGTGCGCTCGAGCGAGCGGTCGCGGCGCCAGCGGGCGACGGCGCCGTGGTCGCCCCCGCGCAGCACCCCGGGCACCGGCAGGTCGCGCCAGAGCTCCGGGCGGGTGTAGGAGGGGGCCTCGAGCAGGCCGTCGGAGAAGCTGTCGAGCTCGGCCGAGGCCGGGTTGCCGAGCACGCCGGGCACGAGCCGCGAGACGGCCTCGACGACGACGAGCGCGGCGACCTCGCCGCCGGCGAGCACGTAGTCCCCGAGCGAGACCTCCTCCACCGGCATCCGACGTGCCGCGTCCTCCAGCACCCTCGCGTCGATGCCCTCGTACCGCCCGCAGGCGATGACCAGCCACGGCTCGGCGGCCCAGCCGGCGGCGCGCTGCTGGGTCAGCGGCGCCCCCGCCGGCGTGGGCACGAGCAGTCGGGGCACCCCGTCGCCCGACCCGGCGACCTCGTCGAGCGCCGCCCCCCACACCGGGGCCGTCATGAGCATCCCCGGTCCGCCGCCGTAGGGCGCGTCGTCGACGGCCTGGTGCACGCCGGTGGCCCAGCGGCGCAGGTCGTGCACCCGCACGTCGAGCAGCCCCACACGGCGCGCCCGGCCGACGAGCGCCTCGTCGAGCGGGGCGAGGTAGCCCGGGAAGATCGTGACGACGTCGATGCGCATCGGGCACGATCCTGCCCCTGACCGCGCACGAAGGGGGTCCGAGGGTGGAACAGTTCCTGTCCTACCCGCAGCAGTGGCGCCTGCTCGCGCCGCTGGCCCTGGCGCTCGTGCTGTGCACGCTCATCGGCCTCGAGCGCGAACTGGCGGCCAAGAGCGCCGGGCTGCGCACGCACACCCTGGTCGGTGTCGGGTCCGCGGGCTTCATGCTGATCTCGAAGTACGGGTTCGACGACCTGCTCGCCTCCCCGGACATCACCCTCGACCCGTCGCGCCTGGCGGCGCAGATCGTCTCCGGCATCGGCTTCATCGGCGGCGGACTGATCTTCGTGCGCCGCGACGCGGTGCGCGGGCTCACGACGGCGGCGACCATCTGGGCGGCGGCCGCCGTCGGCACGGCCTGTGGCGCGGGCCTCCCGCTGCTCGCGGTGGCGGGGACGGCGGTGCACTACCTCGTCACCCGCGGCTACCGCCCGCTCGCCCGCCTCGTGACGCGGTCGTCGACGATGCCGCGCGACGTCCACCTCTCCTACACCGACGGGCGCGGGGTGCTGCGCGAGGTGCTGACGATCTGCACCGACCGCGGCTTCGCCGTCGCCGGCATGCACGTCGACCGGGCCGACGCGGGCGGACCAGCCGGCCCGGACGACCCGGGCGGGCCGCGCACGGCGTCGGTGACGCTGTCGCTGACCGGCCGGGGGACGCTGACCGCCCTGTCCGGCGAGCTCTCCGAACTGCCCGGGGTGCTGGCCGTGGGCGTGCCCGCGGAGGAGGACTAGCCGCACGCGGTGCCGGTGTGGGCCGGCTCCACCGCGCGCACGGGTCCCGTGCGCGGGCGTTCCCGGGGTTCTTCAGCCCTCCAGCAGGCCCTCCGGGGGGTCGAGGACGACGCGCCCGCCGGCGAGGTCGACCTCGGGGACGATCGCGGCGACGAACGGCACGAGCGCCTCGTCGCCGCCCGGCCGCGCGACGGCCAACAGCTCACCACCCGCGCCGTGCACGACGGCCGTCACCGTGCCGACCGGTGTGCCGTCGACGAGGACGACGGCGAGGCCCTCGAGCTGGTGGTCGTGGAACTCGTCGGGGTCCTGGGGCGCGTCGGCGAGGGCGGGCGCGGTGAGCTCGGCCGCGCGCAGCGCCTCGGCGCCGTCGCGGTCGGCGACCTCCTCGACCTGCACGAGCAGGCGGCCGCCGTGGCGCCGCGCGGCGGTCACGGTCACCGCCGGGAGCGCGCGGCCCCGCACCGAGAGCACCGCACCCGGCGCGAACCGGGCGTCGACGTGGTCGGTGCGGGGCTCGACGACGAGCTCCCCGCGCAGGCCGTGGGCCTTGACGACGCGCCCGACGACGCGCTCGTCGGACGCGTCCTCGCCGGGGGTCACGGCCGGGGCCACGCGCTCAGCGGTCGGTGTCGACCACGTCGACGCGCACGCCCCGCCCGCCGATGCCACCCACGACGGTGCGCAGGGCGGTGGCGGTGCGCCCGTTGCGCCCGATCACCTTCCCGAGGTCGTCGGGGTGCACCCGGACCTCGAGGGTGCGGCCGCGCCGGTTGGTCACGAGGTCGACCGCGACGTCGTCGGGGTGGGCGACGATCCCCCGCACGAGGTGCTCGAGCGCCTCGGCGAGCTCGCTCATGTCGGTCCAGCTCCCCGATCGACGTGCTGGCCTGGACGCTTCGTGTCCGTCACTCGGACGAACCGGTGACCTTGGCCAGCTCCTCGTTGAAGCGGGCCTGCTTGTCGACCTTCTCCGGCTGCGGCTTGAGCTTGCCCTCGGCGCCGGGCAGGCCCTTGAACTTCTGCCAGTCGCCGGTGACCTTCAGCAGGCCGTGCACCGGCTCGGTCGGGATGGCCCCGACGCCCAGCCAGTACTGCGCGCGCTCCGAGTCGATCTTGATGACGCTCGGCTGGCTCTTCGGGTGGTACTCACCGATCGTCTCGATGACGCGCCCGTCGCGACGGGTGCGCGCGTCGGCGACGACGACCCGGTAGTGGGGCTCGCGGATCTTGCCCATGCGGGCGAGCTTGATCTTGACGGCCACTGCTCTGTACTGCTCCTCGTCTCGGCATCGCGGGCCCCGGCGTCGACGGCGGGGTGGGGCACCCGCCGCGCGCCGAACGTGTCAGGTCGCGACCTGGAGAGAGGGTGGTCACGACAACTCCCCGATTGTGCCAGACGTGCCCCCATCGACGTGCTCCCCCTAGGCGAAGGGCGCGAGGGTGACGCCGGCGCCGCGGAGGGCGTCGGCGACCCGGCGGGCGGTGTCCACCGCGCCCGGCGAGTCGCCGTGCAGGCACAGCGACGCGGCCT
>Ga0196958_10000582_pt1 | contig 11975 bp, 10 predicted proteins | sample S1v_10metaG_FD_148654 | JGI IMG/M metagenome (GOLD analysis project Ga0196958, IMG submission 148654) | Soil microbial communities from Anza Borrego desert, Southern California, United States - S1+v_10 | ecosystem: Environmental > Terrestrial > Soil > Desert | place: USA: California | collected...
TTGATCGACTTAACTGCTCCAGGTCGCGTCGCTGCTCCTCGCTTGCCTCAACGTTCGTTCTCCCGCCCATCACTCGCCCACGACGAGTATCGCGCTTCCGTTGGCCAACTCAAAGCATGCTGCTTAGTGAGAGGGGAATCGACGATGTTCGGCTTCGAATGCGGATCGCGAGACAACGCCCGCCGCGACGCGATCGCAATCGTTCGTCGTCGCCGGACCTGAGACGATCGTCTGCGAATCCCTCGACTAGAACCGTACCTGCGGCGCGCGGCCGTGTGGAAACGACCGCGAAACGGCGCTCCGCTTGCTATCGGTATGCGCCCACTTCTCCTCCTCGTTCTTGCGCTCGCCTGCAGTTCGACGCCGCCGGAAGCACCGCCGAATCTCGCCGCGCATGCGCATCGGCTCGACGACTACACGCCGCTGATGCGCGCCATCGGCGACGCGCATCTCGTCCTCCTCGGCGAGGCGACGCACGGCACGCACGAGTTCTACGTCGAGCGCGCGAAGATCACGCAGCAGCTCATCACGGAGAAGAAATTCACCGGCGTCGCGCTCGAAGCGGATGGCTCGGATGCGGAGCGCATCGATCGCTACGTGCGGGGAGAGTCGACGGACCGCTCGGCGGCCGAGGCTTTGCGGGGGTTCGAAGATTTTCCGCGGTGGATGTGGCGGAATCAGGAGTTCGCGGATCTCGTGGAGTGGATCCGCAGACACAACGACTCGCTGCCGGCCAATGAGCCGAAAGTCGGCGTGTACGGGCTCGACCTGTACGGACTCGAAGAGTCACGCGCGGCGCTGAAGGCGCTCGCGAGTCCGCGCAATGCCGACGAGCAATTCGCGAAGGAACAGCACGCGCGCGTGGTGAAGAACGCCGAGGAGTACTACCGGGAGGAACAGCGGGGTGTGGTGTCGACGTGGAACCTGCGCGACCGCCACATGGTCGAGACGATGGCCGCGCTGCAGCAGTTCCTCATCCAGCGCAACGGCCGCGACCACATCGTCGTGTGGGCGCACAACAGCCATGTCGGCGACGCGCGTGCAACCAGCCGCGCGCGGTACAACGAGTGGAACATGGGCCAGCTCGTGCGCGAGCACTGGCCGCGCGGCGCGAGCTTCACCGTCGGCTTCACGACGCACACGGGCACGGTGATGGCCGCGAGCGAATGGGGCGGCGCTCCGCGCGTGCAGCAGCTCCGCGAATCCATGCGGGGCAGCCACGGCGCGCTCCTGCACGAGACCGGCCTCGCGCGCTTCTACCTCATCCTCTCCGAGATCGAAGAACGGGCGGTGCGCACCCCGCGGCAGCAACGCGCGGTCGGCGTGATCTACCTCCCCTTCCAGGAAGCGACCGCGCACTACTTTGCGGCCACGCTGGCGGAGCAGTTCGACGCGGTGATTCACATCGACGAGACGACGGCGGTGACGGCATTGCCATAAGTCACAGAGCCGCGCGAACGGTGGCGATGGCACGCGGCTCGAGCCGGAGTTGACGCGTGAAAGGCGTGGCTCCGGCGCAGCGGACGTCGAGACGGGCATCCGACGATGCGGGAAGTTCATACCACGCCAGCACGACTCGCTGATGCATCTGCAGATCAACGGCGGCGCGGTGCTGCCGCTGCCCGATCGTGAGACTGGCGTCGCACGGCGGCGCGCCCGGTGTCGTCGCTCGTTCCAGTACGGCGAGCACGCCTGAGCGTGAGGCGCGGGGCCGCTCAGGACGCAGTGTCGTGACCGCTCCGCCTCGAACGCGCTGCGGTCGCGCCAATGCGAGGGCGCGCCCGTTTTCATCGAAGATGCCGCCGAGGACTTTGCCGGACGGCATCCGCACAGTGTCATACGCATGAGCGCGCTCGATCCGTCGATCGAACGGTCGATGCGTCCCGATGAGCTCCAGCGACAGGAGACGAAAGGTACTCCCGCGCGGCACCTCGATGCTCCGATCGAGTTGAAGCACTCCGGCCGGCACCATCTGCTTCGACAACATCAGTCCCGAGCCCCTGAACGGCTCCCCCGCGTAGCGAATGATCGTCTGCGCGCTGACCATTCCGTTCTGCTCCGCCCAGAAGAAGTAGCGTCCGACCGGCGGTTGAAACCACGTGCCGCACGAGAAGACCCTTTCCCGCGACTGATTCTCAGTTTCGACGAGTCGGATGACGCAGCTTGCGGAGTCGACGGCGACGTCCTGCGGCACCACCTGAATCGCCATCCTCCCCCCGATTGAGCCCGGAGGCTCAGCAGCGGCGGCCAGGAGCAGAGCGAGCGCACACGCGAGGCGGCGGGATGGAGTAATTGACATAGGAAGTCGGGCCGCGGATGATCGGACGGAATGCCATCCACTTTACGGCGAAGGAACGAAGGATGAAAAGCAGAATCTATCGCTTTGCAATCGGGACTATCCTCGCGTTGAGCGTCACATCGGCGCCGAGCATGAACGGCGGCATCCGGCATCCGACGCCGGTCGATCCCGGCGACTGGCCCGCGGGATGCTCGATTCCTTACGGCTACACTGCCGCATGCGGATTCTACGCGAGCAACACGAACGGCGAATGTGCGTGCCGCGAAGGCGATAACATCGACACGACGTTGTGCATGAAATCCAATGCGGGTGGTGGGTGCGGTCTCTACGAGAACGCCAACGACCCATGCTGCACCGGCGGCAGCGGCTTCTGATGTTCGCGCTTCTGCTCGTTGCGGCGCTGGCCGCGGGCGCGCAGAGTGTGACCGTCGTTCCGCGCGGAGACACGGCCAATTGTCACGCGCACATCGTCGACGCTGACGGCAACGAATCCGACGCACCGTGCGGATCACCCATCGCCCTTCCCGCGAACGCCCGTGCGTGGCTTACGGCCGATGGAACGATCACGCCGTACCTCGCCGACGTCACGGGCGGCGGGCGCGTCGTTCTCGGCGGGCTCACGGCAGCGAGCACGGTCACGTTTCCGGCGGGGCGGCGACTTCGTCCGGGAGAGCGCATCCGCCTCGTCTCCCTCAACGAGCCGCGCGACGGCACCGCGTTGCACGGCCTCTTCGTCCGCGACGTCACGGCACTCGATCAGGAGATCACGATGCCGGCCGGACGCGCGGTTGCGTTGCTGCTCGATGAAAAAGCGCGCGTCCTCGCCCTCTCCCGCCCCATTTCCTTGCACGCCAACGCGATCACGAGCATCTGGCCGGAAGTCCCGGAGGGCGCGGCCGTCGTCGCACGCGTCGCGCGTCCGAGGCAGGACGCCGTGGCGCTGACGGCGCTCGACGCGGCAGGCACGCATGCACCCGACGTCTTCGTCGCCGCGGCAGATGCCCTGTTCGCGGTCTGGTACGCACTCGAAGGAAACACGGCTCGCCTCGCCGCCGCGTCCGAAACGCTCCACCTCGCAAACGAGACGGCAGCGCTGCGTCGCGGGAGCGTGACGACCTTCGACGAATCGTTGCGTGTCCTGCCTGCACTGACCGTCACGATCGGCGCGTTTCCGGACGACGTCCATCCTGAGCCGATGAAACTGACCATCGCGCGGAAGAGCGACCCGCAAGCGATCCTGCGCACGCTCGAGGTCGAGGCGGCGCGCACCTTCACGTTCGAGCACGTACCCGCTGCACCGCTCACGGTCGCGTTGCAGATCGGCGATGCCGACCTGCTTCGCTCCATCGATCTCACACCGGGCGACGACGCCACGTTCCACGTCGCGCTGACGCCGATCCTGGTGAGCGGCACGGTCCACCGGGGAGACACCCCCTCGCGCGCCACCCTCCGCTTCGGCCAGAAGCTCCGCGTCGAGACCGACGAAGCAGGACGCTATTCGATCCTGTTCTGGCAACCGCAGCGGCACATCGTCGAAGTCCTCCTCCCCGAGCTTCCTCCGTACACGGAAATGGTGAACGTCACCGCCTCGATGACGTTCGACCTGCACATCCCGGCGAATGCCATTCGCGTGCGCGTCTACGATGCCCTCGACAACAAACCGATCGAGCGCGGAGAGATCGCGATGCACAGCCGCGCCTCCGGCCGCGCATCCGTCAGCACGATCGCGATCACCAGCGCTCTGCAGCAGCTTCCGCCGCAACGCGCCGGCAGAACCGAGCTCCGTGTGAGCGCGCCCGGTTACGCCGATGCGGGGCCGGTCGTCGTGGAAATCGACGAGAGGCTGCGCGAAAAAACGATCGACGTTCCGATGACCCGCGGCGGCGAGTCGACCGAGCTCGTGATCCGGCTCGACGGCGTGACCCCCGCGGCCGGTGCGGAGGTCGGTGCCTGGGAGGGAGACCAGACCGTATGGCTCGGCAAAGCGGACGGCGAAGGACGCATCGACGTCCCGCAAAGTCTTGCAGCGCGGCGCGTGATCATCCGCCACCCGTCCGCCGCCTCGGCGGTGGTATTCGGCGCCGGCGACGGCCCGCTTTCGCTCGCGCCTCCCGCACCGCCGCTCCTCGTGCGCGTCGTGCGGCGCAATGGCGACCCGATCGGCCCTGCAGCGGCGATGCTGTCGGTCCGTCTTCGCGGCAGTGTGCGGCTCACCGGCGCCGAGGCTGCTTTTGCAACGTGGTCGCTCGGTGCGACTTCCCCCGATGGGACACTCCTCGCGCGCGGCCTGCCTCGCAACACCGTCCGCATGTTCGCGACTCGCACGGCAACACGTGCACAGATCGAGACCGGCACCTTCGACAGTCTCGCCACCGCCATCGACTACCCGTGGCCGGCGACCGCGAACGTGACGCTGGTCGATGAGTAGTGCCGTAATCTGTCGCGGTGACGCGCCGCTTCCTCCTCGTCCTCGCAGCGATGACCTGGTTCGTCCCGTCGCTGCTGCTCCTCGACGGGCCCGGCGTCCCGCGTCAGCTCGCCCTTGGCGCGACGACGATCGCCGTTCTCTGGCTCTGCATGCGCACGTCGCCGGTCCCGGCGGCGCAGATCCTCTGCGCGATCGCCGTGGCCACACTGGGGGAGGTCGTGCTTTCCGTAGGGTGGGGACTCTATGACTACGCCCATGCGCTGATCCCGCTGTATGTCCCGCCGGGTCACGGTCTCTTCTACGCGCTGGCGGCCGAGAGCGCGACGCAGCCGTTCCTCCGCAAACACGAACGGATCATCGTGAGCACGGTCCTCATCGCGGTCAGCGCGATCGCCATCGTCACGCTCTTCGCGCTCGGAGACACCTGGGGCTTCCTCTGGTGGCTCGGTGTCCTCGCCCTGATCGCCCGCTCCGAAAACCGCCTCCTCCTCGCCACCTGCGTCGTCTACACGCTCCTCCTCGAATACACCGGCACGGCGATGGGCAACTGGACGTGGGCCGCGGAAGTACCGGGGGTGGGATTGCGGTCCGCCAATCCGCCGTCCGGCGTGGGCATCCTGTACGTGGTGCTGGATTTGATCGTCGTCGCCATCGCGCTGCGGGCATCCGGCGTCCGCGTTTTGTGGACCAGGCGACCCCTCCCGGAAGCCTGACGTCCGCCCCTTCCTAACCTTCTCTGCAACTTTTCGTACTTCATGGCGTATCTCGCCTTGTCGAAGCAGTTCGTGAGGAGAAAACCAGGCATGTCCAGACTCGCAAAGACCCTCGTGCTTCTAGTCGTCCTGGCGCTCGCCAGCGTCGGCGTGTACGCGGTGGCCCGCAACGGAAAGAAGAAAGACGGCGGGTTCAAGGAAGTCGAAGTCACGCAGGGGACGATCGTCGAGAAGGCGGTCGCCGTGGGCCAGATCCAGCCGCGGCAGAAGTTCCAGGTGAAATCGAAGATCTCCGGCATCGTCCGCCGCGCGCACGTGCAGGTCGGCGATACGGTCAAGACCGGCGACGCGCTCTTCGAGATTGCACCGGACCCGACCCCGCTCGAGGTCACCGAGGTCGATCGCCGCGTCGAGTCCGCCTCGGCGTCGTTCCGTCGCGCGGAGAGCGAGTACCAGCGCGCGCAGGAGCTCTCGCGCAGCGGCGTGCTCCCCACGAGCGAAGTCGAGCAGAAGAAAGAAGCGTACGAGCTCGCCCGCGTCGCGCTCACCAAAGCGCAGCAGGACCGCGACCTCACCCGCAAAGGCCGCCTCACCGCGGGCGGCCAGGAATCGATCATCCGCGCGCCGGCCGCCGGCACGATCCTCAGCCGCGCCGTCAACGAGGGCGATCCGATCGTTCCGCTGACGTCGTACCAGCCCGGCACCGAGATGGCCACCGTGGCCGACATGTCGGACCTCATCTTCAAAGGCACCGTCGATGAGATCGACGTCGGCAAGCTCTCCGTCGGCATGCAGGCGCGCATCAAAGTCGGCGCGCTCCCGACCGACGTCGTCACCGGCCGGGTCCAGCGCATCGCCCCGCAGGCGCAGCAGAAGGAAGGCGCCACGCTGTTCGACGTCGAGATCGAGCTCGACCCGAATCAGAAGATCACCCTCCGCGCCGGCTACTCCGCCAACGCGGACGTCATCATCCGCGAAAAGAAAGACATCCTCACCCTCCCCGAGCGCCTCGTCTCGTTCGAAGACGGCGGCAAGAAAGCCTTCGTCGAGCTCCCGAGCGGCGACCCGAAAGCGGAGCCGAAAAAGGTCGAAGTGAAGACCGGTATCAGCGACGGCCTCAACGTCGAGATCGTGTCCGGCGTGAGCAAAGGGCAGAAGGTCGTGGAGCGGCCGCCGAAGGAGATCAGCTGAGAGAGATGAATGAGGAGAGAGGAGAGAGGAACGATGAGAGATGAACGATGAGAGATGAGAGATGAGTTCCTCGCTCATCGCTCCCCTCTCATCTCTCATCTCTCATCTCTCCGCTCTCATCTCTCCCTCTCTCCTCTGATCGCTGGAGACCTGCGTAAATGAAAGACGTCCTCCGCCAACTCCTCCGCGACGTGCGTACGGAGAAGCTCCGCACTTTCCTCACGGTGTTCGGCATCGTGTGGGGGACGGTGGCGATCTCGCTCATGCTTGCGTTCGGGACCGGGCTGCACAAGCGGATGATCCAGAACACCGCGGGTCTCGGCGATCGCATCGTCATCGCCTGGCCGGGGCTCACGTCGATCCCGTACGAAGGGCTCGGCAAGGGACGCCGTTTGCGCGTGTCCGAGGAGGACATCGCCGCGATCCGCAGCGAAGTGCGCGGACTCAAAGCGATCTCCGGCGAGTACATGACCTCGATGCGTCTCGACTACGGCACGAAGACCATGTCGATCGACGTCTCCGGCGTTGCCTCCGAGTTCGGCGGGATGCGCAACCTCATCCCCGGCGAAGGCGGGCGCTTCGTCAACGCGCTCGACGATCGCGATCAGCGCCGTACGATCTTCCTCGGCGACAAACTCGCCGAGAACATCTTCGGCCCCGACGCCCCGAAAACCGCGATCGGCAGGATCGTGCTCGTCAACCAGTCGCCGTTCCAGGTGATCGGCGTCCTGCAGAAGAAATCCCAGGACTCGAGCTACAGCGGCCGCGACAACGAGAAGGCCTTCATCCCCTCCTCGACATTCCGCGCGCTGACCGGCGACAAGTACGTCGACAACATGGTCTTCCAGGCCGCGCAGTCGAGCGAGACCAAAGCGCTCATCGAGCGGGTGCGCGTCGGATTCGGCAAGCGCCTGCGGTTCGCTGCCGACGACAAGGAAGCGATGTCGATGTGGGACACCACCGAGCAGTTCCAGTTCTTCGACATCTTCATGCTCTCGTTCAACGCCTTCCTCGGCATCATCGGCGTGCTGACGCTGATCGTCGGCGGCATCGGCGTGTCGAACATCATGAACGTCGTCATCGAAGAGCGTACGCGCGAGATCGGCATCAAGATGGCCCTCGGCGCCAAGTCCGGCGCAATCCTCACGCAGTTCCTCCTCGAAACGCTGATGATCACCATCTTCGGCGGCGCCATCGGCTTCATCATCTCGCTCGGCATCTGCGCCATCTTCCCCGAGCAACTCTACGAATACGTCGGAAAACCCGAGGTCTCGCCGGTGGTGGCACTCTTCACGGCCATCGCCCTCGGCGTGGTTGGACTAGTGGCAGGGTACTTTCCGGCGCGGGATGCGTCGCGGCTGGATCCGGTCGTGGCAATGAAACTATGAACGCGTTGCTGGTTGCTCGTTGCTGGTTGCTCGTACAGCAATGGCTCCGCCCCCAGGCATCGAGTCCCAAGCAACCAGTAACCAGTAACCAGTAACCAGCAACCATCATGAAACAAGACTTCCACGTCATCCTCCGCCAGTTCGCCACCGCGAGCCAGTTGCAGAAGAAGCGCGCGTTCCTCACCATCGCTGCGATCGCGTGGGGCACGGTTGCCATCCTGCTGCTGCTCGCGTTCGGCGAAGGGCTCAAGCGGCAGATGGACAAGAACCGCCGCTCCACCGGTGAGAACCTCGCCGTGATGTGGCCCGGCGAAACCACCAAGGCGTCGCAGGGCATGCCGCCGGGGCGCCCGATCCGCCCGCGCATCGACGACGTGGAAATGATCCGCTCGCAGATGCCGGAGCTCAAGAGCGTGCACGGCGAGATCGTGTCTTGGCGCACGGCGCTGCAGTGGGAGCGCAAAACCGTGAACGGCCGCGTCATGGGCGCACATCGTTCGTACGGCGACAGCCGCGTGCACTACCCCGTCGCCGGCGGACGCTGGATCAACGCGCAGGACGAAGAGCAGCGCCGTCGCGTGATCTTCCTCGGCGACGAGCTGGCGACCGACATCTTCGGCAAGGTCGATCCCGTCGGAAAGACGTTGCTCGTCAACAATTCACCGTACGTCGTCATCGGCGTCATGCAGAAAAAGACGCAGATGGGCGTGTACGGAGGTCCGGACAAAGACCACGCCGTCATTCCGTACACGACGTTCCGCGCGCAGTTCGGGCGCGAACGCCTGAACGTGCTGGTCATCCAGACGCACGAGCCCGAGGAGATGCAGGGGGCACTGAAACGCGTCAACGAGATCCTCGGCAAAAAGTACGGCTACGACCCGACCGACGACCGCGCGTTCGGCACGTGGGACATGGTCAAGACCTCGAAGCAGTCGCGCATGATGATCGTCGGCATCCAGATGTTCCTCGGCATCGTCGGCGCGCTGACCCTCGTCATCGGCGGCGTCGGTGTGGCGAACATCATGTACGCCGTCGTGAAAGAGCGCACGCGCGAGATCGGCGTGAAGATGGCCCTCGGCGCGAAGTCGCGCTGGATCATCTGGCCGTTCGTGCTCGAAGGTCTCGTCTACACCTTCATCGGCGGCGCGGGCGGCATCATGATCGCGACGCTGCTCGTGGCCGCGGCCACGTTCCTCCCCGTCGAGAACAATCAGGTCCTCTCCTTCCTCGGACGTCCGACGCTCTCGCCGCAGATCGGCATGGCCACGTCGGCAATCCTCGGAGTGATCGGACTGCTCGCCGGGTATTTCCCCGCGCGCAGGGCAGCGCGCATCGATCCCGCGGCAACCTTGCGTTACGAATGACGTCGTCGATGCTCGGTTGCCGGTTCTCTGCGACGCATCGCCAGACAACGGACAATCGATAACCGACCACCCGAATCGGCTCGAACGGAGACTCTCACATGAACAGCAACGGCACCATCATCCGGATGGACAACATTCGCAAGGTGTACGACACCGGCAAAGTGAAGGTCGAAGCGCTCAAAGGCATCGACCTCGACATCCATCCGGGCGAGTTCGTCGCGATCGTCGGCCCGTCCGGCTCCGGCAAGTCGACGCTCATGAATCTCCTCGGATGCCTCGACACGCCGACGGACGGCATCTACGAGATCGGCGGCGACAACGTCGCGGGCGTCACGCGCGACCAGCTCGCGGAGATCCGCAATCGCCGCGTCGGCTTCGTGTTTCAGAGCTTCAACCTCCTGCCGCATCTCACCGCGCTGGAGAACGTCGAGCTGCCGATGCTGTTCGGCGGCATCGCGCCGAAAGCACGCCGCACCCGCGCCTCGGAGCTGCTCGAGAAAGTGGGACTCGGCGAGCGCCTCGATCACAAGCCAACCGAGCTTTCCGGCGGTCAGATGCAGCGCGTCGCCATCGCGCGTGCGCTGGCGATGGACCCGGACATCCTCCTCGCCGACGAACCGACCGGGAACCTCGACACGACGTCCGGCACGGACATCATGTCCATCTTCACCGAGCTGTGGAAGAGCGGCAGGACGCTCGTGATCATCACGCACGATCCCGCGCTCGCCCGCCGCGCTTCGCGCATCGTCGAGATCCGCGACGGCCGCATCACCAGCGATCACCGCAACGAAGTGGCCGCGTGACGGTAGCGCCGGCCGGAGTCCGGCGCTACGTTCCCTCACGAAAGCTGGTGTACGCTCCGCGCATGCGCCGCACGCTCCTCGTTCTCGCGCTCCTCCTCCCGCTCGTCTCCTGCTCCAGCGGCGGCACCGCGCCCGGCGTCGCACGTCCGGCCGAGATCGCGCAACCCGCGATCCACATCGCCCCCGTTCACGACATCTTCTTCGGCCGCGGCTCGAGCGCGGCGGTGGCGCTCGAGATCGAGGTCACGAACCGCGCGAACGTGCCGCTCCTGCTGCGCGAGGTGGAAGTCTCCTCGTCGGGCATGATGCAGTACACGCTGCGCACGCGCCGCCAGCGTTACAACGAAACCCTCGCGCCCGGCGAGACGAAACGCGTGACGCTCTTCACCGAGGCTTACGCGAACGTGCGGAACCCGAGCGAGCCTCTGAGCATGCGCTCGTTCGTCTTCTTCGAGGTGAACGGAAAGCTGTTCCGGGAGATCGTCTTCTCGCGCGGTTGATGCACCGTGCCACACCCGTCGCCGCCGCGCTCCTCCTCGCAGCACTCGCGCTGCAGTTGCACGTGCACGTCACGGCTGCGAGCCCGACCATCGACGAGCCGACGCACATTCTCGCCGGCTACCGCCATCTCCGCTGCGGCGACTTCGGGATCAATCCCGAACATCCGCCGCTCGCGAAAATCGTCGCCGCGCTGCCGCTGCTGACGATGAATCCGCGCGATCCGCTGGGACCGTGCACCTCGCGCGCGATCGTCGCGCAGCGCGCGTTCCAGGCCGGCGGATTCTTTCTCGCCGGCAACGGCGTGGATCGCGTGACGATCCCCGCCCGCCTCGCCGTCGCCACGTTCACGCTCCTTCTCGCACTCCTCGTCTTTCTTTTCGCGCGCGAGCTGTTCGGCGATCCTGCCGCGCTCGTCGCACTGGCCGTGTTCGCCTTCGAGCCGACGCTGATCGCACACGGTTCCCTCGTCACGACCGACATGCCGTTCGCGGCGATGTTCTTCGCGACCGTGTACGCGGCGTATCGCTATCGCAACTCGCCGTCCGTGGCGCGATTGCTCGTCACGGCCGTCGCCGCGGGACTCACCCTCAGCGCCAAACACACCGGCGTGCTCGTGCTGCCGATCGTCGTGCTGCTGCTGTGGCGTCATCTGCGCGCGTGCGCGGCCGTCCTCACGATCGCCGTGGCGGTCCTCTTCGCCACGTACGGCTTTCAGTTCGCGCCCTACTTCGACGGCATCCGCTACATCGCCGAGCATGCCGAACGGCAGACGTGGATCTTCGACCGCGCGTATCCACGCGGCCAGTGGTTCTACTTCCCGCTCGCGTTCGCGGTGAAGGCGAGCATCACCGCGCTCGTGCTCACCGTCTTCGCGCCGCGCACGAAGCACAGACTGCTGCTGCTCGCGGCGCCCGCGCTGGTGCTCGTGGTGGCGATGCTCTCCGGCATCAACATCGGCGTGCGTCACGTGATCGCGGTGTGGCCGTTTCTCCTCGTCGCCGGTGCAGTGACGCTCGTGCGCTGGCGCGCCGTCACCGGCGTGCTGCTGCTGTTCCACGTCCTCAGCGCGGTCCTCACGGCGCCGCGGTACATCGCCTATGCAAACGACTTCTGGGGCGGGCCCGATCGCACGTACACGATCTTCAAAGACTCGGACGCGGAATGGGGACAGAGCACGAAGCTCGTGCGCGCCTACGTGGAAGAACACGGCATCACCGACTGCTGGTTCGCCGCGTACGGTCACGGCGCGATCTCCCGCACGCTGCAGCCCTGCACGCTCCTCCCCGCC
>Ga0196958_10000583_pt1 | contig 11947 bp, 11 predicted proteins | sample S1v_10metaG_FD_148654 | JGI IMG/M metagenome (GOLD analysis project Ga0196958, IMG submission 148654) | Soil microbial communities from Anza Borrego desert, Southern California, United States - S1+v_10 | ecosystem: Environmental > Terrestrial > Soil > Desert | place: USA: California | collected...
CCGGGTCGAAGCCGAGCCCCGGCCGGTCGGTGCGGGCGAGGAGACGCAGCCATTCGAGCACCTGGGCGCGGTGCGCTTCGACGTCGAGGTCGACAGGGTCCTTGAAGTCCTCCGCCGCCATCTGCGCGCGCACCGCGCGGCGGAGTTCGGCCCACCGTCCATCGAGGACGGTGGTCAGCGCGTCCGGGTCGATCTTCGCGGGAAGTCCTGGTGTGTCCACGATTCCTCCGATGCGGTGCGGTCTGCGTTCAGCCTGCCGCACCGCATCGGGGGCCGCAGCACGAATCGGAGCGGTCTCCCGGTGCTCGCCCTGTTCTCGAATCGCAGGTCATCGCCGTGCTCAGGACGTTTTCCGTGTTCGCGACGCCATCGAAGCGGCCAGCGCTCACCCGCGGCCCTCGACGTGTGAGTTGGGCGACTCTCTTCGGTGAAGACGGCGGAATCCCCCGGCCTCAGGAAAGGTCCGGTCCCTGCGAGCGGAGATCGTCCACTTTGGTCATCGCCTCCCGCAGCTCGGCGAGCCAGGCGTCCGCGTGTTCCCCGACCAGCCGGACGGCCCAGGCCAGCGCCTCCGACCGCGACCGCGCGACGCCCGCGTCGACGAGGGTGTCGAGGACGAGGCGTTCCGGCTGCCGCAGCCTGGTCATGACCGGCGCCGAATGCGTGGTGAACAGGTGCCTCGTGCCGCCGAGACTCGCCCCCCAGGCGACCTTGCGCTGGTACCGGTGCTCGGCTTGGCGCGCGATCTCGATCCGCTCGTCGCGGGTCTCCTCGCGGAACCGGCTGATCCGGCCGTCCTCGGCCGCCGCGCGGGCGGCGGCATCGGCGTCGTCGGCGTGGTCACCGGTGAGCGGCTGGAGTTCGCCAACGATGACGATCTCTTCCCGATCCACCGTGACCTCGGGATCTCCGGTGAACCAGCCGTCCGGGAGCCGCCCGCCGAACCACGCGGCGGCATCGTCCGCCGAGGGGATGTCCCCCTGCTGCCAGCCGCCCCGGCCCTTCCAACCACTTCGTCCCATGTGTCTCGCCGTCCTGAAGTAGGTGTGCATGCCCGCCTCCGCGATTACATGATTACAACGCTACGCGCGCAGCAGCCGTTGTTCCGGTTTGTTCTCCCCCGGCGAAATCCGAGGCAACCTGATGACCTGCGCGGGCGTGTTCCCACCAGCGGTCGACAGGGAAGGGGAACCCCATGCTGAAGAAGGCCATGCTCGGCGCTCTCGTGCTCGGAGCGGCCCAACTGGCGGTGCTCGCGCCCGCCACGGCGGCCACCGATCCCGGTTGGTACCTCGGCCCGGGTGAAGTCGGGCCCGGTGCGCAGATCTACGCCGAGACCAGAGCCGGCGCGGGCGGCTGCACGCCGAGAGGACCGGTGACCTCGCCGGGTCTCGCCGAGCCGATCACGTGGACCATCGGCGGGAACTTCGGGAAGTACGGCGGTTACGGGCGGGTGGTGAAGACTCCCGGCAAGTACGTCGCGGCCCTCACCTGCTCCGACGGCCGGAAGTCGACCCGGCCGTTCACGGTGACCGGTGTTCCGCCGACCACCACGACAAAGCCACCGACATCCACGAAGCCACGGACATCCACGAAGCCGACGAAGTCCGCCACGGCCGAACCGAAGGCACCGCAGGTCGCGGTGAAGCCGGCGGGGGCTCCGCAGACCGGCGGTGGCGCCTTCGGCCCTATGGCGTGGGATTGGTGAGTTGAGCGCGCAGGTCCTCGGCGGTGGTGACCGGGCGTTCGCAGACGTAGCCGCGGCACACGTACGCGGCGGCGGCGCCCGCCACCAGCGGCCGGTCGGCGAGCAGCGGCACCCCCTCGGCGTCCGGGACCCCGCTCACCACGACGGCACCGTCCGGTGCCGACGCGACGGCCGCGGCCAGCAGGTCCTCGCGTGAAGCGGGATCCGGCCCGACGACGGCCACCTGCACCGGACCGGCGGCGGCCGCCTCGGCGACGGTGAGCCAATGCCCGGCGAACCGCGGCGCGTGGGCGGCGAGCCGTCCCGCACGGGCCAGCGCCTGCTCGGCCGCCTCGCGGTAGCGGCCCACCTGGTCGTGCCCCGCCAGCACGGACGCGGTCAGCAACGCGTTCGCCAGCGCCGAAGCCCCCGACGGGCTCGCGTTGTCGGTCGGGTCGGAGGGCCGCTGCACCAGCACTTCCGCGTCGTCGGCGGTGTCGTAGTAGGCACCCGGCGAGTCCGGAACACCGAAGTGGGCCAAGGCGAGGTCCAGCAAGGTGACCGCGTCGGCCAGCCAGCGCGGCTCACCGGTCGCCTGGTGGAGTTCGAGCAGCCCCTCGGCGAGGCACGCGTAGTCCTCCAGCACTCCAGCCGTCGTGCCGACGACGCCGTCGCGCGAGGTCCGGCGCAGCCGTCCGGCCACGAAATGGGTATCCATCAGGAAAGCCGCGGCACGAGCCGCCGCATCGATCCACTGTGGACGATCCAGCCGCGAACCCGCTTTGGCGAGCGCACCGATCGCGAGCCCGTTCCACGCGGCGATGACCTTGTCGTCGCGGGCGGGCTGAGGACGCTCGTTTCGCGCCGTCAGCAGCGTGCGTCGCACCCGCTCATAACGTTCGACGTCCTCGGGGTGCGGCTCACGCAGCCGCAGAGTCGACGCGCCGTGCTCGAAGTTGCCCCGTTCGGTGACCTGGAACAGTTCGGCGGCCCAAGCGCCGTCCTCCTCGCCGAGTACCTCGGCGAGTTGCGCGGGAGTCCACACATAGGTGAGCCCCTCGACGCCGTCGGTGTCCGCGTCGAGCGAAGCGGCGAAGCCTCCTTCGGCCGTCCCGAGGTCGCGCAGCAGGAACTCCGCGGTCTCTTCGACGGTCCGCCGCGCGTAGTCATGCCCGGTCACACCGTGGAACTGTGCGTAGAAACGCAGAAGCAACCCGTTGTCGTACAGCATCTTCTCGAAGTGCGGCACTTCCCAGCGCGGGTCGACGGAGTACCGCGCGAACCCGCCGGCGAGCTGATCATCGAGCCCGCCGAGCGCCATCGCCTCCGCCGTGTGCCGCACCGGGGAGAGATCGGCGCCGGTGCGCTCGTGGTGCCGGAGCAGGAAGTTCAACGCCATCGTCGGCGGGAACTTGGGCGCTCCGCCGAACCCGCCATTCGCGGCGTCGTAATCCTTGCGCAGCGAAGCCACCGCGGCTTCCAGCGCCGCGCCGTCCACAACGGACTCCGGCAGCGGCCCGCTCTTCTCCGTGAGGTGGGCGATGATCTGCCGGGCACCGGAGCGCAGGTCGTCCGGGCGCTCACCCCAGGCTTCGGCGACCGCGACGAGCAGCTGCGAGAACGACGGCATCCCCGGCCGCGGCGACGGCGGGTAGTAGGTGCCGCAATGGAACGGCTCACCCTCCGGGGTCAGGAAACACGTCATCGGCCAGCCACCCTGGCCGGTCATCGCCTGCGTGGCCGCCATGTACACCGAGTCGATGTCCGGCCGCTCCTCGCGGTCCACCTTGATGTTGACGAAGTTCGCGTTCATCAGCGTGGCGGTGGCCTCGTCCTCGAACGACTCGTGCGCCATGACATGGCACCAGTGACAGGCCGCGTAGCCGACCGAAAGCAGGATCGGCACGTTTCGCCGTTTCGCCTCGGCCAGCGCCTCTTCACCCCACGGCCACCAGTCCACCGGGTTCTCGGCGTGCTGCAGCAGGTACGGACTGGTCGCGGCCTTCAGGCGGTTCGACATGTCACCAGGGTCGCACGGGGAAAAGCAGGCGCGCAGAACGGCCGTCTGCGCGACACTCATCCGGTGCTCCTGACCATGACCACCACCCGGAACCCCGCCACCGATCTGGGCTTTCTCCTGCACAAGCATCCGGAGAAGGCACAGTCCTTCACGCTTTCGGCCGGGAAGGCGCACGTCTTCTACCCCGAGGCGGCCGAGGAGCGCTGCACGGCGGCGCTGCTGGTCGAGATCGATCCGGTCGACCTCGTGCGCGGTGGCGGGACGTCGTTGACCCAGTACGTCAACGACCGGCCGTACGCGGGCGGCTCCTACCTGGCGGTGGCGCTGCGGGCGGTCTTCACCACGGCGCTGGCCGGGCGCTGCGCGAACCGGCCGGAACTGGTCGACGAGGCGTTCCCGCTGGAGATCCGCGTGCCGTCGCTGACCGCGCGGGGCGGCGCGGAGGTCGTCCACAAGCTGTTCGGACCGCTCGGCTGGCAGGTCGACGCCCGCCCCATCCCGCTCGACCCCGAGTTTCCGCAGTGGGGCGATTCCCGCTATGTCGATCTCCGGCTGTCCGGGACCCAGCGCGTCGTCGACGCGTTGCGGCACCTGTACGTCCTGTTGCCGGCTCTCGACGGGGACAAGCACTACTGGATCGGCCAGGACGAGGCCGACAAGTTGCTGCGCTCAGGAGAAGGGTGGCTCGCGGGGCATCCGGAACGGGAACTGATCACCAACCGGTACCTCGAACGCCGTCGTCCGATCGTTTCCTACGCGCTCACCCGGCTGGCGGAAGCGGACGACGTGCCCGCCGAGGCCGAAGCGCGGGTCACCGAACTGCCGGACCGGCCCGAACCACTGGCCGTCCAACGGCACGGGAGCGTGCTCGCGGCCCTGCGGGCGGCGGGCGCGCGGCGGGTGCTCGACCTCGGCTGCGGCGCCGGCGCGCTGCTGCGCGTGCTCCAGAAGGAGCCGTCGTTCACCGAGATCGTCGGTGTCGACGTGTCCGCGAACGCGCTCGACATCGCCGACAAACGGCTGAGGACCCGGTCCGATGCGCTCTCGGCGGGAAAGAGTGCCTCGAGCGGGACGCGGATCACCCTGAGGCAATCCGCGCTGACCTACGCGGATCCGTCGCTGGCCGGCTACGACGCCGCCGTGCTGATGGAGGTGATCGAGCACGTCGACGAGGAACGCCTTCCCGCGCTGGAGCACGCCGTGTTCGGCGTCGCCGCGCCGCGGACCGTGCTCGTCACGACGCCGAACGCCGAGTACAACCGGCACTTCGAATTCCTCGGAGAAGGCCGGTTCCGCCACGCCGACCACCGTTTCGAATGGACCCGCGAGCAGTTCCGCTCCTGGGCCGAGGGGGTCGCGACGCGGCGCGGTTACGAGGTCCGGCTCCTTCCGGTGGGGCAGGAGTCCCCAGAATCAGGACCGCCGACCCAAATGGCGGTCTTCACGTCTCGAAAGGAGGCCGCGGCATGAAACTGACCATTCCCGACATGTCCCTCGTCGTGCTCGTCGGGGCCTCCGGCTCCGGCAAGTCGACCTTCGCGCGGACGCGTTTCGCGCCGACACAGATTCTGTCCAGCGACTACTTCCGCGGCCTGGTGGCCGACGACGAGAACGACCAGAGCGCGTCAGCCGCCGCTTTCGACGTGCTCCACTACGTCGCGGCGAAGCGGCTCGAAGCAGGCCGGATCACGGTGATCGACGCGACGAACGTCCAGCGCGCTTCCCGGGCGAGCCTGGTGAAGCTGGCCAAGGAGTACGACGTCCTGCCGACGGCCATCGTGCTCGACCTGCCGGTGAAGGTGTGCCAGGAACGCAACGAGTCCCGGCCCGACCGGGACTTCGGCGAGCACGTCGTCCGGCGTCAGCGCGGCGAGCTGCACCGCTCGTTGAAGTCGCTGGAGCGCGAGGGATTCCGTCGCGTGCACGTGCTGCGGAGCGAGGCCGAGATCGCCGAAGCGGAGATCGTCGTCGAGCCGCTGCGCAACGACCGGCGGGAGCTGACCGGGCCGTTCGACGTGATCGGCGACGTCCACGGCTGCCGCGAGGAACTGGAGGAACTGCTCACCGAACTGGGTTACGTCGACGGCGTGCATCCCGACGGCCGTACCGCGGTCTTCGTCGGCGACCTCGTCGACCGCGGCCCCGACACCCCCGGGGTGCTGCGCCGCGTGATGGCGATGGCCGAGGCGGGCAGCGCGCTGGTCGTCTGCGGGAACCACGAACAGAAACTGGTCCGCGCACTCGACGGGCGCAAGGTCAGGACGACGCACGGACTCGCGGAGTCACTGGAGCAGCTTTCCGCACAGGACGAGGAATTCCGCGCGAAAGCACACGCCTTCTGCGAAGGACTCATCGCGCACTACGTCCTCGACGGCGGCAAGCTCGTCGTCGCGCACGCAGGCCTGCCCGAGAAGTTCCACGGGCGCGCGTCCGGCCGGGTGCGGAGCACCGCGCTCTACGGCGACACCACCGGCGAGACCGACGAGTACGGCCTGCCGGTGCGACTGCCGTGGGCGCGCGACTACCGCGGCCAGGCGATGGTCCTCTATGGACACACGCCGACGCTGGAGCCGGAGTGGATCAACGGGACGATGTGTCTCGACACGGGTTGTGTCTTCGGCGGCAAGCTGACCGCTCTGCGTTACCCGGAGCGGGAAGTCGTGTCGGTGAAGGCGAAGAAGGTCTGGTATGAGCCGACACGTCCGCTCGAACCCGCGCGGCCGCTGGGCGGACGCGAGCCCGCGATACTGGAACTGGGCGACGTCACCGGGAAACGGATCGTCGAAACGCGGCACCACGGCCGGGTCGGGGTGTCCGCCGAACAGTCGGCGGCGGCGCTCGAGGTGATGAGCCGCTTCGCCGTCGACCCGCGCTGGCTGCCGTACCTGCCGCCGACGATGGCGCCGTGTTCGACGTCCGCCATGGACGACTACCTCGAACGCCCCGAGGAGGCCTTCGCCGAGTTCCGCGCGGCGGGTGTCGATCACGTCGTGTGCGAAGAGAAGCACATGGGCTCACGCGCCGTCGTGCTCGTGTGCCGTGACGACGACGTGGCTCCCGCGCGGTTCGGGGTCCAGGGTCCGGGCGCGGTGTACACCCGGACCGGACGGCCGTTCTTCACCCCGGAGCAGAACGCGCGGCTGCTCGCCGGCGTGCGGGAAGCGGCTGCGGAGCTGTTCGAGGAACTGGACACCGGCTGGCTGCTGCTCGACACGGAACTGCTGCCGTGGAGCGCGAAAGCGGGCTCGCTGATCTCGGGACAATACGCGGCCGTGGGCGCGGCTGCCCAGTCCGTGCTGCCCGCCGCCGTCGCTGCACTGGACGCCGCCGCGGCTCGCGGCGTCGACGTGGCGGAACTGCTGGAGCGAACCCGGACCCGCGAGTCCACTGTGGACGCTTATCGGCAGGCGTACCGGCGCTACTGCTGGCCGACCGACGGCCTCGACGGCGTCCGGCTCGCGCCGTTCCAGGTGCTGGCTTCGGAAGGGCACGCGTACCACGACCGGCCGCACGCCTGGCACCTTGCGGTGCTGGACCGGCTCACCGGCGACCTGTTCACGCGTACGCGGACCCTTTCCGTCGACACCACCGACCCGGCATCGGTGGCGCGCGGCGTCGAGTGGTGGCTGGAGCTGACCGGCGCGGGCGGCGAGGGCATGGTCGTCAAACCGGCGGCGAACCTGACCCGCGGCGCACGGGGACTGGTGCAACCGGGAGTGAAGGTGCGCGGGCGGGAGTACCTGCGGATCATCTACGGGCCGGACTACACGCTGCCGGAGAACCTCTCGCGCCTGCGCAAGCGGGGTCTCAACCGGAAGCGGGCGCTGGCGTTGCGCGAGTACGCCCTGGGGCTGGAGGCGCTGGAGCGGCTGGCGCGCGCGGAACCGCTGTGGCGGGTGCACGAGTGCGTGTTCGCCGTGCTGGCGCTGGAGTCGGATCCGGTCGACCCGCGCCTTTGACGCGCTTCGGACGTGCAATGAAGGGGCCTTTCATCGCAAAATTCGCGATGAAAGGCCCCTTCATTGCAGCGCTCAGTCGGATCTGGCGGCCGGCTTCTCCGTCTTCGCGACCGGCTCGGCGTCGACCTTCGCAACCTCGGGAGCCTCCTCGGCAGGAGCCTCCGCAACGGCGGCCGGCTCGTCGAAGCTTTCCGGAAGCCGCTTCAGGTGCTTGGTCATCGACCGCACCAGCAGCGCGACGGCGATCAAGAACAGGATCAGGATCAGGAACCCCACCGGCGACGACTTGCCGAAGTCCTCACCTTGGCCGCCGTTGTCGCCGTTGCCGGGCTGCTGTGCCAGGAACTGCGACGTCGCCGTCACCGGGACGACGGCGAACGCCGGCACCACGATTGTGCTCATTGCGCCTCCGCGGGAAGGATTACGTCGGCGTGCATCTAGCCCTCCTTCAAACCGGCGAACAGATCGTCCTCCGGCAGGGTGCTGTCCACCAGTGAGCGGACCAGCTCGTACTCCTCGGTCGGCCAGACCTCGCGCTGCAGCTCACGCGGGACGGCGAACCAGCGGCTGTTCGGGTCGATCTGGGTGGCGTGCGCTTTCAGCGCGTCGTCACGCTGCTCGAAGTAGTCGCCGCATTCGACGCGGGTGGTCACCCGCTCCATGACGTCGGCCTTCTCCGGATCCCACGACTTGAGCCACTCCTCGTACGGCGACTCCAGGCCGCGTGCGAGCAGGGCGTCGTGGAACACGGTCATCCTGGCGCGCGAGAACCCGTGCACGTAGTAGAGCTTCATCGGCTGCCACGGCTCGCCCGCGTCCGGGTAGCGCTCCGCCTCGCCGGCGGCGTCGAAGGCCGCGACCGAGATCTCGTGCGTGCGGATGTGGTCGGGGTGCGGGTACCCGCCGTTCTCGTCGTAGGTCACGATCACGTGCGGACGGAACTCGCGGATGACCTTCACCAGGGCACCGGTGGACTCTTCGAGCGGGATGACCGCGAACGAACCTTCCGGGACCGGAGGCAGCGGGTCGCCCTCCGGCAGGCCCGAGTCGATGAAGCCGAGCCAGGCGTGGCTCACCCCGAGGATCTTGGCCGCGCGGGCCATTTCCTCGCGGCGGATCTCGGTCATGTTGGCCACTACTTCAGGACGGTCCATGGCCGGGTTCAGCACACTGCCCGCTTCGCCACCGGTGCAGGTCACGACCATGACCTCGTGCCCTTCGGCGGCGTACCTGGCCATGGTGGCGGCACCCTTGCTCGACTCGTCGTCGGGATGCGCGTGCACCGCCATCAGGCGGAGGCGTGACTGCGGCGGTTCGTTGGCTAGCACCATGCTCCGAACGTCCCCTTCTCGTTCCCTATTCCCCTGCGACCCTGCCTGACGGCCCGCCCGGCCGGGCGCGGATACTCGAGGGGAACCACTCGCATACGACCCCATTGTCCCTGCGAGCACGACGACACCGACCGGGAGGCCCGGGTTGAGCACGGGACAGGACGCTCCCACCGCGGAAGGCACCCGGATGGACGTGCCCGAAGGCCGGTACGGCAAACCCCGCGCCGCGAAGCCCACTCGCTGGCGGCGCCTGGTGTTCGTGGTGATCGCACTGCTGGTCAGCGGTGGTATCGCCTATGTCGCGTACACGAACTTCGGCAGCGCGCCCATCGAGGGCGAACGTGTCCTGTTCGAAGAGAAACCGGGCGACGCGATGGAGATCACCATCGACGTGACCAGGGACGACGTCAACCGTCCCGGGGTGTGCGTCGTCCGGGTCCGCGACAAGACCGGGGCCGAGAGCGGCCGCAAAGAGGTCCTGATTCGGCCCGGTTCGAAGAACAGCAGGGTGACTACCACCATCAAGAGCATCGGAAAGCCGGTCACGGCTGATATCTTCGGATGCTCATACGACGTACCACGGTACCTGTCAAGGCCATAGCGGCCAACGGGGTGAAACGCGCGCCCAACGCCGAGGCGCGACCGAATTCGACCGGCGGCGATGCCTCGCGCCGTGTTACTCTGATCTACCGGCACGGCCCAAGACGGGCCGTGTTTTTCCTTTATCTCAGCCAGGCCGACGCGCCATGCCGGCCTGGTGGCCGGCTTGTACACCCAAGCCTGGCAGGCCCTACTAGGAGATGGTGACCGTGAGCGACACAAAGGTGACCTGGCTGACCCAGGATGCCTACGACAGGCTCAAGCAGGAACTCGACCACTACATCGAGCTCCGCCCGGTCATCGCTGCGAAGATCAACGACAGCCGGGAAGAGGGCGACCTCAAGGAGAACGGCGGTTACCACGCCGCCCGCGAAGAGCAGGGCCAGCACGAGGCCCGCATCCGCCACCTCCAGGAGCTCCTCCGTTCGGCCAAGGTGGGCGAGCCGCCCGCCAACGACGGCAGCGCGGGACCGGGCAAGGTGCTCACCGTGCGTTACGACGGTGACGACGAGGACGAGAACTTCCTGTTGGCGACCCGTGAAGAGGGCACCGAGGGCGACCTGGACGTCTACTCGCCGGAATCCCCCCTCGGCAAAGCCCTGCTCGGCGCCAAAGAGGGCGAGACCCGCGAGTACGAACTGCCCAACGGCAGCATCCAGAAGGTGACCCTCGTCAAGGCCGTGCCCTACACCGGCAAATGAGCCTCCGCGCGCCCGGCCCGACATGGCCGGGCGCGCATATGAGCCGTTAGCGTGACTTCCGGAGAAATCTGGAGGGAAACGATGAGCGAGTTGCCGATCTGCGTCGCCTGCGGCATGCAGTACGCGGAAACCCGGTCCGACTGCCCGATCTGCGAAGACGAACGTCAGTACGTCCCGCAGGCCGGCCAGCGGTGGACCGATCTGAACGCCGTCCGCGCGAGCGGGACGTACCGGGCGCGTGTCGAGGAGCAGGGACCCGGCCTCGTCGGAGTCGGGTCCACCCCCAACTTCGCCATCGGCGAGCGGGCGCTGCTGGTCAAGGCCGAGTCCGGCAATTTCCTGTGGGACTGCGCGGGCTACATCGACGACGACCTGGTCGCCAAGGTGCGTGACCTCGGCGGGATCACCGGCATCGCGATCAGCCATCCGCACTACTACACCACGATGGTCGAGTGGGCCCACGCCTTCGACGTGCCCGTGTACCTGCACGAAGGCGACCGGCAGTGGATCGGCAGGCCGGATCCGGCGATCAAGCTGTGGAGCGGCGCGACCCTCGACGTCGCCCCCGACCTGCGGCTGATCAACCTCGGCGTGCATTTCGAGGGCGGGACCGTGCTGCACTGGCCGGGTGGCGAAAACGGCCGCGGGGCACTGCTATCGGGCGACATCCTGCAGGTCGTCCCGGACCGGCGCTTCGTCGGCATGATGTACAGCTACCCGAACCTGATCCCGGAACGCCCGGAAGTCGTCCGCCGCGCCGCCGAAATGCTCGACCCGTACGAGTTCGAGGCGATCTACGGCGCCTGGTGGGACGCGATCATCCGCACCGACGGGCACGAAGCGGTCCAGCGGTCGGCGAAGCGGTACCTCCGCCAGGTCGGCTAGCTTCGCGCCAGCCGTTCCAGCAGCGGCCGTACGCGCGGCGGAACCGGCGTCGACAACGCGATCGACGTCGACGTCCGCCGCACGTACGGCGCGCCGACCACCTCGTCCACCACCCGCTGCAGGTCGTCGTTGTTGCGCGCCACCATCCGTACGAAGAGGTCGCCTTGACCGGTCGTCGCGTGGACCTCGCACACCTCGTCGATCGCGGACAGTGCCTCCGCGACCTCGGCCCGGCGCCCCTGCGCGATCTCCAGGACGGCGAAGGCGGTGAGGCCGTATCCCATCGCCGCGAGATCGAGTTCGGGCGGGAACCCGCCGAGGATCCCGCGTTCGGTCAGCCGGTCCAGCCGCGCCTGCACCGTGCCTCGCGCGACGCCGAGGCGGCGGGCGCATTCGAGCACCCCGAGCCGGGGTGAATCGGTGAGCAACAGCAGCAGCCGCGCGTCCAGCGCGTCGAGTGCTTCCGCCATCGGGCCTACCTCCTACACAGGTTGTCCACTGTGACCGCGCCACCCCGGCCATCACTGGTCAGAGTGCACAGTAAAATCTTTGACCATTGCGCATTTTGTCACGCGCTCGGATCCTTCATGGCATGACGCACACAGTGGAACCCCAGGGTGCTCTTGACGACGTGAGCTATGACCAGCTGCGTCAGCTCGTCGGCCTCGTCGACCACGACTCTTCGACCGACCCCTTCCCGGTGAAGTCGATGGACGCGGTGGTGTTCATCGCGGGCAACGCCACGCAGACCGCTTGGTTCTACC
>Ga0196958_10000584_pt1 | contig 11944 bp, 11 predicted proteins | sample S1v_10metaG_FD_148654 | JGI IMG/M metagenome (GOLD analysis project Ga0196958, IMG submission 148654) | Soil microbial communities from Anza Borrego desert, Southern California, United States - S1+v_10 | ecosystem: Environmental > Terrestrial > Soil > Desert | place: USA: California | collected...
CGCGCTGGCCGGCTCGGAGAACGTGCCCGCGGTGGCCGTCCTCGCGAAGCTCGGTCCCGAATCGCTGCTGCGCCTCCTGCGCAACACCGGCTTCACCGGCCTCGATCACACCGCCGACTACTACGGCCTCGGCCTGACGCTGGGCGATGCGGAAGTCACCCTCGAACAACTCGTGCGCGCCTACTCCGTCTTCGCCAATGGCGGCAAGTCCCCCACGCCCGACGCGCGACGCCTCTTCTCCGAGCGCACCGCCTTCTGGATCACCGACATCCTCAGCGACGCCAGCGCGCGCGAATACGCGTTCGGCGCGGGCGGCAGTCTCGAGCTCCCGTTCACCGTTGCGGTGAAGACCGGCACCTCGCAGGCGTATCACGACAACTGGACCGTCGGATACACGCGCGATCTCACGGTGGGGGTGTGGGTCGGCAACTTCGATCGCAAACCGCTGCGCGGCTCGAGCGGCGTCACCGGTGCGGCGCCGATCTTCAACGCGGTGATGCTCGCCGCGACGAAACGCACGCGCGGCTCCCTCCCGATCGGCGACACCACCCCGATCCTCGCCCCGCCCGCGGACGTCGAACAGCTCGAGATCTGCACGCTCTCCGGTGCGCGTCCTTCTCCTTATTGCCCGGCCACGCAACGAGAATGGCTCGCCAAGAACGAGCCCGCGCGCTTCTGCTCCTGGCACCACGACGGCGCCATCGACTGGCCCGCCGAATACCGCGCCTGGGCGCGCAAAAACGCGCCGTCGACGCAACAGGCGCGCACCGCGCATCGCGCCGTCTTCCGCATCGCCAACCCGCCGAATGGTGCGACCTATCTCATCGACCCGACACTGCGCCGCGAATTTCAAACGCTGCGCTTGCGCGCCGACAGCGCGAACAAAGTTGCCTGGCGCGTCAACGGCCGCGCGGTCGCCGACGAATGGCCGCTCCAGCGCGGCCAGCACGTCATCGAGGCGCGCGACCCGAGCGGCAAACGCGACGAAGTGAAGATCTTCGTCAAATAGCCGCGACGCCGTTCGCCAGCAGGATCACCGTCTCCGCGTTCTCCTGCCGCAGCTCGCGCAGAGGGCGATAGACATCCGAGTGGTACCAGGCGAGGGCGGATTCCTTGTCCGCGAACTCCACGGCCACCATGCGCTCGTGCTCCCATTCACCCTCGAGCGCCAGCACGTCGTTGCCGCGCGAAGCGCGGTGCTCCAGGATGAGAGCAGGAGCGGCCAGGATGCGACCGGCGTACCTTCTCGGACTTCACAACTGCCGCTTCACCATCACGCTCGCCCGATCCGTAACCCTGTGCGCGAACGTGCGCTCGTTCCATTGCTCCAGCGTCCAGCGTTCCGCGCCGTGGATGTCGTCTTCGAACGCGCGTGCGAGCTCTTCGGCCACCGCGGAATCGTGAATGGCGACGCTGATCTCGTCGTTGATCCGGAAGGAGCGGGGGTCGAAGTTCGTCGAGCCGATGGTGCACCATTCGCGGTCGACGATGAGCACCTTCTGATGAATGCCGCTCTTCGTGTATTCGTAGATCGTCGCACCGGCGCGCAACAGGGGACCGTAGTAATAGTGACTGGCGTGTTGCACGATCGGGAAGTCGCTCGTGCGCGAGGTGGGGAGCATCAGGCAGACGCGCACACCGCGCGCCACCGCTTCGGCGTACAGACGCACCGCGTGACGATCGGGGATGAAGTAAGGGTTCTGCAGAATGATTTCGCGTTTGGCCGAGGCAATGGCCGCGTAATACAGGCGCTGCACGGCGCTCGCCGTTTCCGGCGGTGCGGCCCACGCCACATGCATGGGGATCGTGCCGGCCGGCGCGAGCGCGGGAAAGTACTCGTTGCCGATGAGCGCGGACCGCGTGACCTTGATCCAGTTCTCCTGAAACACCATCTGCAGGTCGGTGACGATCGGCCCTTCCAGCCGCGCCGCCGTGTCGCGCCAGCCGCCGCCGCGTCCCGCGCCCCACATGTCCGCGATGCCGTGGCCGAAGGTGTAGCCGATCCTGCCGTCGATGACCACGATCTTGCGGTGCGTCCGGTTGTTGTACCAGCCGAGCTCGCGCGGCCGCGCGCGGTGATAGACGCGAAAGTCGACGCCCGCCTCGCGCAGCGTGCGCCACACGCTCGGCGACGTCGTTTTCCCTCCGCGCTGATCGACGAGCACGCGCACTTCGATCCCGCGCCGCGCCGCCGCGCACAACGACTCGACGATGCGATTGGAGACCTCTCCGTTCATCCAGAGGAAGGTCTCGAGATGCACGTGATGCCGCGCCTCGGCCACATCCGCGATGAACGCGTCGAAGAAGCCCGCGTCCTGCACGATCCGCACGGCGTTGCCTTCGACGACGCGGCCCCACGTCAAGGCCGCGACGGAGCGGAGCAGTCCGGCCCGATCGAGGCCGTGCGGCAATTCCACCTCCACGTGCAGGCGCCGCGAGCGTGACCAGAGCACGAAGATGACGATCGCCGCGAGGAGCAGCGCGAAGACAGGTAGCAAGCGTGCGGGACCAGTGCAAGAACCGGGACCGGGCACGCGTCCGGCATTCTCAGCCGTTCGTGAAACTGAGATTGCCGTACTGGCTTCGCTCGAGTGACGCGCACTGCGCCGCCTGCGACGCGCCGCACGCGCATGCCGTCACCGCCCACTGCGCCGCCTGCGACCGCGAGCACTGTCCGATGTGCGTCGAGATGATCGACGGAGAAGCGTTCTGCAGCGGCTGCGCGAAGAAGAAAACCAAATCGAAATCGACCGCGAAATCGAATAAGGGAGGACGCAAGAAGTGGCAGCGCGCGCGATCTGGAAAGGCGTCGTGAAGATCGGCACGCAACGCGTGCCCGTCAAGCTCTACTCGGCCGTCGTCGACCGCAAGGTCCACTTCCGGCTCCTGCACAAGGCCGATCACGAACCGGTCAAGCAGCAGCTCGTCAGCGCGGACAGCGGCGAAGCGGTCGAGTATCAGGAAGTGAAGAAGGCGTTCCCGCTCACGCGCGGGCGCATGGTCCTGCTCGAGAAAGAAGAGCTGGAAAAGCTCGAGCCGGAGGATTCACGCGACATCGAGGTCACGCGGTTCGTGAACCCCGAGGAGATCGATCATCGCTGGTACTCCCGCGCGTACTACCTCGGCCCGGACGGCGACACGAAGAGCTACTTCGCCGCCGCCGCGGCGCTCGAGCGCAAGAAAAAAGAAGGGCTCGCGCGCTGGGTCATGCGTGACAAGGAGTACGTCGGGGCGCTGCGCGCGGACGACGGCTACCTCATGCTCATCGTGTTGCGGCACGCCGAGGAGATCATCGCCGCTGATGCGCTCCAGCCGCCGGGCGGTCGCGAGCTCGCGCAGCGCGAGATCGAGATGGCCGAGCAGCTCCTCTCCGCGCTGCACGGCAAGTTCGAGCCCTCGCAGTTCAGGGACGAATACCGCGCGCGCGTGATGGAGCTCGTCGAGACCAAGGCCGCGGGACGCAAGCCGAAGGTCGTGGCGTTCCGGCCGAAAAAATCGAAGGAAGACAAGCTCGCGGACTCGCTCGAAGCGAGTCTGGCGAGCCTGAAGGGCGCACCCGCAAAGAGGAGAGCCCGTGGCTGAAGACGACGATTTCGACCAACCGAGCGGAATGCGCTCGTTCTGGACGGGCACGATCACGTTCGGCCTCGTCACCGTTCCGGTCGCGCTCTACGCGGCCACGCGCCCGCGAGGCATCTCGCTGAAGATGATCGGTCCGGATGAAGCGCCGGTGCAGCGCCGCTATGTCTGCTCGAAGGACGGCAAGATGCTCGACGCCGACGACATCGTGCGCGGCTACCAGATCGAGAAAGGAAAGTACGTCGTCGTCACCGACGACGAGCTCGAAGCGATCGAGCCGCGCAAGTCGCGCGAGATCGACCTGCGCCTTTTCGTCGACCGCGACGAGATCGATCCGATGTACTACGAACGCGCCTACTTTCTCGTCCCCGCCGGCGGAACGAACAAGGCGTATCGCCTCCTGGCCGAGGTGATGGAGAAGAACAATCAGGCGGGGATTGCGACGTTCGTCATGCGCGCGAAGGAGTACCTCGTCGCGATCATCGCGGAGAACGGCATCCTCCGCGCGGAGACGCTGCGCTTCGAAGACGAGCTGCGCAAACCGGAGGACGTCGGACTGCCGAAAGTGACGAAGCCCGCTCCGGCCTCGGTGAAAAAGTTCGAAGAGCAGATCGCGAAACGCGCGAAGAAGCTCGACCTGCACGACCTCCTCGACGACTACGCCGAGCGTCTGGAGAAACTCATCGCGCAGAAGGAAAAGAAGAAGGCAGACATCGTCAAAGCGCCGGAAGAAATCCGCGACGAGGATGAGGGCGGCGGTGAGGTCGTCGATCTCCTGGCGGTCCTCAGCCGCAGCCTGGGTGGCTCGGCAAGCGGAACGAAGAGCGCAACGAAAAAGCGGGCGCCCGCGAAGAAGGCGCCCGCCAAAAAGAAGACCGCGAAGAAGACGACGAAAAAGAAGAAGAGCGCGTGAGGATCAGCGCGCGGCGCTGAGCACGCGGCCGCCCGTGGCCGTCTCTTCCGTGGCGCCCCAGCGGGCGACGTAGCCGCGCGCGTCGACGTGCAGGTAAGGCCCGTGTGCCGCGTTCGCGTGGTACACGCCCGCGCCCCCCTTCAGCCATCCCCACTCCGGCGAGTTGTCGATCTCCTCGGCCACGCGAAGAATGAAGCGCGCGTCCGCGGCGTCGATGCGGCGGTCGCCGTTCACGTCGTCCATGTTCCCGTCGCCGTTCTGGTCGATGAAGATGTCCATCGCGTCGCCGTACAGGTGGCGCGAGTAGCCGGTCTCATTGCCGATCTTCGAGTTGTAGTAAGGCGTGCGGTAGCCGGACATGACCGTGAAGCGGTCGAACTGCACGCCGCGCTCGGCGAGCTCGTGCTGCAGGATCTCGAGCTTCAGCAGTGCGTCCGTGCGAAGGATGAGGTACTTGGTCGTCCCGTCGAGCTTGCACTGGAAATCCTTCATCCGATAGTGATCGGAGACCTGCAGCTCGCCCTTCCGATCGGACAGACGGATGAAGCCTTTCGGACGCTCGTACTGCTCGAGCCCCTTGAGCGGCCTGGCGTTGTACTCGCCGATGCGATAGCCGTCGAGCTTGCCGTTCTGCATCTGGTCGTACGGCACCACGTTCACGAGCGTGAGCGTGAGGTCGCGTCCGCCGAGGCGTACGGTCGCGTAACCGGCGTGATCGCCGCCATCCGAGTACGCGACGATCTGGTTGTTCCGCACGCGCACGTCAAAGCCCGCGGGAACCTGGATCACTTCTTCGGCGGCCAGGTTGTCGATCGTGAGCGTGTTCTCCGCCTGCGGGACCACCGGCACGAAGACGCGCGTGACATACGACGGCAGCGCCTCGAGACGGATCTCGGTTCCTTCACGGACGTCCGCGTGCAACAGAGCGGGCGCGAGCGTAGCGACGGACAGCAGAACAGCCATTCTCGACAGAGCTTTTTTCATCGTTTGAATTTTCTCCTTGGGGAACGCGGTATAAAACGGCAGCGGGCTGCATCCGATTTCGCTTGCAGCGCGCGTCTTGCAAATTGGAATACGAGGAGAATTCGTTGAGCAAGCCCATCATTGGAATCGGCGCGGACGCGGAGCACATCGAAGGCAAGCGCGACCGTGCGTTCAATTTCATGACGTACACCGAGGCGGTGCGGCGCGCGGGTGCGATTCCGGTGATGATCCCGCCGCAGCCCGAAAACGCGGCCGAGATCGTGAAGGGGTTGGACGGCATCCTCCTCGCCGGCGGCGCGGACTGCGATCCCGCGCTCTACCACGAGCCTCGCCATCCCTCGGTCACCGAGACGATGGACCAGCGCCGCCAGTCGAACGATTTCGCGCTCGCCAGAGCGGCGCGCGCGAGCAACATCCCCACGTTAGGGATCTGTCTGGGCATGCAGATGATGAACGTCGCCGCGGGCGGGACGCTCGTGCAGGACATCGACACGCAGATCGGCACCGAGATCCAGCACGAGAGCATCCCCGAAGATCGCGCGCGCCACGACGTCATCGTCGAGCAGGGGACGAAGCTGGCGAACATCCTCCCCGCGGTCGAGCTCAACGTGAACTCGTCGCACCACCAGGCCGTCGGACGCGTGGGCGAGGGGCTGAAGATCACCGCGCACGCGCCGGACGGTATCGTCGAAGGACTCGAAGACCCGAAGCATCCTTTTTACGTCGGCGTGCAGTGGCACCCCGAGGATATGGTGGGGGAGGCTTCGGCGGAGGCGCTGTTCGGGGCGTTCCTGGCGGCGGCGCGCGAGTACGCGGCGGCGAGAAACCAGGACGCGGTTTTGTCACCTCTCGTAACGGGCGCTTCGGAATAGCCCGCCAACACCCCCTCGTTCACGGACGCGGAGGCCCCAGGCTCTTGAAACGTACGACTTTACTCGCGGCCGTACTCGCGATCGCTCTCGCTCCGCAGATGTTGGCGAGCACATGGATCAAGACCGTCGCGGCGGCGCAGAAGGTCGCGAAGGAGAAGAACCAGCTCATCCTCGTGGACATGTTCGCGCAGTGGTGCGGCTGGTGTCACAAGTTCGAGCGTGAGGTCGTCCCCTCGAAAGCCTTCCAGGACGCAACGAGCGACATCGTCCTCCTCCGCGTCGACACCGAAGACGGCAAGGAAGGAACGCAGCTCGCGCGCAAGTTCGGCATCACCTCGCTGCCGACGTTCCTCCTCCTCACCCCGGACATGACGGCCGCCGGCATGATCCGCGGCTATGCGCCTCCCGACAAGTTCGCGGAGATGCTCGCCGAGACGCGCAAGAAGCACACGCAGTTCATGAGCCGCGTGAAGAACGAGTCGAAGCTCGGCAAGGACTACATCCAGCGCCTCGAGCTGGCCAAGGACTTCAACGTGCGCTTCGATTACAAGAACGGCGAAGTGCGTCTGCGCAAGCTGACGACCGAGAAGGGCGTCCCCGCCGCCGTCCGCGACGAGGCCTACTACCAGCTCGCCCTCGGCTATGTGATGCAGACCAACTTCACCGACGCCCGCAAGATGATCGTCGAGCTCTCGAAGCTGAGCAAATACGGCGAGTCCGTCGAGCGCGCGAAGCTCCTCCTCGGCCAGATCTACCTGCAGGAAGGCAATCTGACCGCCGCGCGTGACGAGTTCCGCAAGTTCAAGGCGGCGTATCCCGACTCGCCGCTCAACCGCAACATCGACATGGTCCTGCCGGATCTCGAGAAGCGGTTGTCTGCATCCGGCAAGTAATGAAAAGAATCGCATTCGCAATCCTGCTGTTCGCGGGCAGCCTCACCCCTTCGTTCGCGCAGTTCGGCAGCTTCGGCGGCGACACGACGCCGAAGGCCACGGTCGAAGGGTCGCTGAGCAAACGCACCGGCGATGAGGTCGAGGGCACGGTCCTCGTGACGATCGCCGACGGATGGCACGTCAACTCGAACAAACCGACCGAGGAGTTCGCGATCGCGACCGAGCTGAAGCTCGATGAGACGACCGCGGAGCTCCTCGCCGTGAACTACCCGCCCGACGCCATGAAAGCGTTCGAGTTCAGCGGCGGGAAAGAGATCTCCGTCTTCGACGGCAAGTTTCCGGTCCACTTCAAGGCGAAGCTGAAAGCGGGCGCGACGAAGATCGGTGCGACGCTGCGGTATCAGGCCTGCAGCGATCGCGTGTGCCTGCCGCCGCGGGACGCGACGACGGACATCGCGCTCGCTGTTTCCGCGGCTGCGCCTCCTCCCGCATCGGCGAACTTCACTCCTCTGAGCGCGGCGCCGAAAAACGTCCCGCAGGACCGTCTCGCGCGCACTTTCGCCTCCTCCGGACTCCCGCTCACCCTCGGCATCCTCTTCCTCGGCGGACTCGCACTGAACCTCACGCCGTGCGTGTTCCCGCTGATTCCGATCACCCTCGGTTTCTTCGCGATGCAGAGTGACGGCCGCCGCTCGCGCCGGCTCGCGCTCTCGTCGATGTACGTGCTCGGCATCGTCATCACGTACTCCGCCCTCGGCGTCCTCGCCGCGCTCGGCGGCAAGATGTTCGGCGCGTGGCTGCAGTTGCCGTCGGTGCTGATCGGCTTCGCGCTGCTGATGCTCGTCCTCGCGTCTTCGATGTTCGGCGCGTTCGAGATCCAGCCGCCGCGCTGGATCGCCAACCGCTCGCAAGGGCGGGCGGGACTCACCGGCGCGCTGGCGATGGGCCTCGTGATCGGCATCGTGGCGGCGCCCTGCGTCGGACCGGTGGTGATCTCGCTGGTCACCCTCGTCGCGCACCTCGGCGATCCCGTCACCGGCGGCGTGATGTTCGCGGCGCTCGCGTTCGGACTCGGCTTCCCGTACCTCGTCATGCTCAACGCCCTGCCGCGGCCGGGCGAGTGGATGGTGACGGTCAAGAAGGGGATGGGCTTCGTGCTCATCGCCATGGCCTTCTACTTTCTGCGTCCGCTGATCGGCGACGACGTGATGCGCTACGGCATCGCGGCGAGCCTGCTGATCGGCGCCGCGTTCCTCCTCGTCTCGCGTGCGCAGGGCGCGCGCGTGATGCGCCTCGCGGTCGGCATCCTGCTGCTCGTCTCCGGCGTCGCTTTCGCTCTGCCGAAAAAAGAATTGCCGGGCGTGCAGTGGGACAAGTACGACGAGAAGGCGGTCGCCGAAGCGCGTGCGGCGGGGAAGCCGGTGGTGATCGACTTCGCCGCCGACTGGTGCCTGCCGTGTAAGGAGCTCGACGAGAAGACGTTCACCGATCCGCGTGTGATCGCGGAGATGAACCGCTTCGTACGCGTCAAAGCCGACCTCACCGTGGCCGAGGATGCGAACACGAAAAAGCTCACGGAGCAGTACGCGATCGCGGGTGTGCCGACGATCCTCTTCATCGACGCGCAGGGGAACGAAGTCGCACCCGCGCGTCTGGTCGGCTTCGAGCCGCCGGACAAATTCTTGCAGCGGCCGAAGCAGGTGAAGTGATGGCAGTGTTGACGTCGAAGCAGCGGCAGTTCCTCAAAGGTCTCGCCCATCCTCTTTCTCCGATCGTGCGGATCGGCAAGGGCGGCGTGAGCGAAACGGTGGTCGCGGAGACGAAGAAGTCGCTCGCGTCGCACGAGCTGATCAAGGTGCGCATCGACGTCGACGACTCGAAAGAGCGCAAGGCCGCGGCGGAGCAACTGGCCGAGGCTTGCGATGCGCACGTCGCCGCGACGATCGGCAAGATCGCCGTCCTGTATCGGGAACGTGACGAGGAGCCGGAGATCGAGCTCCCGCGCTAGGCGTATCATTTCGCCCATGCGCTCATTCCTGCTCCTGCTCCTGGCGGCCGCCCTTCCTGCGTCCGCGGGAGTGGTCTACGACTTCACGACGACCTTCGAGAACGCGCGGCTGAGCGAGTCCGTCACGGGGCGGGTGTGGGCGGAAGGGGAGGCCTACCGTGCGGAAATGCAGCGCGGTGGACGCACGCACATCGTCATCTCCCGCGATGGCGACAGGACCGTGACGTACGTCGATCCTGCGAAGCAGACGTGGTCGAACCGCGCGCGCGCGTTCGGCAGCGACGTGCGCTCCTCTTCACTCTTCAGTTTCCCGGTGTCCGGTGCGCGCCTGCACGGGACGCCGCAGATCGCGCATCGCCGCGACGCGGAAACGGATGAGGCGGGATTGAAAGCGGTGCCGCACACGATCGACGTGCGCTTCAACGTGCGCAGCGACATGGACGTCAAAGGCTCGTATCACGTGACGGCGCGCATCTGGGTCGTCGAGTCGCTGCCGCCGCTGCCGATGAAGAGCGAGCTGCGCACCGGCTATCCGGTGGTCGACGGACGGCTGGTGCTCGTCACGCGCGGGATCAAAGGAATGGTGGTGCGCCACGAGCTCGAAGTGACGCGCACGCTCGACGGCGGCCCGCCGCAGACCGAGCGCACGGTGACGCGCGTGACGCAGCTCGCGCAGCAGCCGGTCGAGGCGACGGTGTTCGACGTGCCGGACACGTTCACGTACGCCGGCCCCATGACCGCGAAGTAACCGCAGCGCCCGCCTCCGGGACGCCGGTTCACCCGCCTCCGGCCGGGTGCCGGCGCGGCACGCCGGCGCTCGTTAGCGTTTCGGCGAGCCGCCGCCCACCTGCAGCGCCGGCACGGCCGACGCAGCAACCACCGGGGTGGGCGTCGCCGGCGGCACCGGTGCTTTCGGTGCCCGCGGGTCGTCCATGCGGAACACCCACGTGGCCTCGACGCGCTTGCCCGTCGTCACGTCCGTGCCCCACACGATGGCGCGGTGCACCTTCGATTTCAGGTTCGCCACCGTTTCGCGCAGCGCGATCGTGATCTCGCCGCTGCGAGCGTCGTACGAGTACGGCACGGCGCTGCCGAGGCTCAGGAGGGCCATGCCCACCGACTTCGGATCGAGGTTCTGGAACTTCGGAATCTTCGCCGACACCTCGGTGATGCCGGGGTTCTCGATGCGGCCCGGCTTCGGCGTCATCTGCTCGAGCTGCAGCGGCGTCGCGCCGAGGTACTTGCGGAAGTCGGCAAAGTCCATGCGGTCGTCGATGACGAAGCGGCGCATCTTCAGAGGATCGCTCCCCTTCTTCACGCGGCCGAAGTCGCAGGTCAGCGCGGCCGTGTAGCCCGCCTTCTTCGCTTCGGCGGCGACCGTGTCGTCGTAATCGCCGTACGGATAGGCGAGGAACTGCACCTTCTTTCCGCCTTCCTTCTCCAGGATGCGCTTGCTCTCCGCCAGCTCCTTGCGCAGCCAGACGGCGTACTGGTCGTCGCTCAGCGAGCGATGCTTCCGCTTCGTCAGGTAAGGATGCGTGAGCGCGTGGCTCTGGATGTCGACGCCGGCCGCGGACATCTCGCGGATCTGGTCCCACGTCAACGCGTTCGCGGTCTTTCCGATGATGTTCGGATAAATGAATACCGTGAACGGAAATTTGCGCTTCTGCAGCTCGGGGAACACCTCGGTGTACGTGCTCCGCCAGCCGTCGTCGAACGTGATCACGACCGCGTTCTTCGGCAGCGACGCGCGCTTGCCCGTGACGAACTCGTACACGTGACGCAGCGGCACGACGTTATAGCCCGTCATCTCCAGATAGCGGAGATGCTGGCGGAACGTCTCTCGATCGATGTGCATGCGCGGCGCGGCGGGTGCTTCCACGATGTGATAGCAGAGCACCGTGGCCGTAGGAGTCGTGTCCTCGGCGGCGCGTTTCGGAGCGGCGAACGCTGCGACGGAGGTCAGAAAGAGAAGGATCGAGGCCGAAAGCGCGCGCCGCGCGGTCATGGTGCTCCCGTTCATCAAGAGATCAAATGCGTGGACGGTGTTGCAATCGTTGCGCCGGATGGGACGTGCGTGCATTGTAAGCGCGCTCGGGGGAATCCTGCGCACTGATTGACGGTTCCGCGCGCCTGAACTACAGTCCCCGCGGCTTAACGGAGGCTTTTCCCACCCATGGATCGTCAACACCGGCATGACCTCAAGCACGACAAGTTCGTCGACGAGATCGGCGTCCTGTCCGAGAAGGCGCGCGCGAACCAGCGCACGCTCCTCGCGATCGGCGCGGCGCTCGTCGCCGCGGCCCTGATCGCGTACGGCATCTACTTCTACCGCAGCACCCGCGAGGGGAACGCGCAGGCCGCGCTCGCCACGGCCATCACGACGTTCGAGGCACCGGTCGGCGATGCGCCGCAGGGACAGCCGCCCACGCCGGGGCCGCGCTTCAAGACCGAGCAGGAGCGCACCACCGCGGCCGAGAAGCAGTTCAAGGACGTGCAGGCGAAGTTCTCCGGCAGCGATGCCGCGGACGTGGCGGGACTCTACCTCGCCCGTCTGGCCGTCGGTCGCGGAGACATGAAAACCGCGCGCACGCACCTCGAGAACTTCATCGACGACCACTCGGATCACATCCTCGTCGGCGCGGCCCGCTTCAGCCTCTACCAGCTCCGCATCGAAAGCGGAGAAGCGCCGCAG
>Ga0196958_10000585_pt1 | contig 11938 bp, 11 predicted proteins | sample S1v_10metaG_FD_148654 | JGI IMG/M metagenome (GOLD analysis project Ga0196958, IMG submission 148654) | Soil microbial communities from Anza Borrego desert, Southern California, United States - S1+v_10 | ecosystem: Environmental > Terrestrial > Soil > Desert | place: USA: California | collected...
GCGCTGTGGTGGGTGCCGGCGGGCAGCACCCCGACGGTGAACGAGGCCCTGCGACGGCTGCGCCACCTGCGGACGTACGGCCCGACCCCCCGCGCGTTCTCGCTGCGCAGGCGGTTCCGGCCGGACGGCGCCCCTGCAGGCCGCCAGGCTCGACCGCACCGAGCAGCCCGCGCGCCTCGCACCGAGTAGCCCGCGACTCGCACGGAGGGGCCCGGACCCGCGCGGAGGGGTCGGATCCCCGCGAGTCGGGATGTGGCGTCCGCGAGTCGCGCCTGCTGCCCGCAGGTCGGGGTCGAGTGCAGGGTGAGCGGGCGCTGCCGGCGCCGGATACTGGTCCGGTGGCGAGCCGGCGGGGGACGGGGCGGGAGGTCCGCGCGCAGGTCGACTCCGGGATCGCCGAGCTGCGGCCCGACCCCGACCGCAGGCGCGGGTGGACGCTGCTGCTCGACGGCACACCGCAGTCGCACGTCGACCTGGACGACCCGACGCACCTGGAGTTCGACTACGTGCGCAGACTCGGGCACGTCGTCGACCTCGCCGCACCACCGCGCCGTCCGATGCGCGTGCTGCACCTGGGCGGCGGCGCGCTGACCCTGCCCCGGTACGTCGCGGCCACCCGGCCGCGGTCGACCCAGCAGGTCGTGGAGGTCGACGGGGCGTTGGTCGAGTTCGTGCGCCGGGAGCTGCCGACCGAGCGCGCGTGGCGGGTGCGGGTCCGCACCGGCGACGCGCGCGCGGTCGTCGGCCGCCTCCCGCGCGGCGCGTTCGACCTCGTCGTCCTGGACGTGTTCGCCGGCGCGCGCACCCCGGCGCACCTCGCGTCCGCCGACTTCCTGCGGGCGGTCGCGGCGGTCATGAGCCCCTCGGGGAGCTACGTCGCCAACCTCACCGACGGCGGCGCGCTCACCTTCGCCCGCGGCCAGGTGGCCACCGCGGCGGCGGTGTTCGCGCACAGCTGCCTCGCCGCCGACCCCGCCGTCCTGCGCGGCCGCCGGTTCGGCAACCTGCTGCTCCTCGCCGCCGGGCAGACGCTCCCGGTCGCGGAGCTGGGGGCGCGGGTCGCCGGCGACCGCTTCCCGGGTCGGGTGCTGCACGGGCGGGAGCTCGACCGGTTCCGCGGGGACGCACGCCCGGTGGACGACGACGCCGCCGTCGCCTCCCCGCCCCCGCCCGACGGGGTCGTCGAGTACTGATACCGGTGCGGATTCACCGTCGCCCGAGCGGATCTAGCGTCCTGGTCACCGACGACGGATGGGGGATCGACATGACCGAGAATCCGCAGCGCCGGGTCGTCGCCTGGGCCAGCGTGACGATGGACGGCTACACCAGCGGGCCGGGCGGCGTGGCGCACGACACGTGGCTGTACGAGCACGCGGGGCAGGAGCAGACGGCCGCGTACTTCGAGGGGATCTGGCGCGGAGCGACCACCGCGTTGCTGGGGCGCACCAACTACGTGGGCTTCCACTCGGTGTGGCCGGGGATCACCCGGGACCCGGCCACCGACCCCCGCACCCGGGACCTCGGCCGCTGGCTCGACTCGGTCGAGAAGGTGGTGGTCTCCCGCACGCTGCAGGACGCGCCGTGGGAGAACTCGCGGATCGCCCGCGACCTCGGGTCGGAGGTCGAGAAGCTCAAGGGCGGGCCGGGGCGCGACATCCTCGTGCTGAACAGCGCGAGCGTCATCCAGGCCCTGCTGCGCGCCGACCTGGTGGACGACCTGCGGTTCGCGATCGTGCCCTCGCTCGTGGGCGGCGGGCTGCGCCTGTTCGCCGAGGGCATGCCCGCGTCGCGGTGGACGCTGGCCGGGGCGGCCACGCTCGAGCACGGCGCCGTCGGCCTCCACTACCGCCGAGGGTGATCCCGACGACCGCTCAGCTCGCCTCCGCGGGCTTCTTGCCGCCGCCCACGAGGAGCGTGAGCGGGAGGGCGACGGTCGCGATGATCGCGGCGCACAGGAACGCCGCGTGCGCCCCGGACGCGTCGGTGCCGCCGGCGGTGCTCGCCGAGCCGAGCGCCATCACCGTGATGAACAGCGCCGTTCCCGCCGCGCCCGCGACCTGCTGCACGGTGGCCACGATCGCGCTGCCGTGCGAGTCCAGCTCGCCGGGCAGGCGCCCGAGTGCGTCGGTGATCAGCGGGGTGAGCATCAATGAGAGCCCGACCACCAGCACGACGTGCATCGCGACGACCGCCCACACCGCGGACGTGGCGCTCAACGTGGTGAACGCCCAGAGGGCGACGGTGAGGACCGCGGCGCCGGGGATGACGAGCCGGCGCGGGCCGAGCCGGTCGTAGAGGCGACCGACCACCGGTCCCAGCAGCCCCATCACGAGGCCGCCCGGCAGCACCGCGAGCCCGGTGACGAAGGCGTCGACGCCCAGCACCTCCTGCAGGTACAGCGGGAGCAGGATCAGCACGCCGAACAGCGACATCATGCTGAGCACGACCAGCACGAGCGAGAGGACGAAGGGCCGGTGGCCCAGCGGGCGCAGGTCCAGCAGGGCGTTGCCGGCGCCCTGCAACCGCAGCTGGCGCGCCACGAACACCGCGAGCGCCACCGCACCGATCGCGGTGGGCAGCCACGGCGGCACCTGCACCTCGCCGCGGGCGGCCTCGCCGAGGCTGCTCAGGCCGAAGATCAGCCCGCCGAAGCCGAGCGCCGACAGGCCCACCGAGAGGAGGTCGAGGGGGACGGGCCGCACGTCGGCGGCCACCCGCAGCCACCGGGCGCCCGCCGCGAGCGCGATGAGCGCGAGCGGAAGCACGATCCAGAACATCCACCGCCAGCCGAGGGCGGTGAGGATGACGCCGGACAGGGTGGGGCCGATCGCGGGGGCGACGGCGATCACGATCGTGATCGTGCCCATCGTCTGCCCGCGGCGCTCGGCGGGCACGAGCCGCAGCACCGAGGTCATCAGCAACGGCACCATCACGGCCGTGCCCGCGGCCTGCACCACGCGCCCGGTCAGGAGCACCGGGAACCCCGGGGCGAGCGCGCAGATGAGCGTGCCGGTGCTGAACAGCGTCATCGACGTGAGGTAGATCCGCCGCGGGGGGAAGCGTTGCAGCAGGAACCCGGTGATCGGGATGACCACGGCCATCGTCAGCAGGAACCCGCTGGTGAGCCACTGCGCGGTGCTGACGGTGATACCGAGGTCGGCGATCAGCGCCGGAAGGGCGACGCTCATGATCGTCTCATTGAGGATCATGCCGAACGCCGACCCGACGAGCAGCGCGATCGCGACGGCAGCCCGCGGGGCCGGGGCCGGGTCCGGCGCCGCGGGCACCGGCGGGCCGGTGGCGTCGTCGGTACGGCCGGTGGCCGGGCTGCTCATCGAGGCTCCTGTCGTCGAGGGGGACCCTTCCGACGCTACCGATCTCGGAGCAGGGGCGGCCACGGAGTTCGCGGGCGGCGAGCCGAGGGTCACACGTGTCCCGCCGGGGTCAGGCGCACCGGCACGGTCACCGACGCATCCCGTCCCGGTCGGGGGCGGCGCCCCGCACCGGTGCCGCGCGCGACACCGACCACAGCCGCCGCACGTCCCGCCCGAACGACCAGCACAGCAGCACGAGCGCGACGGCGACGAGCAGGACGGCGAGCAGGTGGGGGAGCACCCGGGCGCTCGCGACGACGAGCACCACGCCCTGCAGCGCGGCCACGGTCTTGCCGGCGCGGCTCGGCGGCAGCGGCCCGCGCAGCCACGGCAGCAGCCACCCGGCGGCGACGAACGCGTACCGCATCGCGCCGATGGCGAGCACCCACGGCCCGACGGAGCCGGCGACGTGCGCGCTCAGCACGAGGATGAGGAACGCGTCGACCTCCATGTCGAACCGGGCGCCCAGCGCCGAGACCGTCCCGGTGCGCCGGGCGACCTGCCCGTCGACGGCGTCGAGGGCCAGGGCCACCGCGGCGAGCCCGACCAGCACGGGAACGGCCGTCGCACCGGTCACCAGCCCGTCGACGACGAGCGCCGTCACGCCCCCGACGAGCAGTGCCCTGGCCAGGGTCACCAGGTCGGCGGGGCCGAGGCGGCGACGGCGCCCCCGGCACATCGCCCCGGACAGCAGCCCCAGCAGCACCGCGGCGTAGCCGACCCCGGCCAGCGCGCCGTGCGGCCCGAGACCGGAACCCGCCACGAGCCCGGCGAGCAGGAGCAGCTGCGCGCTCGCGGCCACCGCCTGCTGCGGGTACCCGTTGTCTAGGGTGCGGGTGCTGGTGTCCACGTCGCGGTCCACCTCTCCATCACGTCGGCCCCGGCCCGGAAGTTCACCTCGTGGAGATGAGATGCGCCTCGCGGCCCGCGCCTTCTGGCTCCGCACCCCCGGCGAGGGTGAGATCCGCACGGTCACGCTGCCCGAGCCCGGCCCCGGCGACGTCGTCGTCCGCACGCTGCACTCCGGGGTGAGCCGAGGCACCGAGACGCTCGTCTTCCGCGGGGGCGTTCCGCAGAGCCAGTACGCGGCGATGCGCGCCCCGTTCCAGGAGGGCGGGTTCCCGGCACCGGTGAAGTACGGGTACCTCGCGGTCGGGGTCGTCGAACACGGTCCGGCCGAGCTCGTCGGCCGCACGGTGTTCTGCCTGCACCCGCACCAGACGCGCTTCGTCGTGCCGGCCGCGGCCGTCACGCCGGTCCCGGACGACGTGCCGGCGGGGCGCGCGGTGCTCGCCGGGACCGTCGAGACCGCGGTGAACGCGCTGTGGGACGCCGCGCCGCTGGTGGGCGACCGGATCGCGGTCGTGGGGGCGGGGATGGTCGGGTGCAGCGTGGCCGCGGTGCTGGCGGGGCTCCCCGGGGCGCGGGTGGAGCTGGTGGACGTCGACCCGGCGCGTGCCGCCGTCGCCGACGCGCTGGGCGTCGGGTTCGCGACGCCGGACGCGGCCGCGGGCGACTGCGACCTCGTGGTGCACGCCAGCGCCACCGAGGCGGGGCTGGCCCGGTCGCTGGAGCTGCTGGCGGTCGAGGGCGAGGTGGTGGAGATGTCCTGGTACGGCGACCGCCCGGTGACCCTGCCCCTCGGCGAGGCCTTCCACTCCCGGCGCCTGACCGTGCGCAGCAGCCAGGTGGGCACCGTGTCGCCGCGCCGGGCGCGGCGGGGCTACGCCGGCCGGATGGCGCTGGCGCTGCGCCTGCTCGCCGACCGGCGCTTCGACGCGTTGATCAGCGGGGAGCACCCGTTCGACGAGCTGCCCGACCTGCTGCCCCGGCTGGCCAGCGGCGCGCTCCCCGCGCTCTGCGTGCGCGTCGACTACGGCTGACCCCGCGACACGCGTGGAGGCGGCGGGGGCCGGCGCGGCGGGGGTGAACCATCCGCGGGCGCGGCACGTGTGCATCACGACGGGACCCAGCCGCGCCAGAGGAGCGATCTTGTTCAGCATCACCGTCCGCGATCACGTCATGGTCGCCCACAGCTTCCGCGGCGAGGTCTTCGGTCCGGCCCAGCGCCTGCACGGGGCCACGTTCGTGGTGGACGCGACCTTCCGGCGCCCCGACCTCGACGCCGACGGCATCGTCGTCGACATCGGCCTGGCCACGCAGCAGCTCGGCGCGGTGCTCGCCGCGCTGAACTACCGCAACCTGGACGACGAACCCGCGTTCGCGGGCGTCAACACCTCCACCGAGTTCCTCGCCCGGCACATCGCCGACCGGCTGGCCGAGCAGGTGCACGCGGGCGCGCTCGGCGAAGGCGCGCGCGGGATCGCCGCGATCGCGGTGACGCTGCACGAGTCGCACGTCGCATGGGCGAGCTACGAGCGCGCCCTGTGAGCGACGCCCCCGCGGTGCACGTCGTCGTACCCGGCGACGTCGACGACCCCGCGCGGCCCAGCGGTGGCAACGCCTACGACCGCCGCCTCTGCCGCGGGCTGCGCGCCGCAGGCCTCCCGGTCCAGGAGATCGCCGTGGCGGGGAGCTGGCCGGAGCCCGACGACGCCGCGTGCGCGGAGCTGGACCGCGCGCTCGCCGCCGTGCCCGCGGGCGCCACCGCGGTGCTCGACGGGCTCGTCGCGTGCGCGGTGCCGCAGGTCCTCGCCCCGCATGCGCGGCGGCTGCGGCTCGTGGTGCTCGTCCACCTCCCGCTCGGCGACGAGGCCGGGTTGCGTCGGGAGACCGCGGCCGACCGTGCCGCCCGTGAACGGGCCTGCCTGCGCGCCGCGGCGGCGGTCGTGGCGACGAGCCCGTGGGCCGCGCGCCGCCTCGCCGAGCTGCACGGGATCCGGGCGCACGTCGTCCCGCCGGGGGTCGAGCCCGCCCCGCTCGCGACCGGCACCGACGCGGGCGCCCGGCTGCTGTGCGTCGGCTCGGTCACGCCGACCAAGGGACAGGACCTGCTGGTCGAGGCGCTGGCCCGGATCGCGGACCGCGACTGGACGTGCCGGCTCGTCGGGCCGCTCACCCGCGACTCCACCCACGTCGACGCGGTGCGCGAGCTGATCCGGCGGCACGGGCTCGACGACCGCGTGCAGGTCGCCGGCCCGCGCACCGGCCCGGCGCTGGACGCGGAGTACGCGGGCGCCGACCTGCTCGTGCTGCCCTCCCGGGCGGAGTCCTACGGGATGGTCGTCACCGAGGCGCTGGCCCGCGGGATCCCGGTGCTCGCGGCGGAGGTCGACGGCGTGCCCGAGACCCTCGGCCGGGCACCGGACGGCACCGTGCCGGGCCTGCAGGTGCCCCCGGCCGACGTCGCCGCGCTCGCCGCGGCCCTGCGCCGCTGGCTGGACGACCCGGACCTGCGCGCCGCCGCCCGCCGCGCCGCCCACGACCGCCGCCCCACCCTGCCCGGTTGGGACGAGACGACCCGTGAGTGGGTACGAGTGCTCCAGCACTCGTGTCCACTCACGGCCCCCGGGGAGGCGGGCTCGCCCGTCTGCTCGCCCGACTGGCTCGCGCTGCGCGAACCCGCCGACGCCGCCGCGCGTGCCGTCGAGCTGGCCGACCGGCTGCGCGAGCGGCTGCCGGAAGGCCCGCTGGTCGTGCGCGACCTCGGCTGCGGCACCGGATCCATGGGGCGCTGGCTCGCCCCCCGGCTCCCGGGGCCGCAGCACTGGGTGCTGCACGACCGCGATCCGGTGTTGCTCGACCGCGCCGTCGGGAGCCTGCCGCCGGACGTCACCGGACAGGCCTGCCTCGGCGACCTCACCGGCCTCGACGCGGCCGACCTGGCGGGCACCGCGCTCGTGACCGCGTCGGCCCTGCTGGACCTGCTGACCGCCGGCGAGGTGGAGCGGCTCGCCGCGGCCTGCACCGCCGCCGGTTGTCCCGCGCTGCTGGCCCTGTCGGTGACCGGCAGCGTGCTGCTCACCCCGGCCGACCCACTCGACGGCGCGTTCGCGGCCGCGTTCGACGCGCACCAGCGCCGCACGGTCGCCGGGCGGCGGCTGCTCGGACCGGATGCCGCCCCCGCGGCCGCCGCCGCGTTCCGGCGCCACGGCGCGCAGGTGGTACGGGCACCGAGCCCGTGGCGGCTCGGGCCCGGCGACGGGGCGCTGGTCGAGGAGTGGCTGCGCGGGTGGCTCGCCGCCGCGTGCGTGCAGCAGCCGGCGTTGGCCGCCGAGGCGCAGCCGTACCTGCGCCGCAGGCTCGACGCCGCGGCCCGCGGCGAGCTGCGCGTCGTCGTCGGGCACGCGGACCTGCTGGCCCTGCCCGGGGGCGGCTCGTGACGCCGCGTGCCGTGCTGCGGCTCCTGGCCGCCGCGGTGCTCGTCGCGGCGCTGCTGTGGTGGTCCGGGCCGGAGGCCGTCGTGGCCGGGCTGGGGGTGCTGGAGGTCGGTCCCGTGCTCGCGGCGCTCGGGATCGGGGTCGTCACCACCGTGTGCAGCGCGTGGCGCTGGTGCCTGGTCGCACGCGGCCTCGGTATGCGGCTCCCGCTCCCGGCCGCCGTCGCCGACTGCTACCAGGCGACGTTCCTGAACGCCGTGCTGCCCGCGGGGATTCTCGGCGACGTGCACCGGGCCGTCGGGCACGGCCGCCGCGCGGGCGACGTCGGGCGCGGGGTGCGGGCGGTGGCCCTCGAACGGCTGGTGGGCCTGCTCGTGCTGGTGGCCGTGGCCGCGGGTGTGCTGCTGGTCGAGCCCGCTCTGCTGGCCGTGGTCGGCGGCGCCGTGCCCGGAGCCGGATGGCTCGGGGCCGCGCTGCTGGTGGCGCTGCTGGTCGCGGTGCTGGTGGCGCTGCCTGTGCTCGGGTGGGCGATGCGGGCGCGGCTGCGCCCGGTGGCCGCCGACCTGCGGGCGCTGCGGCGGGCCGGCACGTGGTCGGGCGTCATCGGGTTGTCCGTGGTGGCGCTGGCCGGTTACCTCGCCACGTTCGTCGTGGCCGCGCGGGCGGCGGGCGCGTCGGCCCCGGTCACCGAGCTGCTCCCGCTGCTCGTGCTGGCGCTGCTGGTGATGGCCCTCCCGCTCAACGTCGGCGGCTGGGGCCCGCGCGAGGCGGTGGCCACCCTCGGGTTCGGCGCCGTCGGGTTCGGCGCCGCGCAGGGCCTGGCCACCGCCGTCGGTTACGGGCTGCTCTGCCTGGTGGCCTGCCTACCCGGCGGGGCGGTGCTGCTGCTGCGCCTCGCGGGCCGCCGGCTCACAGGTGCCCGGCGAACGCGTGGACGAGGCTCGCCAGCACCGCGCGTCCCTTCTCCGCGGACGCCAGCGACGGACGGCCGACCACGCCCGACTCCGTGTACGCCCGCAAACCCCGGCTCAGCAGGTGCCGGCGATCGTCGGCCAGGTGATCGGCTTGCGCGAAGCCCGGCCTGACCAGGTGCGGGTGGGCGTGCAGGAGGATCGAGGTCTCCAGCTCCCCCGCGTGCATGTCCGACGGGCCCGGCGTGGCCAGGCCGGCGGCGACGCGCGCGTCGTCCCAGTCCGGCTCGGCGGGGAACAACGCCATCCGCAGCGGCCCCAGGCTCGCCTCCTGCACGACGTTGCCGAGCACGTAGTTGCCGCCGTGCCCGTTGACGAGCACCAGCGCGGTCACGCCTGCCCGGTGCACGGACGCGGCGACGTCGCGCACGACCGCCGCGAGCGTCGTGGCGGAGATGCTGACCGTGCCGGGCCAGGCCGCGTGCTCGTGCGAGCAGGAGATCGTGACCGGCGGCAGCCTGCGGAGCGGGTACGCGGCGGCGAGCTCGACCGCGACCGCGCACGCGACGAGGGTGTCGGTGGCGAGCGGGAGGTGCGGGCCGTGCTGCTCGAAGCTGCCGATCGGCAGCAGCGCGACGGTAGCGCCGCGGTCGCGCTCGTCGAGCATGGTGTCGATCGGGAGGACGTCCATCGCGGTGGAGGTTCTCACGATCCGGCGGAGGGGACGAGAGGGGCAGCGTCATGCAGGACACGTACGACGGCGGGGTCGCCGAGATCGCCGAGTCGGAGCTGGCGACGCGGCGCGGGCCGTTCCGCGCGGTCGCGTTCCGCGACCCGTTCGACGGCCACGAGCACCTCGCCCTCGTCCGCGGCGATCCGCGGGAACGCGAGGACGTGCTGGTCCGGGTGCACTCGGAGTGCCTGACCGGGGACGTGTTCGGCGCGCTGCGCTGCGAGTGCGGCGCGCAGCTGCGCTCGGCGCTCGACGCGATCGTCGACGAGGGCTGCGGGGTGCTGGTGTACCTGCGGGGGCACGAGGGCCGCGGCATCGGGCTCGTCGCGAAGGTCCGCACCCACGTCCTGCAGGACGAGCAGGGGCTCGACACCGTCGACTCCGCCACCGCCCTGGGCCTGCCGGTGGATGTGCGCGACTTCGGCGCGGCCGCGCGCGTGCTGCGCCACCTCGGTGTCGCGTCGGTGCGGTTGCTGACCAACAACGCCGAGAAGGTGCTCGCGCTGACCGAGCACGGCGTGCGCGTGTCCGGGCGGGTCCCGCTGCTGGAGCCGGTCGACGAGCACAACGTCCGCTACCTCACCGCGAAGCGCGACCGCCTCGGCCACGACCTGCCGCACCTGGGCTCCCTGCACTGAACGGGCCCTGATCGCCCCAAGTGGTGTGAGGGCGACAGATCTGTCGCCGCGACACCATCCGCGACGATCACGCCGCGGCGGCGAGCGCGTCGATGATCTCGACGAGCACCTCGCCGGCCGGGTGACGAGGTCGTGCCAGGTGCAGCGCAGCAGGGCCCAGCCCGCCCGCGTGAGGGCGTTGCCCTTGCGTCGATCGGCGCGGAACCGTTCCACGTCGACGTGCCAGGCCCACCCGTCCAGCTCGATCGCGACCCGCCGTGCGGGAAAGGCGAGGTCGATCAGATAGGGCCCGAACGGGTGGGCGAGGACCCAGCCCGTGATGCCCGCATCCCGCAACAACCGCTTGACGATCCGCTCCGCCGCCGAGTCCGCGCGGTCGGCGGCGGCGGTGATCAGCCGGGCCGCTCCGGTCCATCCTCGGCGACCGAGGTTGCGGCAGTAGCAGGCGTACAGCTCGGGGAAGGGCACGTGCCGCTGGAGTGCCCGGTCGAGGAAGGCCGAGCCGTCGCGCAGGGCCACCGCCGTCTCCAGCGCGGCGAGCGCACGATCGGCGAGCCACAGGTCCCGGCGGCGCACGAGGTCGGCGCGCTCCAGGTCGCGCCGCCTCATGACGATGCCGCGGGGCGCCACCCGGTGGCTCGCGCGGGGCACGGTGATCTCGACGGCCACGGGGGCCCGATCGGTCATCCCGTGCCAGTAGGCCGCGGCCGGCCCGGTGACCGCCGCCGGCTCGCCGCCCGCCCAGAGCCACGCGGCCCGCACCCGCGCCTCGTCGGTGCGGCGGTGCCCGTTCACGAGGTAGACGTGCGGATACAGCTCCTTCCACGCTCCGCTGCGCACCCTCCGCTGCACCGTCCGGGAGCTGAGCCCGAGCGCCACGGCCTGCCCGCGGGCGATCACCCCGGCCTGCCGCTGCACCGTGCGGTCGATGGACACCGCGTCAGGATGCGCCGGACGAGGCGGGCGGCGGGGCCGTTCCACAGTGATCGCCAGAAGTGGTGTGGAGGCGACGGAGCTGTCGCGTCCACACCGCTCGCCACGATCACGCGTCCCCGGCGGCAGGCGGCCCGGCACATGATCGTGAGAAGTGGTCCCGACGCGACAGATCTGGCGCCTTGACACCACGTGCCGCGATCAAGACGGTCACCCGCGCAGCCAGCGCTCCAGGTGCGCGAACGCCGACGCCTGCATCTCCCGGTCGAACTTGTGCGGCCCGTCGTAGAACTCGCCGACGTAGGACTCCGGGGCGCCCGCCTGCCGGTACCGCGTGACCAGCCGCTCGTGCGCCTCGGTCATGCCGCGCAACGTGAACAGGTGGTCGTGCCGGTCGTACTGCACGAGCAGCGGCACCGGGGCACGCGCGGCCGCGATGTCGGGCCAGTCGCCGCGGGTGGCGAGCCCCGGCGGGAAGAACATCCACGTGTGCCGCGCGACGTGGGCGTCGAGCAGCTCCCGGTAGGACGTCATCATGCCGACGATCCCGGCGGCGGCCACGTCGTCGCAGGTGGCGTGCAGCAACGCCGCCCGGCACCCGCCACCGGACAGCCCGATGCAGCCGATCGGCCCGCCCACCACGTCGGTGCGGGAGCGCAGGTAGCGGACGGCGACGCGGTCCTCGTAGGCGACGACCCCGGCGAGCGACGTGCCGAGGACCGTGCAGTACTTCGCCACCGCGTGCTCGTGCGCCCGCGCCGCGGTGTTGTAGGCCTCCGGCTCGTCCGCCGACCCCACCAGCCCCGGCGGGAACTTCCGGCTGCCCCACCGGAACACGTCGTGGGCGAGCACGGCGAACCCGCGGCGGGCGAGCTCGTTCGCGAACGCCCTGCCCCCGTAGGACCGCTCGCGCAGCGCACGCGCCGACGCGGGCGGCTCGTCAGGCCCGTCGGCCACCTTCTCCTTGCCGTAGTAGGTGAACCCGTCGTGGCTGTGCAGCGCGACCACGCCCGGCAGCGGCCCGGTGGCGTCGGCCGGGCGCAGCAGCCAGGCCCGCGTGCGCGGCCCG
>Ga0196958_10000586_pt1 | contig 11933 bp, 11 predicted proteins | sample S1v_10metaG_FD_148654 | JGI IMG/M metagenome (GOLD analysis project Ga0196958, IMG submission 148654) | Soil microbial communities from Anza Borrego desert, Southern California, United States - S1+v_10 | ecosystem: Environmental > Terrestrial > Soil > Desert | place: USA: California | collected...
AAGTGTGCGCCGCGGATCATCTCTTCGGCGACGAGACGATCGGCGCGGTGCAACTCGACGTCTGGATGGGCAACGCCGGCACCCGTCCGCCGGGGAAGAACTGGTTCTCGCGTGCCTTCGGACTGAAACTGGCCCAGATGCAGGACCTCGAGTTCCGTACGGCCATCGCGGCGATCCAGACCTCGCGCGGGTTCACCGGCACGATCTCCATGGGCGGCAACGGTCAGTTCACGCGACTGTCCGCATTGGACTCGATCGCGGGCGAGGGCGAGCAGCCGTGGCGCGGTTCGCTGCTGGAGGACTTCGAACTCGGCGTGCACCTGCTGACCGCGGGTTGGCGGACCGGGTACACGCCGGACTCCCACGTGAAGCAGGAAGGCCTGTACAGCCTGCGGCGATTCCTGGTGCAGCGCACCCGCTGGGGCCAGGGCACGATGCAATGCTCGCGGTATCTCCGGCGCATCTGGGACTCGCCGCATGTGAGCACGCTGGGCGCGGCGGAGATGATGTACTACCTCGCGCAGCCGTGGATGCAGTTGCTCGGCTCGCTGCTGTACCCGATCCCGTTCATCCTGCTCCTGGCCACCACGGCGGGCGATCCGGCGCGGATGTGGACCTGGTTCGCCGACGACGGCGCGTGGATCCTGTTCGCCATCTACGGTTCGTTCGGGCTGCTGCCGTTCATCGTGTGGGGCCCGATCTATGAGTTCAAATGCCGGAAGAGCCGCAATCTCCTGCGCGGGTTCGGGATGGGTTTCGCCTACGCGCTGTACATCTACACGTTCTACATCACGTCGTGGCGGGCGCTGTTCCGGCTGGTGCGCGGCCGCAACGGCTGGTCCAAGACGCGGCGGAACACCGAGCACGCCCCCGGGGTCAAGGTCGCGCTGGACTCCTGACCCCGGGGACGATCTCAGGCGGCGGGCAGGATCCGGACGTCGTCCGCCTTCACGAAGGCGATCCGGTGTCCGAACTGGATCTGCACGTACTTTGTCCTGCCCTTGACGACCACGTGGTTCGCCGGGTCGAACGTCGTCGCCGAGTAGTACTCGGAGCCGAGCAGGTTGCCGAGCGAGTACCGCTGCCCGGCCGAGAACGTGTATGGCAGTGGGACGACCTGCTGCACCGGCACGTTCGCCGGGTACGCCTCCGCCTCGGGATACGCGCGCCCGAAGACCGGCACGGTCGCCAGCCCGGGCTTCGGCGTGACGACCAGGCCGATCGCCGGGCTCGTCGTGCGCTGGTCGCGGAACCAGCCCTTCTGGCCCAGGTACCAGATCGCCGTCCAGCCGTTACGCCGCTCCGCGACCACGTACCGCTGGCCGGTCTCCGCCCGGCTGCCGATGTCGGAAACGGCCATCGTGCTCGCCGAACCGTCCGGACGCAGGCCGATGTCCTTGAGCAGCGGCGCCGAGTCGGTGGGCTCGCTGCGCAGCACCACCGAACCGGAACCCCTTGCCGGGCATAGCTTTCCGGCGGTCTCGCAACCGGTGAACGCGGGCTGGTTCGTGGCGAAGTCCGGCGTGATGGTCACCAGCGGCGAACCGGGACGGCCGAAGCCGGACAGCGGCGCGCCCATCAGGTCGAAGTAGTGCGCCCAGTCCCAGTACGGGCCCGGATCCCAGTGCATGCCCTTGATGGTCGAGGGGATCGTGCCAGGGACGTTGTCGTGGCCGAGGATGTGCGCGCGGTCGAGCGGGATGTCGTATTTCCGCGCGAGGTGGCCGACGAGCTTCGCGGAGGTGCGGTACATCGCCTCCGTGTACCAAGTGCCCTTCGCGGCGAAGCCCTCGTGCTCGATGCCGACGGACTTCGCGTTGACGTACCAGTTGCCCGCGTGCCACGCGACGTCCTTGGTCGGCACGTGCTGCGCGATCTGGCCGTCGGACGAGCGGATCGTGTAGTGCCAGCTCACGTACGTCGGGTCGGTGACCAGGTCCATCGCCGTGTCCCAGTAGCCCTCGGTGTCGTGGATGATGATGTATTCGACCCTTTGGCCCTTCGGCCGGTCCGCCTTGTCGTGATTGCCGTAGTCGTTGTCCGGCAACTCCTGGTACGGCGCCGGTACCGAAAGGCACGAGACCGTCCTCGGGCACTCCGTCTTAGGGATTTCGGTCTTCGGGTTCTCGGTCTTCGGGTTCTCGGTCGGGACGCGGACGGGGCTCGTCGGTGTCGCGGCGAGGGTGACTTTCTGGCCGTCGTCGGTCGTCCGGCTGACGCCCTTGGAGATGGTGTCGAAGACTTCGTCGGCGAAGGACTGTGCTCCCGTGGCGTCCTTCGCGCCGCTGTAGCGCGCGACGGCGGCTTTCCAGTCACCGGTTTCGCGCTGATACTTCGCCAGCAGAGCGGCGCCACCGCGGATGTTCTGTGTGGTGTCCGTGCGCAGCGTCGCGACGTCTCGCCCGATCAGCGTGGCCGCTTCGTCGATGGTCTGGAGACCGGGGGGAGGGGGTTTCGGCGCCGGTGTCGCCGGGAGCTTCGCGCGGCGGGCGTCGTCTCCGCGCGGATCCTCCTCGCCTTCGTCGTGGTGCGTGCCTGTGCCCGCTTCGCGCAGGTCGGTCAGGTGCATCGGGCCGTATCCGGCGGACGTGCTGGGGGTGCCGGCGTTGAAGTCCCAGCGCGACTCCAGGAACGAGACGCCGAGCAGGACGTTCTCGGGAACGCCGAACTCCTGCGCGGCGGCCGCGAAGTCCCGCTGACGTTGTTGATCGGCAGCGGCGGCTTCGGCGGGGACCGCGGCGAGGAAGCCGGCGGCGAGGGCGAGGACCGCGAGTCCGGCGGTCCGTTTGGACCGGCGCCGGAGCGGCTCGAGGGCAACAGGACGAAAGGGACGCGGCATGGGCGTGAACCCCCAGTGACTAGGTCTGCTGAAACAGGACCGACCCCAATGGTCGGAACCTAACCAGAAACCGGCCTGCTCCGTAAGGTCCCTCCGGATCGCGTTTAGGGGGCTGAACGCAAGTCGGTGGCAAGGTGGGGGCATGACCGGGGTGAAGGAGCTTCTGCAGGAGAAGGACCACGTCTTCCTCGATTTCGACGGTCCGGTGTGCGACGTGTTCGCCAGGTTGCCGTCGAGCGAGGTGGCGGACAGGCTCAAGCGCCTCGTCGGACCCGATCTGCCCGCCGACGTGAGCGCCTCCGCCGATCCGTTCGACGTGCTCCGATACGCGGCCTCGTGCGGGCCGAACACCGCGCACGTCGTCGAGCGGCAGCTCAACCGCCTGGAGGGAGAGGCCGTCGCCCTGATCTCGCCGGCACCCGGTATCGCGGAAGTCGTCCGCGAGTGGGTCGCGCAGGGGTTCACCGTGACGATCGTGAGCAACAACTCCGTCGACGCGATCCGGTCCTTTCTCGCGCTGCACGAACTCGCCGAGCAGGTTCGCCGGATCAGCGCACGGACGACGAGCGACCCCACGCGGTTGAAGCCTCAGCCGGCGCTCCTCGACGCGGCGGTGAGGGCTCTCGGTACTTCACCTCGGCAGTGCGTCATGGTCGGCGACTCGGCCGCGGACATCCTCGCCGCTCGCGCCGCCGGCGTCGCTTCGATCGCTCTCGCGACGACACCGGCGAAGCGCAGGGCTCTCGCGGCTCTCGGCCCCGATGCCCTGGTGACGGACCTGGCCGACTTGCGTTTAGCGGCCTAACCGCGATCCGGCGGAGCAAAACGGCCGGTCAGGCGCTCGGGAGCGGAGATTTCACCGGGTGAGTGGACCCTCCTTGCGAAGCTGGCACTCACATGGCTAGAGTGCTAATCGCACGGCCCGAACACGCCCCGGCACCCGCGACGGCGGGGGTGGTAGGAGCCGTAACTCATCCTGCCAACGCTTTCGACGACCGTGGAGGTCAACCCGGTGAGCGTGAACATCAAGCCGCTCGAGGACAAGATCGTTGTCCAGACGAGTGAGGCCGAGGAGACGACCGCTTCCGGCCTCGTCATCCCCGACACCGCCAAGGAGAAGCCCCAGGAGGGCAAGGTTCTGGCCGTGGGCCCGGGCCGCATCGACGACAAGGGCAACCGTGTCCCGCTCGACGTTTCCGTCGGCGACGTCGTCATCTACTCCAAGTACGGCGGCACCGAAGTGAAGTACAACGGCGAGGACTACTTGATCCTCTCCGCCCGCGACGTGCTGGCCGTCATCAACTGACGTCCGCTCTCAGCGCATGACGCCCCGGGCCCCGCATTGCCGGGGAACGGGGCGTTCGTGTTTTCCGAGCTTTAGAACTGGAAGGTAAGCGGAACACGCCATGCCCAAGCAGATCAGTTTCGACGAGGACGCTCGTCGCGCGCTCGAGCGCGGGGTGAACAAGCTCGCCGACGCGGTCAAGGTCACCCTCGGCCCGCGCGGTCGCCACGTCGTGCTCGACAAGAAGTTCGGTGGCCCGACCATCACCCTCGACGGCGTCACCGTCGCTCGCGAGATCGAGCTCGACGACCCGTTCGAGAACCTCGGCGCCCAGCTCGCCAAGAGCGTCGCCACCAAGACCAACGACGTCGCCGGTGACGGCACCACGACCGCGACCGTGCTCGCGCAGTCGCTGGTGAAGGTCGGCCTGCGCAACGTCGCCGCCGGTGCCAACCCGACCGCGGTCGGCCGCGGCATCGAGGCCGCCGCGGAGAAGGTCATCGCGGTGCTCAAGGAGAAGGCGACCCCGGTCAAGGGCCGCGACAACATCGCCCAGGTCGGCACCGTCACCTCCCGTGACGCGGCCATCGGCGCCCTGCTCGGCGAGGCCGTCGAGCGGGTCGGCGAAGACGGTGTCATCACGATCGAGGAGTCGTCCACGCTGGCGACCGAGCTCGTGATCACCGAGGGTGTGCAGTTCGACAAGGGCTTCCTGTCGGCGCACTTCGCGACCAACCCGGAGGAGCAGAAGGCGATCCTCGAGGACGCCTACATCCTGCTGGTCCGCGAGAAGATCTCGGCGCTGGCCGACCTGCTCCCGGTGCTGGAGAAGGTCGTCGAGGCCAAGAAGCCGCTGCTGATCATCGCCGAGGACGTCGACGGCGAAGCGCTGTCGACCCTCGTGGTGAACTCGCTGCGCAAGACGATCACCGCCGTCGCGGTCAAGGCGCCGTTCTTCGGTGACCGCCGCAAGGCGTTCCTGGACGACCTCGCGGTCGTCACCGGCGGCGAGGTCATCTCGGCCGAGATCGGGCACAAGCTGTCCGAGACCACGCTCGCCCAGCTGGGCAACGCCCGCCGGATCGTCGTCACCAAGGACGACACCACGCTCGTCGACGGTGGCGGCACCAAGGACGACATCGCCGCGCGTGTCGCGCAGATCCGCAAGGAGATCGAGAACACCGACTCCGACTGGGACCGCGAGAAGCTGCAGGAGCGGCTGGCGAAGCTCGGCGGCGGTGTCGCGGTGATCAAGGTCGGCGCGGCCACCGAGACCGAGCTGAACGAGCGGAAGCACCGCATCGAGGACGCCGTGGCTTCGACCAAGGCGGCCGTCGAAGAGGGCATCCTGCCCGGCGGTGGCTCGGCGCTCGTGCACGCGGTCAAGGAGCTCGACGGCGGCCTCGGCCTCGAGGGCGACGAAGCGACCGGTGTGCGCATCGTCCGCGACGCGCTGTCCGCCCCGCTGTTCTGGATCGCGACCAACGCGGGCCACGAGGGTGCGGTCATCGTGAACAAGGTCCAGGAGCAGAGCTGGGGACACGGCTTCAACGCCGCCACCGGCGAGCTCACCGACCTGCTGGCCGCCGGCATCGTCGACCCGGTCAAGGTGACCAGGTCCGCGGTGGCGAACGCCGCTTCCATCGCCCGGCTCGTGCTCACGACGGAGAGCTCCATCGTCGAGAAGCCGGTCGAGGAGGAGCCCGCCGCGGCCGGTCACGGCCACGCGCACTAGTTCCACCCCTCGAAGCGGGGCGGTACTCCACCCGGAGTGCCGCCCCGCTTTGCTGTCCCGGCCCCCTTGTCAGAGCGACTTTAGCGGGCTAATCGCGATCCGAAGGGCGGCGCCGCCGCGGCCGGGCGGAGCGCGGTTAGCCCGCTAAACGCGCTCCGGCGACGTGGGCACCCCGGCCCGGGCGGAGCGACTTTAGCGGGCTAAACGCGCTCCGGTGGCCGCAGACGCGGAAGGGCGGCACCCCACCCGGATGCCGCCCTTCCGCGTCGCCGACTCGGCCGGATCAGCCGTTCGACATGCTCAATGTGCGCTTGTCCGCCTTGATGATGTGCTCACGTTCCGACTCCGACAGCCCGCCCCAGATTCCGTACGGCTCGTGCACGGCGAGTGCGTGGTTCCGGCACATGGCCAGTACCGGGCAAGCCAGGCACACGGCTTTGGCCCTCGCCTCGCGACGGGCTCTGGCCGGCCCCCGCTCGCCGTCAGGGTGAAAGAAGGACGCGCTGTCCATGCCTCGGCACGATCCTTCGAGCTGCCAGTCCCATACATCCGCGTTGGGCCCCGGGAGCCTGCGTGTGTCCGCCATCCTGACCGCCTCCGTCATCCGGTCGAAGCGTTTACCTGCTCTGCTGCGCTGCGGATACTCCATTCGGTGCAACGGCGGTAACGTTAGAAGCGCGCCAATACTTGTTCAAGAGATTCGAGCCGATTCAGCCGTTAGGCATCCCCCGGAGGTGTGAGCGGTACTTTCCGTTCCGGTTGCCCCGGTCCCTGCCTGCCTGGATATTGGGTCGAGTGGGATCTCGGATCAGCAGTGAAGAACCCACCCTGCCGGTGGCCTCGGTCGCTCGCCGGCTCGGGGTCGCACCGTCCACCCTGCGCACCTGGGACCGCAGATACGGCGTAGGACCGAGTCGCCACACCAACGGCCGTCACCGCCGCTACGGCAGCTCCGACATCGGCCGTCTCGAACTGATGCAGCGCGCGTTGCTTCGCGGCGCCTCGACGGCCGAAGCGGCGAAGTACGCGCTTGAGCAGATGCCCCGGACAGCGACAGCGCCTCCGGAGACAGCCGTGGTCCGAGCGGAGGAGCAGGCCACCGCGTCTCCCGCCGACGATCAGGACGTCCCGTCCCGGCTCGCCAGGCGGTTGAGCACGGCCGCACTGGCGATGGACTTCGGCGCGGTCCAGCGCATGCTCGCCGACACGATCCGCGAACTCGGTGTGCTGCCTGCCTGGACCGGCGTCGTGTCGCCGGTCCTGACGGCGCTCGGCGCGCGCTGGCGCGGTGTCAGCGCTGGCGCGGAGGTCGAGTATTTGCTCGCCGAGTGCGTGTACGCGGCCCTCGTCCGCGCGACGCCGGTGCTCCGCGAGCCGCGCAACCAACGGCCGGTCCTGTTGACCTGCGTGCCGGACGAGCGCGACAACCTGCCCATGTACGCGCTCGCCGCGGCACTCGCGGGACGCCGGATCGGCACCCAGTTGTTCGGCGCCTCCCTGCCCGCGGAGGTGCTCGCGGTGACGGTCCGCCGCAGCGTCCCGGCGGCGGTGGTGCTGTGGTCGGGACGGCGGGCGACCGCCGATCCGCGCCTGTTCGCCAGGGTGTCGCGCGGCCGTCAACGCAGCCGGATGTTCGCCTGCGGTCCGGGCTGGGATCCCGCCACGCTCCCGGACAAGATCGAACTGCTCGGGGAATTGACGACCGCCGCCGACCGGATCGAGCACGTTCTTGTCGGTGCGAGGCGATAGAAAGGACGCATGGAAGCGTCCCTGCGGTCCGCCGCGTTCGGCGACGGCGTGCCGCCGCCGAACCCCTTCGCGGTGCCCGCGTCGCCTCGCGGACGGCTGCTCGCCGCGATCGGGCTCGGTGCTCGCGGCCGGTACGCGGCGGCGGCCACGTTGCTGAACGGTTTGCGCGCGGGCAAGGATCCGGTGATCGCGTCGTTGGCCGCCAGCACGCTGGCATCGCACCGGCGGCAGTTGGGCGGGCACGCGGCGGCGCTCGTCCTCGACGGCGAAGCGTTTGAGCTGGTGTTCTCGGAGCCTCGAGGTGAACCGGATCCCGATGGTCTGGACGCCGAGGGCGCGCGGGCGGACGCGCTCCTCGGTCTCGCGGCGGACAACCTCGGGCGCGGTCGGCTGACCGCTGCCCGGCGGCTGCTGGCCCGTGCGGGGGCGCACACCGGCGACTGGCGGACCACGACCAGGGCCGGTTGGGTGGGCGCGGAAATCGAACTCGCGGGTAACACTTCCGCCGCGGGGATCGCACCTGCGGAAATGGCGCTGGAAACGGCGCGGGCGAGGAGTTCGACCCGGCATGTCGTCAAATCCCAGCTTGTACTCGGCGTGACGATCCTGAATGCCGATTCCGCTGAGTGGGACCACGCGAAAGCGCTGGTCGAGAGCGCGCGGGAAACCGCCGAGAAATGCGAATTCAATTCACTTCTTTGGGTGGCGTGGCTCGTCTCGGCCGACTTCTCGGCAGGACACGCCGATGAGTATCGATTCAGAGGGGCCGAAGTGTTGCACGCAGTGTTACGGCACGCAGATCCTTGCGGGAGGCGGCTCGCGCGGGAATCTCCGTGGGTCCCGCGCTGAGGGCGTCTAGCCTGTTGGAGGGCCCATTCCGGCAACCGGGCTAAAAACTTTCAAAAAAAGCCACCGGATCGTGTCAAGGTTCGGGCTAAAGCGTCCGATAGGGGAAGTGGAATGTCACCCGGCTGCAGGAAGGAAACCCCGTGACGACGGTCTTGATCTGCGACGACCGACGCAGTGTCCGCGAAGGGCTCACTCGAGTGATGTCCGCGGTCCCAGGGGTCAGTCGCATCGACTGCGTAGCGCACGGTGACGAGCTGCTGGCCCGGTACTCCCGCCAGCCGGTCGACGTCGTGCTGGTCGGAACCCAGCGCGCTGTCCCGACTGGCGTCGAAGCCACCCGGCGGCTCGTCTCGGCGAACCCCCAAGCGAACGTGATCGTGTTCGGCGCCCCGGACGACGCGGGCAGTATCGCCGCGGCCATCGCCGGCGGTGCCCGCGGCTACCTGCGCTGGGACGCCTCGCGTCCCGAGCTGGTCGCCGCACTGGCCCATACGCTCGCCAGCACCTCGGTGCCGGCGCCGCGTCAGCCGTCCGACCCCGGCGTCCAGCTCACCGAGCGCGAACTTCAGGTGCTTCGCGGGATGAGCCAGGGCAAGAGCAACGGACAGATCGGCCGCGAGCTGTACCTGTCCGAAGACACCGTGAAGACCCACGCGCGCCGCTTGTTCCGCAAGCTCGGCGTTCGGGACCGCGCACAGGCGGTCGCCCACGGATTCCGCCGTGGACTTGTTTCCTGACAACGCTTTCTTGACTTCATCGCTGAGATCGCACAACGGGTGACGAACGGGCCGGGGTGTACCCCTGGCCCGTACCTGTGTTCCCTGTCACGCTTCGTGCCTTTATGTTCACCGTTCGGGCACTCTGGCCCGAGCGTGTCCGCCTCCGGGTGGACCGTCGTACCCCACTGCGTTCCGGCTCGTGGAAGTTTCGGCCACGAGCGAAGGGGAAGCAGCAAGACCCGGGTTCAGCGCGCTCGCCGGATGGGCGGCGCGCCGATGACGGCCGTCAGCGAAGTTGTCGGACCCGGGCGGTACGGTAGCTGTCACCGGTAGTGGTCTCCGAAGTCACACGCCGGACTCTTTGCACGCCTATACGTAACACTGGGACTGTTGTCTGCGATGGCCAATGTGGGGGACGGACTGGATGAGCCGGTCGCCGCTGCTGTTGAGGGTGATCCTCAAGCGGTCGAGCGGTTGCTGGCGGCCATCCGTCCTTTGGTAGTGCGGTACTGCCGCGCTCGGGTTGGCAGGCAGGAGCGTTCGTTCGCTTCCGCAGACGACGTTGCTCAGGAGGTGTGTCTCGCGGTGCTCACGGCATTGCCTTCCTACCGTGATCAGGGCCGCCCGTTCCTGGCCTTCGTCTACGGGATCGCCCAGCACAAGGTGGCCGATGCGCATCGCGCCGCGGCCCGCAACCGTGCCGAGCCGGTCGCCGAGGTTCCCGACGAGATCGAGGGCGGCGTCGGCCCCGAGCAACGTGCCCTCCAGGGCGAGCTGAACGAGCGCATGTCACAGCTTCTGCGCGTACTTCCCGACAAACAGCGTGAGATCGTGGTTCTGCGGGTGGTCGTGGGACTGTCCGCCGAAGAGACGGCCGAGGCCGTGGGGTCCACTCCCGGTGCCGTCCGGGTGGCCCAGCATCGCGCCCTCGCGCGCCTACGTAAGGTTCTGGCCGCTGAGGAGGTGATCTGAGTGACCGATCGCGACCATCGGTTCTCCCCTGGGACCGATCGTGAACTGACCGCTTTCGAAAGAGGGCTGACGCCCTCGGAAGCCGAGTTCGCCGCAGATCTGTCGGCCGTCCAGGCCGATGACGCGCTGCTCGACGCGCTCGGCGGCTCGGATCCGAAGATGGCCGACGACCTCGGCGATCAGGAGCTGAACGCGCTGCTGCTGGCCTGGCGGCGTGACATCGACAGCGAGCCGCTCGCGGAACTCGTCGACGTCGACACAGCCGTCGTCACCGTGAAGACCGCCGCGCTCGCCCGCAAACACGGGGGAAGACGCCGGCTGCTGGTCCCGGTGGCCGCCGCCGCGGCCGTCCTGGCCATCGCCTTCGCCGGTACCGGTCTCGCCGCGAAGGACGCGCAGCCTGGTGACACGCTCTGGGGACTGACCAAGGTGCTTTACGCCGACCACGCCCGGTCGGTCGAGGCCGCCGCGGCGGTCAAAATCGATCTCGAAAAGGCGAACCTGGCGCTCGCCGGTGGACGTCTCGACGACGCGCGCAAGGCGCTCGACGAGGCACAGGCCGCGCTGAGCCAGGTGACCGACGAAGAGAACCGCGACCAACTGCTCGAACAGCACCGCCAGTTGAGTGCTCAGCTACAGAACCCCGGACAGCAGCCGCTGCCGCCGGCTCAGCAGTCGCCGTCGCAGACCCCGGTCGCGACCACGCCCAAGCAATCTCCGCAGCCCACTCCCGCGCCGACATCGCTGCCCGGAGGCGGCAATCCCGGCACGAGTCTGCCGGGCACCACGACCCCTTCTCCGACTCCGCCGACCTCGTCCAGCGAGCCACCGCCGCCCACGACGTCGACGACACCGCCGGCCTCGGGGAACGACCCCGGTGGCCCGCGGACCGACCCGACGCCCGGCGCCGGAGCGCAGACGCCCGCCACGGGCGCGACGACGTAGCACCCCGAAACGGCGAAGGGCCTGGTGAGATCGCTCTCATCAGGCCCTTTCGTTATGCGCCTACTGATCGCCTTTAGCGGGCTAAACGCGATCAGTAGGCGCTTTCGTTGGCGGTGACACCGTCCGCGAAGCCGCGGCAGTAGTCCCAGCTCACGTAGTCACCGGGGTTCGGATCGAACGCGGGCTCGTGCGGCCGCATCCGGCCGTCGGCGAGCAGCTGTTCGAGACTGGCGCGCAGCAGATGCCAGTCGTGGTAGTGGGGTTCGTCGCATTCACCGCAGTCGACCACGATCCCGCGTACTCCGCGCGGTTCGAGAAGCGCTTGGTAGACGGCGAGATCGGAGAGATCGGCCAGCAACTCGGTGCGCTCTTCGTCGCTGATCGGCTCGTCGAGCCGGTCGGCGTCGTCGATGAACGCGCGGGCCGGGTCGTCCGGGTCATCCGCGAACGGGTCTGGGGGCAACGCATCTTGCGGCACGCCTGCACGCTACCGGGCGCCCACCCGGGCCGGGCGGCCGCCCGGCCCGGATATCATGAGGGGCAGGCCCCCGCCACGATGCCACCAGCCACGGCGGCTCCCCTCCATCACCGCCAGGAAGGCCCTTCGCCTGCTATGACCAGCGACAGCGTCACCGCCCCCGTCCCGAGCAAGTTCTCCATGCTCGGGCTGACCTTCGACGACGTGCTGCTGCTGCCGGCCGAGTCCGACGTGGTGCCCAGTGCGGTCAGCACCCGCACCCGGCTCTCCCGCAACGTCACCCTGAACATCCCGCTGGTCTCCGCCGCCATGGACACGGTCACCGAAGGCCGGATGGCGATCGCGATGGCGCGCCAGGGCGG
>Ga0196958_10000587_pt1 | contig 11919 bp, 9 predicted proteins | sample S1v_10metaG_FD_148654 | JGI IMG/M metagenome (GOLD analysis project Ga0196958, IMG submission 148654) | Soil microbial communities from Anza Borrego desert, Southern California, United States - S1+v_10 | ecosystem: Environmental > Terrestrial > Soil > Desert | place: USA: California | collected...
TCGCGGGGGTACATGAAGGCCCCCTTCCTTGCGCCTAGCGCAAGGAAGGGGGCCTTCATGTACCCCCGCGAGAGAGCACCACGGCGGCGGCATAGCGGGCACAGGGATCGTGATCTCCCTTGTGGACTGTTGAAGCCACACCAGGCCCCTTCAGCGATTTCGCGCCTGCCTCCGACTTCAGCACGCCACGTTTGCCTTACCCCTCATGAGAACCCATGCCCGCCCGTTCGAAGGCCAGCGTCGGCAGATCGACGACGTGCGCGCCGCCGTCGGCCACGATCACCGCACCGGTGATGTACGAAGATTCCGAAGACCCCAGGAACCGCACGATCGAGGCGATCTCCTCGGGTTCGGCGGGACGGCGGAGCGGGACCTCGGCGGTGACCCGCCGGTAGCCCTCGGCGTGACCACCGTCGAAGCCCGCGGCCTCGGCGAACTGGTCCATCTCTCCGTCCGCCATCGGCGTGCGCACCCAGCCGGGGCAGACCGCGTTCGCGCGGACGCCCTTCGGCCCGTAGTCGCGGGCGATCGAGCGCGTCAGGCCGATCAGCGCGTGCTTGGCGACGGTGTAGCCTGCCACGTTCGGCCCGGCGAACAGCCCGGCCAGCGAGGACACGATGACCACCTGACCGCCGGTTTCGACCAGCGACGGCAGCGTCGCCCGGCAGAACACGAACGCGCTGGAGAGGTTCGAGCGCAGGGCCAGTTCCCACTCCTCGTCGCCGGTGTCGACCACCGAGGACAGGCCGTGCCCGCCGGCGTTGGCCACCACGACGTCCAGCCTGCCGAACTTGCCGACGATCTCGGCCACGGCGTTCTCGGTGGCTTCGCGTTCGCTGGCGTCACAGGTGATAACGTACGCACCGGTTTCCGCCGCCACCTTTTCCAGCGGCTCGCGCCGCCGTCCGAGCACCACCACCTGGGCACCCTCGTCGGCGTACCGGCGGGCCACCGCGGCACCGATACCGGTACCGCCACCCGTGATCGCGACAACCTTCTTCACTTGCGGAGTCCTTTCTAAGCGGGAAAACCGGAACGGGCCGAGACGCCGAAGTCGGCGAGCACGGCCTGGCCGTTGACCGTCCGCGAACGCGCGGACGCGAGATGGAGCACCTGCCAGGCGACCTCCTCCGGAGCCTGCACCGGGAACGCCGGATCGTCGAGCGCTTCGCCGAGATCGCCACGCGCCATCGGGGTGTCGACCACCGAGGGACAGACACAGTTCACCCGGACGCCGGGAAGGTCGACCGCGAGAGCCCTGGTCATCGCCACCACGGCCCCCTTCGAAGCGCAGTACGGCACCATGCCGGGCGCGCTGGTGAACGCCGAGTCACTCGCCAGCAGGACCACCGAACCACCCGACGCGGTGAGCCACGGTGCGGCGTGTTTGACCAGCAGGAACTGGCCGGTGACGTTGACCGCCATGAGCGCGGCGAAGTCCGCTGCCGAGGTTTCGGTGACCGGTGTCCCCACCGGGCCGGAGATGCCGGCGCAGCCGACCACGACGTCGAGCCCGCCGAACCGGTCGGCGACGGCACCGACAGCGGCGGCCACCGACGGCTCGTCGGTCACGTCGGCCTGGACCGCCAGGAGACCGTCGGCGAGGGTGGGCACCGGTGCCCGGTCGAGGGCGCCGACCCGTGCGCCCTCGGCGAGGAAGGCATCGACGCAGGCAAGGCCGATACCGGACGCCGCGCCGGTCACCAGCACGGCCTTGCCCGCGAGATCCAGTCGCATGGCGCCATCCTCCGGTCCGGACCGCGAACGCGGCTTGGCCATCAGTGCACCCTTCTTGTCCGCAGCCGCACGGCGGCCTTTTCAGCCGGGGGCGGACCGGCAAGACTGCGAAGCATGACCAGGCCGCATCCGCTCGACCCGCTGACCGCCGACGAACTCACCGCAGGCCGCGCGATCCTGGACGGCGAGGGCCTGCTCACCGAGACCACGCGGTTCCCGGCCGTGCTGCCGGTGGAGCCCGAAAAGGGTGACGCCGCCCCCGACCGCCGCGTCCAGTACACGCTGCTGGACACCGCGACCGGCCAGGCGCGCGACGTGGTCGTTTCGCTGGCGAAACGCGAAGTGGTCTCCACCGAGGACTGCGGCGAAGGCCAGCCCGCGTATCTGTTCGAGGAATACGACCTCGCCGCGTCGATCACCAAGGCGTCGCCGGAGTGGCAGGCCGCGATGGAGCGACGCGGGCTCGGTGACCGGATCGGGCACGCCTTCTGCGCTCCCCTGGCGCCCGGCTTCTTCGGCAGGCACGACGAGACCGGCCGGGTCATCCGCTCGCTGACGTTCTTGCGCGACGACGAATCCGACAGCCCCTGGGCACATCCGGTCGAAGGCCTGATCGTGCACATCGACCTGACCGGGCAGCGTGTCATCCGGGTGGAGGACGAAGGCGACGTGCCCGTCCCGCCGGAGCACGGCCGCTACGACGACGTCCCGGCCCGCACCACCCTCAAGCCGATCGAAATCACCCAGCCGGAGGGCCCGAGCTTCACCATCGACGGCAACGAGGTCACCTGGGAGGGCTGGAAGCTCCGGGTCGGCTTCAACGCCAGGGAGGGCCTGACCCTGCACCGGATCTCGTTCCAGGACCGCTCGGTGCTCCACCGGGCCTCGGTGCCGGAGATGGTGGTGCCCTACGGCGACACCGCACCCGGCCGGTTCTGGATCAGCTACTTCGACGCGGGCGAGTACCTGCTCGGCAAGAACGGCAACGACCTGCGGCTGGGCTGCGACTGCCTCGGCGTCATCCACTACTTCCCCGCCTTCGTCGCCGACGACCACGGCCACCCGGTCGAGATCCCGCGCGCGATCTGCCTCCACGAGGAGGATTACGGGATCCTGTGGAAGCACACGGATCTCGCCGGCCGCGCCGAGGTGCGCCGGTCACGGCGGCTGGTGATCTCGTCGATCTCCACCATCGGCAACTACGACTACGGCTTCTTCTGGTACCTCTACCTCGACGGCACCGTGGAACTGGAGGCGAAGGCCACCGGCATCGTCTTCGCCGGCGCCGCGCACCCCGGCACGGAACATCCGCACGCCAACGAGATCGCGCCCGGCCTGTTCGCGCCGGTGCACCAGCACCTGTTCTGCGCGCGGCTGGACGTGGCGATCGACGGCGAACGCAACTCGCTCGTCGAGGTCGACGTCGAACGGGTGCCGATGGGCGAGCGGAACCCGTACGGGAACGCCTTCACCTGGAAGGAGACCCCGCTGCGCACCGAACGGGAGGCGCAGCGGCACGCGGATCCGGCCAAGGCACGGGTCTGGGAGATCCGCAGCGCGGACCGGACCAACCGGCTCGGCTCGCCGACGGCGTACCAGCTCGTGCCGAGGCCGTCCGCGACCCTGATGGCGCAGCCGGAATCGACCGTCCACCAACGGGCGACGTTCGCCTCCCGGCACCTGTGGGCGACGCCGTACCGCGCGGACGAACGGTTCCCGGCCGGCGACCGGCCGAACGCACATCCGGGCGGAGCGGGCCTGCCCGCCTGGACCGCCGCCGACCGCGACCTCGTCGACACCGATCTCGTGCTGTGGCACGTCTTCGGCCCGACCCACATCCCGCGTCCGGAGGACTGGCCGGTCATGCCGGTCGACTACTCCGGTTTCTCCTTGCGTCCCTACGGCTTCCTGGACCGCAACCCGGCCCTCGACCTGCCTTCCGGCGCCTCCGACGAGCACTGTTCCGCCCACGAGCACCAGGAACCTGTCTGCGGAACCGAAGATGTACCCCGAAAAGCGACCAATGCGTGAACCCGCCCCGCCGACGTCGATCGCGGGCGCGGGTTCACCACCAGACACTAGGACTCATCGATGCCCGAACTGACCCTGTCCGACACCTCCACCTGGCTGCCGCTGGACGGTCTGGCCCCCGGTTTCGACGCGAACAAGGCTCCCACGGTCGGGGACCTGCACGGCCGCACCTTCGAGCTCGCCTGTGAAGACGGCACGGCCTTCTCCGCGGCCTTCTCGGGCACCCGGATCGAATGGACCTACCACGGCACGGGTACCGATCGCTGCGAGACGTTCCTGGTCGACGACGACCTGTACTACGTCCAGTTCCACCCGCAGGCACGGCGGGACGAGGCGTTCACGCTGCTGCTGGACCTGCGCCGCGGCCGCGCCCTCCTGGTGCTGAGCAAGATCGGCGACACCTCGCCCCGGGTCACGCAATCCTTCGTGGCCGCCACGATCGGCGGCATCGAGCCGACCGGGGAGTCGCTCGCCCCGACCACGTCGCTGGTCGGGCGCCGGGTGCTGTGGGTGTACAGCACCGAGCACGCCTACGAGCACGTGTACCTCAGCCCGCACTGGTACACGTGGCAGTGCCTCGCCGGTCCGGAGCGGGGGCTCGCGGACACCGACGAGAACTCGGTCTACGAACTGCGGCCGGGGATCTACGTCTTCGCCTGGCGGGAGAAAGTGATCCCGTGCGCTTCGGTGACCGTCGCCGACCACCGCGACGCGAAACGGCTGCGCTCGCACGGAGTCCTTTTCGGACTGGACGCCACCGGGAGCACTCCCACCCACTTCACCTTCGGCGCACACGGCAAGCTGCTGAGCACCACCGTGCACCCCGAGGCGTACGACCCCGCCGGGAGCTGAGCCTTGACCGCCGACATCGTCTTCACCAACGCCACCGTGTACACCGTGGACGGTGGCAGGCCCTGGGCCTCCTCGCTGGCGATCAAGGACGGCAAGGTGCTGTCCCTGGAGGACATCGAACGCGGGCCGAACACCGAGGTCGTCGACCTCGAAGGCGCTTTCGTGATGCCCGGTCTGGTCGACGTGCACAACCACCACGCCCTCGCCGGTCGCGCCGCCCTGTTCGAACTGAACTTCGGCCTCGACGCCGGACTGGACGACATCCTCGCGGCCGTCCGCTCGCGGGCCGCCGGGCTCGGGCCGGACGAGTGGGTGGTCGGGGGTGCCTGGGCGTCCACTTTGGTCAGCGCCCTTTCGCGGTCTTCGGCCCGGCACGCGCTCGACGAGGCCGCCGGCGGACGGCCGGTCATGCTCTCGGACGACAGCAGGCACAATCGCTGGGTGAGCAGCCGGGCGCTGGAGCTGGCGGGGGTCACCGCCTCGACGTCCGACCCGGCGGGCGGGGAGATCGTCCGTGATCCTTCCACCGGCGAGCCCGTCGGCGTCCTGCTCGAGGCGGCGGGTGTCGCCGTCGAGCGGGCGCTCAGCGAGACCCGGACACTCACCGCGGACCAGCACGTGGCCGCGTCACGGCACGGCATCGGCACCCTGCACTCGTACGGCGTGACCGCGTTTCAGGACGCCGGTGTCTCCTCGGACATCCTGCGCGCGCTGAAGTCGCTCGACGACGCGGGTGAACTGCGCGCGTGGGTCGTGTCGTCGCTGCTGATCAACGACCCGATCTTCGGTTTCGACCCGATCGGGGCACCGCTGCTGGAGGTCGCCGGGCAGTACCGGAGCGAGCATCACCGGCCGGACTTCGTGAAGATCTTCCTCGACGGTGTGCCGCCGACCAGGACCGCCGCGTTCCTGGAACCATATCTGCCCGACGCCGCGCACGGAGCCTGTCACCACGGCGCCACCACCATGCCGGGCGAAGAACTCGTGGGCTGGCTGCGCACCGCGGCCGCGGCCGGGCTCTCGGCCAAGGTTCACTGCACCGGGGACGCGTCGGTGCGCGCGACGCTCGACGCCGTCGAGAAGCTGCATGCCGAGGGTTTCACCGAAGCGCGGTTCCAGGTCGCGCACGGGCAGTTCGTCCACCCCGACGACCTTCCTCGTTTCGCCGCGCTCGGCGTCGCCGCGGACATCTCGCCGTTCTTGTGGGTGCCCGGCGTCATCCCGGCGGCCATCGCCGAGGTGCTGCCCGGCGACCGGGCAGGGCGAATGCAGCCGAACCGGTCGCTGCTGGACGAGGGCGCGCTGGTCGCGGGCGGTTCGGACTGGCCGGTCAGCGAATCCCCGAACGCGTGGGAGGGCATCCACGGCCTCGTCACCCGGCAGGACCCGACCGGCACGTTCCCCGGAGCGCTGTGGCCGGAGCAGGCGATCACCCTGGCCGAAGCGGTCGAGGTCTTCACGCTCGCGGCCGCCCGTGCGATGGGGCTGGGCGACGTCACCGGTTCGCTGGTCCCGGGGAAGTCGGCGGATTTCGTCGTCCTGGACCGTGATCCGTTCCGAACCGACGCGGCCGCGCTCGTCAAGACAAAGGTGACACAAACGTGGTTCGCCGGGCACCGCGTGTATCACCGTGCCTGATCTCCTACACTGGTAGAAGAACCAGTGCGGGAGGTCTGCCGATGCCGAAGATCATCGACCACGACGAGCGGCGTAGCCATATCGTCGACGTCACCTGGGAGTTGATCACCCAGGGCGGGATCGAGGCCGCCACCATGCGCGAGATCGCGGCGGCCGCCGGTTTCGCCAACGGCGCGCTCAAGCTGTACTTCCCGAGCAAGGAAGACATCATCCAGGCCACCTACGAACGCGCGCTCGGCATGATGCGCGAGTACGTGGAGCTGGACGAGTTGCGTGGCCTCACCGCGCTCCGCGAGCTGTGCGTCTCGTCGATGCCCATCGACGAGGACCGCATCGCCGCGGGGCGCGTCCTGCTCACCTTCTGGCAGCTTTCGCTGACCAACCCGAAACTGCAGGACAAGTACCTCGAGCACGTCCGCTCGTGGCGGGGCCTGCTGCACCGGTATCTCACCGAGGGCCGGGAGGACGGCGACATCGTCTCCGAGACCCCGGACGAGCAGCTGGTCGACGAGATCGTGCTGATCAACGCCGGGGCGAACGTGATGAGCCTGGTCGCCGGGGAGTTCTCGACGATCGCTTTGCAGCGGCAGCACCTGGAGTCCTTCTTCGAGCGCCTCACCCGCCCCTGACGCCGGGAACCGACCGTCCGTGAAGGCCTCCTTCACTACCGTGAGGTAGGCAAGGAGGCCTTCACCGACAGCTCGGAGACGCACTTCTCCGCAAGTAGGTGACTAATTGCGGTGGTCGAAGACCCGGGTGAGGAAGCTCGCCACGTGCCGGTGCGAGCGCGGCGAAGCCGGAAGATCCGTGTAGAGGCCGTAGAACCCGTGGATCTGGCCCGAATACCGCGTCAGCTCGACCTGTGTCCCGGCGTCGGTCAGCCGCCGCGCGAACTCTTCCCCCTCGTCCCGCAGGACGTCGTACTCGGCCGTGAGCACCAGCGCCGGCGGGAGCCCCGTCAAGTCGGAGGCCCGCAGCGGCAGCAGATACGGATCGTTCAGCTGAGCCGGATCCGACACGTACTGCTCGAAGAAGAACCGCATCGCCCCGGCGGTCATGCCGAAACCTTCGGCGAAGTCCACATAGGACCGGAAACCGTCGTCCGGATGACCGTAGACCGGGCAGATCAGCACCTGCGCCGCCAGCGGTGGGCCGCCCCGGTCGCGGGACATCATCGAGACCACCGTCGACAGGTTGCCTCCGGCGCTCTCCCCGCCGATCGCGATCCGCCCGGCATCGACCGCAGGGCCCGCACCACCCGAGGCGAGCCATTCGACGACGGCGTAGCAGTCGTCCGGGGCCGCCGGGAACGGATGCTCGGGCGCGAGCCGGTAGTCCACCGCGACGACGGCGACCCTGGCCACGTTGCACACCGCCCGCGACGCGACCTCGTTCTCGTCGATCGAGCCGATCGTCCACCCGCCGCCATGGATCCAGACGAACACGGGCACCGGACCGGCCGACTCGGGCAGGTAGAGCCGCACACGCACGCCGGAGGGCAGGACGTGGTCGGTGACCGAGGCGACTTCTTCGACCGAATCGGGACGCCGCCAGGAAGCGGCGAAAGCGGCACGCAACTCGGGAGCGGTCAAAGGTCCGGCGGGAGCCTCCGAGGGAGCGCGGGCGAGCAGTTCCTTGACGGCCGGATCGAGGGTCACGGTCACACCGCTTCCGCGACGAGCACCCGCGGGCTGCCCGGCAGCGCGAGCCGGTCGGTGACCCGCCAGCCCGCCCCGCTCAGCCATGCGCGGACCTCTGCCTCCGGGTAGACGACCGTCCCGTCGATCACCAGGTACTCCCCCGCGTGCAGCGCGTCGATCGACCGCTGGACCGCGTCGTCGTCGAGGAAGAAGTCGAGCAGCAGCAAAGTCGCCCCCGGCGCCGCCGCGGCGCGGGCGTTGCGCAGGATGTCCGCGTTCTGCTTCGCGTCGAACCGGTGGACGACGTGGTTGACCATCACCAGGTCGAACTCGCCTTCGGGGCGCGCGGTGGGTGTTTCCGCGCCGACGACGGTCGCCCGGTCCGCCAGGCCCGCTTCGGCCGCCGCGGTGGTGACCGACTCGGTGAAGCCAGGAGCGAAGACGAACGTGGTGTGCAGTTCGGCGTTGGCCTTCATGGCTTCGACCGCGAACGCGCTCGAGAGTCCACCCAGGTCCAGCAGCTTGCGATGGGAGCCGAAATCGAACGCGCCGGCCAGCATCTTGGCGTGCAGGGCGTTATACGTCATGACGCCGGACATGAAGGTGCCCCAGCGCGCGTCGTCCATCTCCAGCTTCCCGGGTTCACCGCTGTCGGCCGTGTGCCCGAATTGCAGCCAATGCGGGTAGCTGATCGAGTCCAGGAACGTCAGGAACGGCGCCAGGTCGAGGTCGCCGCCACCGAGGTACTCCGCCGCATCGGCGGCGAGCTCGTACCGTCCGTCCACACGGGACAGCAGGCCGAGTGATGACATGGCGTCACCGAGGATGCGGGTGATCTTCTCCGGCTTGCCGGTCTTCCCCGCCAGTTCCGCGGCCGTCAGCGGCCCGTCGGCGAGTGCGGTGAACAGGCCGATCCGGCTCGCCGCGAAGAGTTGCTTGGCCGCCATGTAGCCCACGGCGATGTCCACGATCCGCTCGGGACCGGCAGTGTTGGTCGACCCGCTCACGGGTGCCCTCCTTAGCTCGTTTCCGCCGAGAGTCTACAGGCGTAGACAAAAGAATCCAGTGCGAGTTTTCGCCCACCACCAGGAAAAACCTGCCGGATATCAACTTCCTACATTCGTAGAATATACCCATTGACAGCATCTCCGCCCAGTGTCAACATGCGTAGAACTACCCCCGCCGGAGGCCCGTTCCCCGGCAGTGCGGTCCGCTTCGGGCGGGCTCGGGAAAGGGGATTCATGACCCTGCTCGAATTACGAGAACTGACCGTCGGCGTGATCGCCGACGAAACCGAACGCGAACTGGTCCGCGAACTCTCGTTCGACCTCGAACAAGGCCGGACACTCTGCGTGGTCGGCGAATCCGGCAGCGGTAAAACGGTGACGGCCTTGTCGATCATCCGGTTACTGGAGTTCGTCGCACCGGTGTTCACCCGCGGCGCGATCGCCGTCGACGGCGTGGACGTCACGCGGCTTTCGCCCGACGAGATGCGCGCCTACCGCGGCCCGCGGATCGGCATGATCTTCCAGGAGGCGCTGGATTCACTCAACCCGAGCCAGCGGGTCGGCAAGCAGCTGATCGAGGCGTACCGGAAGCCCGGTTCCCTGCCACGCCAGGCCGCGCGCAAGGGCACTCCGCTGCATCGTGAGGCCGAGGCGAAAGCACGCGGTCTGCTGAAGGAGGTCGGGCTCACCGACACCGATCGGGTGCTTTCCCTGTACCCGCACCAGATGTCGGGCGGGATGCAGCAGCGCGTGATGATCGCGCTGGCACTGATGGCCGACCCGACCCTCCTGATCGCGGACGAGCCGACCACCGCCTTGGACGTGACCACGCAGGCGGAGATCCTCACCCTGTTCGACCGCGTCCGCCGCGATCACGGCACCGCCTGCGTCTTCATCACGCACGACATGGGCGTGGCCGCGCAGATCGCCGACCGAATCGCGGTGATGTACCGCGGCGAACTCGTCGAGCTTGGGTCCACAAAGGACATTCTGCACGCGCCCAAACATCCCTACACCAAGGCGTTGCTCGACTGCGTCCCCCAGCTCGGCGTGAGCAGGCGGGACGGTTTCCCCACCATCTCCGAAGCGCTGCTCGAAGCCGCGATGAACGGCGAATCGGCGGTGGCGACCGAAACCAGGTCGTTGAGCCGTGCGAAAACCGAAGGCGCCGGCGAGGGCACCGCGCTCGTCATCGATGCGGTGTCCAAAGTGTACGGACGACGCGGCCGCTTCTCGCTGAGCCGCGAACCCGAAGTGCACGCGGTCAAAGACGTTTCGCTGGAGATCGCGCCCGGCGAGTTCTTCGGCCTGGTCGGGGAATCCGGTTCGGGCAAGACCACGCTCGGCCGGCTGGTGAGCGCGCTGGAGACACCCACCGGAGGCACCATCACCTTCGGCGAGCACCGGTGCACGCCGTCCGGCCTCGACGGCGACGAGCGCGCGTTCCGCCGCCGCGCACAGCTCATCTTCCAGGACCCGCAGAGCTCGCTCGATCCCCGGCACTCCGCCGCCCGGATCATCGCCGAACCGTTGCGGGAACTCACCGGCCTCCGCGGCGCCGAACTGGACCGACGCGTCACCGAACTGATCGACGAGGTCGGTCTCCCGTCCGACACCGCGAAGAAACTGCCCTCGCAACTGTCCGGCGGGCAGCGGCAGCGCGTCTCGATCGCCCGCGCGATCGCCGCCGAACCCGACCTCATCGTCGCCGACGAGCCCACCTCCGCGCTCGACGTCTCGGTGCAGGGCCAGGTGATGAACCTGCTGCTGGAACTGCGGCGCACCCGCGCGCTCAGCTTCCTGTTCATCACGCACAACCTCAGCCTGGTGCTCTCGGTCGCCGATCGCGTCGGCGTGATGTACCGGGGCGAACTGATCGAAATCGGCGGCCCGGACGAGATCCGGCTTCGCGCCCGGCACGAGTACACCCGCCGTCTCCTCGCGGCGAATCCCGAACTGCCCGCCCACCCCCACACTGGAGTGCGGAACCCATGAGACGAACCTTGACCGAGGCCGCGTTGGGCCTGGCGACCGTCCTGCTGATCAGCTCGTGCATGGGGGGCCAGGCGGGTGGCGGGGCCGCCGATGGTCCCCCGGTCCGCGGTGGCAACCTCGACGTCGCCGTGCCCACCGACCCGCAGTCCCTCGACATGGTCGCGAACCCCGGTCAGGTGACCGCGCACATCGGCAACATGATGTACGAGAAGCTGTTCGAGGTGGACCGCGGGTTCACCGCCCGGCCCATGCTGGTCGAGGACTACACCACCAGCCCGGACAGGCTCACCTACACCTTCAAGCTGCGCCAGGGCGTCACCTTCCACGACGGCAGCCCGCTGACGTCCGAGGACGTCGTGGCGAGCCTCAAGCGATGGCAGCAGGTGCACCGCACCGGGCAACTGGTCACGCCGGACATCGAGGCGATCACGCCCGCCGACCCGGCGACGGTGACCATCAAGCTCAAGCAGCCGCGGTATCCGCTGATCAACGAACTCGCCGGCGCGGGCACGGAGATCTACGAGGCGAAGAACCTCACCGGTGTCGCGCCGACCGGCTTCAGCCAGGACAAGGCGATCGGGACCGGGCCGTACAAGCTCAAGAGCTGGGACATCGGCCGTGAACTGGTGCTGGAGCGGTACTCCGGCTACCAGTCCCGGTCCGAAGAGGACTGGGGCGGGCAGGCGGGCGCCAAGCACGCGTACCTGGACACCGTGACCTACAAGGTGGTCTCCGACCAGGACGCGCTGATCAACGGCCTCCAGACCGGCCAGTGGGACCACATCATGCCCACGAACGACCAGTACCAGCCGCTGCGCGACAACCCGGCCGTGGTCGTGCACAACCTGCCCGGCGGCAACGACAACGTGGTGATCCCGAACTTCAACACCGGTTCGAAGTTCGCCGACCCCCGCGCCCGCGAGGCGCTGAACCTGTTGCTGGACAAGCCGGCGATCAACGCGGCGACCGGCGGCAGCAAGGATCTCACCATCGAGACCGGCGCGTTCGCCTCACCGGAC
>Ga0196958_10000588_pt1 | contig 11915 bp, 10 predicted proteins | sample S1v_10metaG_FD_148654 | JGI IMG/M metagenome (GOLD analysis project Ga0196958, IMG submission 148654) | Soil microbial communities from Anza Borrego desert, Southern California, United States - S1+v_10 | ecosystem: Environmental > Terrestrial > Soil > Desert | place: USA: California | collected...
CCGGATGGGCGGCGACCCATGTGCGGAGCAGGGTGCGGAAGTCCCGCTTGCCGATCCGGTTGCGCAGCGCCGCCAACGCCATCCCGCCCCGGGTGTAGACGGCACCGTCGAAGATGTTCTGGTGGCCGGGGTCGAAGACCCGCAGGTCCCAGAAGTCGGAGGTGCCGGCGATCCTCCGGTGCACCGAGCGCAACCAACGGGTGGTGCTGGGCCCGCCGCGGGACTCGCGGTACCGGACCTGCATGTAGGTGGCGAAGCCCTCGTTCAGCCAGATGTCCTGCCACTGCTCGAGCGCGACCGCGTCACCGAACCACTGGTGGGCGAGCTCGTGCACCACGATCGAGCGGTAGATGAAGTTGCCGTAGACCGGCCGGGTCTGGTTCTCGAGCGCGAAGCCGAGCGGCAGCCCCGTGACCAGTCCGCCGGTACCGCCGTGGTCGGTGTAGGGGTAGGTGCCGAGCTCGTCCTCGAGCCACGCGGTGATCCGCGCCGACGGGCGCAGCTGCCGCAGCGCCGCCCGCTGGTCGCCCTCGTCCAGCTGGCGGGAGACGGCGTTGTAGTAGGGGATGCCGGCGTCCTCCCCCGTGCGCACGACGAAGTCCCCGGCCGCGAAGAAGGCGAGGTACGTCGTCATCGGCGCTTCCATCACCCACGTCGTGGTCGCCGTGTCGCCGTTGTCCACGCGGCCCGCGAAGATCCCGTTCCCGACGACGTCCTTGTCCTCGTCGACCGTCACCGCGACCTCGTAGGTCGCCTTGTCGCTCGGGTGGTCGTTCGAGGGGAACCACCACGGCGCCATCCGCGGCTCGTTGACCGTGACGACCTCCTCCTCGTCGGCCAGCCAGTTGCTCTCGCCCCGCCAGGACTCCTCCGCGGGGAAGCCGTGATAGGTCACGGTCACGTCGACCTCCTCGCCCTCGGTCAGCGGGGCCTCGACGACCAGCTCGTGACGGTCAGGCTTGGAGAACTCGACCGCCGCGCCGTCGACGAGCACCGCGTCGACCTCGAGCAGCAGGTCGAAGCTGAAGTCGGGCCGGTCCTCCAGCGCGTGCAGGGTCACCGTGGTGGTGCCCTCGAGCAGGCCCTCGTCGAAGTCGTACTCGACGCCGATGTCGTAGTGCTGGACGTCGTAACCGACGTTGCCGTCCTCGGGGAAGTAGGGGTCCGGCACCCGCGGCGGGTCGGCGACCGCGGGGACCAGCAGCCCGAGGGCGACCCCGGCGGCGGACAGGCTGGCGAGGGCGGGGACGGCTCGACGGCGTGGCACGCGCACAACCTAGACGACGAGATCCGTTTATTCGCTTGCGGGACCGCACGCGCCTCGGGGACGATGGCCGCACTACGTCCGCGGTACGCGCGGGTGCCCGTCGAGAGGAGCGTGACATGACCACGACTGTCCTTGGCCTGTCCGCAGACCAGACCCTCTCGACCTCACGGAGCACCCGCAATGCAACTGGAGTACCCCTCCACGCCGGCTGAGACCGGCACGCCTCACCGCACCGACGACAACCTCGATCCAGCCTTCGTCTTCGACTTCGTCGCGTACGACGACCTCGCCGACGGCCAGCGCTGGTCGACCTGGCTCGACGTCGAGCCGCTGTCCCGTGGCCCCGAGCCGCGGCCCGACTGGGTCGTGACCTCCCAGGGCGCGATCGACACCGACCTCGGCATCCTCAAGACCGGCAAGGAGGCCGACGTCTTCCTGCTCGAGCGCGCCGACCCCCTGCTCCCCGAGGAGTCGGTGGTCATGGCCGCCAAGCGCTACCGCTCGCCGGAGCACCGCACCTTCCACCGCTCGGCGACCTACACCGAGGGCCGCAGCATGAAGCGGTCCCGCGACGAACGGGCCATCAAGCGCAAGAGCACCTTCGGCCGCCAGGTCGCCGCCGGCGAGTGGGCGGTGTCGGAGTGGTCGGCGCTCGTCCGCTGCTGGCAGCTCGGGCTGCCGGTCCCCTACCCGGTCCAGATCGACGAGACCGAGATCCTGATGGAGTGGATCACGGTCGACGGCGAGACCGCGCCCCGGCTGGCGCAGACCCGCCCGGACCGGCCGCTGCTGGAGTCCTACTACCAGCAGCTGCGGGACGCGCTGGCCACGATGGTCCAGGCCGGCCTCGTCCACGGGGACCTGTCGCCCTACAACATCCTCGCCGCGGGTGACCGACTGGTGATCATCGACCTGCCGCAGATCGTGGACCTGGTCGGCAACGCCCAGGGGTTCGACTTCCTGCTGAGGGACTGCACGAACGTGTGCGCCTGGTTCCAGCGGCGCGGGCTCGACGCCGACCCGCAGGAGCTGTTCGGCGAGCTGATGGCCCACGCCTTCTGATCAGCAGAGCAGGCCCTGCTCCCCCAGCTCGTGCCGGCCGGTCTCGACGTGGGTCGCGTCCGGCGTGAGCGGGTGGAACTTGGCGGCGCGGATGTCGCGGTAGGCCCGCTCGATCACCGAGCCCTTGAAGAAGGCCGGTCCGCCGGCGACGTCCATCGCCAGGTCGCAGACCTCGATCCCGGCCTGCGCGACCTCGGCCTTGGCGATCATCACGGCCAGGTAGGTGTCGTGCGACGGGCCGGGGTCGTCGCCGACGGCGGCAAGGGCGCCGTCGAGCGCCCAGGAGGCCACCTGCAGCTTGTGCTTCATCAGCCCGAGCTGGCGCTGCACGAGCACGTTGCCGCACTTGTTGCGCGCGGCGGCGAGCGCGGCGTCGTACGCCGACTCGGCCACGCCGAGGTAGACCCCGGTGACGATCGGGAACGCGACCGAGGAGATCACCTGCAGCGGCCCGTCGACGACTCCGTAGGGCCGGTTCGCGAGCACCCGCTCGTCGGGGACGAAGACGTCCTCGACCACGATGTCGTTGCTGGCGGTGCCGCGCATCCCGAGCGTGTCCCAGTTCTCGAGGACGGTCACGCCGTCGCCGGTGATCGGCACGGCGAGGTTGAGCACCCGTCGGCCCTGCTCGGGGTCCTCGTAGACGAACATCGTCGACATCACGGTGCCGTGCCGGGACTGGCTGGCGAACCGCTTCTGCCCGCTCACCCGGTAGCCGCCGTCGACCTTGACGGCCTCACCGCGGGGGTGGGTGTAGTCGCCGCCGCCGGTCGACACCAGCAGGATGCCCTCCTCGGCAACCCGTCGGAGGGTGGCCTCGGCGCCGGGCAGGCCGCGCCGGTAGCGCCACGCGGTGAAGGCCACGACGTGCTGGTGCATCGAGCTGGCGAGCGCGGCCGATCCGCAGTGGCGCGCCAGCTCGCGCTGCATCGCGGTCAGCTCGGCGATGGTGGCGCCGTCGCCGCCGAGCTCGACGGGCACGGCGGCCCTGAGCAGGCCGGCGTCGCGCAGGGCGTCGTACGCCTCGGTCACGAAGCTGCCCTCGGCGTCGTGGCGGGCGGCGGTCTCGGAGAGCCGCGGGCCCAGGGCGGCGGCGCGATCGACGAGGGAAGTGGTCACGGGAGTCTCGCTCGGGAGAGGTGCGGTGGTGGTCATGACAATGAGAGTCCACCGGGCGAGCGCCTGTCTCTAGTCCACGTTCGCTACCTGGGTGGTCCAGATTCGCTACTACCTGGAACGGTCCGCGGCTGCGACCATGAGGGATGCCCGACTACGGCCGCTACTGCCCGGTCTCGATGGCCAGCGAGGTCGTCGCCGACCGGTGGACCCCACTGATCGTGAGGGAGCTGGTGCTCGGGAACACCCGCTTCAACGACATCGCCCGCGCGCTGCCGGGCATCTCCCGGTCGCTGCTCGTCCAGCGGCTGCGTCACCTGGAGCGCAACGGCGTCCTGGAGACCTGGCCGTCGCCGACCGGGCGCGGCAGCGAGTACCACCTGACCCCGGCCGGCAAGGACCTGCAGCGGGTGCTCGACAGCCTGGGCCGGTGGGCGATCGAGTGGCTCTTCGAGGACCTGCGCCCTCACGACGTCGCGCCGACCACCCTGATGTGGTGGATGCACCGCCGGGTCGACCCCGCGAGGTTCCCACCCGTCCGGACCGTCGTCGAGTGGCGGCACACGGCTCCGCAGCCGGAGACGATCTGGCTGGTGCTGGACCGTGGTGAGTCGTCGGTCTGCCTCCAGCACCCCGGTTTCGACGTCGACGTCGTCGCGACGATGAGCACGCCCGACCTCGCCGACGTCTTCCAGGGTTACTGCCGGTGGTCGGAGGCAGTCGACTCCGGCCGGATCAAGGTCGAGGGCCCACCCCGGCTGACGTCCGCGCTGCCGCGGTGGTTCCTGTGGAGCCCGTGGGCGGACGTGACACGGGAACGGTCCGACCGCCCACGGGAGGAGACGGAGCCGGCAGCCGAGACCTTGGCCCGGTGAGGCGGACCCGCGGGCGGATCGTCGTCGTCGCCGCCCTCGACGACCTCGACCGCAGGCTCGCGACGGGCGCCCGGCGGCTGGTCGGCTGGCGGGTGGTCGGTCTCGACCTGCGCGAGCGCTCCGAGGTCCTCGCCGCGTGCGACACCAGCCGAGCCACCTTCGTCGGCTGCCGATTCGCCGCGGGCGAGGCGGAACGGCTCGTCGCGACCGGCGCGCTGCTGCTCCCGGGCGTCGAGCGGGCGCCGGTCGACCCGCAGCCCACCACCCTCTACGCGCCCGACGAGCTCTACGACGCCACGCCCTACGAGCGGTCCCTCGACGCCCGCGCCTATGCCTGGTCGCAATCGGCTCAGGAGCCGGACGCCGTGCTCGCCCGGGTCCTGCACGACGGTGCGATCGACGACGCGCTCGCCGCCTGGGTCTCCGGCAGGCGGGTGGTCGGCGTGATGGGCGGGCACGCGCTCGAGCGGGGCAGCAGGGGGTACGCCGATGCGGCCCGCCTCACCCGGGTCCTCGGTGCCACCCGGACCGTCGCCACCGGGGGCGGCCCGGGGGCGATGGAGGCGGCCAACCTCGGCGCCGCCCTCGCGCACGAGGATGGAGCCGCGCTCGACCGGGCGCTCGGCGTACTCGCGTCCGTGCCGTCGTTCCGCCCCTCGATCGACGACTGGGTCGCCGCCGCCCGGCAGGTCCTCGAACAACACCCCGACCCCGCACCCTCCCTCGGCGTCCCTACCTGGCACTACGGCCACGAGCCGCCCAACCTGTTCGCCACCGCGATCGCGAAGTACTTCCGCAACGCACAGCGCGAGGCGATCCTGCTCGAGGTCTGCAACGCCGGGATCGTCTTCCTCCCCGGCGCCGCCGGCACGGTCCAGGAGGTCTTCCAGGACGCCTGCGAGAACTACTACGCCGCCGAGGAGTCGGTGGCCCCGATGGTGCTGGTCGGTGCGGAGTACTGGACCCGGACGCTGCCCGCCTGGCCGCTCCTCCAGGCGCTGGCCGAGGGGCGTCCGATGGCGCCCCACGTCCACCTCGTCGACGCCCTCGACGAGGCCGCCGACGTTCTCGGTGGTTGACGCGCGAGCATCCGGACGAGACCGGCGTGACCACCGTCACCTGCCGATCGTTGCCGTGTCGTGACTCCCTCCCCCCTGCCCTTCTCGCGACGCGACGTGTTCCGCGCCGTCGGTCTCGGCGGCCTGGCCGCCGCCGGCGTCAGCGGCCTCGGCGCCGTCAGGAGCACGGCATCCGCCGCCACCGCCGCGGTCGCCACCCTGTCCACCCGGCTGGCGACCGGCTCGCCCGGCGCGGGCGGCTACCGTCCGGTGGTCGCCGTCGCGGGCGAGGCACACCAGGTGCGCACCGGCCTCGGAGCCGAGGCCGCCGGCGACCGCGCCACCACCCGCCAGGCGGTCGTGGCATTCGCCCAGCTCAGCGACGTGCACATCGTCGACGCGCAGTCGCCGCTGCGGCTGGAGTACACCGACCGCCTCGACGACCCGTCGAGCCTGCCGGCCACCGGCATCTTCACCTCCTCCTACCGCGCCCACGAGATGCTCACCGGCCAGGTGGCCGCGTCGATGGTGGACGCCATCAACGCGATCGGCTCCGGCCCGGTGACCGGGCTGCCGCTGGCGCTCGCCGTCCAGACCGGCGACAACTCCGACAACTCGCAGTTCAACGAGGTGCGCTGGAACATCGACCTCCTCGACGGCGGGACGTTGCGGGTCGACTCCGGCAACCTGACGAAGTACGAAGGCGTCGCCGACGACGTACGGGCGACCTACGACCAGTCCTACTGGCACCCCCACCCGACGCCGGTGGGGCTCCCGGCCGACCGCGCCAAGCGGACGTTCGGGTTCCCGACGGTGCCCGGTCTGCTCGACGCCGCCCGTCGGCCGTTCGCGTCCGCGGGTCTGCAGATGCCGTGGTACAGCGTGTTCGGCAACCACGACGGGCTGGTCCAGGGCAACTTCCCCCAGACCCTCCAGCTCGGGGTGGTGGCGACCGGCAACGTGAAGATCTTCTCGCCGCCGCTGGGGCTGCACCCCGGCACGCTGCTGGACAAGCTGCTGGCCGACCCGCTCGGCCTGCTGAGCGTGCTGTCGCTGACCGGCGGCGCGCGCTGGGTCTCGGCTGACAACAAGCGCCGGCTGCTGACCCGCAAGCAGGTCGTCGAGGAGCACTTCGTCACGACGGGGACGCCGGTCGGGCACGGGTTCACGGACGCGAACCGGGCAGCCGGGACGGCGTACTACTCCTTCGACCAGGATCAGTGCCGGTTCGTGGTGCTCGACACCGTGAATCCCAACGGGTACTACGACGGCTCGATCGACCAGACCCAGTTCACCTGGCTCGAGCAGCTGCTGGCGCAGTCGCAGGACAAGCTGGTGATGGTGTTCAGCCACCACCCGCCGGACTCGATGAGCAACCCGCTGATCGTCACCGGGGGCGACGTGGAGGTGCGCAAGCTCGGCGCCGACGTGCTGGACCTGCTGCTCGCCCACCCGCAGGTGATCGCCTGGGTCAACGGCCACACCCACCGCAACAAGATCACGCCGCGGCCCCGGGCCACCGGCGGTGGCCTCTGGGAGATCACCACCGCCTCCCACATCGACTGGCCGCAGCAGGCGCGGCTGATCGAGGTCGCTGACAACCGCGACGGCACGCTGTCGATCTTCACCACGATGGTCGACCACACCGGGCCGACGTCGACCGGGACGGGGACCGGCGACGCGAAGCAGCTGGCCGGGCTCGCGCGCGAGCTGGCCGCCAACGACTGGCACGACCACGCCGGCGGGACCGGAGCGGCCGAGGACCGCAACGTCGAGCTGCTGCTGCCGAACCCGCTCGCGTAGTTCGGACGCAGGTCAGAGGGCCAGGAGGTAGGACCGCTCCTGGCCGTACGCCGCGAAGCCCGCCCGGCGCAGGATCGGCGCGGAGGTGTCCACCCGGCCCTTGACGAGCGCGAGCTCGGTGCCGTTGGCGACGCCGTACTCCAGCCGCGCGAGGAGCATCGCGCGGTAGACCCCGCGGCCGCGCGCCTCGGGCAGCACGCCGCCCCCCCAGAGCCGGCCGTCGCGACCGGCCACGGTGATCCCGGCGGACCCCACGGGGCGGCCTTCGAGGTAGGCGACCACCGCGCCCCCGGCGCCGGACCGGTACTTCTCGGCCTCGCCCCGGAACTCGGCCTCGAGGGTGTCGAGGCCGATACTGCTGCCCCCGAACACCTCGGCGCCAACGCGAACGGCGTCACCGAAGGTCTCGAGAGTGTCGGTCCAGCGGAGCTCGACAGCGGGGTCGGGGTCGAGCTCCGGGACCTCGACGAGCGAGCGGGCGAGCACGTCGAGGATCTCGTCGGGCACCGCGCCGCGGTCCCGCAGCTCCTCCTCGAGACCGGGCGGTGCGTCGGCGCGGACCCAGCAGCAGAGCCGCTCGACGCCGAGCCCGGTGCACCGCGCCACGACCTCGTCGAGCGCCTCCGCCACCGGCCGCTCCGGCCGGAACCGCACCAGCTGGAGCGGGTGCTTCGACCAGTCGGGGTAGCGCACGGCGAGGAAGTCCTCGCCCTCGAGCCGGGTCGCGCTCGGCGGGATGTGGAGCCAGGCCGCGGCGGCCTCGTGGACGCGGCCGGCGTCGAGGGCCGCGTGGTCGCGGCTCACGCGTCCGGGGCGGCCGCGAGCTGCCCGCAGGCGCCGTCGATCTCGCGTCCGCGGGTGTCGCGGACCGTGGTGGGCACGCCCTTCGCCTCGAGCCGCCGGACGAACTCGCGCTCGTCCTCGGGGTCCGACGCGGTCCACTTCGAGCCGGGTGTGGGGTTCAGCGGGATCAGGTTGACGTGCACCCAGCCCCAGTCGCCGTAGGAGCTGAGTACGTCGGCCAGCAGGTCGGCGCGCCACGCCTGGTCGTTGATACCGCGCATCATGGCGTACTCGATCGAGACCCGCCGCTTGGTCCTCTCTGCGTAGTGCCACGCGGCCTCGACCGTCTCCGCGACCGAGAACCGGGTGTTGATCGGCACCAGCTCGTTGCGCAGCTCGTCGTCGGGCGCGTGCAGGCTGAGCGCCAGCGTGACCGGCAGCCCTTCGTCGGCGAGCTGGTTGATCCGCGGCACCAGCCCGACCGTCGACACCGTGATCCCGCGGGCGGACATCCCGAGGCCGTCCGGCGTGGCGTCGGTGAGCCGTCGTACTGCTCCCAGCACGGCCTTGTAGTTCGCCAGTGGCTCGCCCATGCCCATGAAGACGACGTTGGAGACCCGGCCTGGACCCCCGGCCACCTCGCCCCGCGCGAGCGCCCGCGCGCCGGCGACCACCTGCTCGACGATCTCGGCGGTCGACATGTTGCGCTGCAGCCCGCCCTGGCCGGTGGCGCAGAACGGACAGGCCATGCCGCACCCGGCCTGGCTGGACACACACATGGTGACCCGTCCGGGATAGCGCATCAGCACCGACTCGACGAGCGCGCCGTCGAACAGGCGCCACAGCGTCTTGCGGGTGGTGCCCTTGTCCGCCTCGAGCGTGCGCAGGGGGGTCATCAGGTCCGGCAGCATCGCCGAGACCAGCTCGCCGCGGTGGGCGGCGGGCAGGTCGGTCATCTGCTCGGGATCGTCGACCAGCCGGGCGAAGTAGTGGGTCGAGAGCTGCCTGGCGCGGAAGCCGGGCAGGCCGAGGTCGGCCGCGAGGTCCTTGCGCTCGGCAGGCGTCAGGTCGGCCAGGTGCCGGGGAGGCTTCTTCCGCCCTCGCGGCTCGGCGAGGACGAGAGGGAGCTGGGTGGGCGCAGCGGGTTCGGCCATGACCCTCCCAGTGTCCCATCCGGGACCGGCCAGGCCCTAACCGTCGCGCTGGAGCAGGATGTAGAGCACCAGGGCCGCGACCCCGATCACCACGAGCGCGGTGGCGACGACCCCGAACAGCATGTAGCGGCCGAACCGGCGGGTGCGGTGGGGCACGAGGAGCGCGATCGGCACCGCCAGGGTCAGCAGCACGAAGGGGAACAGGTCCTCGGCCCGCTCGTAGCCGACCAGCGACTTCAGCACGGCGGCGTAGAGGCCGGGGACCACGAGGATGTACGCCATCCCGGTGAAGAACCCCGCCAGCGCCAGGAACACCGGGTGGTCGCGGTGCCACCAGTCGGGGAGCTTCCAGCGTCGGCTTCCGCCGTCGGAGTCGGCCGGTGCGGGGGCGACCTGCGGGCCGGTGTCTGTCGTCGCCTCCGGCGTCGGGTCGGCCGGCGGCAGCGGGACCCGGACCGCTGGTCGCTCAGCGGTCTTCGTCGGGTCGTCCACGGCCTGGTCCATCACCTGCGATCCTAGTCCGTTGCCGTGCACCAGCCCGGGTCACCGTTCGGTCAGCCGGCGGACCACGCTCTCCGGGAGAACTTCTCTGACCCGGCGACGGGTCGCCGTTCGCGCGTTCTCGATCGAGCGGATCGCCGGGTGCGAGACCGCCCGCAGCTGCACGTTACGGATCTCGGCGTTGCCGAACTTGACGGGCGATTCCCCCCGCAGCCAGTCGAACGTCGTGACGCCCGGTGCCTCGATCGCGTGCGAGACCGCCATCAGGTCCGCGACCACGCCCCCCTTGTAGCGCTGCAGCCGCTCCGCCACGCGGCCGTCGAACAACCGGTGGGTGTCACCGTCGATCATCACCGCGGCGTACCCGCCGACCTCGCCGTCGACCACCAGCATGTTCACGACTGCCCGGCCACGCGCGACGCCGTCCCGCAGGACGGCGCCGTAGAACGACCGCGCCGCCGGGTCGTCGAGGTGGCTCCGACGACCGCAACCGTGGTCACGCTCCCGGCGGACCTCGATGAGGCGCGGCAGCCACCGCTCGAGCGCCACGACGTCCGACACGACGACCTGCTCCCAGTGACATCCATCGCAGGTGAGCCGGTTGGTCGCGTTGTTCAGCTGCTGGCGCCGGTTCTTGCCGATCCGGTAACCATCCTTGAGGCCCTCGATCCGCGGCATCAGCGGGCCGTCCTCGACGATCGCACCGGGCAGCCGCGCGGCGAGCGCAGCGAGCACCGCATCCTCGGGCCGGACCTGGTCGAGAGCGAGCGCCCAGAACCGGTGCTGGAGGACCCAGGCCTCGAGGGTCGCGGCCAGCAGCTCCGCGCCGGCACGGTCGTCGTAGTAGAAGGCGGAGTAGTCGTTGAACTCACCACCCAGGAAGGAGATCTGGGGGACCCCGGCGCGGGTGGTGACGGTCAGTGCGGCAAGCGCGACCGGGGCGGCGTCCGCCCAGGCCGACAGGACCACCGGCTCGCCGGGCAACCAGCGGGCCGCGGCGGCCAGCCAGGACGAGGACGTGGTGAAGGCGCCGCTCCGGGCGTCGATGAAGCCCGCCAGCTCCTCGATCTCGCGCGCCGCATCGCGCCCTCGGGCGATGCGCACCGTCCGGGAGGGTGCAAGGTAGATGGACATCGGGGTCTCCGTCGGGGTGGATCTCTGGGAGATGTTGTGACCCTCCTGGTGCCTCGGGGGGTGCTCCTGATCCCACGCAGGCGAAGCGGTCCAGACCATCCGCTCAGCCCTCCGACGGCCGGCGCGCGTAGACGAACATCGTGTTCCGCGGTGCCTTCCCGCTCGCCATGGCCCGGTCGATCGCGCGGGACGACCACCGCTGGAGGCCCCGGGGACCGCCGAGGCGGCTGACGATCTCCGCGCCGGTGCACCCGGTGTGGGCCACCGGTCGGACCTCGACGTCGACGAAGCCGAGGTCGGTCAGCATCCGCCGCATCCCTTGGTCGCGGTAGAGGTGCAGGTGGCCGCGCGTGACCCGCTGGTCGGGCAGCTTCGCGACCCGTCCCCGCGTCGCGCGGGCGACGGCAGCGGCGGCGGCGTCGACCGCGCACCACCGCGGGGTGCGGAGGAACAGGACTCCCCCGGGCCGGAGCATCCGGTGGGCGGCAGCGAGGAACGCGCTCGGATCGCCCACGTGCGCGATCACGCACCACAGGGTGATGGCGTCGACGCTCCGGGCCGGCTGGTCCGCGAGGTCGTCCGGGCTCAGCTGGACGCCGTAGCGCTCCGCGGCGTGGGCGATCGCCGAGCTGGAGATGTCGTTGCCGGCGATCCGGAAGCCGCGGGACCTGGCCATGTCGAGGAAGGCGCCGGTTCCCGCCCCCACGTCGAAGAGCGTCGGGGGATGGCACCCGGTCGCAGCTCTCTGACGCAGGCCGTCGAGCACCTCGTTGCGGACGTCCTCCTTCGTGTGCATGGACTGGCTGTAGACGTCCCAGTCGGTCTCCTCGCTCTCCGACCCGACGCCCGCCAGGTCCGCCGCGACGATCTCCGTCGCCCCGATGGCCGAGACGGTCCCGCAGTCCGGGCACTGCCCCACGTCGATCTGCCACTGCCGGGAGCGGCGCACCGATCGCAGCGGCGTACCGCACACGTGGCAGCCGACACGTGCGGAGCGCCCCTCGTCGACGGCGATCGGGCTGCTCACGACGTGTGCTCCCGGATCCGGTACAGGCCACCGCCGAGGACCAGGACGGCCAGGCAGAAGAGGGCGGCGAAGTAGAGGTTCCGCGGCGGGTCGGACGTCACGCCGGAGCTGCCCGCCTCGACGACGACGGCGACC
>Ga0196958_10000589_pt1 | contig 11908 bp, 11 predicted proteins | sample S1v_10metaG_FD_148654 | JGI IMG/M metagenome (GOLD analysis project Ga0196958, IMG submission 148654) | Soil microbial communities from Anza Borrego desert, Southern California, United States - S1+v_10 | ecosystem: Environmental > Terrestrial > Soil > Desert | place: USA: California | collected...
GTCCATGGCGCGTCGACCGTGGCGACGACGTCGCCCGGCACCGGTCCGGCCGTCAGATCATTCGCACCCGAAGCAGGCGGATCGACGGCTCGTCGCCGCGCCGGTGTGAGCAGGGGTACGACGTCGCGCGTCTCACGGAAGTTCAGCTTCGGGACGTACGGAAGGCTCTCGGAGCGGAGGTCGGCCGCTGAAAGCAGGACGGCAGCGAGGACGAACAGACGGAGGGACATCATTACCTCCCTGCTCAAGGCGGCTTGCAAATACCGGGCACAGCCTCTGCTTTTCATGCGGCGCCGTCTCAAACGCATCGGTCTGACGATCCTCGCCATCGTCCTCCTCGCGGTCTCCTACCGCGTGCTCGGCGTGTACGAGTTCCGCTCCGGCGAGTGCACCGCGTCCCCGCCGCGCAAATTCGCGAGCACGTACCCGAAACGCCTCACCGTGATGACCTTCAACATCGAAGGGCACGCATCGCTGCTGCGCAACGATCACATCGAAGAGATCGCGGAGACGATCCGCAAATACGACCCCGACATCGTCGGCATCAACGAGGCGCATCGCGGCACGTGGCAGGCGCGGTTCAGCGATCACACGGAGCAGCTCCGCCTCCTCACCGGCATGAACGTCGTCTTCGGCCGCAGCTACACGTTCCTCGGCGGGCACTTCGGCAACGCGGTCCTGACGAAGGGCGAGATCGTCTCCAGCGACGTGAAGAAACTCCCCGGTACCGGCGAGCCGCGCACGCTGCTCGACACCGTCATCCGCATCAACGGCGGAACGATCGAGTTCTACGTGACCCATACCTCCGCCTGGGCGTCTCTCGGCAGGGCCGCACGGACGGATCAGCTTCGCTGCATCAACGCGCACGTCCTCGCCAGCAGCCACCCGTACATCCTCGCCGGCGATCTCAACGCGCCGCCGGAGACGCCGGAGATGGTGAAGTTCCTCGGCAGCAACGCACTGAAATTCGCGGGCGATCCAAACGCGTCGACGCACCGGGTCATGGAGCAGCGTCTCGATTACATCCTCATCGATCCCGGCTGGGTCGTGCGCAGCGCACGCGTCCTCGACGACGGACCTTCCGATCACCGCCCCGTGCTCGCCGAGCTGACGCACTTATGAAACGCAGAGACGAAGATCACTTCAACATCTGGCAGACGCACGGCACGACGTACATACGCATGCCGCTCGTCGTCTTCATCGGCCTCGTCTTCGCGCTGACGGTGCTGACGATCCTCTTCTGGTCCGTCAAACGCAACAACGACACGGTCCTGCGCGTGGAAGATCCGGGCGAGCTGCGCACGCTGCTGCCGTCGATCGCGGGACTCACGCACTCCTCGCTCGAAGCCGGCAACGCCATGCAGGTGCTGCAGAACGGCGATCAGTTCTTTCCGCCTCTGATGCGCGACATCGCGGCCGCGCGCGAGAGCGTGCACGTCGAGACGTTCATCTGGTACGACGGCAAGCTGGCGACACAACTGGCGCAGCTCCTGGCGAAGAAAGCGCGCGAAGGCGTCGAAGTGCGCCTCCTCGTCGACGGCTCCGGCGGACGGCAGCTCGACGGCGCGGAGCGGGAAATGCTCGACCAGGCGGGCGTGAAGGTCGCACATTTCCACCCCTTCCGCATCAGCAACCTCGGACGCCTCAACAACCGCGATCACCGCAAGCTGATGATCATCGACGGCCGCATCGGCTACATCGGCGGCTTCTGCATCGCGGACGAGTGGCTCGGCAACGCGCAGGACCTGAAGCACTATCGCGATACCGGACTGCGCATCATAGGCCCGGTGGTCAATCGCCTGCAGGCCGTGTTCGCGGAGAACTGGATCGAGGAGACGGGCGAGGTGATGGCCGGCGACCGCTACTTCCCGAAGCCCGTCCCCTCGGGCACCAGCGTCGCCCACGTCGCGTACACCTCGCCGGACGGCAGCGTCTCGTCCGTGCAGCTCCTCTATTACATGGCCATCAAGGCCGCGCGCCGGGAGATCCTCATCCAGAACCCGTACATGCTTCCCGAGAAAGAAGCGATCCTCGCGCTCGAGGAAGCGGTCAAGCGCGGCGTCGACGTGCGCATCATGGTTCCTTCCGGCGACGCCACCGACAGCGCGATCGTGCAACACGCCAGTCACCATCACTTCGGCACTCTGCTCAAGCGCGGGGTGAAGATCTACGAATACAACAGGACGCTGCTGCACCAGAAGGTCATCGTCGTGGACGGTCTCTGGTCGTGCGTCGGCTCGACGAACTTCGACGAGCGCTCGTTCGAGCTCAATGACGAGGTGAGCGTCGGCGTACTCGACCCGGCCATTGCGGCGCAACTGCGCGCGGCCTTCATCGCCGATTTGCGTCATACGAAACAAAGAGGGTTCAATGAGTGGCAGAACCGTTCGGCGTGGCACAAGCTCACCGACGGAGTGGCATACTTGGGCCGCTCGCAATTTTGATGGCAACGTTGCCCGTAGAAGGACGCTGGTCGCTCCGGCTGTTGTCGGATGACGACTTTCGCGGTGCGCTCGAATTCCTGCAGCGCGATCCACTGATCAACGTCTATCTGATCTCACGCCTGATCGAAGAGCGCACCCTCGCGGCGACGCAGGTCGCGGTGGTCCGATACAACGGTGCGATCGTGCTCGTCGCGTCACTGGCCACGAACATCGTCCTGGCGGGCGACCCGTCGATCTCCAAAGACATCACCGACGCGGCCGTCGGTCTCATCGGCGATCGCATCCTCAATCGCATGATGCCGGTGCGCGCGATCATCTCCCCCGCGCATCTCGTCGAGACATTGTGGGGGGCATTGCGCACGCGCATCGACCCGCCCACGGTCGTACGCATGAACCAACCGATTTACGCGCTGCGCAAAGACCCGGCGCATTATCCCGACCTCACAGTGGGACGCTACTCGGTCATGCGCGATCTCGACCAGCTCGTGCCCGCGTGCGCCGCAATGCACAAGGAAGAAGTAGGGATCGATCCGCTCGAGCGCGACGCCGCGGGATATCGCGAGCGCATTCGCGAGCTCATTGAGAAAAAGCGCAGCGTCATCCGCACGATCAACGGCGAGATCGTCGCCAAATGCGAATACTCCGCGGTCACCAGCGACGCCGTGCAGCTCATGGGAGTGTGGTCGCATCCGCGCTATCGCCGCCGCGGGCTGTCACACGATTTACTGGCCGAAGTCTGTGGACATTTATTGCGGAAAAACAGGACCGTGACGCTCTTCGTGAACGACTTCAATACGCCCGCGATCGGGCTGTACGAGAAGCTGGGATTCGAAAGGATTGGACTCAATCGAGCGCTGATCTGGTAAGTCCGGGCGCGGGCATTGCACATTTCCCTGCCATCCGCGGGAAGCGGCAGATACACGCGCAGGGCGCGCCGGGCTGAGCTTCACGGCGTCGTCGGAGGTAGAAATGCCTGAGACAGGTGTAGTGAAGTGGTTCAATAACGACAAAGGCTACGGCTTCATCAAACGCGATACCGGTGAGGACGTGTTCGTCCATCACTCCTCGATTCAGGCCTCCGGTTACCGGACGCTCAACGAGGGCGAGACCGTCGAGTTCGACGTCAAGCAGGGACCGAAAGGCCTGCAGGCCGAAAACGTCCGTCGCGCCGAAGGCGGCGGTCGCCAGGAAGCCGTGTAACACGCGGGGGCCGGGCCTTCGCGCCCGGCCTCGTCACTCCTCGGTTGGCTGGACCCGGGCCGCGAAGAAGGCGCCCAATGCTCCGCCGAGCGCCACCGCCGGAAGGGCGGTGCCATATCCTTTGAGCGCGAGCAGGGCAGCGGCCACGCCGCCGGCAACGAGAAAGAGGGAGCGAATCGCGAAGTCGCGGTAGTCGTGTTTCATGATGTTGGAACCGGGGGCCGTTGGACGCGGCCGAGCGTGATTGTAACTTACATCCGCTCCGGCACCGGTATTCCGAGGAGGTCCATGGCGCCGACCATCGTCCGGCGGAACACCTCGGCACACACCGCCCGGCGCTGCCGCTCCGCCGGCTCCTTCTCGTTCATGATCGGGTACTTGTGGTAGAAGCTGTTGAACTTCTGCGCCATCTCCAGCAGGTACTGTGTCACCACCGACAGCTCCAGTGAATCGACGGCGCGGCGGATCGCACTCGGCAGTTCCGCGCTCAGCTTGACCAGCTCCCACATCTCGTCCGTCAGCCCCTGATTGAGCGTGAGGTCGTCCACCGCGGGCTCGTCGATGCGCGGATCGACGCCGCGCTCCTTCATCTTGCGGAAGATGTTCTGCACGCGCACGGTCGAGTACTGCAGGTACGGGCCGGAATCGCCCTCGAAGCGCAGCGCCTCGTCGAAGTCGAAGGCGATGACTTTGTTGCGGCCGTAGCGAAGCATGAAGTAGCGCAGCGCGGCGATGGCCACCTGGCGTCCCACGAGCGCGGCTTCGTCGCCGCTCAGCTCTTCGTTCTGCGCGACCGCGGCCGCGGCTTTGCGCTCGAGCTCGTCGAGCATGTCGTCTGCTTTCACGCCGAGGCCTTTGCGGCCGGACATCTCGACGTAGGCGCGCTGCTGATCGTCCGCGGAGAGCTCCATGCCGAGGACTTTGGCCGTGGCCGGCGTGAGCGCGACCATCTCATACGCGAAGTGAATCGAAGCCTCGGCCGCCTTCGCGCCGACGACCTGACGCACGCCTTCCTTCACGACCTTCTGCAGGTACGACTGGCGCGAATCGATGACGTTGACGACGCGCGAAGCGCCGCCGAATTTCGGCGCGGACGGATCGCCGTCGCCCGAGTGCGTCGTCTCCCACAGCGGGTACTCGAACGGGAACTTGCGGTAATCGAACGTGCGGTCGAGCAGGCCGAGCTTCCAGAGCTGATACGCGATGTCCTTGCCGGTGTAGGTGACGGTGCCGTTCGAGCGCACGAGGATCTTGTCCGCGTTCTCCATCCCCGCGAACTCCGCGGACTCGTCGAGCTTCATCACCCAGCAGCCCTGATGCTTCCCTTCGGTCTCCATGACCAAAGCGCCGGCGTTCCTGAGGAGCTCGAACGCGCGATCCCAGAAATGCATGTGGATGATGTCGCTTTCCTTCGGCAGGAGGTCGTAGCGGATGCCGAGGCGGAGCATCGTCTCGAGATGGCGGCGGACGATGGCGCGGGCGATGGTGGCGGCGAGGATCGCCGTCTCCCCTTCCTGATGCTCGATGCGGTGCAGCGTCTCGCGGCGCCATTCGAGCGATTCCGGATGATCCGCGTAGTACTGCGCCATCTTCGAGTACACGTCCCAGCAGACGTAGTCGAAGCGCGGCGAGGTTTTGATCAGCTCTTCGACGTCGGCGAGCGACTTCTGTTCGAGACGCTCGAAGGCGACGACGACGTCCGCGACCTGCACGCCCGTGTCGTCGATGTAGTTCTGCGTCTCGACGCGGTCGCCGAGCCACTTCGAGCAGCGCACGTAGGTGTCGCCGAGGACGGCGTTGCGGAGGTGACCGATGTGCGCGGCTTTGTTGGGATTGATGTTCGTGTGCTCGACGATCACGCGCTCGCCGGACGCGGGCGGTGGCGCGAGCACGCCGCGAAAGTGCTGCGCGGTGAACGCGCCGCGGTCGAAGCGGAAGTTGAGATACCCCGCGCCTTCGACGGTCACGGTCGCGACGAGCGCGGGCAGCGTCAGGCCGTTCGCGAGCTGTTCGGCGATCTCGCGCGGCTTGCGCTTGAGCACTTTCGCGAGCTCGAGAGCGATCGGCGTGGCCAGGTCGCCCATGTTCAGTTTCGGCGGGGTCTGCAGCACGACGCGCTCGACGGGATGGCCGAACAGCGCGAGCACGCGCGACTTCAACGTTTCGGTGAGTTGTTGCGTGATGTCTTCGAGGATCATGAGTGGTTCCACACCTTCAGCACCCAGCGGTCGGCCCGCCAGTGAAACACGTTGATGGCGGCGTTGTCCTGCGCGAAGTGGCGCGAGGCCATCACCGGCAGCTCGAGCAGCGCCGTGGCCGCGATGCGGATCGCGGTGCCGTGCGTGACGATCACCGCGCGCTCGTCGTCGATCGATTGCAGCGCGCGCTCGATGCGGCGACGCACGTCCATGTGCGACTCGCCGTTCGGGCACGCGGCTTCGCCGTCGTTGATCCAGCGCTGGTAAATGTCTTCGTGCTCGCGGCGGACGTCGAGAAAAGAACGCCCCTCCCAGCCGCCGTAGTTCATCTCGCGAAAATCCTCGAGCGGGAGGATGGGGAGCCTGGTCGCGTCGGCGATGGCTTGCGCGGTCGACATGGCCCGGCCGAGGGGCGAGGAGTAGAGCGCGTTCGGCGCGTATTCGAGGACGCGCTCGGCGAGACGGAGAACCTGCTTCCTGCCGTGATCGGAGAGCGCGCTGTCGTTCCACCCCTGCGCGATGCCGGCGACGTTGTGCAGCGTCTGGCCGTGGCGGACGAGGATGAGCTGGCGGCTCACGACACGACCGTCGCAGGATCCGGCACCAGCAGCGAGTCCGCCGTCATCTCGTCCGGCTTGTCGATGCCGAGGATCGTGAGGATCGTCGGAGCCACGTTGGAGAGCACTCCGCCGCCGCGCAGCACGCCGTAGCGTTTGTGCGTGTCGAACATGATGAGCGGCACGGGGTTCGTCGTATGCGCGGTGTGCGGCTGGCCGGTCTGCTCGTCGAACATCAGCTCGCAATTGCCGTGGTCGGCGGTGATCAGCGCGACACCGTCGACCTGCTCCACCGCGGTGAGGATGCGATCGACGGCCACGTCGGTGTCGTGCACGGCGGTGATCGCCGCGTCCATCCTGCCGGTGTGGCCGACCATGTCGGGATTGGCGATGTTCATGATGATCACGTCGTACTGTTTCGACGCGACCGCCTCCACGACTTTGCCGGTGACTTCGAACACCGACATCTCCGGCTTGAGGTCGTACGTCGCCACTTTCGGCGAAGGGACGAGGAAGCGCTCTTCGCCTTCGAATTGCGTATCGGAGCCGCCGTTGAAGAAAAACGTCACGTGCGCGTACTTTTCGGTCTCGGCGATGCGGAACTGCTTGAGGCCGGCGCGGGAGAGCACTTCGCCGAGGTTGTTGCGGATCTCCTGCGGCGGATAGAGCACGGGGAGATCGAATTTTTCGTGATAGCGGTTCATCGTCACGACGCGCACCTTCGGGTGCACGGCGCGATGGAAGCCGTCGAATTCCGCGTCTTTGAACGCGGCGACGATCTGCCGCATGCGGTCCGCGCGGAAGTTGAAGAAGATCAGCGCGTCGCCGTCTTCGACACGGCCGAGGTGCGCGCCTTCGTCCGTGAGGACGGAGATCGGCTCGCAGAATTCGTCGGTGACGTTCTGCTCGTAGAAGCGGCGCAAAGTCTCGAGCGGATCGTTCGTCTCGGTGCCGACGCCCATGGTCATGAGGTCGTAGCCGCGCTGCACGCGCTCCCAGCGCTTGTCGCGATCCATCGTGAAGTAGCGGCCGGAGATGGTGGCGAGCTTCGCCTGCTTCCCTTCGAGGTGGGCGAGCAGTTGCGAGAGGTACTTTTCCGCCGACTTCGGAGGCGTGTCGCGGCCGTCGAGGATGGCGTGGATGAAGACGTTCTGCGCGCCGAGCGCGAGCGCGCCGTCGATGAGGCCGTGCAGATGCTCCTGCAGTGAGTGCACGCCGCCGTCGGAGAGGAGGCCGGCAAAGTGGACGTTCTTCGCGTTCTGCACCGCGTCGACGAACGCCTCGTTCGTCACGAGCTCGCCGCCCTGGACGGACTTGGAGATGCGGACGATGTCCTGATCGACGACTCTCCCCGCACCGATGTTCAGATGCCCCACCTCGGAGTTGCCCATCTGCCCTTCCGGCAACCCGACCGCGAGCCCGGACGCATCGAGCGTCGTCCACGCGTGCTCGCGGAAAAGCGAGGCGAAGCGCGGCGTGTCCGCCTGAGCGATGGCGTTGTACTCCTCCTCGGTCCGGCAGCCGAAGCCGTCGAGAACGATGAGGATGAGGAAGGGGCGGTCCGGCATGGGGGCGGAAGATATCAGAACGGCACGAAGCGCCGTGGCGCCGGGAGCCGCGGCGCCCGTCTCAAAGTAAACTCCCCGCGTGACTCAGATCCCCAGCGAAGAGAAGTCGCTGTTCCAGCTCACGCGCGAGCTCGAGCTCCTCATCTCCGCCGGTCTCATCTTCGCGCTGCTGCAGTTGCCCGGGATCCTCGACGACTGGTGGGTGCACACCACCGTGCACGTCGGCGGGCCGGCGTTCGGGACGGTCTTCATCATCTATTACGTGGCGAAGCTCGTGGCGTACGGGCTCATCGCCGCCATCGCCGCGCACTTTCTGCTGCGCGGGTTCTGGGTGGCGATCATGGGTTTGCGCAGCGTCTTTCCGGACGGCGTGAACCGCGAGAAGCTCGAGCAGGGGGAGGTCTTCCGCAAGTTCTACGACGAGCGCCTGCTCACGCTCGACGAGATCGAACATCGCGCCGATCGCATCGCCGCTTCGATCTTCGCCTTCGTGTTCCTCTTCCTCACCATCTTCGTCATGCTGGTGCTCTGGGCGGGACTGGCGGGCCTCGTGGCGTTGCTGGTGATGAAACTCACCGGAAACGACCGCCTCGGGATGCCGGTGCTGATGACGGTGTTCGGCATCTTCATCCTCCTGCAGAGCTTTGTCGCCTCGGTCGACATGAGCACGCGGAAACGAACCGTCTCGCCGGGCCTGCAGAACGCGGCGCTGAAGATTCTCAAGGCGCTGTACTACCCGACGTTCAACTTCATCTACGCGCCGGTGTTCTTCACGTTCACGAGTCACACGTCGCGGCGGAAGATGAACGTGCTGCTGGTCGGATTTCTGTACGCGATGATCGGCGTCTTCATGCTGAGCATCTTCTCGGCACGCGGGATCGTCGGCTTCGACAGCTATGCGTACTACCCCGCCCAGGCGCGCGAGTTCCAGCTCCGCACCATCCACTACGACAACCTGCGCGAGGAAGACCGCCCCGCGAACGAGCCCTCGATCCAGTCGGACGTGGTCGAGGGTCCGTACCTGCGCCTCTTCATGCCTTACGACGCGCAGGAGGACAACAAGCGCATGCGCGCCCATTGCCCGGAGGTCCGGCCGGTGCGCGGAGAAGGCTTCTTCTATGCGAGCCGCGACAAGCTCACGGCGGCGCGCGTCGCGGAGCTCGAGCGCTGCTTCGACCGCGTCTATCAGATTGCCCTCGACGGCAAGCCGCTGGCGAAACCGGGCTTCGTCTTCTACCGCCACCCCGATGGCGGCGTCGCGGGCCGCCTGGCACTCGTCCCGGTGAGCTCACTCACGGCCGGCAGACACCTGCTGACCGTGCGCCACACACCGCTGCCCGGAGTGAAGAAGGACGAAGAGGCGGACGAGTACTACATCCCGTTCTGGCGCTAGGCCGGCGCGGACTGTTTTTCGCGCTTGAACACCATGCCGATGTGATCGGTCGCGCCGGTCTTGAAGTTGATCGACGTGATGCTGACCAGCTCCCACCCGTCATCGCCGAGGCGGTTGAGCTCCTCCGCGCGGCGCGGATCCATCGAGTAATTCTCCGACCGGACGTTGATGATCTTGTATTCCCAGGTCTTCATGTCCGTGGCTCCCCCGTCCCGTTTTGAATGGAGGGGAAGTGTAGCAAACAGAAGGGAAAGGCGAACGCAGAATGCAGAATGCAGAACTGCGAATGAAAAAAGGAGCACCGGCGCCCATGGCTCCCGGCTCTCATTTCTGCATTCTGCCTTCTGCATTCTGCATTCGCTTCTCCCTCCACTCCACCGCCTCCCCCGCATCATCCGTAATTACCCCATCACACCCCACCTCATACAGCCGCTCCCACTCCTGCTTCCGGTTGGCGGTCCATGGCATGACCTGAATTCCGCGGGCGTGGCAGGTGTCGACCATTGCTTCGTCCACGAAGCGGTAGTTGGGGAAGATCCACGACGCGCCGATGCGCGAGGCGTACTCCGCCACATCGACGATGTAGCCGTGGAAGGTGATGCCCAGGGGGATGGTGACGTCGCGCTTCCGCAGCTCCGTCACGATGGAGTGGTCGAAGGAGGCGATGATGCAGTTCGGCCACTCCTGAACGCATTCGATCAGCGTTTCCTCCCAGCGGGCACGCTTCACTTCCAGCACCATCATGCCGCGGCCGGCGAAGCGGCCGAGGTCTTCGAGGCGCTCGATCATCGCGCCGCGCTCGGCGAGCTGGGTGAACGTCAGCGTCTCGACTTCTTCCTCGCGGAGCTCGTCGTCATGGAAGAGGACGGCAGTGCGATCGAAGAGGAGACGCAGGTCCGTTTCGAAGCCGTCCGCGCCGGCGCGCAGCGTCTCTTCGAACGACGCCAGAGTGTTCTCGGGAAAGCGTTTCGGGCTGCCGCGATGACCAAGGATCAGGAAGTGATCCGCGAGTCGCAATCTCTTGTCCCCTCTCGACTACCGTGGTAGCTTGCTCGGATTCAGCGGAGCCAGATCAATGCCGAAAAAGATCCTTCTAGCGGACGACAGTATCACCATTCAGAAAGTCGTCGAGCTGACGTTTTCCGATGGCGATTACGAGGTGACGGCGGTCAATAACGGCGCCAAAGCCGTCCAGAAACTCGCCGAGATGCGGCCCGACATCATCCTCTCCGACATCATCATGCCGGAGAAGAATGGTTACGAAGTCTGCGAGTACGTGAAGTCGAATCCGGAGTTCCGGAACATCCCCGTCGTGCTGCTGACCGGCACGTTCGAGCCGTTCGATCCCGATCGCGCCGAGAAGGCCGGCTGCGACGCCGTCGTCACGAAACCGTTCGAATCGCAAAGCCTCATCCACAAGGTCGAAGAGCTGATCTCGCAGGCGCAGCAGAACGCGTCGGCGGCGGCCGCGGCTCCGGCTGCGGAATCCCCCTCGCCGTGGATGGACGACAGCGCCACCTCCGCACCCGACAGCGGCTCCGCCTTCACCACCGCCAGCGGTGCCTTCCCCTCCGCATCGGAAACCGGCGACGCGTTCACGCACGACAGCGACATCTTCGGCGCCGCACCCGCGCCGCAGGCCACGACCGAAATGCCCTTCGAGGTGCCGGCTGACCCGTTCGGCGCACCGCCTCCGGCCGAGGAGTTCAGCGGCGAGACGCGCGCCTTCCCGCGCATCAGCTTCGAAGAGCTGCAGAAGATGTCCACTCCCGAGCCGGCTCCGGAGATCCCGCCCGCCGTACCGGCCGCGCCGGAGCCGTCGCCCTGGGACGAGCCTGCTGCCGATGCGTTCTCCGGCGAGACGCGCGCGTTCACGAAGATGTCCTTCGACGACTTCGCCGCGTCCGCACCGACTCCCGACCCGGAGCCCGCGCCGCAGGCCGAGCCGGAGTCGCCGTTCGGCGCTCCGCCGCCGGTCGAGGAGTTCAGCGGCGAGACGCGCGCGTTCCCGCGCATGAGCTTCGAGGAACTGCAGCAGATGTCCACTCCGGCCCCCGCACCGGAGCCGGAACCGGAACCGCCCACGCCCGAGCCGTCCCCGTGGGATCAGCCTGCCGCCGCGGCATCGCCGTTCGGCGCCGAGGATGACGGTCCCGCGTTCGGAGGCGAGACGCGTGCGTTCCCGAAGATGAGCTTCGACGACCTCCAGTCGCTCAGCTCGGCGCCGCTGGCGTCCGCGCCAACACCCGAGCAGCCGCTCGAGCCCACGCCGTGGGGCGAGCCGTCAGGCTCGCACTTTGACGCTCCGGCATCGCCGTTCGACGCGGAGCCCGAGGCTCCGGCGTTCGGCGGCGAGACGCGCGCGTTCCCGAAACTGAGTTTCGACGATTTTCAGCAGATGAGCGCCCCCGAACCGGAACCGACTCCGGAACCGGAAGCGCCCACGCCTTCGCCGTGGGAAGCGACGCCTGCCGCCGACGCGCCGATCTGGTCGCCGACCGCGGAGACGAGCGCGTTCGACACGCCGTCCACGGAGAGCTTCTCCACC